>Ga0187778_10000093_pt1 | contig 54496 bp, 49 predicted proteins | sample 1015_Q2_SP5_20_M_FD_132418 | JGI IMG/M metagenome (GOLD analysis project Ga0187778, IMG submission 132418) | Tropical peat soil microbial communities from peatlands in Department of Meta, Colombia - 1015_Q2_SP5_20_MG | ecosystem: Environmental > Terrestrial > Soil > Wetlands > Peat | place...
CTAGTGTCCCGAGTCGTTAGTTCGTTGAACGATGGCCACGCCGCGGTGCCACCGTCCGCCCCTAGGTCTGGGAGAGAGCGCGCAGGTGCGCGGCGACGCTGCGGCCCAGCGCAGGCAGCGAGTAGCCGCCTTCCAGCGTAGCGACGATGCGACCCTTGGCGTGGCGCTCCGCCACCTCGACGAGCCGTTGGGTCACCCACCCGAAGTCGGCGTCGGTCAGCTTGAGATTGGCGAGCGGGTCTTCGCGATGCGCGTCGAAACCTGCGGAGACGAAGATCATCTGCGGCCGATGCGCCTCGAGAGCGGGCAGGCAGTGGCTTGCAAAGGCCTCGCGGAACGCCTCGCTGCCGCTGCCCGGCGACAGCGGCACGTTGTGCATGTTCGGACCGAGCGGATCGACGCCCGAGTACGGGTAGAGCGGGTACTGGAACGTGCCTGCCATCACCACCCGCGCATCGTTGGCGAATATGTCCTCGGTTCCGTTGCCGTGATGCACGTCGAAGTCGACCACCGCGGCGCGCTCGATGCCGTGCGCCGCGAAGGCGTGCATGACACCGACGGCGACGTTGTTGAACAGGCAGAAGCCCATCGCCTGCGTTCGCATGGCGTGATGCCCCGGTGGCCTCACCGCGCAGAATGCGGCGCGGCACTCGCCACGCGCTACCAGGTCGGTCGCGAGCACCGCCGCGCCGGCCGCGTGTTGCGCTGCGCTGAGCGAATACGGGTTGAGCGCGGTATCCGGATCGACATAGTGGATCCCCGACTTCGGGCTCGCGGCCTCGATCTCGTCGACGTAGCGCGCGGGATGGACGCGCTCGAGTTGCTCTCGCGTTGCCGGCGGCGCCTCGCGATGCACGAGAAAGGCGTCCAGCCCGTCGCTGATCAGCCTGTCGGAAATGGCGTCGAGTCGCGCCGGACATTCCGGGTGATACGGGCCCATGTCGTGCAGGCGGCACGTCGGGTGCGTGATGAAGGCGGTGGGCACGGGATGGGCGGAGGCGTTCCCGAGCCGCGTCAAGCGGGCGACGCGAGTGGGCCCGGCAGTCGAACGGAGTGTAGCGCGCCGCGAACGGTGATGACTAGACGAGAATTGCCCTCTATAGTGGCATTTTTCTTGCTCCCGTTGTCGGGTCCATGAGCCTTCGTCCAGCGAATACCCCGGCCGTACCCGTCTCCGAGCGCCTCGCGTCGGTGGTGCAGGAACTCGGCCGCATCATTGTCGGCAAGCAGACGCCGCTTAAACTGGCGCTCGCATGCCTGCTGGCGCGAGGCCACCTGTTGATCGAGGACATCCCAGGCGTCGGCAAATCAACACTGGCGCAGGCACTGGCGGGAACGCTGGGCATCAACTACGCGCGGATTCAGTTCACCAGCGATCTCCTGCCAGCGGACGTGCTCGGCGTCTCGATTTTCGATCCTGCCGCTCACGCGTTCCGCTTCCATTCCGGCCCGATCTTCCACTCGATCGTACTGGCAGACGAGATCAATCGCGCACCGCCCAAGACACAGAGCGCGCTGCTCGAAGCGATGGAAGAGCGGCAGGTATCGGTGGACGGGGAAACCCGGCCGCTACCTGAGCCGTTCTTCGTGATCGCCACGCAGAATCCTGCCGAACAGATCGGCGCGTACCCATTGCCTGAATCGCAACTCGACCGTTTCTTGATGGCGATCGAGCTTGGTTATCCCGATCCTGCGTCGGAGCGCGAGTTGCTCGTTTCGGGCGATCGCCGCAGGCGCATTCCCGAGATCTCTCCCTGCTCGGATGCGGCCACGCTGGCGGCGTGGCAGCGCGAGGCCGCGACGGTGCACGTCGCGCCGGCGCTCCTCGACTACGTGCAGGCGCTGCTCGCAGCGTCGCGCGGTACCAGCGGCGCCGCTCCCCGGTTGCAACGCGGCCTGTCGCCACGCGCGGGGCTGTTGCTCGTCGCCGCAAGCCGTGCCTGGGCGCTGCTCGCCGGACGCCCGATGGTGCTGCCGGAAGACGTGCAGGCGGTGTTTCCCGCCGTCGCTGCCCACCGGCTCGCCGGCAGCGCGCGAGCCGGCAGCCCGCAGGCGCAGGCTCTGCTGCACGCGGTGCCGCTGCCGTAGGGCCTCACTAGGGCCTCGGCGCGCGAGGCATCCGTGTCGACCATCACCGCGTCTTCTGGCTGGCTTGCGCACTGGCGCCAGCGCTTGTGGCGGCTGGCACCCGACGATCGCGATCCGGTCGTATTGCGGCACAGCCGCATCTACATCCTTCCGACGCGGCGCGGCCTGGCGGTGATGGCGACATTGGTCATCATGCTGCTTACTTCCATGAACTACGCACTATCGCTCGGTTTCGCTCTGAGTTTCCTTTGCGCCGGCATGGTCGCAGCCGCCCTTCTGGCGACCTTCCGCAACCTGGCAGGGATTGCAGCCTCGCCGCTGGTCGCCGGCGAGGCATTCGCCGGCGGTCAGCTCGAGTTCACGCTGTCGCTCGCGAGCGGTCCTCGCCCACGCACTGGCATCGAAGTCGCGCCGCGCGACGGCCGTTCCATCGAGGTCGATCTTCCCGCAGGCGCGACCCGGCCTTTGCGGCTCGCCGTGGAAGCTCGACGCCGCGGCCGGCAGGCGCTGGGGCGGGTGACCGCGTCAAGCCATTTTCCCCTCGGCCTGTGGCGCGCCTGGGCGTATGTCCATTTTCCACTGACGGGCAGCGTCTATCCCGTACCCGAGGCGTCACCTCCTCCGCTCCCGCCGGGGCACCTCGGCTCCGACGCGCGCCGGGCGGCGTTCGCCTCCGACGCCGAGCTGGCGGGGTTGCGCGACTACCAGCGCGGCGACGCCCAAAACCGCATCGCCTGGAAGGCCGTTGCTCGCGGTGCGGGCTGGTACACCAAGCTGTTCGAGGGCGCCGGCGGCAGCGGCGCAGTGGATCTCGACTGGGCCGAGCTGCCGCCGAGCATGGATGAGGAGCAGCGCCTCTCTCGCCTCGCCGCCTGGATTCTTGCCGCCGAACGCGAAACGCGCGCATTTTCGCTGCGATTGCCCGGTGCGGAGCTCACGCAGGGCCAGGGTGCCGGACATCGTCGCGCCGCGCTGATCGCTCTCGCGTTGCACCCGAACACGTGAAGCGCGCGAAGGCGAAAGCAGCGCATGCGCGACTGAGCCGAGTGCAGACCGGCTGGCTTGCGGCGCTGCTGCTGTGCGCCCAGTTTCCTCTGTGGCCCAGCGTACATCCCTGGGTGGCGGTGGCAGGAACGGGGCTCGCGATCCTGCGCCTGTTACCGCCCGCGCAGCGGTTCAGCAGCAGCAAGCTTCGCGGCCTGCTTCTACCCGCGTTGGCCTTGATCGCAGCATTGGGAATACGCGCCCAGTTCGGATACTTCTTGGCGCGGGATCCGTGCGTCGAATTCCTCTACTTGCTGGTCAGCATCAAGTTTCTCGAGGCCCGCGACGCGCGCGACGGGTCGCTGCTGATTTGTCTGGCTCTATTCCTCGCGGTGACCCAGTTCTTCTACGCGCAAAGCTTGTTCGCGGCGCTGATGGCGCTCCCGGTGGTCGTTGCGCTCGGCGCTAACCTCGCCTCGCTGCGGAGCGGCGCGGAAGTGCGCGCAGACTGGCGCGCACAGGTGGCGGAACCCGTGCGGCTGACGCTACAGGGCATCCCGCTCGCGATCATGCTGTTCGTGCTGTTCCCGCGCCTCGCGGGTCCGCTGTGGGGAACCGCGACCGACACTGCTGCCCGAACCGGTCTGTCCGAGCGCATGGCGCCGGGCTCGATCAGCGAGCTGTCGCTGTCCGACGCGGTCGCGTTCCGGGTCGCTTTTGTCGGCCCGCCCCCGAGCCCGCGCGATCGATACTGGCGTGGCCCGGTGCTGGCGCGTTTCGACGGTCGCGAATGGAGCGCGCTGTCACGGCTGAAGACCGGCAATCTGGCGCGCCGCGAAGGGCCTCCCATCGACTATACGGTCACTCTCGAGCCGCACGGCAAGTTGTGGCTGTTCGCGCTCGAGCACGCGGTGGGGCTGCCGCACCTTCCCGACGAGGAAGCGCCATTGCGCGGGCCGGTGAGCGACATCGCGTTTCTGACCTACGACCAGCAACTGCTCGCCCGCAACATGATCACCCAGACCGTCCGCTATGCCCAGCGCTCGGCGCTGCGCGCGAGCGTCCCCGCGCTCGAGGGCGACGCCTCGGACAATTTGCGCATGCCCCCCAACAATCAACGCACGGCCGCGTTCGCACGCGATCTGCGGGCGCGAGTCGATTCGGATCGAGCCTACATCGACGCGGTGCTGAGCTGGTTTCACAGCGATCCCTTCGTCTACACGCTGACGCCTCCCCTGCTCGACAGGGATCCAGTCGACGCCTTCCTGTTCGACACCAAGCGAGGCTTTTGCGAGCACTATGCCGGTGCCTTCGTCGTGCTGCTTCGCGCCGCAGGAATTCCCGCGCGCGTCGTCACCGGCTACCAGGGCGGCGAGATGAGCCTCGACGGCGACTACATGATCGTGCGCCAGTCCGACGCCCACGCCTGGGCGGAAGCCCTGCTCGACGGCCAGTGGCAGCGTTTCGATCCCACCGGCGCCGTCGCGCCGTCACGGATCGAGAGGGGACTCGGGGCGGCCCTGCCGGCAGGCGAGCCGGTTCCATACCTGGCGCGCATGGAAATGACATGGCTCAAGAGCTTGCGCCTGCATTGGGACGCGTTGAACTATCAGTGGCAGCGCGGCGTCGTGGGCTTCAACGTCCAGCGGCAGCGCGATCTCTTACGCGAGGTCGGCCTGGACAATGCGCGTCCGGTGCAGCTTGCCGTCGCCGTACTTGGCGTGGCCATCGTGTGGGGCCTGCTCGTGCTGGGCCTCTCCCGCATGCGCGGCGCGCACGTCGATCCCGAGCTCGCGCTGTGGAGTCGCGCTTGCCGGCGCATGGCGCGCGCAGGGCTGGTGCGCCGTCCCGATGAAGGACCGCTCGACTTCTCCGAGAGGGCGGCGTCGCGCTGGCCGCAGTGGAGCACGGCGATCCGCAGCATCGGCACGCTCTATGCTCGATTGCGGTACGGTCCGGAGCGCGAGCAGCGCGCGGCCTTGCTCGCGCAGCTGCGCTCGAGCATCGATGCGCTTCCCGGCGCGCAACGGCTGCGCGCGCAGCCGTAGCCTGGGTCGAGGTACGAGATCCGCGAGCTTCTACAGCAGCGCGTCGCGCGACAAGCCCCGGCGCCGCAGGCGCGCGCGCAGCTTTTCCAGCGCCTCGGACTGGATCTGGCGGACGCGCTCGCGCGTGACATTGAGCTGCCGCGCGAGCTGGTCGAGGGTGGCGACTTCCTGGCCGTTGAGGCCGTAGCGGCGCTCGATGACTCCGCGCTGGCGTTCCGACAACTCGTCGAGCCACTGCTTGATCCAGCCCTCGAGCTCGGTGTTGTGCAGGACGAGCTCCGGGGTGGGCGCGTCATCGTCGGCGAGCTGGTCTCCGACCGAGCCTCCCGAATCGGAGTTCAGGGGCGCATCGAGCGAGGTGACGTGCTCGTTGTAACCTAAGACCTTGCGTACCTGCTCGACGGGTCGACCAAGCAGGTGCGCGACGTCGTCGAGCGTGGGCTCGCGGTTCTCCCCCACCATGCCGTGCGTCTCCAGGTGGCGAAGCGCGCGCAGCACGATGTTGAGCTCCTTGACCACGTGCGCGGGCAGCCGGATGGTCCGTGACTGGCTCATGATCGCCCGCTCGATCGACTGGCGGATCCACCACGTCGCATAGGTCGTAAAGCGGAAGCCGCGCTCGGGATCGAACTTCTCCAGAGCGTGAATCAGCCCCAGATTGCCTTCCTCGATGAGATCGGCCAGTGTCAGTCCGCGATTCAGGTAGTGCTTGGCGATGCTCACCACCAGGCGCAGGTTGTGCTCGATCATCTTCTGGCGGGCGGCGAAGTCTCCGTCGCGTGTTGCCCGCGCGTACTCGAGCTCCTGCTCGGGCGAGAGCAACGGACTCTGCCCGATCTCGTTCAAGTAGATCTGGGTGATGTCGTTTAGGAAATCCGCGCCGACGCCGACGACCGGCACGTCGAGCGGCAAATCCTGCGTCTGGGTGTCGGGCTCGCTGGCACCGCTCAAGCCCTCGTCGTCGGTCGCGGAAGGCGCCGCGCTCATGCCGGGGGAAGATATTTGGTCGGATCGACCGGCTTGCCCAGACGGCGAATCTCGAAGTGCAGCTTCACCTGGTCGGCGTCGGTGTCGCCCATCTCGCTGATCTTCTGTCCCTTGGCAACTTCCTGCTTCTCCTTCACCAGGATCTCGCGGTTGTGCGCATAAGCGGTCAGGTACGTGTTGTTGTGCTTGATGATGACCAGCTTGCCGTAGCCGCGCAGTCCGGCTCCGGCGTAGACGACCTTGCCCGCAGCGCTGGCGACTACCGGCTGCCCGGCCTTTCCGGCGATGTCGATGCCCTTGAGACTCGCCGATTCGGAAAAGCCAGCAACGATCTTGCCGCTCGTAGGCCACACCCATTCGATCTTGTCGTCGTCGATCTCAGGCACGTGCGCGTCGGTTCTCGGCGGCAAGCTCGGCGCAGCCGCTGCGACCGGTGGCGCGGTCACCGCGGGCGGCGGCGAGGTCGCCGCGGGCGGCGGTGGGGCGACTGCAACCGGCGGCGCCACCGCAGTCGCCTGCAACTGGGCCAGCGCCTGCTCCGAATAGGGCAGCTTGATCAACTTGGGTTCGCTCTTGACCAGTACCGTATTGCTCCTTGGGCTCGCGGCGGGAGCCGTCGCTGTCGACTTGGGTTCCGTTCCACCGGGAGCGACCGGCGCCGTCGTCGTCAGCGGCGCGGTGACGGCACCGCCGCCCGGGGCGGGCGCAGCGCCCCCTTGTCCTGGAGCCGCAAGCATCAGCACCTGTCCGACGCGAATGATGTTGGGATTGTCGATGCCGTTCCAGCTCGCGAGCTCGCGATAATCGAGCCCGTAGTCGAGGGCGATCTTGGCCAGCGTATCGCCGGCTTTGACAGTGTACGTCTGCGGTCGCCATTCGCTGCGTGGTGGCTCCGGTGCGCTCGGAGGAGGCAGTGCCGCAGCGGGAGCGGTAGGCACCGGCGAGCGCTCGACGACCGGAGCGGGAGACTTGCTCGCGCATGCAGCGAGAAGAAGCAGCGCGGCAAACGATGCGGCGACGAAGACGCGGGCGCGGTTGCTCATGCGAGTCCGGGAAGCAGTGGCACGAATCTTACCGCTTCGTGGGTTTGCTCGCGGATGCCGTTCGGCGTCTTTTCGATCACCGTCAGGTACTGCACTCCGCGCTCATCGTCGCCGCGACCCGCGAGCGGCAGCACCATCCGCCCGCCCTCGCTCAAGTGCGAGAGCAGCGCCGCAGGCACTTCTCTCGCCGCGGCGGTGACGAGGATACCGTCGACAGTGAGATCTTCGCCCAGCGCGCTCGACCCGTCTCCGTGCTTGATGCGCACGTTGTCCACTTTGAGCGCGCGCAGGTGGCGCCGCGCCTTGGCGACCAGAGAACCGATGCGCTCGACGGTATACACTTCGTCGGCGAGCAGCGCGAGCACGGCGGTCTGGTAGCCGCAGCCGGTGCCGATTTCGAGCACGCGAGTGAGCGGGCCTCCGGCACGCAGCAGCTCGGTCATGCGGGCGACGACATAGGGCTGCGAAATCGTCTGTCCCGCGCCTATGGGCAGGGGCGAATCCTCGTAGGCGCGAATCGCCAGCGCCTCCTCGAGAAAGATGTGGCGCGGCACGCTGCTCATGGCGGCGAGCACGGCCTCGTCGCGTATGCCCTGCTCGCGCAGCCGCTCCACCATGCGCGCCCGCGTCCGGGCTGAGGTCATGCCGACGCCGTCGAACTTCTCGACGCCTGCGATCACGCGGCTGCCTCCTTGAGCTCGGCCCCCAGCCACTTGGCGACCTGCGCCATCTGGGAATGATGCGTCAGATCGATCTGCAGAGGCGTCACCGAAACGCAGCCAGCGTCGACGGCGTGAAAGTCGGTGCCCTCCCCGGCATCCGCCGCCGCGCCCGCGCCTCCGACCCAGTAGCAGGTCTCGCCGCGAGGCGTTTGCGTCTTGACCACGGGCTCCGCCTTGTGCCGCTTCCCGAGGCGAGTCACCCGCCGGCCCTTGATCTCGCGCTCGGGCAGATCGGGCACATTGACATTGAGCAACCATGGCCCCGACGGATGATGATGGTGACGCTGCACCAGCTCGATGACGACCTTCGCCGCGGTTTCGAAATGCCGGCCCACCTTGCTGGTCAGCGACACGGCAATCGAAGGAATGCCGAGCAGATAACCCTCGGTGGCGGCGGCAACGGTCCCGGAATAGACGGTGTCGTCACCCATGTTGGCCCCGAGGTTGATCCCGGAGATCACCATGTCAGGCAGGTGCTCGAGCAGCCCGGTCACCGCGAGGTGAACGCAGTCGGTGGGCGTTCCGTTGACGAACAGAAAGCCGCTCGGAGCGCGGCGCACGGTAAGCGGCCGGTCGAGGGTCAGCGAGTTCGATGCTCCGCTGCGGTCGCGCTCCGGCGCGACCACGGTGATTTCCGCATACGGAGCAAGATCAGCGGCGAGGCGCTCCAGGCCGGGGGCGAAGTATCCGTCGTCGTTCGAGAGCAGGATGCGCATCGTCGTCGGCTCACCCCTGACGGGCGAGCGATCGACGCATTATAACGGCCTCGCCGGTGTCCCGACGCGGCGCTGGTTACGACGCCGGCCAGTGGCGAGTGAACACGCTAGCGAGTTTCGGATGCGCTTCGATGCGCTGGAGCACCGCAAACAACGCGGGACGCCGTTGCTCGAGGTGCTTGCGCGCACCGGACCATTTGGAAACGACCGCGGCGTGAAAGTCGAGCGCGCCGGGTTGCGCGCCGCTCAACCAGGGGCGAGCGGGAAACACATCGGCAAACATTTCCCAGTGCCTGTGCAGTCGCGCACGCGCGCCCGCGCGAATCCGTTCCTTGACCGCATCGTCGGCATCGGCGTCGGCGCACCAGCGCTCTGGAAAATCGATCACGCTGATCGCGGCATAGCAGTTCGCGGCGATGAACACCAGGCCGCGGACGACCTGGGCTCGCGCCGAGGCATCCCGGGGAAGCAGCCCGCTCTCGGGATGGGCATTTCCAAGGTGGATCAGGATCGCGGCGCTCTCCGACAGCGCCGTGCCATCCGGCAGCTTGAGCGTCGGAATCTGCCCCAGCGGATTGAGCTTGAGCAGTTCCGCGAACGCTTCGTTCGGCTCCCACGAAGCGGTTTCGATCAGGCGGTAGGGCGCGCCGAGGAGCTCCAACGCCGCCTCGATCGCCGCCGAGCCGGAGCCTTTCTTGCCGTACAAGACGTACATTTCAACGGTCTCGCTACTGAGCGCTCGCCGCCATCGCAGCCATGCGCCGCTTCATCTCTTCCGGCGAGACGTCCTCGATATGCGTCGCGATGGTCCAGACGTGGCCGAAGGGATCGACGAGCGTTCCGCTGCGGTCGCCGTAGAACTGATCCTTGACCTCGCGCTGCACCGTGGCCCCTGCCGACACCGCTTGGGCAAAGCGCCTGTCGACGTCGGCGACGTAGAACGTCAGGCTCACCGCCGTGCCGCCGAAAGCCTCCGGGCTCCGGTAGGGTGTATCGGGCATCTCGTCGGCGAGCATCACGATGCCGTCGCCGATCTTGATCTCTGCGTGACCGATGCTGCCGCCCGGACCCGGAAAACGCATCACCTCGACGGCGCCGAACGCTCTCTTGTAAAAATCGAGCGCACGTGTCGCCCCGCGAATGATCAGATAAGGCGTGACGCCCGAGTAACCGCTGGGAACGGCTTGGACCACGGATCACCTCCTGAGGACGCTAGAAATCGATGACGCCGTCCGCAGTGTGCACGCCGCTCCCAGGCAGCGTCAACGCCGCAGGGTCTCCGCGCGTTTGGGTCCCATGCGAAGCGAGCAATTTCCGAGCTGCTTCCGTTGCCTGCGAAGACACACCATCCAGATCGCCCGTTTCGGTCTCCGCTTCGCGTTAGCCCTGCTCGCCGTGTCCAGCGCGGCGGCCGACGAGCCGCTCAATCCGGCGATCGATTCCCAGGGCTATCTTCGTGCGGCGCGCGAAGCCATGTTGCATCGAGGTGGGCACCGGCTGTCGGAAGACGAATTCCTGCTCTTGCGCCGCACGCCCGGCGTGATCGTCCTCGATGCGCGCAGCAAGGAGAAATACGACGAGCTGCACGTCGTGGGAGCGGTGAACCTGAGCTTTCCCGACATCTCGATCGACAGCCTGGAGCGGAAGCTGCCGGACAAGAATGCACTCATCCTGATCTACTGCAACAACAACTTCGCCAACGCTCCAGGGCCGTTTCCCGCCAAGCTCGCCAACGCGTCGCTCAATCTGTCGACTTACGTGGCGCTCTACGAGTACGGTTACCGCAATGTCTACGAGCTCGGGCCTCTCATCGATATTCGCGCGACTCGCATTCCATTCGGGTCCTCCCCGCCCGCACTTGACAATCGGTGACGATGGTCAAGAATACGCCTCGTCTAGCTCCCGCGCTGCCGCCCGAGAGCCGCTTCCAGAGGTTTCAGCCACGCGATGCGCTACTGCGTCGAGTTCGAAGACAACCCCTGCTGTCTGCATGCGAGGGTCACGGGCGTCGATAGCCGGGAGGCTGTGGTCGAGTACACTCGCGACGTTCACTGGGCGCGCGTCGAGCGCGGCTTCCGCGTGAACGTATCGAAGAGGATCTGTCCGGGCCGGGCATCGATCTGTCGTCGATTCTTAAGGTGGTCGCCGACAGGAGCCGCCAGGCGATCGGAGTCGTGAACTGGATCGCTTATGTCGATGTCAACGAGGAGCACGATCGCTCCCGCATGAAGTTCGCAGAGGACCTCGCGGTCAGCCGGGGCGCCAACCTGCGCATTTTCGAATCGGTCGCCGACGCCGAGCGGTGGCTGCGGGCCGAGCTCGCCGCCGCGGGGTCGGCGCGTTGATGTCGAGCGCACACGGGCCGGCGCGATTGCGCGGTGTGCTCGCGCCGGTGGTCACGCCCTTCGACGCCGATCGCGCGCCTGACGCCGTGCGCCTCGCGCGTCACTGTCGCTGGCTCGTCGACCAGGAAGTCGGGCTCGCCGTTTTCGGGACCAACTCCGAGGCGAACTCGATGTCGGTCGCCGAAAAGATCGCACTGCTCGATGCGCTCGTGGACGCCGGGTTGCCGCCGGCGCGAATGATGCCCGGAACGGGCTGCTGCGCGTTCACCGATTCCGTCGAGCTGACGCGCCACGCGATGCGACTCGGCTGCGCCGGCGTGCTCATGCTGCCGCCGTTCTACTACAAGGGAGTTTCCGACGAAGGTTTGTTCCGCAGCTACGCCGAGGTGATCGAGCGCGTCGGCGACGAGCGTTTGCGCATCTATCTTTATCACATCCCGCCCGTGTCGCAGGTTCCCATTGGCCTTTCGCTGATCGAGCGGCTGCTCGATTCCTACCCGGGCACGATCGCCGGCATCAAGGACAGCTCGGGCGATTGGAACAACACCCGTGCAATGCTCGAACGCTTTCAGCCGCGAGGCTTCGATGTCTTTGCCGGCAGCGAGATCTTCCTGCTGGCGACCCTGCGCGGAGGAGGCGCCGGCTGCATCACGGCCACGGGCAACGTCAACCCGGGGCCCATCGCAAAGCTCGCCGCAAGCTGGAAAGGCTCCGATGCCGATGCCAGGCAGGCCGACCTCGATCGAGTTCGCGCAGCGTTCCAGAACTTCCCAATGATTCCTGCGCTCAAGCGCGCCATTGCGCAGTATTCTCGCGATCCGGGATGGGCGACGGTAAGGCCGCCGCTGGTCGAACTAACCGACGCGCAGGCCGCGCTGCTCAAGCAGGCGCTCGACGCCGCCGGACACAGCATGCCCGGATTGAACCGAGCCCCATAATGAACAGCTCGTCGACCTTTTTGCTCATCGCCGACATCGCCGGCTATACCCGCTTCATGAACCTGCATCGGGTGAGCCTCGCTCACGCGCAGGACATCGTCGCGCGCCTGCTCGAGACGGTCATCGACGCCGCGGAACCGGTGCTCAAGCTCGCCAAGATCGAGGGAGACGCCGCATTCTTCTACGCACCCGCTGAGCAGCGCGGCGCGAGCGGCGCGACGCTGGCGGATCGCAGCCGGGCCATCTATCGCGCGTTCCACGCCAAGGCCGCGGACCTGAGAGCCAACACGCTGTGTCCCTGCGACGGCTGCCAGCAGGCGGGAATGCTCAAGCTCAAGTTCGTCGGCCACGTGGGCGACGTCGCCGTGCAAAAGGTCAAGCGGATGACCGAGCTCGCCGGCGTGGACGTGATCCTCGTGCATCGGCTCCTGAAGAACGCCGTGCCCGTCCCCGAGTACCTGTTGATGACGCGACCGCTGTTCGACCTCATGCAGGGCAGCGTTCGTGACAAGGCGGCGGCTGTGCAACTCGAGATCGATGAGCTGGGTCCGACCGAAGGCTACTACGTCGACCTTGCCATCGATGCGGGCGAGCCGGTTCCGCCGGTGAAACTGCCCTTCCTGAAGCGGGTGAGGCGGCACTTGGGACTGATCTCGCGCGCTGCACCTTATCTTTTCGGCACGAAACAATCGTGCGCAGGGTTTCGCAACGTGCCCGACGCGCCGTTGCCGGCGGTACCGGCCAAATCCGATGCCGGCGCGCAAAGGTAATGTCGCTCGCGTCGCCGTGAGCGACTCGAATCGATTGTCGCTCGCCTGGGACCACTGGCTCGCCGACTTCTCCAAGCAGTGCGTCATGGCGGACACGATCGCGCTGCTGCTCGCGCATGCGCTAGCCGTCAGCGGCGCTTGGCGTCTCGCCGGCGGAAGCTCTCGATGATCCGGGTCAGGCGATCGACTCGTTGCTTCGGGCTTCCCAGCGGTGCGAAGCCGATATGCGAAGAATCGAGCAGATCGGCTTCGGTCTCGAGGGGAAAGGGGCCCGCACGCCTTCGCGTCCGCCACCTCACCAAGCTCACGATAATGAGCGCGACAACTGCGAGCGCGACGACCGGAGCCCAGAATGGCGCCGCGTCCCAGATGTGCCCGAGGATCTCCATTCGGATATCTCACCAGACCATGAATAACCGGCGTGCAAGCCGCGACTGACAGCGCCTCCCATCGCTTGGTCGCTGGCGGTTCGATTTTGCGCCTACCTCCGGTGAACGACAATCCCGGCGATCGGATTCGCCGGCGATCGGATTCAACGCCCTGCGGCGTTCTTGACCGCCAGTGCCAGGGCGTGCACTGCTGATGCGTAGAGGCGACTGCGGTTGTAGCGCGTGAGCACGTACCAGTTGTTGAACGCCAACCAGTAGGACGGAGCGTCAGGCTCTTCGAGCATGACCAGGCCGACGGGTTCGGGCGCAAGGTCATCCGGGATCTCGAAGCCGGTGATGCCGAGGCGAATCCACTCCGCGAGGGAGCGGCGCTCGGCTACGCCACCGTCGAGGTTGAGGGCAGCCGCGTTCCCGTCTTCGGTCTCGACGCGCGCGGCGGTCATCACCGGCTGCCCTCGCTGCCAGCCATGCCGCAGCAGAAAGTTGCCCACGCTGCCCACCGCATCGGCGATATCGTGCTCGAGATCGATGATGCCGTCGCCGTCGAAGTCCACCGCGTAAGCGCGAATGCTTCCCGGCATGAACTGCGGAATGCCGATCGCCCCGGCGTACGATCCGTTGGGCAGCAAAGGCGAGATCGCCTGTTCGCGGGCGAGCAGCAGGAATTGCTTGAGCTCGCCGCGGAAGAATTCGGCGCGGCGTGGATAGTCGAAAGCCAGAGTCGTGAGCGCGTCCAGCACCCGGTACGATCCCGTGTTGCGCCCGTAGTTGGTCTCAACGCCGATGATCGCGACGATCACTTCCTGAGGAACCCCGAACGCCAGTTCTGCGCGCGTGAGCACCGCGGCGTTTTCCCGCCAGAAGGCCACACCCGCCTCGATGCGCGCCGGATTGACGAACCGCGGTGCGTACTCGTGCCATTGCGGTGGCGCGACCAGGGGCCGTGACATGGCTGCGACGACCGCAGGCTGAAAGCGAGCGTTCGCGAAAAGCCGCTGCAGCGCATTGGCATCGAACCCGTCGCTCGCTGCCAGCTCGGCGATGAATTCGCGCACCTCAGGGCGTGCGGCGTAGCCCGGTTGTGACGCTGCGCGCGGCGCCTGCGAGAGTAGCGTCATTACGGCGAGAGCGCCGCAGGCCGCCGGTTTCACCCACCGCGGCACACGCATCCAGAGCTCCAAACGATGGTCTCGGGCCGAATGCTATCATCCGGCCGCGCGTTTCCTCGCCCCACCATTGCCGCGGTCGATGCTCTATCCGCTGTTTCGTCCGTTGTTGTTCGCGCTCGATCCGGAGACAGCACACGACGTGACGCTGGCCGGGCTCGACGCGGCCGTCGCTTCCGGAATCGCCCGCCTCATCGCACCCCGCGCGCGGCCCTCGCCTGTCGAGGTGATGGGGATCGTCTTTCCCAACCGCGTCGGCCTCGCGGCGGGGCTCGACAAGAACGCCGCGCACATCGATGGCCTCGCGGCGCTGGGCTTCGGATTCATCGAATGCGGCACGGTGACGCCGCGGGCTCAACCTGGCAACCCCAAGCCACGGCTGTTCCGCGTTCCCGAAGCCGACGCGTTGATCAACCGGCTCGGCTTCAACAACGAAGGCGTCGAGCGCTTCGTCGCCAACGTTCAGCGCGCCCGCTTCGGGCCGAAGAGCGGAGGCATTCTGGGCTTGAACATCGGCAGGAACTTCGACACTCCCAACGCCCACGCGATCGACGACTACCGCGCCTGCCTCCGCAGGGTCTACGAGCATGCAAGCTACGTCACGGTCAACATCTCGTCGCCGAACACGCCCGGCTTGCGCGCGTTGCAGGAAGATGCCGCTCTGGGGGAGCTTCTCGCGGGGCTCAAGACAGAACAGACGTCGCTCGCTCAGAGGTACAGCAGGTACACACCCCTCGTCGTGAAGATTTCGCCGGACCTCTCGCCGCCGGACTTGCGCAGGATGGCACGCTCGCTCGTCGCGCACCGCATCGACGGCGTGATCGCGACCAACACGACGGTCGAACGCGGCAAGCTCAAGGGCATCCGGCAGGCAGAAGAAGCAGGAGGCCTGTCCGGGCGGCCGCTGATGGAGAAATCGACCGCGGTCATTCGGGCACTGGCCGCCCAGCTCGGCGGCGCGCTGCCGATCATCGGTGTCGGCGGGATCATGTCCGGCGCCGACGCCAAGGCAAAGATCGACGCCGGGGCCACGCTGGTGCAGATCTACACAGGGCTCGTCTACCGCGGGCCCGAGCTGATCGCCGAGATCGCCGAGGCGCTGGCGCCCAAGCGTCCGGCCTGAAAGTCGCCTCCTCAGACGGGTTGCGCAGCCCGAGTTGCTTCGCCGCCGAACTTCTGCTCGATCGACGCCATCATGCTCACGAACGCGCGGTCGACCAGCGGCTCGGCCTCGACCAAGCGTGCGCGATCGTTGCGGAAGCGATCGGCCAGTTCGTCTGCGGTGAGGGAAACCGCCTTCTGGCCCTGGCGGTTGGTGAACAGGTAAGTGCCGCGTAGCGGACTCACCCAGGCGAGCTTGGCGAATGCGAGCTGTCCGTCCTCGCCCTCGAATTCCACCCACATGCCGCGTTCCAGGCTGCCGGCAATCTCGGCGAACCGGTCCTGCGGCGGCTCGATCTCGGGTTCGGGCTCCGGCGGCGGCGGCGCGGGCGCCATGGCCTCGGCGAGCGCACGAGCCTTGGCGGCGCCTTCCGTATCGCCGGTTGCGTGGGCCGCTTCCGCGGCCGCCGCTGCCGCCTCGGCAACCGCCGTGGTCGGCACCGGCGCCGATGCCAGACCCGACTTGACTGCCGCGGCATGGGCCGCGACGAGATTGGCCATGAACTGCTCGCGCTCGCCCGCTTCCCATGGGACGTTGTGCAATCCGCCGTGCAGCCGCCGCAGCAGGTTGCGCAGCATTGCCACGAGCTTCTTGCGATCCTCGTTGGCGCGCTTGGGCTGCACGCTCCACACCAAGTCGTCCAGCGTGGATAGCGCAGCGGTCCAGGCTTCGCTCTCCTCGCCTTCCTGCAAGTAGAGCTGGACAAGCGTCCCCATCCACTTGTCGCGAAGGAAGGAGGCAAGGAAATTCGGCGCCGGATGCTCGCGGAGGCGGCGTTCGATTTCCGACCGCGCGACCATGGTCGCGATTTCCGCACGGTCGCGCTGATTGATCTCCTCGGCGCTCGACTGGACGTTGATCTCGGCTGCCTTTTCCTCGGTGGCGAGGAACGCTTCGAGGTCCTGTCGCAGAGCGTCGAACAGGCCGATGTTGTCGGTGAAATCGTCGAGCACCCGGTGGACGATCGACTCGATCTTCCGGTACAGCGGATCGTCCTGGCCCATCGTCGGCGACCAGCCGATGCCGGCATGCGCCAGCGCGTTGACCAGCAGCCGTGACGGATGCGACTTCTTGGAGAAGAAGGCGCCGTCGAGCATTGCCGCCTTGAGCACCGGAATCTGCAGCCGCCCGATCAGCGCCTTGATGCTGTCGGGAAGATCCCGGGTCTCGAAGATGAAGTCGAACAGCATCGCGACCAGCTCGATGGTCATTGCCTCGAGCTGGTTTGCCCGTGCTCCGAGCGGGGACTCCTGCAGGTCGCGCAGGACGTTGTGCATGTCCTGCTGCAGGCCCGCGAAGTGGACGGGGACGCCGGCGAAGTCGAAGCCGGCCTCGCCGTGCTGCAGTCGTCCTAGCGCATCACCCAGCTCCGGGGTGACCAGGATGCGGGGCCCGCCGAAGGGGCCGACCGCAGGAGGCCCAGCCGCCTCGGCGCCTGCTGGGAATCCGCCGGCGAATGGCATGGCAGCCCATCCGGGCGTTAACGTGTAACCGGCTGCCGCCGACGCACTGCCCAGGGACGGAATTTGAACGCCTCCAGGCGGCAGACCGGCGGGCATCGGAGCCGCCGGCGCGGGCCGCAGCAAACCCGCTCCGGCGAGCCGCTGCAGGACCGCAAGCAGATCGATCTCGCCACCGGGCGCTCCGCCGGGAGCCTGCGCTGCTGCCGCCGCGGCTGCCTTGGCGTCGACCGCCGAGCGATCGCCGGGGCCGCGATGTGGGACGTATGTCGCGCGCAGCTTGGGAATGACCTTGAGGTTCTCGAGATGACGATTCAGGTCGGCGTAGATGGTGTTGATGTCCTCGAGCGAAGTCTGGTTGAGCTCCTTTAGGATGACCAGCTTGACGTGGGAGTCGCCGTCGACGCCGTGCAGCGCCTCGGTGAACGATTCGACGATGGTGGTCGGCGCCAATGGATTGGCGGCGGTCTCGAGATCGGGCCTGCCGAGGAGATAGCCCAGCGCCTGGTTGAGCTCCCGCAACTCGCCCTCGCAAAGGTTCTCGACCACGCGCACGATGTTCCCGGACAAAACGGATTCGTCCATGGCGGCGGTGTCCACGAGGGTGAGCTTCCCGGCGTCCACCGAGGAGAAATCCGGCTTGGTTTCGAAGCGGCCGGCGATGCGCTCGTTGACCCGCCGGCGCAACGTCTTTTCGAAATCCGCCATCAGCATTGCGCGTTTTTCGTGCAGAAGGCCCCGGGCATCCAGGCAGAGCGCCTGTTCCTCGCGCACGTCGGAACGCTCGGCGCGCGCCATCAGGAGCTCAATCACGCGGTCGAGCAACGATGTGAACGACAGCAGCAGCCGGTGGATGGCGAGATCCCGGCAGTCGCCGAGAATCCTCGCCGAATCCTTGGGCGCCAAGTGCCGAACCGCGCCGCGATCACCGGATAAGGTTGTAGCGCTCACTCAATTGGTCCTTGCTCGCTCCGCCGAGGTAAGTGCTCGACCGCTCCTACCGTTCCTGATCGACCACGACTAACGCCAAGTTACTGTATCACGCGCAGTTTCGGCAAGCCAATGCGGAAAAGCTCCACTTATCGCCGGGAAAGCTCCGTCCAGGCCTTTTCCAGACGTTTGTATGACACTGGTTGCGCCGTCTTAAGCTCCTGGGCGAAGAGCGAAACCTTGAGTTCTTCGAGCAGCCATCGGTACGCCTCCAGTGCCGGCTCCGCGCTTTGTGCTACGCGGTTGGCCTCGTGGCGAGCCTGATAGCGCTCCCACAACGCGCCGAGCGCCTCCGCGTGCTTGGCGTCGCGGCCCGGGTCGCTGTGGTACTTGGCAAGGCGCCGCTGCAGCGCCTGCAGATAGCGCGGCAGATGCGCGAGCTGCATCCACGGCGTCGCTGAGAAGAATCCGGGATGCACCAGCGCATCGCGCTGCGCGGTCACCTGGGCGCCAAGGCGAGCGTTCGAGCGCGGAAGCGCTGCGATCTGCTGGGACAGCGCATGGAACTCGGCCGCGATCGACCCCAGCATGCGGAACGCGCCTTCCGCGACTGCAGGCAGTCGCGCGCGCGCACGCTTGAGCTGCTCGGCAAATGCCCGCTCCGAGCGCGGCAGATCATCGTCGCCAACGAAGGCACGGTCACAGACGGCGTCGACGACGTCCGCGAGCAGCGCTTCGCTGGCAATCACGGGCTTGAGTTGAAGCGCCGCCGTGGCGAATCCCGGCGGGTCGCGTCGCCAGCGGCGAACCGCCTCCTTGAGCTGTAGACCGATCAGGCGCACAACCGCGGCGCGGGTCGCAACCTGCGCGGCGGCCGGCGTGTCGTAGAGCATCAACGCCACGCTCTCTCCCTGATCCACGAGCGCCGGGTAGCCGGTGATGCGCCTGCCCTCGCGAACGAAGCTAAGCGATTCCGGCAGCTCGCCGATATCCCAGGTCTTGATGCCGCTTCGCTCGAAGCGCGGACCCGCGGCGGCGAAGGACATCTGCGCGGCTTCGCCGAGTTGAGCACGCAGTCGGGCAAGGTCGCGGCTTTGTGCGAGCTCTCTCGCGGCGGCGTCGACAACGCACACGTTCATAAGCAGATGCGGCGGTGGCTCGGCGGCGTTCCATGCCTCGGCAGGCAGCGGCTCGCCCAGGCGGACTGCGCAAAATGCGCGCAGCGCTTCCGCTAAGGGCAACGCGCAATACCTGGAATCGCTGTCGGCCGCTTCCAAGAAAGCGGTCACGATTTCGGGTACCGGCGACAGGCGATTGCGCCAGCCCTTGGGCAGTGCCTTCAAGTACCAGGCCGCCTTCTCTCGCACCATGCCGGGCACCAGCCACGACAGCCGCGCCTCGTCGAGCTGATTGAGCAGTGCCAGGGGTACCGTCAACGTCAAGCCGTCCAAGGGGTGGTCCGGCGCGAAGCGGTACTTGAGCGCGAGACGGGTCCCCGCCATTTCCAGGAACTCCGGGTAGCGCTCCTCGGTGACGTTGGCTGCGGCGTGGCGCATCAGCGACTCGCGCGTCATGTACAGCGCCCTGGGATCTTTGGCTTCGACCACCTTGCGCCAGCGCTCGAAGGTCGCGCTCGAATGCACATCCTGCGGGATGCGCTCGGCGTAGAAGGCGACCATCGCCTCTTCGTCCACCAGCACGTCCTGCCTGCGCGCCTTGTGCTCGAGCTGCGACACCTGCGCGACGAGCTTGTGGTTGTGAAGGACAAACGGTGCGTCCGACTTGAGCTCGTCCCCCACCAGCGCTTCGCGCAGGAAGACCTGGTGCGCCGTCGCTGGGTCGACCGTGGCGTAGGAGATGCGCCGGCGCGGCACCAGCGTCAACCCGTAAAGCGATACCCGCTCGGCACCCACCACCTCTCCGCGATCTCTGTCCCAGTGCGGATCGAAGAAAGTCCGGTCGACCCGATCGCTCGCAACGCGTTCGACCCATTCGGGTTCGATCTTCGCCGCGCAGCGGGCGTACAGGCGTGTGGTTTCCGTAAGCTCGGCGGCAAGGGCCCATTTCGCGGCGCCGCGGGTAATGCCCGAGGCTGGATGCAGAAAGAACTTGATCCCTCGCGCGCCGAGGTAATGCTCGCCGTCCTCGGCGCGAAAACCGATGTTCGACAGCAGCCCCGTGAGCAGCGCTCGATGGATAGCCGCGTAGTGCGCGTCGTCGATCTTTGCCGAGAGCGACGCGTCCCACTTCCAGCCGAGCTCGGTGAGCTGCTCGCAAAGCTGGCGATGCAGGTCGCGCCACTCGGTCAAGCGCAGGTACGAGACGAAATGCGCCCGACAGCGATCGACCCGCGCCCGGTGCGCGAGCTTCTCGGCAGCAGCGTCGGTGAAGAACTGCCACAACGCGAGAAGGCTCAAGAAATCGGAGCGCTGATCGCGAAAGCGCATGTGCGCCTGGTCGGCAGCCTGCCGCTGCTCCAGAGGCCGCTCGCGCGGGTCGGGGACCGCGAGCGCGCTGGCGATGACCAGGATCTCGGCGAGACAGCGCTCGTCCCTGCCGCCCAGAATCATGCGGCCGATGCGCGGATCGACGGGTAGCTTCGCGAGCTCCCTCCCCACGGGAGCGAGACGGCGCTGCGCATCGACGGCGCCGAGCTCCTGCAGCAGCTGATAGCCATCGGCGATCGCCCTCGGGCTGGGCGCTTCCAGAAACGGGAATCGATCGACCGCTCCCAGGTCGAGCGCGGCCATGCGCAGGATCACCGCGGCAAGCGAGCTGCGCAGGATCTCCGGATCGGTATGGTGAGGCCGCGATGCGAAGTCTTCCTCGCCGTAGATCCTGACGCAAACCCCCTCGGCGACGCGCCCGCACCGTCCCGCGCGCTGATTCGCCGCTGCCTGCGATATCTTCTCTATCTGCAGCAGTGTGACCTTGTTGCGCAGCGAATAGCGCCTGATCCTCGCCAGTCCGCTGTCGATCACACGGCGCACCCCGGGCACGGTGAGCGAAGTCTCGGCGACATTGGTGGCGAGCACGATGCGCCTTCCGTTGCTGCGCGCGAATACGCGCTGCTGTTTCTCGACCGACAGCCGCGCATACAAAGGCAGAATCTCCATCGCCGACGCATAGGGACGCCGCGCGAGCCCGCGCGTGAGGAGCTCGGCGGTCTCGCGGATCTCGCGCTCGCCCGGGAGGAAAACCAGGATGTCCCCCGGCCCTTCGCGCCAGATGTCCTCGACCGATGCGACGATCGCCTCCTCGAGCCTCTCCTCGTCGTCGTCCTCGTCCTGCGTCAGCGGACGGTAGCGCAGCTCCACGGGATAGGCTCGCCCTGAAACCTCGATCACGGGTGCGGCCTGGCCTTCCTCTGCGAAGTGCCGCGCGAAGCGCTCGGCGTCCAGCGTGGCCGACGTGATGACGAGCTTGAGATCGTCACGCTCGCGAAGCAGCCGCTTCAAGTAGCCCAAAAGGAAGTCGATGTTGAGGCTGCGCTCGTGCGCTTCGTCGACGATGATGGTGTCGTAGGCGGCGAGCCTGCGGTCGCTCTGCGTTTCGGCAAGCAAGATGCCGTCGGTCATCAGCTTGATGTAGGCGTCGGCGCGCGTGCGATCGGTGAAGCGTACCTTGTAGCCGACGAGCTCGCCCACCGTGGTGCCGAGCTCCTGGGCGATGCGGGAGGCGAGGCTGCGCGCGGCGATCCGCCGCGGCTGGGTGTGGCCGATCAAGCCGTGCACACCGCGCCCGATGTCGAGGCAGATCTTGGGCAGTTGCGTCGTCTTGCCGGACCCTGTCTCGCCGCACACGATGACCACCCGATGCGCGGCGATCGCGGCGGCGATCTCATCGCGGCGCTGCGCCACGGGCAGCTCGGGCGGGTAGTCGATCCGGGGCACACCGGCTGCACGCTCGAGCGCGCGCCCGCGCGATGCTGCGATGGCGCGGATCAGGCGCTCGATTTCGGACGGGGGCGAATCGCCACGGGCGAGCCTGGAGATCCGGCGAGACAGCGATTTCCAGTCAGCGGCCATGCCCTCGGCGAGGTCGGCGAGCAGGCGTTGGGTGAGCGACGCGGGCGGCATCCGGTGGGCGGAATTCTAGCGCTGTTGCGCCACCTTGTTACCAGCACCCGCAGCCGGGTTATGATGCAGGCCCGCACCCCGCTAGGAGGAGACTTCATGCTGCGCTCGTTCATGCTGGCGCTCGCCATCGCCGTACTCGCCGTCGGCGCCGACTCCAAGACGCTGCGCTGGGCCGGTCGCGGCGACATGAACACGACCGACCCCCATTCCTTCAACGAGAATCTGACCAATAACATCAATTCGCTGGTCTACGACACGCTGGTGCAGCGCGACAAGGACCTGAAGCTCGAGCCCGCGCTCGCCGTGTCGTGGCAGCAACTCGATCCCACAACGTGGCGAGTCAAGCTGCGCCCTGGCGTCAAATTCCACGACGGAACCCCGTTCACCGCTGACGACGTCGTGTTCAGTTTCGAGCGTGCGCGCGCGGAGAGCTCGCAGCTGCGGACGTACGCGAATGCTTCGGGAACGCCGAAGAAGGTCGATGATCTCACGGTCGATTTCGTCACCAACGGGCCGAACCCCATCGAGCTCGAGCACTGGGCGACGATCTACATCATGAGCAAGGCGTGGTGCGAGAAGAACCGGGCGACCAAGCCGCAGAATTTCGCGCAAAAGGAGGACATGATCACGGCGCACCAGGCCAACGGCACCGGCGCGTACATGCTCAAGGCGCGCGAGCCCGACGTGAAGACCGTGCTCGTCAAGAATCCCAACTGGTGGGGAATCAAGGAGGGCATGTTCACCGGCAACGTCGACGAGATGGTCTATCTGCCGATCGTCAACGACGCGACGCGGCTCGCAGCGCTCGTTTCCGGCGAGGTCGATCTGGTCAACGATCCGCCGCCGCAGGACATCCCTCGGCTCAAGCAGGATCCCAACATCAAGGTGATCGAGGGCACCGAGAACCGCATCGTGTTCATCGGCATGGACCAGAATCGGGATGAGCTCTTGTACTCGAACGTGAAGGGCAAGAACCCGTTCAAGGACAAGCGCGTCCGGCAAGCGCTCTACCAGGCGATCGACATCGATGCGATCAAGAGCGTAACCATGCGCGGGCTGTCGCAGCCCTCGGGGGCGCTCATCATGTCGCCGGTGCAGTCGACGCCGGAGCTCGAGAAGCGCCTGCCCTTCGACAAGGCGAGGGCCAAGCAGCTCTTGACCGAGGCGGGCTATCCCAACGGCTTCGAGGTGACCATCGACTGCCCCAACAACCGCTACGTCAACGACGAGAAGATCTGCCAGGCGCTCGCCGCGATGTGGGCGCAGGTCGGCGTCAACGTCAAAGTCAACGCCATGCCGCGGGCGAACTTCTTCCCTAAGATCGAGAAGCTCGACACCAGCATGTACATGCTCGGCTGGGGCGGGGCCTCGGTCGACGGCATCTTCATCCTGCAGCCGGTACTCGCCACGTACAACGGCAAGGGCGATGGCGACTACAACTACGGGCGCTACACGAATCCGAAGCTCGACGAGCTCATGGTCAAGGTCAAGGTCGACATGCTTCCGGAGCAGCGGTTGAAAGAGATCCGCGAAGCGCTCGCCGCACACAACGCGGAGATCAACCACATCCCGCTGCACCGGCAGGTGATCCCCTGGGCGGCGCGAAGCAACGTCACGGCGCCTCACCGCGCCGACAACCAGGTCATTCCCTACCGCGTCTCGATACAGGACGGCAACGTCAAGCCGTAGTCGGAGGCAGGGGCTGGGCTGACGCCGGCCCGGCTCCGCGCGTGAGGTACTGCACCATCGCCCACGACACAAGCACGGTCGCCGCGATCTGCAGCAGCGCGTAGCCGCCGCCAGCGGCGGTCTGCTGCAGAACCGCCTGGATCACCGTGGACACCGCTGCCTGCGCCGCAATGAAGCCCGGCACCAGGCGAAAGTCGAAGCGCATCACGGTCGCGAACAGCAGCGTATAGAGGAGCCCGCCCGCGAGACCGGCCATCACGATCGCCATGCCGTCGTCGGCGGAAAGCGCGGCTTGGGCAGCGGAGGCAAGCGCCAGCACCAGGAAGGCCGCAACGCGGTGGCGATTCCACCCGTGGGTCAATCGATCGATCCAGTAGAGCACGATCACGGCAATGGCCGCCGAGGTAACGGCAGCCCCGAGCGGAGCGGCCACTGCCGCGAGCGAGGGTAACCATGCGTTCTCGACTCCGGAACGCGGCCAATGCGGAGCGGTTTGCGGGGTTCCAGCGTTCGCCAGCGTCTTGATCCCGGCGACGAACAGCCCTGCCGCCGCGCCACGCAGCCATAGCGCCGTGACGCTTCCCGTGGGCGAAGCATGGCTTCGCGTAGCCCACGACGCGACTCCTGCCAGCAGTCCGCTCAGCAGGGTGACAACGATCACCGACAGGCCGATGCCTCCAGCCCACAGCAGGACTTGCCACGCATAGGGCTCGGTCGTATTGAGTTGCATCGCAAATGCGGGCCATTGGTTGGCCCCTCCGATGACCGACGTCGAACCGACGATGCCCATCGAAAGCCAGAACGCGCGACGGTCGAATCGGCCGTGACTCCAAGCGATGATCGCCGCGATCAATGCGGCGATCGCCACGATCGCAAGGGCAAGCATCACGGCGGTTCTCGCGATGCTGAGACGACCTGCGCGCTCGCGCTCCGCGCGCTGCCAATCTTCGGGAACGAACACGTAGCGTCCGGAGCCGATAGTCTCGTCCCCGGCAATCGCGACGCGCGCCCGCGCTTCGCCGCCCTTGCCTGCATCGACTCGTGGATCGGAGTACGTGAACTGCCAGTCGGAGCGCGCCGGCCGCTGCTCTTCCTCCGCCGACACTTCGCGCATCGCCGCCGGATCCAGTCCGAAGCGCTGCTGGATCTCACGCTGCGCCAGCGTGCGCGCCTCTTCCCGTGAAAGGCGAGCACCAGGCCGCTTCTCCGGAAGCCGATGCTGGACCTGGCGCACCTTGCCCTCACCATCGATCGTCACGCGCCACTCCTCGGCGCGCTCAGCCACGTCGCCCTCGTCGAAGCGCGCATAGCGTACTTCCCACAGCGGAGGCGCGAGCCAGGTGCCCGTCAGTTGTCTGTACGTTTCGCGGCCCGCCTCACGCCAGACGAACTTGTGCCAGGTCCATGCGCCGCCCTCCGGTTCCTGGGGCGCGAACCGCAGCGTCGACATTCGGCTCCATTCGGTTCCAAGAGTCACGCCGCGGCTCTTGAGCGCCGCATCCGCCGCCGCCTCGGCTTCGCCGCGATTCAAGCCCTGTGGCAGAGTGTCGCTGCGGTAGTCCCCGGCGAGAACGGTCGCCGCCACGCCGGCCACCGCGAGCCACGGCAGTGCGCGCTGCATGCGAGCAGTCCATGCGCCCGCCGCAGCGCGAGTGCGGGCGGCGGCTTCGGTGGTCGCAACGCTCGCCGGCTGCCAGCCTGCGTTGCGCAGGTCGGGCGGAAGCTCAAGCCACGCGCCGGCGCGGAGACGCCGCACCAGCACGATCGCCAGCGGCACCAAGCAGGCTGCGATCACCAGCGCCTGATTGGCCTGGGCGGCCTCGCCCTCGACCAGAAATACCGGAATCGACATCAACACGAGGTCGAACACGGCATGCAGGATCACCGTTGGAAGCAGCCCGAAGCGCAGGAAAATAACGCCCCAGACGAATGCCGGTCCGATCAGCTCCACCAGCCGCGAGTACGCGGGGAACCCCGGATAGTTGGCGTGCGCGGCGCCGAACACCACGGCCTGCAGCACCAGGACCAAGCCGATCGCCATCCGCCGGTGGCCCAGGCGTTCCCCGATCAGCGCCGCGAGGGCCAACGGCACGGCACGAAACAGGCACTCTTCCATGAACCCGGCCTGCAACGCCATACCGATGGGGGCCAGCGCCGGGAGCGCGCTTCCGAGAATGTTCGGATCGGAGAGCGACTCTGAGGGTTGCCACCACCCGAAGTAGCGGTTGGTGACGAAATAGAATCCGGCGATGATCGCCAGCTCGATGGGCACGAACAGATACCCGCCTGCGGTTCGACCCAGCACCGAAGACGTCGGCGCCGCGGCGGACGACCACAGGTGCCACAGCTGCGGGTGATCCGGAAAGGCTCGGCGCGACAGGCTCTCCGCCGCCATGAAAACCAGCGCGAGCAACAGCCCACCGCCGACGAACACCAGCAGCGCGAGGCCGATCTGCTGCCCCCAGAAGACCCAGGCCGACTGCGCCGTGTCGAATCCGTACCAGGCTTGCGGCGCGTTGGCGAGAACTGCGAGCGCGTTCAAGCCCGCGACGATGGCGCCCGCGGCGAGCGCAGGCCGCCAGAGAAGCGAGCGCTGCCGGAACAGCCACAGGGTACCCAGAATACAGCCGCCCACACCGTAGAGCAGGCCCGCGGCGAGCCCCGCGACGCGGGCGATCGCATTGTTCGCCGCGCGCATCTCGGCGAAACGGCGCTCGAACGCCTCGGGCACATGAATGAAATGAGCGAGTCCATTGAACTGGTCACCGGCCACGGACAGGCGCAGCCGGTAGCGTCCGTCGCCCAGCGTTTCCTGCATTCGCTCGTACACGAACTGGTGATCGACGCGCCCATTGGGCCGCTGCACCTGTGACTGCTCCAGAAGCTTGTAAGGAGCGAAGTCAATCGCCCAGTCTTCGCGTGCCCGCTGCTCGGCGATCGTGCGCGCAGCCGACGCATCGAGCGCAGGTCCGGGCTCGCTCTCGGGGAACACCCGGACAAAGCCGTAGGGAGTGCCGTCCGGCCGGAAGCGGATGTGCGCCTCCGCGGTCTGGCTCGGCTTGAACAGCCTCACTTCCCACCAGTACGGCGAGTAGAGATGCCCAAGCAACAACTCGACGAACTTCCGCTTCCCGCCAGCTTCGAGCTCGACGAAGTTCTGCACTTCGCCGTCGTGGGTGAATATCGCCGCTGCACGCGAATCCTCGGCAGCGAGCTTGAGCTTTTGGCCGAGCGCGGCACCGCTCGCCAGAGCATCGGCGCGGGTAATCTTCACGTCGAGGTGAATCAGAGGCAGCGCTTCGGGGAACAAGCGCCACGCCAAGGCTGCCGAGCCCACCGCGATCAGCGCGAAAGCGATCCAGAAGGCGGGCTGGCGGGTGACCTTGCGCATGGTCATGCCTTCACGCGTGGCGTTCGACTTCCCCGCGAGGCGATCCCGATGAGGCCCCGTGCAGCCAGATCTTCGATCGCTTCGTCGGGAAGGCCCAGGCGCTCACGCAGCACCGCCGCCGTGTGCTCGCCCAAGAGCGGCGGCGCCCGAGCATACGCGACGGGAGTCGCGGAGAAGTGCAGCGGGTTGCCGACTTGCGGCACGGTTCCAGACAGTGGATGCGGAAGGTCGAGGCGCATCCCGCGCGAGGCGACCTGCGAGTCGGCGAAGACCTGGTCGAGGCGATTGATCGGACCGCAGGGCACGCCGACCGCTTCGAGCGCGGCGAGCCATTCGCGCTGCGTGCGCGCGCGCATCACCGTCGCGATCAGCGGGACGAGCTCCGCGCGCCGCGTGACGCGCTCCGCGTTGGTGGAATAGCGCGGATCCCGCACCCACTCGGGTCTACCGGCCGCCTCGCAGAAGCGCGCGAACTGCGCGTCGTTGCCCACGGCGAGGATCATGTGTCCGTCGGCACAGGCGAACACCTGGTATGGGACGATGTTCTGATGCGCGTTGCCCGCACGGCCGGGCGTAACCCCCGCGACGAGATAGTTCATGTTCATGACGGCCATCATCGCAACCGCACTGTCGAGCAGGCTCAGCTCGATGTACTGTCCGCTTCCGCCAGCGTCGCGGTGCGCCACCGCGGCGAGAATCGCGCTGCAGGCATACATGCCGGTCATCAGATCCGAGATCGCGATCCCGGCCTTCTGCGGGCCACCGCCGGGGAGATCGTCGCGCTCGCCGGTGACGCTCATGAACCCGCTCATGCCCTGGATGATGAAGTCGTAGCCGGCGCGCTCCGCGTAGGGTCCGGTCTGGCCGAAGCCGGTGATCGAGCAGTAAACAAGCCGCGGATTGATTGCGGAGAGGCTAGGATAATCGAGGCCGTATTTGGCGAGCCCGCCAACCTTGAAGTTCTCGATCACGACGTCCGCGCGGCGAGCGAGATCGCGCACGACGGTCTGACCTTCAGGTTGGGTGAAGTCGACTGCAACCGACTTCTTGCCGCGGTTGCAAGCAAGGTAGTACGCCGCCTCTGCCGTGACGCGGTCAGCCTTGTCCTTGAGAAACGGCGGGCCCCAGCTGCGCGTGTCGTCGCCAGTGCCGGGCTTCTCGATCTTGATGACTTCGGCGCCAAGATCGGCGAGGAGCTGCGTGCACCAAGGACCGGCGAGCACGCGGGAGAGGTCGATGACGACGAGATGCGAGAGCGCGCCCGGCATTGCTGCACACCAGTAATACGATGAGCAGCACGAGGAGCGCCGCTCGCCGCCCCGTTATTCTACCCGAGCCGATGTGCCTCGCGTTCTATTCGTCGCGGACCTCGTGCTCGGACGATCAGTCGACCGCTTTCACCAATTCCTCGACGACTTTCTTGGCGTCGCCGAAGACCATCATGGTCCTGTCCATGTAGAACAGCGGGTTGTCGATGCCTGCGTAACCCGAGGCCATCGACCGCTTGTTGACCAGCACCGCCTTGGCCTTGTGCGCCTCGATGATCGGCATGCCGTAGATCGCGCTTCCCTTCTGCTCGGCCAACGGATTGACCACGTCGTTGGCGCCGAGGATCAACGCCACGTCGCACTGCGGGAACTCGCTGTTGATGTCTTCCATTTCGAACACCTGGTCGTACGGCACCTCCGCTTCCGCGAGCAGAACGTTCATGTGTCCCGGCATGCGTCCGGCGACGGGATGGATGGCGTACTTCACGTTCACGCCCTTTGCCGTGAGCTTGGCCGCGAGCTCCTTCACCGCGTGCTGGGCGCGCGCCACCGCGAGTCCGTAGCCCGGCACGATGATCACGTTCTCGGCGTTGGAAAGGAGGAACGCGGCGTCGTCGGGGCTGCCGCTCTTCACCGTTTTCTGCTGGGTGTCGGCGACCGTTGCCGACTCGCCGCCGAAACCGCCGAGAATCACGCTGATGAACGAGCGGTTCATCGCCTTGCACATGATGTAGGAGAGGATCGCACCCGAGGAGCCCACCAGCGATCCAGCGACGATCAGCATCGGATTGTCGAGCGAAAAGCCGATGCCCGCCGCCGCCCATCCCGAGTAGCTGTTGAGCATCGAGATCACCACCGGCATGTCGGCGCCGCCGATCGGGATGATCAGCAGGAACCCCAGCAGGAACGCGATCGCCGTCATCACGATGAACGGCGGCCATTCGCCCTCCGAGGCGGTGAAGAACAGGATGCCGAAGACGATCATCACCACCCCGAGGATGAGGTTGAGCCAGTGCTGGCCAGGGAAGACGACCGGGGCGGAGGAGAAGGGTCGGAAGTGCTTGCCCAGTCCCGCGAGCTTGCCGAAGGCGATCACCGAGCCGGAGAAGGTGATCGCGCCGATGAACGTTCCGATGAAAAGCTCCGCCTTGTGGAGCCCGGTGATCGGCTTGTGCAATCCCATCGCCTCCGGATTGTTGACCGCGGCGATGGCGATGAACACCGCGGCGAGACCCACCAGCGAGTGCATCGCGGCGACGAGCTCCGGCATCTGCGTCATGTGCACCCGCCGGGCCACGATCGAGCCGATCACCGCGCCGATGACCATTCCGCCCAGGATCGGCAGCACGTTCTTGGTTTGCGCGTAGATCAGCGCCAGCGTAACCACGACGGCGATGAACATGCCGACCATGCCGAAGTAATTGCCGCGGCGGGCGGACGTTGGATGCGACAGCCCTTTCAGCGCGAGGATGAACGTCACCGCCGCGAACAGATACCAAAGTGCAAGTTGATTGGCGCTCATGGCGTTTTCTCGTTTCTCGGCGTTATTCCTTGCCCTTGCCGCTCGACTTCGGCTCCTTCTTCTTGAACATCTCGAGCATCCGCTGGGTGACCAGGAAGCCGCCGAAGGTATTGATCGACACGAGCGCCACCGCCAGAACGCCCAACCACCCGCCCCAGTCGAGCTGCTCGGAGCCGGCCGCGAGCATCGCGCCGACCAGGATGATGCTGGAGATGGCGTTGGTCAGGCTCATCAGCGGCGTGTGCAGCGCGGGCGTCACGCCCCAGATCACGTGATAGCCGACGAACACCGCCAGGACGAAGATGGTCAGATAGAAAACGATGGGGTCGACGGCTGGATTCATGGTTCTCTCCTCAAACGCCCTCCACGGGGGAGTGCTTGGGGGTGGGGTCGGATCTTCAGCTTCCCTGTACGACCGCGCCGTTTTCGCACACCAGCGTGGCCTTGATGATCTCGTCGTCCTTGGGCACGGCGAACTCGCCGGTCTTGGCATTGAGCGACAGCGCCAGGAAGTTGAGCACGTTGCGGGCGTAGAGCGAGCTTGCGTCCGCTGCGACGCGTCCCGGCAGGTTGGAGAAGCCGACGATCTTGACGCCGTTCTTCACGACGATCTTGTCGAGCTCGGAGCCTTCGACGTTGCCGCCCTGCTCGATCGCGAGATCGACGATGACGGCACCCGGCTTCATCGCCGCCACGGTCGCCGCCTTGATCAGCTTTGGCGCCGGGCGCCCCGGTATCAATGCGGTGGTGATGAGGATATCGACGTTCTTGCAGCGCTCGGCGATGATCTGTGCCTGGCGCGCCATCCACTCAGGCGGCATCGGCCGCGCGTAGCCTCCCACGCCTTCGGCGATCTTTCGTTCCTCGTCGTTGGCGTAGGGCACGTCGACCCACTTCGCGCCCAGCGACTCGACCTGATCCTTCACCGACGGGCGGACGTCAGAGGCTTCGATCACCGCCCCAAGCCGCTTGGCGGTCGCGATCGCCTGCAGCCCGGCGACGCCGACGCCAAGGATCAACACCCGCGCCGCCTTGACCGTTCCCGCCGCGGTCATGAGCATCGGCATGAAACGACCGTAAGTGTTCCCCGCCATCATCACCGCCTTGTAGCCGGCGATGTTCGCTTGCGATGACAGCACGTCCATCGACTGAGCTCGCGTGATGCGCGGCAATTTCTCCAGCGCGAATCCCGATACACCGGTGTCCGCATAGGAGCGCACTGCGGCCGCATCGAACGGGTTGAGCAGTCCGACGAGCATGGCTCCGCGCTTGAGCTGCGCGAGCTCTTCACCCGCTGGGCCGCGCACCTTGAGCACGATGTCGGCGCCGAGCGCTTCGGCAGCGGTGCCGATGCGCGCTCCGGCGCCCTGGAAGTCTGCGTCTGGAATGCTCGATGCCGCGCCGGCGCCGGCTTCGACGACGATCGAATGCTTGCCGCTCGCCGCGAATTTCTTGACCGTCTCCGGCGTGGCGGCGACTCGCGTTTCGCCGTCGCGGGTCTCGCGGGGAATGCCGATGATCATGGTGCCTTCTCCCTGGCGGCCTCTTCTTTCGATCGGCCGCTATCTTGCCACAGTCGTTGCTGTTCCGTTGCGCTCACGCCGCTCAGCCGAGCGCCTCGGCGATCGCCTTGCCCAGCGCTTCCGTCGTCGCCTTGCCGCCCATGTCCGGCGTCCGCGGCGCCTTGGGGTCCGCGAGCACCGCTTCGATGGCCCGCAACACCGCCGCGCCGGCGTCGCAATGCCCCAGATGCTCGAGCATCAGCGCGCCGGACCAGATCTGTCCGATGGGATTGGCTATTTCCTTGCCGGCGATGTCCGGCGCCGATCCATGCACCGGCTCGAACGTCGACGGGAACGCGCGCTCAGGATTGATGTTCGCGGACGGGGCGATTCCGATCGTCCCGCAGACCGCGGGCCCGAGATCGGAGAGAATGTCGCCGAAGAGGTTCGAGCCGACCACGACATCGAAGCGCTCCGGGCGCTGCACGAAATGCGCGCTCAGGATGTCGATGTGGAACTGATCGCTGCGGATGCCGGGATAGCGTGCGGCCATCGCGTGAAAGCGCTCGTCCCAGTACGGCATGGTGATGGATATCCCGTTCGACTTGGTCGCGGAGGTCACGTGCTTGGCGGGACGCGTGGTCGCCAGCTCGAAGGCGAACTTGAGGATGCGGTCGACTCCCTTGCGCGTGAAGATCGCTTCCTGGAACACCGTCTCGCGCTCGGTGTCCTCGAAAATGCGTCCACCCACCGACGAGTACTCGCCCTCGGTGTTTTCGCGCACCACGATGAAATCGATGTCGCCGGGCTTGCGGTTCGCCAGCGGCGATGGAATGCCGGGCATCAGCCGGCAGGGGCGCAGGTTGACGTACTGGTCGAAGCGACGCCGCCACTGGATGAGCGAGCCCCACAGGGAAATATGGTCGGGGACCGTCGCCGGCCAGCCGACCGCGCCGAAAAAGATCGCGTCGTGAGCATGGATTTGCTCGAACCAATCCTCCGGCATCATTCGCCCGTGCTTGACGTAGTAGTCGCAGCTCCATGCAAACTCGTCCCACCGGAAGGCGATGCCGAACTTGCGCGCGGCGGCCTCCAGTACCCGCAGGCCTTCGGGAACGACTTCCTTGCCGATTCCGTCACCGGGGATGACGGCGATGCGATGTGGTCCAGCCACCGGAAGCTCCGGGTTCTCGACGCGGCATAGTGTAACGTAACGTCTTCCCGAAAATTTGACCTAACACAAGCCGCGGCGTCGAAATGTACACGTCGGTTGCCTGGCGATGGCGCCGCTTCGCGGAGCTCTCACCCTCGGAACTCTACGCATTGCTGGCGGCGCGCTCCGAGGTGTTCGTGGTGGAACAGCGATGCCAGTTCCTCGACGCCGATGGTCACGACCTGCACGCCTGGCATCTGCTCGGCTGGTCCGGCGAGCCAGCCGTGCTGGCCGCCTATCTGCGGCTGCTCGAGCCGGGACGCAAATACGCGGAGCCTTCGATCGGCCGAGTGCTGACCACCGCGTCATTCCGGGGCCGCGGCCTGGGCCGCGAGGCGATGCACCAGGGATTGCGCCAGGCAGTCGCACAGTACCCCGGTTGCCCGGTACGCGTTGCGGCGCAGCTTCGTCTCGAGCGCTTCTACGCAAGCCTCGGCTTTAGCGTTATCTCCCTGCCTTATCAGGAAGATGGCATCGCGCACGTCGACATGCTGCGGCCGCCTATTGATTTAGCCGGTGCGGACCACTAGGATGCGGCTGCGAATGCATAGCGTGCGTTTCCTCGCGCCGTCGTTGTTGCGTCAGGCGCCGCGTCGTCCGTGAAGCAGACATTTCTCGACTTCGAGCAGCCGATCGCCGATCTGCAGACAAAGATCGACGAGCTGCGCTACGTGCACGAAGACTCGGCGGTCGACATCTCCGACGAGATCAACCGGCTCGCCAAGAAAAGTCAGCAGCTGACCAAGGAGATCTACGGCAAGCTCACGGCGTGGCAGATCGCGCAGGTGGCGCGCCATCCGCAACGGCCGTACACGCTTGACTACGTCGGCGGCATGTTCACCGACTTCCACGAGCTGCACGGCGATCGCGGCTACGCCGACGACCCGGCGATCGTCGGCGGTCTCGCGCGGTTCAATGGTGCGCCGTGCATGGTGATCGGACACCAGAAGGGTCGCGACACCAAGGAGAAGATCTACCGCAACTTCGGCATGCCGCGTCCCGAGGGCTACCGGAAAGCGCTTCGATTGATGAAGCTCGCCGAGAAGTTCTCGCTGGCGCTGTTTACGTTCGTGGATACGCCAGGCGCTTTCCCTGGGGTCGGCGCCGAGGAGCGGGGGCAGTCGGAGGCGATCGGACGCAACCTCTACGAGATGGCCGGCCTGCGCATTCCGATCATCGTCACGGTGGTCGGCGAAGGCGGCTCAGGGGGGGCGCTGGCGATCGCCATCGGCGACGTCACGCTGATGCTGCAGTATGCGACGTATTCGGTGATCTCTCCGGAAGGCTGCGCGTCGATACTGTGGAAGTCGGCGTCGCATGCGGAGGAAGCCGCGGAAACGCTGGGGATCACCGCGGCGCGGCTCAAGACCCTGGGCATCGTCGACAAGGTCGTCAGCGAGCCGCTCGGCGGGGCGCACCGCGATCACGCAGCCATGATGGCGACTCTGAAAAAGGCTCTCACCGAGGCGCTGCGCCAGGCGAGGGAGCGGCCGCTCGATGCGTTACTCGAGGCGCGCGAGGACAAGCTGCTCGGCTATGGCAAGTACAAGGAACTCACCACGGGCTGAAAGCGCGTCGCAGCTCACGCCCGCAGGGACGAGCCCGCAACACCCGCCTTCCAGCGCAGCGCAGCCTGGCCGGTTGGCCGACCCCGGCGAGCCCGCCGCTGCAAAGGCCGTGTCCGCCGCCGTCGCCAGCGCGGTGCGCGAGTTCGTCGTCCCGGGCTCCCGGGTGGCCGTCGCGCTGTCGGGCGGACTCGACTCGATGGTGTTGCTCGACGCGCTCTCGCAGATCGCCATGCAGCATCGGCTTGAACTTCGCGCGGTTCACGTGAATCACGGCTTGTCGCCAAACGCCAAAACCTGGGCCGATTTCTGCACCACGCAATGCTCGGCGCGCGGCGTGCCGCTCGACGTCCACTGCCTGACACTCGATCGCAGGCGAGCGAACCTGGAAGCGATCGCGCGCACGGCGCGCTACGACCGGCTGTGCACGTCCGCCGCGGACGTCATCGCGCTCGCGCACCACGCCGACGACCAGGCGGAGACGGTGCTGTTGCAGCTCCTGAGGGGTGCAGGTCCCCGCGGCTTGTCGGCGATGCCGCGATTTCGCCCAGGCAAACCCGCCTTGCTTCGTCCCCTGCTCGGATTGACTCGGGCGATGCTCGGCGCCTACGCGGCGGATCGCGGCGTCGCCTGGATCGATGACGAGAGCAACGTGGAACGCCGCCACAAGCGCAATTTCCTGCGCCACGACATCGCCCCGCTGCTTGCCGCGCGTTTTCCAGGTTACCCGGGGACGCTCGTGCGCGCGGCGGAGCTCCAGGCAGAATCGAGCGAGCTCCTGGACGCGCTCGCGGCACGCGATGGCGATGGTGCCTACGACGCGGGCAGCCTCGAGCGTGCGCGACTGATCGCACTGCCTCCGGCGCGGGCGCGGAACCTCCTGCGCTGGTTTCTCCACCGTCAGGGACTGAAGCCGCCGTCGCAGGCGCGGCTCGCCGAGATGCTGCGGCAACTCGTTGACGGGGCACCGGATGCGCGCACGCGCATCGCGCATGATGGCGCAGAACTCGGTTGTCACCGCGGCCGGATCGCCGTTCACGCCCCGACCGCCGGGGGGTTCTGTCGTGTCTGGCACGGCGAGCGCGAGGTGGCGCTGCCTGGTGGCGTGCTGCTGTTGCGCAGTGCGCGAGGCGACGGCGTGTCCGCGGCCAAGCTCGAGCAGGCAGAGGTCACGATGCGCTCGCGCACCGGCGGCGAGAGAATCCAGATCGCCGCAAACCGCCCGCGGCGAGCGCTCAAGCGGCTGCTGCAGGAGGCGAACGTGCCTCCCTGGCTGCGAGCGGGGCTTCCTCTGCTGTGGTGCGGCGACGAGCTGGCGGCCGTCCCCGGGATCGGCGTGGCGGTGGCGTACAAGGCCCCCCCGGATGACCCGGGCTGGGCCCTCGACTGGCGTCCGGAGAACCCGCGGCGTCGGACGGCTCGGTCATAGATTGACAAGGCTCAAAAACCAAAGGCTAAATGCCCGGATAATTCCAAGATCGAGCTTCACCTACATCCGGAGGGATCAATGAGACTACCTATCGCTGTCGCGCTGGCCGCGGCGAGCATGCTGGCGTTCGCGGCCAACGCCGTCGCGCAGCAACCGATCGTCATCAAGTTCAGCCACGTCGTCGCTCTCGATACGCCCAAAGGCAAGGCCGCCGAGTACTTCAAGAAGCTTGCGGAAGAGCGGACCAAGGGACGCGTCAAGGTCGAAGTCTATCCGAACAGTACCCTGTACAAGGACGGCGAGGAGATGGAGGCGCTGCAGCTCGGCTCGGTGCAGATGCTCGCGCCGTCGGTCGCGAAGTTCGGCCCGCTCGGAGCCCGCGAGTTCGAGGTCTTCGACCTGCCGTACATCTTCGACAATTTCGACGAGCTGCACAAGGTCACGGACGGACCTGTGGGCAAGGCGCTGTTTCAGAAGCTGGAGACCAAGAAGATCCGCGGGCTCGCGTTCTGGGACAACGGGTTCAAGGACTTCAGCGCCAACAAGCCGATCAAGGTCCCTGCCGACTACAAGGGTCTGAAGATGCGCATTCAGTCCTCCAAAGTGCTGGGCGACGAAATCAAGGCGCTGGGAGGGATCCCGCAGGTAATGGCGTTCTCCGAGGTCTACCAGGCGCTGCAGACCGGCGTGGTCGACGGGACGGAGAATCCTCCCTCGAACTTCTACACGCAGAAGATGAACGAAGTGCAGAAGTACCTCGCACTGACCGATCACGGGGTGATCGAGTACGCAGTGATCGTCAACAAGGACTTCTGGGAGGGCCTGCCTGCCGACGTACGCACAACGCTCGAAGGCGCCATGAAGGACGCGACCAAGTACGCCAACGAAATCGCGCAGAAGGAAAACGACGACGCGCTCGAAGCGGTTCGCAAAGCGGGCAAAACCCAGATCCTGACGCTGACCGCGGATGAGAAGAACCAGATGAAAAGGACGCTGCTCTCCGTCCACAAGGAGAACGAAGGGCGCATCGGCAAGGACATCATCGCCGAGGTCTACAAGGCGACCGGGTTCAAGCCCTAGTCTCCGCCGGCGCTCCGCGCGCGCCGTGGGGGGAACTCGCAAGAGAAGCCGCACAGCCCATGACGCCACCGCAGCTTTGCTGGTGCGGTGGCGTTTTCATTGCAGGGTGCCTATCAGTGTGACGATCGCGGGAGGAGGACGTTGATGAAGCTGCTCGACCACTTGGAGGAATGGCTCATTGCGTCCCTGATGGGCGCAGCGACACTGCTCATCTTCGTCGCCGTGCTGCATCGCTATGCCGCGGGCACACCGATCCCGGTGGTGCAGGACTGGTTCCTCAAGATCGACCTGTCGTGGGCACAGGAGCTTTGCATCTACATGTTCGTGTGGATGGCCAAGTTCGGCGCGGCCTATGGCGTTCGCACCGGCATCCACGTCGGCGTCGATGTTCTGATCAACCACTTGCCGCCGAAGTGGCGAAAGGCCTACGTGTTGGTCGGCCTGCTCGCCGGCGCGCTTTTCACCGCGATCATCGCGAGCTTCGGTGCGGTCTTCACCTGGGGGATGGCGCACACCGACCAGACGTCTCCGGATCTCGAGATTCCTAAGTGGATCGTCTATCTGTGCATTCCCCTTGGCTCCGGCCTGATGTGCTTCCGGTTCCTGCAAGTCGCCGTGGCGTTCGCCCGCACCGGCGAGCTGCCGAAGCACGACGAGAGCAAGGTTGAAGGCGTCGACGAGGTCGCCAGCCCGGCACTGCACCCGGCCGACCTGACAGGCGAGGTGCGGCGATGAGCCCTACACTTCGCTTCTTCGCGATTCTTCCGATCGCGGCGATCGTCATTCCTTTCGGCGCCGTCGCGGTGGGACACGCGCTGCCGAGCTGGCTCACGCTCTTCTGCCTGCTCGTCGGCTTGATGCTCTTCGGCACCCCGATATCCATCGCTCTCGGCCTCACCGTGCTGACATTCGTGTTCACGATGACGCATGTGCCGATCGAATCGATCGCGCTCAAGCTCTTTACCGGCATCGAGCGCTTCGAGATCATGGCGATCCCCTTCTTCATCCTCGCCGGCAGATTCCTCACCTATGGCGGGGTCGCGAGGCGCATGATCAATTTCGCTGCCTCGATGGTCGGACACTGGTACGGGGGGCTCGCTTTGGCGGGCATCGTTGCCTGCGCCATGTTCGCGCTGGTGTGCGGATCGAGCGTGGCGACGGTGGTGGCGATCGGCTCGATCGTATTGCCCGAGATGGTGAGGCGGGGCATCCCGATGGAATTCGGCGCCGGCGTCATCACCGTGGCGGGATCGCTCGGCATCCTGATGCTGCCCTCGATCCCGAAGGTGATCTACGCGATCGCCACGAACACGTCGATTGGCGCGCTTTTCGTCGCAGGACTCCTGCCGGGAATCATGTTGACCACGATGCTTTGCTCGGTCACATGGTATCTCGCGAAGAAGCGCAACTACCCGAGGTTGCCGAGGGAGACCTGGGCGTCGCGATTGAGATACTTCCGCGACAGCGTCTGGGGGCTGATGCTCGTCGTCATCATCATCGGCGGCATCTACTCGGGAATCTTCACGGCCACCGAAGCCGCCGCCATGGCAGCGATGTACTCGTTCTTCATCTCGGTCTTCGTCTACAAGGCGCTGCCGCTCCGCGACGTGCCCAAGGTGCTGCTCGCGTCGGCGAACATGAGCGCGATGCTGCTCTACATCGTGACAAACGCGGCGCTGTTCTCCTTCATCCTGACCGACGAGAACATCCCGCACGCCCTCGCGGACTGGATCCTGTCCAAGGACCTCGGGTGGATCGGATTTCTGCTGTTCGCGAACTTGCTGCTGCTGCTCGCCGGCAACTTCATGGACCCGTCGTCGATCATTCTCATCATGGCGCCGATTCTCTATCCGGCGGCGATTGCCCTGGGGATCAATCCGGTGCACCTGGGGATTTTGATCGATGTGAACATGGAGGTGGGTCTGTGCCATCCCCCGGTGGGGCTGAACCTCTATGTCGCGTCGGGGATTTCGCGGCTCGGGATCACCCAGCTCACGAAAGCGGTGGTCCCCTGGCTCGTCACGATGCTCGTCTTTCTGGTCATCGTGACGTATTGGCCTTGGCTGTCGCTGGTGCTGCCCCGGGCGCTCGGCATGTTGTAGCAGCCCCAGGGGGGACGACTGCGCCCCCGGCGGCGCGCGATCGCTTGCGCAGCCGGAATACCGCGTCGAGTCGGCAGCCACCTAGCCGGCAATAGCGGGCGGTCGACCCGCCCGCTATCCGCCCTGCGGCCGATCGAGCCGTCGTGGTATAATTTTGAATTTTATAGCATTTATCTCCCCGGCTGGAGCCCACGCATGGCGGTTGAACGCACGCTGTCGATCATCAAACCGGATGCCGTCGCCAAGAACGTCATCGGCGAGATCTACTCGCGCTTCGAGCGTGCGGGGCTCAAGATCGTCGCTGCGAAGATGACCTGGCTCGCACGCCCCGACGCCGAGGGTTTCTACGCCGTGCACAGGGAACGGCCGTTCTTCAAGAGCCTGATCCAATTCATGACCTCCGGCCCGGTGATGATCCAGGTGCTCGAAGGCGAGAACGCGATCGCAAGGAACCGCGATCTCATGGGTGCCACCGATCTCAAAAAGGCCGCGCCCGGCACGATTCGCGCCGACTTCGCCTCGTCGATCGAAGCCAACGCGGTACACGGCTCGGACGGACCTGACACGGCGCGCACCGAGATCGCATACTTCTTTTCCACGCTGGAAATTCACGGCAGGTGACGCAAGGATCCAAGCGAACTCGTCGGATCCGAATCATGACCGTGGCGCTGAGATGATCAACCTTCTCGACTTCGATCAAGCGGCTTTGCGCGCCGTCTTCGCCGAACGCGGCGAGAAGCCCTTTCGCGCCAAGCAGACGCTGCGCTGGATCCATCGCCACCTGGTCGATCGCGTCGACGCGATGACCGACCTCGCCAGGGCGACGCGCGATGCGCTCGCCAGCGACGCCGAGATCCGAGCTCCGGCCGTGGTGCGCGACTCAACGGCAAAGGACGGGACCCGCAAATGGCTGCTCGACGTAGGCGGGGCCAACGCGATCGAGGCGGTGTACATTCCCGAAGACGACCGGGGGACGCTGTGCATCTCGTCCCAAGCGGGCTGCGCGCTCGACTGCGCGTTCTGCTCGACCGGCAAGCAGGGCTTCAACCGCAATCTCACGGTTGCCGAGATCATCGGGCAGCTCTGGCACGCCAACCGGACACTGCTCGCGTCTGGCATATCCGCGCCCTGGGTCGAGCACGGCCGGCATCCGATCACCAACGTCGTGATGATGGGAATGGGCGAGCCGCTCGCCAATTTCGAGAACGTGGTGGCGGCGATGCGCATCATGCTCGACGACGACGCCTACGGCTTGTCACGACGCCGGGTGACGCTCTCGACCTCGGGACTTGTGCCCGCCATCGATCGCCTGCGCGACGCGTGTCCGGTCGCCCTGGCAGTGAGCCTGCATGCACCGAACGACGCGTTGCGCGACGCGCTGGTTCCGATCAATCGCAAGTACCCGCTCAAGGAGCTGCTGGCGGCCTGCCTGCGCTACGTCGAGGCCGCGCCGCGAGATTTCGTGACCTTCGAATACGTCATGCTCGACCACGTCAATGACGCGCCCGAGCAGGCGCACGAGCTTGTCGCGCTGGTGCGGGAAGTGCCTTGCAAGTTCAACCTGATTCCGTTCAATCCATTCCCCAATACGGAGTTCCGGACGAGCTCGCGCAACCGCATCGTCGCGTTTCAGAAAATACTTCAGGATGCGGGCCTCGTCGCCACGATCCGTAAGACGCGGGGCGAGGATATCGACGCCGCCTGCGGACAGCTCGCCGGGCGAGTGCAAGACAGGGCCCGCCGCCGCACCGTCAAGATCGAACCCGTCGTCGCGCATTGATATGCACCTCCGCTCGCTCCTCGCCTTGATCGCGCTCGTCCTGGTCGCGGGTTGCGCCACCAAATCGACGACCACCGAGCAAGCGCTGCCCGCGATGCAGCCGCGCAGCACTCCCCCGCAGCCGCAGCAGACCAGCCCGCACGACAGGGCGCGCATACATACCGACCTGGCGTCGGGATACTACGAGCGCGGACAGATGGACGTCGCGCTCGACGAGCTGAAGCTATCGGCGAGCCTCGACCCCAATTACGCTCAGACCTACAATATCTACGGCCTCGTGTATGCGGTGATGGGCGAGGACCGCAACGCAGAGCAGAACTTCGATCGCGCGCTTCAGCTCGCGCCCAACGATTCCGAGATCCATCACAACTGGGGATGGTATCTGTGCCAGCACAAGCGCGAGCGAGAGGCGCTGGGACAGTTCGAGCTCGCGGTACGCAACCCGCTCTACCGCACCCCGGAAATCGCGCTCGTGAACGCCGGACGTTGCGCAATGTCGATCAATGAAATGGGCGTGGCCGATGGCTATTTTCGCCGGGCGCTCGCCGCGCAGCCCGGCAACGCGCTCGCCAGCTACGGTCTTGCGCTGATCGCGTACAAGGAAGGCCGCTACGAGGAGGCTCGCGCCTGGATGAAGGCAGTGATGCAGATGACCAACCCGGCACCGGAAGCGCTCTACCTCGGGATGTGCATCGAGCGCAAGCTCCGCGACAGCCAGGCCGCGCTGTCTTATGTCTCGCAGTTGCGCAATCGCTATCCTGACGCGGTCGAGACCAAGGCGATCAGTCCCGACGGAGGCTGCGAGTGACGCCTGGCGAGCAGCAACTCTCCGGCGCGGCTCCGCCGCCGATCGTTGAAACGATGCGGCCTGGCGAGCGCTTGAGAGCAGCGCGGGAGCAGGCCGGACTGTCAGTCGATCAAGTCGCGCAGCAGCTCAAGCTCGCTCCGCGCCAGGTCAGGGCCCTTGAAGAGGAGAGCTTCGGCGAGCTGCCGGGGCGCACCTTCAGCCGCGGCTTCATGCGCAACTACGCCCGGTTGCTCAACCTCGACGCGCAGGATCTCCTCGCCCAGCTGCCTGAAACCGTGCAAGCGCCGCTCGACGCACCGTCGCTTAACTCCACCACAACCGCGATCGCGGAGCTGCCGACGGCGACTGCGCCGAGAGCGAGCTTCGCGCGCTGGCTGATCCCGCTCATCCTGGTCGGGTGCATCATCGCGGCGGCAGCGTACGAGTGGTACCGGGGCGGATTGGCCACTTCGAGCGAGCCGGCGCGCTCGGCGTCGGCACTGCCTCCCAAGACTCCCGCGGTTGCAGTATCGCAGCTTGCCAACCCGCTCGCGAGCGCAGGCACGCCGGCGAGCGCCGCAAAGTCCGCGAGCGACGCGCCCGCGACGGAAGCGGTGGCGCGCCCAGACAACCCCTTAGGCGCCGGCGTTTCGGCGCCCGGCGCGGCGACGGGCGATGCGCCGCTGGTGCTCTCCTATAGCGGCCCGTCGTGGACGGAGATCCGCGACCGTGACGGGCAAATCCTGGTCTCGCGGCTGATTTCGGCCGGCACGGTTGAATCGGTCCGCGGAACGGCACCCTTCGAAGTCGTTCTAGGCAACGCGCAAGCGGTCAGCCTCCTCTATCTGGGCAAGCCCGTCGAGCTGTCCGCCTACACGCGACAAAACGTCGCCCGGGTAACGCTGCCATGAGCGCGTTCGCGCCCAATCCCATCGCGCGACGGCAGACTCGCTGCGCACATGTCGGCGGCGTGGCCATCGGTGGCGGCGCGCCGATTGCCGTGCAATCGATGACCAACACGGACACCGCGGACGTCACGGCGACGGTCGCGCAGGTGAAAGCGCTCGCCGATGCCGGCTCGGAGCTGGTGCGCATCACCGTGAATACCGCCGAGGCGGCGGCTTCCGTCGCTCCCATCCGCGAGAGGCTCGATGCATTGGGCTGCCGGGTTCCGTTGATCGGCGACTTCCACTTCAACGGGCACAAGCTGTTGGCCGCTCATCCGGAGTGCGCACAAGCGCTGTCCAAGTACCGCATCAACCCGGGCAACGTCGGCAAGGGCAGCAAGCGCGACCCTCAGTTCGCGATCATGATCGAACAGGCGCTCAAGTGGGACAAGCCGGTGCGCATCGGCGTGAACTGGGGAAGCCTCGACGCCGACCTGCTCACCCGGATGATGGACGACAACGCCCGCTCGTCCCGACCGAAGGATGCCGCGCACGTCATGCGCGAAGCGCTGGTCGCCTCTGCGATCGGCAGCGCCCGGCGGGCCGAGGAGCTGGGGCTCCCCGGCGATCGAATCATCCTGTCGTGCAAGGTATCGGACGTGCAGGATCTGATCGCGGTCTATTCGGAACTTGCAACTCGCTGCGACTATCCGCTGCATCTGGGCTTGACCGAAGCGGGCATGGGCTCCAAGGGCATCGTCGCCTCGACCGCGGCCATCGCCGTGCTGCTCGAGCAGGGCATCGGCGACACCATTCGCGTATCGCTCACGCCCGAACCGGGCGGTGATCGCACGCGCGAGGTCCTTGTTGCGCAAGAGATACTGCAGACCATGGGCTTGCGCTCGTTTGCGCCGCAGGTGACCGCCTGTCCAGGGTGTGGACGCACGACCAGCACGTTCTTCCAGGAGCTCGCCGCGCGCATTCAGGGTTACCTGCGCGAGCAGATGCCGGCGTGGCGTGCGCGCTATCCGGGCGTGGAGACGATGCGCGTGGCCGTCATGGGCTGCGTGGTCAACGGGCCCGGCGAATCGAAGCTCGCCAATATAGGCATCAGCCTGCCCGGCACCGGAGAGACTCCGGTTGCGCCGGTGTATGTCGATGGGCAGAAGACAGTGACGCTGAAGGGCGAGCGCATCGCCGAGGAGTTCATCGAGATCGTCGCCGACTACGTCCGTGCGACTTACGGGGGAGAGCCGCTGCGGCCGGACCTCAGGCCGGACAAGAAATCGCTCGCGATCAAGGCGACGGCGTAGATGTCCGGTTTGATCCAGGCTGTGCGCGGCATGAACGACGTGCTGCCCGACGAGGCGGCGCTGTGGCATTTCCTCGAGGACACAGTGCGCTCGGTGTTCGCGCAGTACGGCTACCACAACATCCGCACACCCATCGTGGAGAAGACCGATCTGTTCGTGCGCGGCGTCGGCGAGGCAACCGACATCGTGGAGAAGGAGATGTACGCCTTCGACGATCACGGCGAGAGCCTTTCCCTGCGCCCGGAAGGCACGGCGCCGACCGTGCGTGCGGCGCTCGAGCACAACCTGCTCTACGACGGCCCGAAGCGGCTGTGGTACAGCGGGCCGCTGTTCCGTCACGAGCGGCCACAGAAGGGTCGCTACCGCGAGTACTATACGTTCGGCGCCGAGGCACTGGGCTTCGCCGGGCCGGACATCGACATCGAGCAGCTCGCCATGGTCAACCGCTTGTGGCGGCGGCTCGGCCTCGACGGGATGACGCTCGAGCTCAACACCATCGGCACCAATGCGGAACGACGAGCCTTTCGCGGGCGGCTCATCGATTATTTCGAGCGTTTCCGCGACTCGCTGGACGCCGACGCGGCAAGGCGTCTGCACACGAACCCGCTGCGGATTCTGGATTCGAAGAATCCGAAGATGCAGGAGTTGATCGAATCCGCGCCCAAGCTCTGGGACGCGCTGGGCGAGGAATCGCGCGCGCTGTTCGAAGCGGTGAAAGCGGGCGTGCGGGCCGCAGGTATTGAATTCCGGGTGAATCCGCGGCTCGTTCGCGGCCTCGACTATTACAATGCGACGGTCTACGAGTGGGTCACTTCGCGTCTGGGTGCCCAGAGCGCAGTGTGCTCGGGAGGGCGCTACGACGGGCTGGCCGAGCAGCTCGGCGGCAAGCCCACGCCGGGCTGCGGTTTCGGCATCGGCGCTGAGCGCGTACTGTTGCTGCTCAAGGACGCGGGCGTCGAGGCCGCCGACGCTCCCGACGCCTACGTCGTGCATGCCGGCGAGAGGGCGACACCATTTGCGCTCACGGTTGCCGATCGCCTGCGCGACGCTGGCCTCGCCGTCATCGTCAACGCCGGTGGCGGAAGCTTCAAGTCGCAGATGAAGCGCGCCGACTTGAGCGGCGCACGCTACGCACTCATCGTCGGCGACGACGAGGCGGCTGGAAACCGCGTGGCACTGAAGCCGTTGCGCGGCGAGGGGCGGCAGATCGATGTCGCGCCGGACGAGCTCGCCTCGCGGCTGCGCTGAAACGGAACTGATCGTCTTTCAGGAAACGAACATGGGTGTCTACGATCTCGAAGAGCAGGAGCAGCTAGAGGACCTCAAGGCGTGGTGGAAGCAGTACGGCAGGTACGTCGGTGCTGTCGTGTCCGCCATCGCCGTGGTGATCATCGTCGTCCAAGGCTGGCGCTGGTACCAGTTCAACCAGGCAGAGCAGGCCGGTGTGCTCTACCAGGCGGTGAGTCAGGCCGCGCGCAAGAACGATGTCGTCAAGGCCAAGGACCCGGCGCTGCAGATGGAGGATCGATTCGCCGGAACGGCCTATGCGCCGCGCGTGGCGCTGCTCTACGCGAAGCTGCTCTATGATGCCGGCGACCGCACCGGAGCCAGGACACAGCTGCAGTGGGCGATCGATCACTCGAACGAGGACGAGCTCAAGACCATCGCGCGCTATCGCCTGGCGCAAGCGCTGCTCGACGACAGGCAGTACGACGAAGCCTTGCGAACGCTCGACGTGAAGACCGACGAGGCGTTCGCCGCCATGGTGGCCGATCTCCGGGGAGACGTGCTCGTCGCCGCCGGGAAGCCCGGGGAAGCGAAGGCGGCGTATCAGCTCGCGCTGGCCAAACTCGATCCCAAATCCCCGTATCGCGCGTACATCCAGGTGAAGTTCGACGCGCTGGGAGGCGCGGCGTGAGCCCGGAAGCAGGGCGCGCTGGAGGGCGGAGGCGCGAAGCGCGCGACCCCGCAAGCGCGCCTGTGGCCGCGCTCACCGGCCTTGCCTTCGGCGGTCTACGGTTCGCGCGGCCCCCGCCAAGCGGGGATGCGACGAGGCGAATCGACGCAGGCGGCCCGACGCGCGCCGCGTCGACGCGCTTACCGGCCCAAAGAGGGTCGCGGGGCGTGACGCGGCGCTGGCGCCTGCTCGTCGCAGCAGCCGCATTGCTGCTGGCGGGGTGCGAAACCCTGTCGACCTGGATTCCGCAACTCTCCGGCATCCCTCCGCCATGGCAATGGTTTTCCTTCGGCGGGTCGAAAAAGATGCCGGCGCTGCCTCCCTTCGAGGCCAAGACGACGCCGCGGGTGAACTGGCAGGTGGCGCTCGGCGGCAAGGAAGTCACCGGGTTTGCGCCAGTCGTTGAGCGCGATACCGTTATCGCGGCGGGGCCGGATGGCAGCATCGTGAGCGTGGGGACCGCCAACGGTGCGCAGAACTGGAGATTTCGTGCTGACCGGGCCCTCTCCGCGGGCGTGGGTACCGCCGCGAACCTGGTCGTCGTGGGCACCAACAAAGCGGATGTACTCGCCTTCGACTCCAGCGGCAAGCCGCTGTGGGAAACCAGGATTTCCAGCGAAGTCGCCGGTCCACCGCTGGTGGCGGAAGGACTCGCCATCGCGTGGTCGCTCGACGGCAAGATATTCGCACTGGCGGTGGCCGACGGCAGCACCAAGTGGGTCTACCAGCGAACCAATCCGCCGCTCACGGTTCGTCGCGTGGCAGGCGGGATCGTCAGCCGGGGGGGGCTGTTTACCGGCACCGCGGGCGGCAAGCTCCTGGCGCTCGACCTCGCGACGGGCGCATTGGGCTGGGAAGCAAGCGTGGCCACCCCCAAGGGAGCGACCGAGCTCGAGCGCATCGCCGACGTGACCAGCTTGCCTGTGGTCGAGGAGCGCCAAGTGTGTGCGGCGGCCTATCAGGGCCGGGTGGCATGCTTCGACATCGTGCGCGGCACGCTCGCCTGGTCGCGCGACTTCTCTAGCCTGGCCGGTCTCACCGTGGACAACCGCTATCTGTTTCTCAGCGACGACAAGGGCGCTGTTCACGCACTCGACAAGACGACAGGCGCATCGGTGTGGAAACAAGACAAGCTTGCGGGCCGCTTTCCGAGCGGGCCCGTCCTGGTGGGTGATTACCTCGGCGTGGTCGACGGCGAAGGTTATCTGCACCTGCTCGATCGCAACGATGGTGCCCTCGTCGGCCGCGTAGCGACCGACGGAGCGGCTGCCGAGTCGCAGCCGGCAACCAGCGGAGCGGCCGCGATCTGGCAGAGCTCTGCCGGCAATTTGATCAGCGCCAGCGCCAACTAGCTTTCGCGTCGCTTCCGGACGCGCATCCCCGGGAAGCTGCTCGACGCTTTAACCGAGACGCTGGATGCTACCCACACTCGCCATCGTCGGTCGGCCCAACGTCGGCAAGTCGACGCTGTTCAATCGACTGACGCGATCGCGTGCCGCGCTTGTCGCGGACTATCCCGGCCTGACGCGAGATCGCCATTACGGACGCGGGCGCCTCGGCGATCGACCCTACATCGTCGTCGACACTGGGGGCTTCGAGCCGGATGCGGCGGAGGGGATCATGAAGGCGATGGCAAGGCAGACGCGCACAGCTGTTGCCGAGAGCGACGCGGTCGTCTTCATGGTCGATGGTCGCGAGGGTCTCACCGCAGACGACCGCGGCATCGCCGACATGCTGCGTCGCTCCGGACGTCCGATCGTGCTCGCGGTCAACAAGTGCGAGGGCCTCAAGGGCGAGGCCGCGAGCGCTGAATTCCACGAGCTGGGCATTGGAAGCCCGTTGGCAATTTCGGCGGCGCACGGCGAGAACGTCCGCGATCTAGTCGATGCCGCGCTCTCACTCTGTCCGCAGAAAGCGCTTGCCGGAACCGACGACGACCAAAGCGGCCCGCGGCGCATCGTCGTCGCCATCGTCGGGCGCCCCAACGTCGGCAAATCCACCCTGGTCAACACGTTGCTGGGGGAGGAGCGCGTGATTGCATTCAGCGAGCCCGGTACGACCCGCGACTCGCTGTACCTCGATTTCGATCGTGGGGCGCGCCACTACATGCTGATCGACACCGCCGGCGTTCGCCGCCGAGGAAAAGTGAGCGAGGCCATCGAGAAGTTCTCGGTGATCAAGACGCTGCAGGCGATAGAGGACGCCAACGTCGTCGTGCTGGTGCTCGACGCCATGGCCGGAATCAGCGAGCACGACGCGCACCTCGCCGGCTACATCGTCGACGCCGGGCGTGCGCTGGTCGTCGCGGTGAACAAGTGGGACGGTCTCTCGCCGGGCGCTCGCGACGAGATCAAGCGGGAGATCGACCGCAAGCTCGGATTTCTCGGATTCGCCGCAGCACATACCATTTCGGCCCGCGAGGGCACGGGCATCGCACCACTGTTGCGCTCGATCGATCAGGCCTACGCCGCGGCCGTCGCCAGGCTGCCCACGCCTCGCCTGACCCGCACCCTTCAGGAAGCTGTCGCACGGCAGCAGCCGCCGCGCGCCGGGCTCACCCGCCCGAAACTACGCTACGCACATCAGGGTGGGGTGAACCCGCCACTGATCGTCATCCACGGTACTGCTCTGCGGCAGGTTCCCGACACCTACCGGCGGTACCTGGAACGTTTCTTTCTCGAGGCGTTCCAACTGCGGGGAACGCCGCTTAGGATACAATTCAAGACGGGTGGCAACCCTTACGCGGACTCCCCCGCGCACCGGCGGGGGCGCGAACGCCGCTTGCGGCGCGCTGCGGACCGCGGCTGAGAAGCCTCCGGTGCGGCCAATAACATGCGGAGCACGTGAATGAGCAACAAGGGGCAAATGTTACAAGACCCGTTCCTGAACACCCTGCGAAAAGAGCACATCCAGGTATCGATCTACCTCGTCAACGGGATCAAGCTGCAAGGCCAGATCGAGTCCTTCGACCAGTACGTCGTCCTGCTCAAGAACACGGTCACGCAGATGGTGTACAAGCATGCAATCTCGACCGTGGTTCCTGCCCGCGCCGTGAGCATGCCGGCGCATGACACCGAACGGGAACCTTGAGCGCCCGCCGGTGGCGCCGGCGATGACCAGCCGCGAGGGCGGGAGTGCCTGAGCGGCCTCGCGCAGTGGATCGGGCGCTTCTGGTCGAGCTCGATTTCGGCGACGGCGAGCTTGGCGAACGACTCGCCGAGCTCAAGGCACTGGCGACATCGGCTGGCGCGGAAGTAGCCAGCGTGATTACCGCGCGCCGCACCAAGCCCGATGCGGCGCTTTTCGCCGGACGCGGCAAGGTCGCCGAGATCGCGGCGATGCGCGCCGCGACCGCCGCCGATCTCGTCATTTTCGACCACGCGCTGTCCGGCGCTCAGCAGCGCAATCTGGAGCGAGCGCTCGATTGCAGGGTGGTCGACCGCGCCAGCTTGATCCTCGACATCTTCGCGCAGCGCGCTCAGAGCGCCGAAGGCAAGCTGCAGGTGGAGCTCGCGCAACTCCAACATCTTTCGACGCGGCTGGTGCGAGGCTGGACCCACTTGGAACGGCAAAGGGGCGGCATCGGGTTGCGCGGACCGGGCGAAACCCAGCTCGAAACCGACCGCCGCTTGATCGGCTCACGGGTCAAGCTCTTGCGCGAGCGGATCGCGCAGGTAGGAAGGCGCCGCGAAACGCAGCGCCGGGCGCGCCGGCGCGGGGCGGTCTGCAACGTGGCGCTGGTCGGATACACCAACGCCGGCAAGTCAACCCTGTTCAATCGCCTGACCGGCGCCGAAGGCTACGCCGCGGACCAGCTCTTCGCCACCCTGGACACGACGCTGCGCAGGCTGGAGGTCCCTGAAGCGGCGGCGATCGTCGTTTCCGACACCGTGGGCTTCATCCGCGATCTGCCACACGACCTGATCGCCGCCTTCCACGCCACGCTCAAGGAAGCGGTGGACGCGGACCTTTTGCTGCACGTCGCCGATGCAAGTCATCCGGCGCGCGAGGAACAGATGGCCGCGGTCGACGCAGTGCTCGCGGAGATCGGCGCCGATCAAGTGCCGAGGATAATCGTGCTCAACAAGGTCGACCTGAACGGGCTCGATCCGGGCGCCGAGCGCGACGAATATGGTAAGATTCGCGCCGTCCGTCTGAGCGCGCTGACCGGCGCCGGCGTCCCCGAGTTGCGCGCCGCGTTGGCCGAGCGGTTTCCCCGCGCCGAAGCGCGGGCGGCGACCGCATGACGCGCTGCGGCGCCACCGAACTTACACGACAGGCCCCCTAGAGCGCCCCCAGCGCCGTCCGCCCCATGTCTCTCAACGACCCGCAGTGGGGTAAGCGCGGCCGTTCCGGGCCGCCCGATCTCGACGAAATCTGGCGCAACGTCAATCGCCGTCTGAGCGAGCTGTTCGGCCGCAAGGAGCCGGGAGATTCCGGCGATGGCGGAGCGCCGCCGAGACGCCCCCTGCCGCTCGGGGGTGCAGGACTTCTCGCCGCACTGGTGCTGGTGGTCTGGCTGGTCAGCGGGTCCTACATCGTCGACGAAGGGCGGCGAGGCGTGGTGACCCGCTTCGGCAAGTACACGGAAACGACGACGCCCGGCCTGCGCTGGCATCTGCCCTTCCCCGTCGAAGCCGTCGAGGTGATCGACTTCTCCCAGGTGCGAACGGTCGAGATCGGCTACAGGAACGCCAATCCCAAGAACAAGATCGCCAAAGAATCGCTGATGCTCACCGACGACGAGAACATCATCGATATCCAGTTCGCGGTCCAGTACAACGTCAAGAACGCACCGGAGTACGTCTTCAACACCCGCAGGCCCGACGACATCGTCTTCCAGGTCGCGGCCACCGCGATGAGCGAGGTCGTCGGCCGCAGCCAGATGGACTTCGCTCTCTACGAGGGGCGCGCGCAGATAGCCTCCGAGACGGAGAAGCTGATGCAGTCGATGCTCGACCGCTACGGCACGGGCATCTACGTGCAGAGGGTAACGCTGCAGAACGCGCAGCCGCCCGAGCAGGTGCAGGCGGCGTTCGATGACGCGGTCAAGGCGAGCCAGGATCGCGAGCGGCAGAAGAACGAAGGCCAGGCGTACGCCAACGACGTCGTGCCCCGCGCCCGCGGGATGGCGTCGCGGCTGCTGCAGGAAGCCGACGGCTACCTCGCGAGCGTGGTCCAGAAGGCCGAGGGCGACGCGAGCCGCTTCAAGCAGATCCTTGTCGAGTATGCCAAGGCGCCCGCGGTGACGCGCGACAGGCTTTATCTCGACATGATGCAGTCTGTGCTGGGCAACTCGAGCAAGATCCTGGTCGATCAGAAGGCGGGCAGCAACCTCCTCTACCTGCCGCTCGACCAGCTCATCCGGCAGAGCCAGGCGGCGGCGACAGCAGCCGATGTCGGCCGCGCGGCGGCGCCGGCGCCCGATGCCGCGGTGACGATGGAGCCAAGCCGCAGCCGCGAGCTGCCGCGCGAGCGAGGAACCGGACGATGAAAGCCGTGATGCCCGTTCTCGCGCTGATCGTCGCGATCGTACTGGTGCTGTCGCAGTCGCTCTACACCGTCGACCAGAAGCAGTTCGCGATCAAGTTCCAGCTCGGGGAGTTCATCGAAGCCAAGACCGAGGCCGGGTTGTATGCGAAGGTTCCGCTGGTGCAGAACGTCAAGTTCTACGACCGGCGGCTGCTCACCCTCGATGCGCCGGAGCCGGACCGGATCACCACTTCGGAGAAAAAGCCGCTGAAAGTCGACTTCATCGCCTACTGGCGCATCATCGATGTGCGCAAGTACTACCAGAGCGTCACCGGCGACGAAGAAGCCGCCAAGCGGCGCCTGGCGCAGACGATACGCGCCAACCTCGCGCAGGAGATCAACAAGCGAACCATCCATGAGGTGATCTCCACCGAGCGCGACAAGATCATGACGGAAGCGAGGCAGAAGGCCGACGCCGATGCGCGGACCATCGGCGTCGAGGTAGTCGACGTGCGCCTGCGCCGGGTCGAGCTGCCCGACGAGGTGTTGGCGCAGGTCTATCAGCGCATGGAGTCCGAGCGCAAGCGGGTTGCCAACGAGCTGCGGTCGCTGGGTGCCGCCGAGTCTGAGAAGATCCGCGCCGACGCGGATCGGCAGCGCGAGGTGATTCTTGCCGACGCCTACCGCCAGGCGCAGAAGGTCAAGGGCGAAGGAGACGCCAGAGCCTCGGCAATCTACGCAGCCGCTTACGGCCAGAATCCCGATTTCTACGCCTTCTACCGCAGCCTCGAAGCCTACAAGGCCACGTTCAAGAACAAGACCGACATGATGGTACTCGACCCGAGCGCTGAGTTCTTCCGGTACTTCAGGCAGTCGGGCGGCGGCCAGGCCGCGCCTCGTCCGCAGTCGAAGTAGGCGGCCGCCCGCCGTGACCGGGGTGCCGGAAACCCTGCTGGCAGCGTGCGCGCTGGTGCTGCTGCTCGAGGGGCTCATGCCTCTGCTCGCACCGCGGGCGTGGCGCGATGTGTTCCGGCGGGTCACCGAGCTCTCGGACGGACAATTGCGATTCGTTGGCTTGGTTTCGATATTGATCGGCAGCGTGATCCTGGTCGTGCTCTATGCGTAAGTGGCTGCTTCCCGAGTACATCGACGACATTCTCCCCGCCGAGGCCGAGGCGATCGAAGGGCTGCGCCGCAGGCTGCTCGATCACTTCCGCAGCCACGGCTACCGGCTGGTGCAGCCACCCCTGATCGAGCACTTGGACTCGTTGCTGACCGGAACCGGCCGAGATCTGGAGATCCAGACCTTCAAGGTGATCGACCCGCTGTCCGGGCGGCTCCTGGGCGTGCGCGCCGACATCACGCCCCAGGTTGCGCGCATCGATGCGCATCTGCTCAACGAAAAGGGAGTGACGCGGTTGTGCTACGCGGGCAGCGTCCTGCGCACGGTGGCAATGGGCGTGGCCCAAAGCCGCGAAGTACTGCAGATCGGCGCGGAACTCTATGGGGACCCTCAGATCGGCGCCGATCGCGAGGTGCTGGGCCTGCTGCTATCGTCGCTCGACGCGGTCGGCGTCCGCGGACTGCATCTGGACCTGGGACACGTCGGGGTCTATCGCGCGCTCGCCAACGGCGCGCGCATCGCCGGCGACGGCGGCGACAGCGAGCTGTTTGTCGCGCTGCGCAACAAGGATATGCCTGCTGTACGCGAGCTCACCGCCAAGCTGCCCGCCGCCTGGCGCGACGCGTTCAACACGCTGCCCTCGCTTTACGGCCCGGCGCACGAGGTTCTAACCACGGCGACCTCGCGTCTGCCGGATACGCCCGCCATCGCCAGCGCGCTGTCGGCGCTGGCCACGCTGGCGCAGTCGGCCGAAGGCTTCGTCGAGGCGCTGCACATCGATCTCGCCGACCTTCGGGGATACCATTACCAGACCGGCGCGAGCTTCTCCGTATTCACCGCCGGCGAGCCCAACGCGATCGGGCGCGGAGAGCGATACGACGGGATCGGCAAGGCGTTCGGCCGCGCGCGCCCAGCCACCGGGTTCACGCTCGACCTGCGCCAGCTCGCCGCGCTGATCGCACGCGAGTCCTGAGGTCAGCTCCAGGACCAGGAACATGGGCAAGAACGTCGTCGTCATCGGAACGCAGTGGGGCGATGAAGGCAAGGGCAAGGTCGTCGACTGGCTGACGCAGCACGCGCAGGGTGTGGTGCGCTTCCAGGGCGGCCACAATGCCGGGCACACGCTGGTTATAGGCGAGAAGAGGACCGTGCTGCGCCTCATTCCCTCCGGGGTGTTGCGGCCCAACGTGCGCGTCTACATCGGCAACGGTGTTGTGCTGTCGCCTCAGGCGTTGCTGCAGGAAATCGGCGAGCTGGAGGCCGCGGGCATCGAACTGCGCTCGCGTCTGGCGATTTCGCCGGCATGCCCGCTCGTGCTCCCGTACCATGTCGCGCTCGACCACGCGCGCGAGGCCTCCATGGGGGAGACCAAGATCGGCACCACCGGCCGCGGCATCGGCCCGGCGTACGAGGACAAGATCGCGCGGCGCGCGCTGCGCGTGCAGGACCTCTTCTATCCGGAGCGCTTTGCGGCCAAGCTTGAAGCGGTGCTCGATTATCACAACTTCGTGCTCACCAGCCGCTTCAAGGTCGCTGCCGTGCCGCTGCGCGAGACACTCGATGGAACGCTCGCGCTCGCCGATCAGATCAAGCCAATGGTCGGCGACGTCGCGGCGCTGATACAGCAAGCTCGACGCAAAGGCGAATCGCTGCTCTTCGAGGGTGCTCAGGGTGCGTTGCTCGACATCGACCACGGAACGTACCCGTATGTCACTTCGTCGAATTGCCTGGCCGGCGCCGCTGCTCCCGGCAGCGGCATCGGGCCGCAGCTTCTCGACTATGTGCTCGGCATCGTCAAGGCCTACACCACGCGCGTGGGCACCGGCCCGTTCCCCACCGAGCTGACCGACGAGACAGGCGCCGGCCTTGCCAAGCGCGGCAACGAATTCGGATCGGTGACCGGCCGTCCGCGCCGCTGTGGCTGGCTCGACGTTCCGGCGCTCAAGCGCTCCTTCGAGCTCAACGGGGTCGATGGCCTTGCCATTACCAAGCTCGACGTGCTAGACGGCATGCCACTGATCCGCGTATGCACCGGGTACACTGCCGACGGGCACCGGCTGGAGCTGCTTCCTTCGGGCGCCGACGCGGTCGCCGAATGCCGGCCGGTTTACGAAGAGCTGCCGGGCTGGAGCGAGAGCACGTTCCGCGTGAAGAGCTTCGACGCATTGCCGGCGAACGCCCGCGCTTATCTGAAGCGCATCGAGACCCTGACCGGCGTGCCCATCGCCATGGTCTCCACCGGCCCGGAGCGCGACGAGACGATACTCGTGCACCATCCATTTCACTAGGAAGAGCTCCCATGAGCCTGCACGTCAGCTGGGAGGAGTACAACGCGCTCATCGAGCGGCTTGCCCTGCAAGTCCATGAGTCCGACTGGAAATTCAACCAGGTCATCTGCATCGCTCGCGGGGGCTTGAGGGTCGGCGACGTGATCTCGCGGATTTTCGAGCTTCCGCTGGCGATCCTGTCAACGCACTCGTACACCGCGGAGGGGGGCACGCTGCGCGGTCAGCTGGTGATCGCGGAGCACATGACCATGACGGCTCCGCGGCTGGGCGAGCGCGTGCTGCTCGTCGATGACATGGTGGA
>Ga0187778_10000096_pt1 | contig 54072 bp, 46 predicted proteins | sample 1015_Q2_SP5_20_M_FD_132418 | JGI IMG/M metagenome (GOLD analysis project Ga0187778, IMG submission 132418) | Tropical peat soil microbial communities from peatlands in Department of Meta, Colombia - 1015_Q2_SP5_20_MG | ecosystem: Environmental > Terrestrial > Soil > Wetlands > Peat | place...
CTCAACGAGCGCCCTGCTATACTTTTTGCCATGGAACAGACGCTTCGGGTGGATCGCGAGGTCGACGCGCGGGGGCTCAATTGTCCGCTGCCGATCCTGCGCACCAAGAAGGCGCTCAACGACATGGCGAGCGGACAGGTGCTGCGCATTCTGGCCACCGATCCGGCGTCGGTGCGCGACTTCGAGGCCTTCACGCGCCAGACCGGCCATCAACTGCTGCGGCACGACGAGCAGGAGGGCGTCTTCGTGTTCCTGCTGAAGCGGAGGTAGCCGTGCGAGAGCCCGGCGTCGCCGGTCGCCCCGCGCGCAGCGTGGGGATCGACGGGGAACTGCGAGTCACGGCAGGAGGCCGACGCGGCGACTCTGGTTGCTGCGCGACCCGTACAAGGAGGCCGATGACCTCTTCCGGTGCTCAAGCTGTGGTCGAGCTGACAACGGAGAATTTCGTGCGGTCGATCAACGATCAGCCGTTGGCGATCGTCGACTTCTGGGCGCCCTGGTGTGCACCGTGCCGCGCCTTCGCACCGGTGTTCGCCGCGGCGGCACAGAAACACACTGACGCCCTGTTCGCCAAGCTGAACACCGAGGAGCACCCGGCGGTTGCGGCGCACTTCAGCATTCGCTCGATCCCGACGCTGATGGTGTTTCGCGACAACATCATCGTCTACGCGGAAGCGGGAGCGCTGGCGGCAGGAGCCCTGGAAGAAGTGATAGGCGCGGCGCGCTCGCTCGACATGGCGGAGGTGCGACGCCAGATCGAAGCGCGCGAGGCTGCAAGCCCGCCTGCAACCGCCTGATCGCAGGGCCGAGCTTGCGTCGATCGCCGCTAGCGGCGGTAGCGATTGAGGAAGTCGGCGACGATGCCGCGCTGGCTCTTTTCGATGGCGGCATCAAGGCTTCTGTCGAATGGGTCGTACTGCGCCGCCTTGCGAAACGCGTTGATCGCCTCCTGGTGATAGCCCTGCGCCTGCAGCGCGTAGCCGAGGCAGCGCCACGGTTCCGCGCTCCAGAATTCGAGCTCCGACCAGGCCTTGCATAGCTCGGCAGCGCGGCGCCAGTTGCCCGCGTGCAACATGCGCGGGCCTTCGCCGCGCAACATCGCCACCCGCGCCTGCCGCTCGGCGAACAGAGCAGTGGTGTCGGCGTCGTTCACCGATTCGCTGAACTCGGGCGGCACGCTGACCGGGGCGGCAACGCTGCGCTCGACCGAGCCGATCTTGCCCACATCGCCCTGGAAGCCGCGCGGCAGCAGGGTCGGCGGAGACGGAACCCACGACACGATGGCATTCTTGGTGGCGGAGATCGATTCGGCCATCGGCTCGTGCCAGGCAACACCGTAGAGCCAGAGCATCGCCGCCAGGCCGACCACGCCGGTGATGCTGTTGAGCACGCCGGGCGGGCTATGAGTCACCAGGCAGTCCTCGGCGAAATCCCAATCGGTCTCCCCGCCCTGGACGAGTTTCTCGTAGGCGACCGCGATCAGGATCGGCGCGAGCAGCGGAAAGCCGCAGGCAACGCCTTCCCACCAGACGCGGAATGCGCGGCGCAATGCCCGCTGCAGCTGCGCGCGCACATCGCGCCTGGCGTAGGCATCGCTGATCGAGAATTGCAGGTACACCCCGAACAGCCATTTACCCGGCGTCTGCTGCAGAGACGCGATAAGCAATGCCTCGATGGGCACCCAGGTCAGGGTGATCAGTATCGGCGCGAACAGCGGGTGACCGATCCAGAACGCGGTGTCGTCGTCGACCCCGCCGCCGCTGTGCAACGCCGAAAGCAGCAGGGCGAGCACCAGTCCCCAGATCGCATAGTCGAACAGCCGCGCCCCCAAGCGATTCCACGGCCGCGGTTCGCTGGTGCGGCCCGCCTTGGCGCGCTCGAGCTCGGCCATGCGGAGCTGAAAGATCCAGCTCGCGTCCTCCTGCGGCTGGTCGGTTCCGAGGAACACGCTCTTCTCGCGACGCCAGTTCAGAATGGCGATGTCGGTCTGTGGCAGCAGTGCCGGCTCCGGCAGCTCGCGGCGTCTGCGCATCCAGGAGAGCCCGTGCACCACGCCATAGACCAGCGAAAGGGCAAGCAGGGTCAGCGTCAGCCACACCAGGACCTGCTTGGCGACCAGAACCGCGTCCGCCGGAGTGACGAACACGATCGCGCCGGCAATGAACGCGCCGAAAAGCGCGCAAAGCGCCAGCTGCCCGATGGTCGAGCGCCCGAACGAGGCGACGCGTTCGGTAAGTCCCGGGTGATGCAGATGCTTGTCGGGAGAAGAATCCGGCAGCGTCAGCGCCTCGTCATTGTCGTCATCCATAGCGACGACGTCGTCGCCTGTCGCCGTGGGCTGCGTCGCGGTGGCTGCGACGTTGCTGACGAAATGTGCGATGCGCTGCTCCGTGCTCGACTCCGCGGAGACGGCCAGCTCCTTGTCGTACTTCTCTCGATGCTCCGGGTCGCTCAGTATGCGGCTGGCATGATTGATAAACCGGAGCGCCTCTTCGACATTGCCCTGGCCATCACGGGTCTTGGCATAGTATTTCCGGATCAGCCGGCGCAGCGCTGCCCGCACCTCCTGGTCGGAGGCGACCTGCGGGATTCCCAGAGCCTCGTACAGCGTCGCTTTCATGGCCAGATCGCGGGCGAAAACCAACGGTTTCTGACGTTGGAATATTCCGGGAAATGGCGCGCCATTGCAAGCTAAAGCCTTCGCTCTGGCGCGCGCGGGCTCGGCCGGGCTGGCGCTGGGCGTCAGAGGCTGCCGCTAGGCGTCAGCGAAAGTCTGCCGCCGGATCCCGATTCGGGCAGCGAGAGCCGAGAAAAAGGCGGCTCCTCGGAGCCGCCCTGTCGGATCCTGAAAGGAGGCTATTCCCCCTTCTTGGCCTCGCCGTGAGCCAGCTTTTCGCGGATCCGCGCCGACTTGCCCGAGCGCTCGCGCAGGTAATAGAGCTTAGCCCGCCGCACGTCGCCCTTGCGCTTGACTTCGATGCTGGCGATGAGCGGCGAATAGGTCTGGAAGGTTCGCTCCACACCTTCGCCACTCGAAATCTTGCGCACGACGAACGAGGAATTGAGTCCCCGGTTGCGCTTGGCGACGACTACGCCTTCGTAGGCCTGAGCACGCTTGCGGTCGCCCTCGACGACGCTCACGTTCACGACCACGGTGTCGCCCGGCGCGAAGTCCGGCACCGTCTTGGCGATCCTCGCCATTTCTTCCTTTTCCAGCGTATCGATGATGTTCATCGCGTTCCTTTCGTTGTCTTATCCCGTTGCCCGGCGTGCAGCGTTCCTTGGTGCGGGCGCCTGATGTCCTGCGCGGCGCCTACTCACGCGTTCGAACGGCGAGGCCGACCGACCGCACAGTTGGCTGCGAGCCCGTACCGCCGGTCCCCCGCTTCTCCGGCATGATGCCTGACTCCTGCTCGCATTTGAACTCCTCGAGCAGCCGCTCTTCCTCTTCCGAGAGCGGCCTTGCCGCGAGCAAGTCGGGGCGCCGCAACCAGGTGCGTCCCAGCGCCTGCTTTCGCCGCCAGCGCGCGATCGCGGCGTGATCGCCCGAAAGGAGCACGGGCGGCACCGCGACGCCTGCGTAGGTCTCCGGCCGCGTGTACTGCGGGCAATCGAGCAGCCCGTCGACGAAAGACTCCTCGACGTTGGATCGCGCGTCGTTCAGCACTCCCGGCAGCAGCCGCACCACTGCGTCGATCAGCAGCAGCGCCGGCAACTCGCCGCCTGAAACCACAAAGTCTCCCACCGCAAGCTCGAGGTCGACATTGCGCTCGATCACTCGCTCATCGATGCCCTCGTAACGTCCCGCCAGCAAAACCAGCGCCTCTTCCCTCGCCAGCTCCAGCACACGCGAGTGCTGCAGCCGCTCTCCCTGCGCAGAGAGGAAAATCACGCGCGGCGAGCGGATTCCGGAAGCGGCCAGGTCGGTGCGCGCCGCGGCGATCGCTCGCTCCATCGGCTCGGCGAGCATCACCATGCCAGGTCCGCCACCGTACGGGCGGTCGTCCACGGTGCGATACGCATCCTGCGCAAAGTCGCGCGGATTGCGGCAGGCGAGCGACCAAAGTCCCCGCTCCAGAGCGCGTCCGGTGACGCCGTATCGCGACGCGTCCTGCACCAGCTCCGGGAACAATGTGACGACCTCGATTCGCATTGTTTCACTCGCCCGGCATTCGCCGCGGCCCGCCCTCAATAGTCCGCATGCCAGTCCACCACGATGCGCCCGGCACCCGGCTCGATAGCATCGACGTGCACGGGGCTGAGCGGAATCAGCCGTTCGCGTCCATCCTCAGTTGCGACGCGCAGCACCGGATGCGCTCCCGTATCCAGCAGCCCGGCCACTTTCCCCAGAGTCTCGCCGCCGCGATTGATCACCGTCAGTCCCATCAAATCCGCCCAATAAACCTTCCCTTTGCCCGCCGGCGGCAGCGCTCTCCGCGGGACACCGAGCAATGCCCCTCGCCATGCCGCGGCGGCCTCTCGATCGGCAAGACCGGAGAGCTCCGCCAGCACGGTGCCGCCGTGAAGACGCGCCGACACGACGGGGAATTCTTTCCACGCCTCGCGACCCTCGTGCGCGGCAAGCCACCAGCGATCGTAGTCGAGCAGCGCTGCCGGCGAGACCGTGAACGCCTCCACCTTGATCCAGCCCCTGACTCCGTAGGGCGCGAGCACACGCCCCATCACCACGACCTTGGTCGTGCGCGGCTTCTTAGGCAGGGGTTGCCGGCGCAGCAGCAGTGGAGGCTGCGCGCTTCACCAGACCCTCGACGGTGTCCGAAAGCTTCGCGCCCTGATGCCGCCAGTGATCGATGCGATCGAACGCAATCCGCAGCGACTCCTCGCCTTCACCGGCGACAGGGTTGTAGAAGCCGACGCGCTCGATGAAGCGGCCATCGCGCCGATTGCGCGAATCGGCGACGACGATGTTGAAGAACGGACGTTTCTTGGCGCCGCCTCGGGCCAACCGTATGACGACCATGACTTGAGCTCCGAGCCGAAAAAAGTATTGATTATATGACGAAAATGATCACCGCTGCAAGGTGCCCGCCACGCCTTGAACGGCCCGCTCTAGCGCAGGCCGGGGAACGCGCCCTTCATGCCTCGCAGCATCTTCTGCAGCCCGCCCCGGCTCACCATTTTCATCATCTTCTGCGCCTGCTCGAACTGCGCGAGGAGGCGATTCACGTCCTGGACGGTGACGCCAGCGCCCGCGGCGATGCGCCGCTTGCGCGAAGCCTTGAGAATCTCCGGCTTGGCGCGTTCGAGCGGCGTCATCGAGTCGATGATGCCCTCTACCCTGCGAATGGCGCGTTCGTCGACTTGCGAGCCTTGCGCGGCACGCGCGAGCTCGCTGGGAAGCTTGTCGATGAGCCCCTGCATGCCGCCCATCTTGCGCATCTGGCCGATCTGCGCCTTGAAGTCGTCGAGGTCGAAACCCTTGCCCGACTTCACCTTGGTCGTGAGCTTGCGCGCCTGCTCGACGTCGACCTGTTTGTGTGCTTCCTCGATGAGCGTGAGCATGTCGCCCATGCCGAGAATGCGTGAAGCCATGCGGTCCGGATGGAATGCCTCGAGAGCGTCGAGCTTCTCGCCGACACCGACGAACTTGATCGGGGCCCCGGTCGCGCTCACCACCGAAAGCGCGGCCCCGCCTCGAGCGTCACCGTCGAGCTTGGTGAGCACGATCCCGGTGAGCTTGAGCGCCGCCGCGAAAGCCTTCGCGGTGTTGACCGCATCCTGCCCCTGCATGGCGTCGACCACGAACAGCGTCTCGATCGGATTGGTCGCGGTGCAGAGCTCCGAGATCTCGCGCATCATGGCGTCGTCAACCGTGAGGCGACCCGCCGTGTCGATCACGACCACGTCGCAGTAGTGCTTGCGAGCCCAGTCGATGGCCGCCGCGGCGATCGCACTAGGCGTCTGGTTTGTGCTCGATGGGAAGAATTCGACGCCGACCTGTGCGGCCAGCGTCTTGAGCTGCTCGATTGCGGCGGGGCGATACACGTCGCAGCTCGTGAGCAGCACTTTCTTGCGCCACACTTCGCGCAGCAGCCGCGCGAGCTTGGCTGCGCTGGTCGTCTTGCCGGAGCCTTGAAGCCCTGCGAGCAGGATCACTGCCGGCGGCGTAGTCGCAAGATCCAGCGGAGCGCTCGCGCCTCCCATCAGGTTGGTCAACTCCCGCTGGACCACGCCGACCAGCGCTTGCCCGGGCGTGAGCGAACCGATCACTTCTTGGCCGACTGCCTTGTCGCGCACCGCAGCGATGAAATCCTTGACCACGGGCAGAGCCACGTCGGCCTCGAGCAGCGCCATGCGCACTTCGCGCAAACTGTCTTGGATGTTGGATTCGGTGAGGCGCGCTTCGCCGCGCAGAGTCTTGGCGAGGCGGGCGAGGCGATCGGTCAGGTGGTCGAGCACGATGATCCTGATGAATGAGCGAGCGATGAGCCGACGCTGGTGTAAACTCGCCGGGCATCAAACCGCGATGATTTTGCGACGATGATTTTACTCTACGCGTCGGTTGCTGCCGCGTATCTCGCCGCCGCCTGGATCGAGTGGCATCGATTGACGCAGCCGGGTCGGCCGGAAGCCGCGCTTGTCGCCGCCGTGGGACGCTGGTTGCCGCCACTCGCGATTGCTGGTCACGCGGTGCTGGTCGCGCAGGCCGTGTTCACTGCCGATGGGCTTGATCTTAGCCTTGCCAACGCGCTCTCCGCCGTCGCCGGGCTGACCGCGCTCTTCGCCTGGCTCGGCACGTTCTCCAAAGCGCTTCCGGGGGTCGCCGCTGCGGCGCTGCCCGTCGCCGCGGTCGGGGCTCTTCTTCCCGCGGCATTTCCGAACCCGCATCGTTTTTCGTTCACCGCTGAACCATGGGCGGCGTTGCACATCGCGGTTGCGTTGATCGCGTACGCATTGCTGATCGTCGCCGCACTTCAGGCACTGGTTCTCATGGGGCTCGAGAAGCGGCTGCATCGCGGATTGCCCGAGCGCGGAGGCGACGGTCTGCCGCCGCTGCTCACGCTGGAGAGCTTTCTCTTCCGTCTGGTCGCAGCAGGTTACATTCTCCTGACGCTGACGCTGGCGAGCGGCGCGCTGTTTTCAGAGCAGCTTTTCGGGAAGCCGCTCACGTTCACGCACAAGAACGTGTTTTCAGTGCTGAGCTGGTTCGTCTTCGGCGGAGTCCTTTACGGTCGCCATCGCTACGGCTGGCGAGGGCGTGCGGCGCTCAAAGGAATCCTCGCGGGAAGCGTGCTCCTGCTGCTCGCGTACATCGGCAGCAAGTTCGTGCTCGAAGTGATCCTGCGCCGGTAGGAAACGCCGCTAGTTGACACCATCCCGCCGCAGCCAAATACTGGTCGCGACGGCGTCACTCCCCGGTCACCGTTTGAACGTCCCCTCTCTCAGCACGCTGCTGGTCGCCCTCGCGGTATCGATGGTCCTGTCCGCGTTCTTCTCGATCGCCGAGACGGCGATGATGGCGGTGAATCGCTACCGATTGCGCCACCGAGCCAAGCACGGCAGCCACGGCGCAAAACTTGCAGTGGCATTGCTCGCCAAGACCGACAAGCTTCTCGGCGTGATCCTGCTCGGCAACACGCTGGTCGCCGCCGGTGCCGCGACGCTCACGGCGGTGATTACCAAACGCCTGTTCGGGGAGGGCGAGGTGGCGCTCGCCTTGGGGACGGTGGCGATCTCGTTCGGGCTGCTCGTCTTTTCGGAGATCACGCCCAAAGTCGTCGGCGCGGCCAACGCCGACCGGTTGGCGCCGCTGGTGAGCTATGTCCTGTCGCCGCTTCTGTGGCTCGCAACCCCGGTCGTCTGGTTCGTCAACCTGTTCGTGAGAGGGCTGCTCAAGCTGCTGCGCCTGCAACCCTCCAACAATGCCGAGGCGGTGTTGTCGCAGGAGGAGATTCGCAGTCTTGTTCTCGAAGGGCACTACTTTCGAGGCAAGCATCGTTCGATGGTGGCGAATCTCTTCGACCTCGATTCGATCACGGTGGACGATGTCATGACTCCGCGCAACCAGATCGAGGCGGTGGACCTTGCCGAAAAGCCCGCAATGCTGGCCCAACAACTGGCGACCAGCTACCACATGGTGCTGCCTGCGTACCAGGGAACCCTGGACAATATCGTTGGCATCATCCAGCTGAAGCAAGTGCTGCACCTCCAGCAAGCCGGCGACATTGACGCGGATCACCTGCGCACGATCCTGCGGCCCGCCTATTTCGTTCCGACGGGAACGCCGCTGCTCTCGCAGCTCCAGCAATTTCAGGCGGACCGCCAGCGACTCGGACTGGTCGTCGACGAGTATGGAGAGCTCCAGGGGCTGGTGTCCCTGGAGGACATCCTCGAGGAAATCGTCGGCGAGTTCACGACGCAGGTCCCGGGCGGGGCGGACGTGTTCGAGCGCGAAGCGGACGGCAGCGTCATCGCCGACGGCATGGCCCCGCTGCGAACGCTGAATCGGAAGCTTGGCACTGCATTTCCGCTGGAAGGGCCGAAAACGCTCAACGGACTCATCCTGGAACACCTGGGCGAGATTCCGGAGGCCGGCTTGTGCTTCACCTTGGCCGGGCAAGGCATCGAAGTGCTTCAGGTGCAGGATCGAGCCGTTAAAGTGGTCAGATTGTTGCCTCCAGTTGGCCGTAGCGCCCTGCCGGCTTTACAAACCAGTGGCGAGCAGGCATCATCATTAAGTTAACTTTTATGCCTCCGGAATAAGCCCGAACGATCGTCGACCATGGCAGCGACCGCAGCAGCACGCACAATCAGCGGCCTCGCGCGGGCGATGGTGCAGCACGGCCTGCTTTCCGAGCACGAAGCCGACTCCATCCACGGGCAGGCGCAGGCCGCCAACATCGGCTTCGTCGAGCAAATCCTGCTCAACAAGAAAATGAACTCGACCCAGCTCGCGATGTTCGCCTCGCGGGCTTTCGGAGCGCCGCTGCTCGACCTGAACGGCTTCGACCTCGAGCTGATCAACAAGGAATTCGTAGACACCAAGATGGCGCAGTCGCGCCGGGTGCTGCCTCTGCACAAGCGGGGCAACCGGCTGTTCGTCGCGGTGTCCGATCCGGCGAACCTGCAAGCGCTCGACGAGGTGCGGTTCAAGACCAACCTGGTCGTGGATCCGGTCGTCGTCGAGGACGACAAGCTGAGCCAGGCGATCGCCAAGGTCATCGAGAGGATGGACCAGACCCTCAGCGATCTGGTGGGCGTCGACGATCTCGAAGTCGACCTCGAGCGGGGCAACACCCAGCAGGAGGAGGAAAGTTCGGACGTCGAGGATGCGCCGATAGTGAAGTACATCCAGAAGGTGCTGCTCGACGCCATCGCGACCGGCGTTTCGGACATCCACTTCGAGCCCTACGAGAAGTTCTACCGTATCCGCTACCGGCTCGACGGCGTGCTGAAGGAGATCGCCCAGCCACCGCTGGTCATCAAGGACAAGGTGGCCTCGCGCATCAAGGTGATCTCAAGGCTCGACATTGCCGAGAAGCGAGTCCCCCAGGACGGCCGGATGAAGCTGGTCCTGTCCAAGAATCGCTCGATCGATTTCCGGGTGAGCACGCTGCCGACGCTCTACGGAGAGAAGATCGTGATGCGCATACTCGACTCGGCGGGAGTGAAAATCGGCATCGAGGCGCTCGGTTACGAGCCCGATCAGCAGCAACAGCTGCTCAATGCGATCCACCGGCCGTACGGCATGATCCTGGTAACCGGCCCGACGGGCAGCGGCAAGACGGTGTCGATGTACACCTGCCTCAATATACTTAACGAACCCGGGATCAACATCGCGACTGCGGAGGATCCCTGCGAAATCCAGCTGGCGGGAATCAACCAGGTCAACGTCAACGAAAAAGCCGGGCTCACCTTCGCCAATGCCCTGCGCGCGTTCCTGCGGCAGGACCCCGACATCATCATGGTCGGCGAGGTTCGCGACCTGGAAACCGCGGACATCGCGATCAAGGCCGCGCAGACCGGGCACCTCGTGCTCTCTACCGTGCACACCAACGACGCCCCGGCAACTTTGATGCGCCTCGCGAACATGGGCGTTCAGGCGTTCAACATCGCGTCGAGCGTGATCCTGATCACTGCGCAACGCCTGGCGCGAAAGCTGTGCGCGTGCAAGCGGCCCGAAGACATTCCGCCGGAGGCGCTGCTCCAGGCAGGCTTTACCGAGGAGGATCTGGACGGCTCGTGGCAGGCGTATGGCCCGGTGGGATGCGACTCATGCATGGGCACCGGCTACAAAGGCCGCGTGGGCGTGTACGAAGTGATGCCGATCTCGGATGAGATGCGGCAGATCATCATGCGCAACGGGTCGGCGATCGACATCGCCGAACAGGCCGCCAAGGAAGGCGTGCGCAATCTCCGACAATCCGGCCTCCTCAAGGTCAAGCAGGGCGTGACTTCGCTCGAGGAGATCGAGGCCGTTACCAACGAATAACCGCGATAGGGATCACCATGGCCACCACTGCAACCGCCACACGCCGGATCCAGCGCCGGGACGTCAAGGAGCACACCTTCCTCTGGGAAGGCCACGACCGCAACAACCGTCCCGTCCGTGGGGAGATGAAGGCAGCCTCGGAGACGGTCGTCACGACCACCCTGCGGCGCCAGGGGATTCGCATCAGCAAGCTGCGCCGGCAGACCTTCCGCGGGGGCGGGCGAGTCACCGAGAAGGACGTCACGTTCTTCACGCGACAGCTGGCGACGATGCTCAGGGCCGGCGTGCCGCTGCTGCAAGCATTCGAGATCGTCGCCCGCGGCCACAAGAACGCGCGCTTCTCGCGACTGATGATGGACATCAAGGGCCGCATCGAAGCGGGCTCCAGCCTGTCGCAGGCCTTCCGCGAGCACCCCGGCCAGTTCGACGCGCTGTACTGCAACCTGGTCGCGGCAGGCGAGACCTCAGGCATGCTCGACGGCATCCTGGAAAGGCTGGCGACCTACAAGGAGAAGATCCTCGCGATCAAGAGCAAGATCAAATCCGCGCTCTTCTACCCGATTTCCGTGATCGTGGTCGCGATCGTCGTCATCTGGGTCATCATGGTCTGGGTGATCCCGGCGTTCAAGCAGGTGTTCACCAGCTTCGGCGCCAACCTGCCGTATCCGACCCTGGTCGTGATTGCCATATCCGACTTTTTCGTCTCCTACTGGTGGCTGATGGTCCTCATCGTCATAGGCGTGGTGAGCGGTTTCTTCGTCTTGCGGCGGCGGTCGCAGACCTTCCGCTTCGCCCTCGATCGCCTGTCGTTGAAGATCCCGGTCATCGGCGGAATTCTGGAAAAGGCGACGATCGCCCGCTGGACTCGAACGCTGGCGACGATGTTCGCGGCGGGCGTCCCTCTGGTCGAATCGCTCGACGCGGTCGCCGGCGCTTCTGGCAACGCGGTCTACCTGGCGGGCACCAAGAAGATCCAGACCGACGTGAGCACCGGTACCAGCCTTACCAACGCGATGCACAACAGCGGCCTGTTTCCGTCGATGGTGCTGCAGATGACGCAGATCGGCGAGGAGTCGGGCTCGCTCGACGCGATGCTGTCCAAGGTCGCCGAGTTCTACGAGCGCGAGGTCGACGACGCGGTCGCGGCACTCTCCAGCCTGCTCGAGCCCGTCATCATCGTGTTCCTCGGGGTCGTGATCGGAGGCTTGGTCATTGCCATGTATCTGCCGATCTTCAAGCTCGGCTCTGTCGTCTGATTCGACGTTGGGCGCTCGATCGGCCGTGAGCCCCCGGCGAGAGGCCGCGGGGCGAGCGCTCCGGCGAGAGGCCGCAGGGCGAGCGCTGCGGCAGGTGAGCGAGCCCGAGGCTCGCGAACGCATCGTCCGGCTGCTAGGCGGGTGCCCGGCCATCCCGCGGCGCTGCGCCGAGCGCTGAGCGATCGCCGTGGCTCCCGTGTTGCCGCTGGTCCTCGCTGCCGTGGTCGGCCTGTGCGTCGGCAGTTTCTTGAACGTGGTCATCCACCGCGTTCCGAAAATGCTGGAGCGCGGTTGGCGCGCACAGTGCGCCGAGCTCTCCGGGGCGTCGACTCCCGACCAGCCGACCTACAACCTGATCGTGCCTCGCTCGCAGTGTCCCGCCTGCGGGCATCCGATCGGCGCGCTGCAGAACATCCCGGTGGTGAGCTATCTGGTGCTGCGCGGCCGTTGCGCGGCCTGTAACGCTCCGATCTCGGCCCGCTATCCGATCGTCGAGCTGCTGACCGCGACGCTTTCCGTAGCTGCCGTCCTCAAGTTCGGCACCACGCCCACGGCCCTCGCGGCGTGCGTGCTGGTGTGGATGCTCATTGCGCTGACCTTCATCGATGTCGACACGCAACTCCTTCCCGACAACCTCACGTTGCCGCTGCTCTGGGCGGGGCTGCTGGCCAACGTGCTCGGTGCGCTGCCGGAGGTCAGCTTGCGCGAGTCGGTGATCGGGGCGGTCGCAGGCTACCTCACGCTGTGGATCGTCTATTGGCTGTTCAAGCTGATCCGGGGCAAGGAAGGCATGGGCTACGGTGACTTCAAGCTCCTGGCCGCGCTCGGCGCCTGGCTCGGTTGGAAGTCTTTGCCCGCGATCGTTCTGATGGCTTCGGCGGTCGGCGCGGTCATCGGGATCGGACTGGTCGTGTTCAAGGGTCGGGATCATCAGATTCCTCTCGCGTTCGGCCCCTATCTTGCCGTCGCCGGTGCGATCGTCCTGTTTTTCGGCAGACCGCTGATCGCCCTTTACTTCCCGGCATGACCGGGTCGATGGTCGTCGGGCTCACCGGGGGCATCGGCAGCGGCAAGTCGGCGGTGAGCCGGGCCTTCTCCGCACTGGGCGTCGAACTCGTCGACACCGATGCGCTAGCGCACGAGCTATCGGCGCCGGGAACCGAAGGCTTCGCGGCGATTCGCGCGGCGTTCGGACCGCAGGTGGTTCTGCCCTCCGGCGAGATCGATCGCGGCTGGCTGCGCCGGCGGGTGTTCGCCGATCCAGCCATGCGCACGACCTTGGAGACCGTCCTGCACCCGCTTATCGTCGACGAGGCGCGACGCAGGATCGCGCACTGGCGTGGCGCGTACGGCATCGTCGTCGTACCGCTGTTGCTCGAGCGTGGAGGGCTCGCCGGTAGTGTCGACCGCGTGCTGGTCGTCGATTGCCCCGAAGCCGAGCAGGTGCGGCGGGTCGTCGAGCGCAGCGGTCTTTCCGAACCGGAGGTCAGAGCGATCATGGCGACCCAGCTCGATCGCGCGCAGCGCACCGCACGGGCGGACGATGTCCTCGACAACAGCGGCCCCCTCAAAAAGACCCTGGCTCAGGTCGAGGCTCTGGACAGGCGCTACCGGCAGCTCGCACGCGAGCTGAGGCGTCCGGACTGATTATCGTTGCTGCCGGCCACCCTCACTTGGTGCAGAATGTCGCATTTTCCGGCGTGAGCTAACCGTACGTGATCCGCTACGAGCATCCGCTGAACGAGCGCATCCGCACGCTGATGCGGCTGGAGGATCTTTATCGTCGCGCCCTGTTTTTTTCGGAGGCGGCCGAGCCTGCGGATCATCATGCCGCGCTGCTCGCGCTGTTCGAGATCACCGACGTCGCCGCGCGTGCCGACCTCAAGGCGGACATCCTGCAGGAACTCGAACGCCAGCGACAGCTGCTGGCGCCCCTAAGGGACAACCCGCGCATCGAGCGCGAGGCGCTCGATCAACTGCTCGCCGAGATCGACGATGCGAGCTCGCGCCTGCTGGCGCAGACGGCTAAGGTCGGGGCGCACCTGCGCGAGAACGAATGGCTGATGGCGATCAAGCAGCGCACCGGAATTCCCGGCGGCGTGTGCGAGTTCGATCTTCCGGCGTACCACTACTGGCTTCACCTCGATCCGGTCGTGCGCCAGCGCGACCTCCAGGGCTGGCTCGCGCCGCTGCTGCCGATCAATGCCGGCCTGTCGATCATCCTGCGGTTGTTGCGCGAGAACGCAAAAGTAAGCCGGCACACCGCGTATCACGGCGTCTTTCAGCTCATGCTCACGACGACCAAGGTGGCGCAGCTGCTGAGACTTTCGCTGGCCCGGGACCTGCCGTGCGTTCCTGAGATCAGCGCCAACAAGTACGCGCTCAACATCCGCTTCCTCGGCATCGCCGGGATGGACCGAGGCGCGGTCTACGATGGCGACGTCGAGTTCGACCTCGCGTTCTGCAATCTCTGATGCCGGAGCTCAGCCGCCGGGATTCCCGGCGTGCTGGATGGCGGCGCCGGCGCCGATCAGGTCTCGCACCTCCTCGCCGGTGAAGCCGAACTCGAGCAGCACTTGGCGAGTGTGCTCGCCGTAGAGCGGCGCCGGCCGGCGCACGTTGGCCGGCGTCGCAGATAGCTTTACCGGGCAGCCGATCGCCATGGCGGCGCCTGCCTTGGGATGCTCCGTCTGCACCAGCATCTCGCGCGCTGTCACCTGCGGGTGCTCAAGCATCTCGGCGATGGTCAGCACCGTCCCCGCGGGCACGCCCGCGGCGTCGAGCGCAGAGACCCACTCGGCGGAGGTCTTGCGCTCGAAGCGCTGCGTGAGCAACTCGACCAGCGCGGGAAGATTCTGCATGCGCGCAGCGTTGTCGCGGAAACGTGCGTCTTGCGCGAGCTCCGGTGCTTCGAGCACCTGAGTCAACCGCACCCAGTTCGCCTGATTCGACGCGCCGACGGTGATCCAGCCGTCACGCGCCCGAAATGCCTGGTACGGAGCGGTCAGCGGATGCCCCGAGCCGAGGGGGCCGATCTCAACGCCGCTGCCGAGATAGATCGCGCTCTGCCAGAATGTCTGCATCACGCCCGCTTCCAGCAGCGAGGTGTCCACGAGCTGCCCTTCTCCCGTGCGCAGGCGGTGCGCGTACGCAGTGACGATGCCGAGTGCGGCGAGGATGCCGGCGTTGATGTCAGTCACCGGCGAGCCGACCTTGGTGGGAGGCCTTCCAGGCTCGCCGGTGATGCGCATCAGGCCCGAGAGCCCCTGTGCGACCAGGTCGAATCCGCCCTTGCTCGCGTCCGGGCCGGTGCGCCCGTAGCCCGAGATCGCGGCGTAGATCAGCGCCGGGTTGGTCTTGCGCAGCGTCTCATATCCGAGCCCGAGCCGTTCCATCGTCCCGGTACGGAGGTTTTCGATCAGCACGTCGACTTGATCGATCATGCGCCGCAGAGCGCTCCTGCCCACCGGTGCCTTGAGATCGATGGCAATCCCGCGCTTGTTGCGGTTCATCATCATGAAGGCGCTCGCCTCTCCGTTAACTTCGGGAGGAGTGAAGCGCCGCGTGTCGTCGCCGCCCGGAACCTTCTCGACCTTGATCACGTCGGCGCCAAGATCTGCGAGCAGCATCCCGGTGGTCGGGCCCGACATGATGTGGGCGAGCTCGAGCACCTTCATGCCGGAGAGCGCGCCCATCACTTTCCCCGGAAGCGAGGCTCGCGTTTCTTGAGGAACGCGGCGAGGCCCTCGCGGTAATCTTCCGTGTCGAAGCAGGCGTAGCCTTCGTTCAACTCAGCCTCGGTGAGTGGCGGTTGCCCCGAGAGTCGGCGAATGAAGCGCTTGTGCCAGCGCGCGACCAGCGGCGCTCCAGCGACGATGCGCGCCGCACTGGTTCGCACCTCGTCCTCGAGCGCGGCATCGGAGACCACGCGGTGCACGAGGCCCTTGTCGAGCGCCTCGCGAGCATCGAACACGCGGCCCTCGAGCAGGATCTCCCTGGCCACGGCAGGCCCGACGACGTCGAGCAGTCCCATCAACTCGCCGTAGCCCATGGTGAGGCCAAGGCGATTGATCGGAATGCCGAAGCGGCTCGCTTCGCTGCATATCCGCAAGTCGCAGGCGATCGCAACCTCCAGGCCGCCGCCGACGCAGACGCCGCGGATCATCGCGATGGTCGGATGAACGCAGTCGCCTATCGCCTGCATGGTGTGGTAAACCAGCTCGCCGTAGGCGCGCCCCTGCGCGGAATCGGCGCGCACGTCGGGAAACTCCGAGATGTCGGCGCCTGCCGCAAATGCCTTGTCTCCGGCTCCGCGCAAGATCACGCAACGCACCGCGCCATCCGCGGAGAGCTCGCGCACCCGTTGGCCCAGCTCGCTCCACGAATCCCGAGAGAGCGCGTTGAGCTTGGTCGGCTGGTTGAGCACGACGGTGGCGATCGGACCTTCGCGCTCGACCCTTACGAGTTGATTCATCGGCACAGTCAACTCAGCCTGCAAGAAAATCGACCAGAGCTATTCCCGTGACCAGCTCCTGGATCACGCAGCATATAAATGATCGATAACGAGATTCCCCGAAAAGGCCGATTGTTCGACGCCAACAAGATCTCCAGCAAGGCACCGGGCTTCGGCAGATAAAGGAGTATTCGTCTTCAAGTCAGAATTTCTCTTCTGGCCGCATGGTGAACGCCAGGATGGCGCCAACTAGCATCAGTGCCATCGATCCAATAAATGGCCAATCCCAATTGCCGGTGATATCGATGATCCACCCTCCGACAACAGGGCTCACAATGGCGGCCAGTGCAGACCCCGTGTTCATGATGCCGCTTGCGGTACCCGAGTATTTCGGAGCGATATCCATGGGAATTGCCCACATCGGACCGATCGTCATCTCCGCGAAAAAGAAACCGGAGCTAAGGCAGATCGCGGCCACTGTAGCATCATGTACGAACAAGATTGGCAGCAGGGACGCGAGCGTAGCTATGTTGCACACGGCGACCATAACGCTACGCGCTTTGGTGAGATTGCCGGTGCGCCTTAACAGCCAGTCGGTTGTCTGACCACCGAACCAGTCACCAACGACGCCCGCAAGAAAGACTCCTGCAGCGAACACCGCGGAATTCCTGAGATTCATCTGATAGTTGTGGAGGAAATATTGCGGAATCCAAGTCAAGAATAACCAGAGCGTCCATCCGTAGCAGAAGTAGACCACGGTCACCGGAGCCATCCGCCTAATCAGCGCGCCCCACGGCACTGCAGGCGCTTCCTTTGCGCCCACGTAGGGCGGCAATTGCTTGAGCTCCTCCTCGGTGATCTTCTTGTGATCGCGCGGATTGTCGCGGAAGTACCAGGCCCAGAGGAGCGCCCAAAGAAAACTGATGAGACCAAGAATGATGAACGATCCACGCCAAGTAAACGCCAGCATGAGCCAAGTCACGAGCGGCGGGGTCACCGCGTTGCCGATCCGGGCAAAAGCGTGAGTGATGCCTTGGGCAAAACCGCGCTTGCCCATGGTGGTCCAATTCGACATCGCGCGGGTTGCCGTCGGGAATGTCGCACCCTCGCCAAGGCCCAGCAAGACGCGCGCGAGAACCATCGAAACGAGGCCGCCCGTCAAACCAGTGAGCACAGTTGCCCCAGCCCAGATAATCGAACAAACCGTCAGCGTGCGTCGGGGCCCGAACCGATCGCCGATCCAGCCACCGATAATCTGAAAGATGAGATAGGGATAGGCGAACGCGGAAAAGACGAAACCGACCTGCATGTTGGAAAGGCCGAATTCCTTGCCAAATACGATTGCAGCGGTGCTAACGTTGACACGGTCAACGTAAGTGATGAAGTACATGATGCACAACAGCGCTAGCACGCGCGTCGTTGAGCGGCTCAGCATGCTGCCTCCCCTTTCTGAAAGGTTAGCCTCTGATTATGTGAGCGGCCTGGATGCCACTACTTGAATGCTGACTTTCGAGTGGCGGCTCGAGGCTGCTGAGCGGGCAACGTAGGTCGCTCTGCTCCGTGGACGGACGGCGGTGTCTTAACTCTGGCGATCTATGCTATGGTGCGCGAAAGCGTCGGGCTTTCGCGCGAGGCGTTTTCGACGCCGGCTAGATACGCGAGCGCCGCGTCGACGCCGCCTCCGCGGTGCGGCACCTGCGCGGCGGCCAAGCCCATCTCGACTCCGCAGAGCGTTCCGCAAAGCATGAGGTCGTTGAAATGGCCGAGGTGCCCGATGCGGAAGATCTTGCCGGCGAGCTTACCCAGCCCCTGCCCAAGCGACATGTCGAACCGCTCGAGCACGACCTTGCGGAAGGTGTCGGCGCTGTGGCCTTCGGGCATCATGATCGCGGTAAGCGAGCACGAGTACTCGGCGGAGTTGCGGCAGAGGATCTCCAGGCCCCACGCGCGCGCGGCACGGCGTGTCGCCTCCGCGTGGCGGTCGTGCCGCGCGAAGACGTTGGCGAGTCCTTCTTCGCTGAGCATGGCGATCGCTTCGTGCAAGCCGTAGAGCAGATTGGTCGCCGGCGTATAGGGAAAGTACCCCTGCCGGTTCATTCCGATCATCTCCTCCCAGCCCCAGTACGATTTGGGCAGCTTCGCTTGCTTGCTTGCGGCAAGCGCCTTGTCGCTCACCGCGTTGAAGGAGAGCCCCGGCGGCAGCATGAGCCCTTTTTGCGAGCCGGCCACCGTGACGTCGACCCGCCATTCGGCGTGCCGGTAATCCATCGAGGCGAGTGACGAGATGGTGTCGACCATGAACAGCGCAGGATGACCGGCACGGTCGATCGCCTGGCGAATCGCCGGTATGCGGCTGGTCACGCCGGTCGAAGTCTCGTTGTGCACGACCATCACCGCCTTGATGGCGTGCGCCTTGTCGTCGCGCAATCGGCTCTCCACCCCGCCGGCATCCACACCGCTGCGCCAGTCGCCGGGGACGAAGTCGACGATCAGCCCCAGCCGCTCGGCCATGCGCCGCCACAGCGTCGCGAAGTGGCCGGTTTCGAACATCAGCAAGCGATCGCCGGGCGAGAGCGTGTTGACCAGGGCGGCTTCCCACGCGCCGGTGCCCGATGCCGGATAGATGACGACCGGCCCCTCAGTTTGGAAAATCGACTTGAGCCCCTCGAGAATCTCCAGCGTCATGCGCGCGAACTCGGGCCCGCGATGGTCGACGGTCGGGTGATCGAGCGCGCGCAGAATGCGATCCGGCACGTTGGTCGGGCCGGGAATCTGCAGGAAATGGCGACCGCTGTGATGATCGTCGAGTCGAAGCATCGATTTTCCCTTGCGCGAGCGGCTCGCCCTATTGTACAAGAGTGCTGGTTGCGCGAGGGCATCGTGGTCTCGCGCGGCCGTCCATCAGTACCATGAACGCACCCAGCTTCCGGGAAATCCGTCTCAACGGAAGGCTCGAGCGCGTCGCTGCCCAATCGACGCTGCGAGAACGCCTGTCCGCCGCGTGCCGAGGGGACGTGCTGTTCGATCCCGCGTCGCGCGGCCGCTACGCGACCGACGCCTCGATCTACCAGATCATGCCCATCGGCGTGGTCGCGCCGCGCGACGAGGACGACGCCCGCACCGCGCTGGCGGTAGCTCGCGAGCTCGGTGCACCGGTTCTGCCTCGCGGTGCCGGATCTTCGCAATGCGGTCAGACGGTAGGCGAAGCGCTCATCGTCGATCACAGCAAGTGGCTCAATCGCGTCATCGCCTTCGACAAGGAAGCGTTGACCGCGACCGTCCAACCCGGAGTCGTGCTCGATCAGCTCAACGCCTTCCTGCGCCCGCATGGCGTGTGGCTGCCCGTCGACGTGAGCACCTCGGCACAAGCAACCATTGGCGGCATGGCCGGCAACAATTCCTGCGGATCGCGCTCGATCGAATACGGAAACATGGTGCACAACGTCGTCGGCATCGATGCGATCCTCGCCGACGGCAGTGAAATCGCCTTCGGCACGCTCGCCCAGATGTCGCGCGAGGGCCGCGCAGGCGAGCTTATCGATGGCCTTTCCGCGATCGGCGCGCGCGAACGCGACGAGATCGCGCGCATTTTTCCAAGCGTCCTTCGCCGCGTGGGCGGCTACAACCTCGACGTGTTCGCCCCGCAGAGCGTGCGCTCGTACACGGGCGATGGCTCGGTCAATCTGGCGCAGCTGCTGGTGGGCTCGGAGGGCACGCTCGCCTATTTCGCTCGGGTCACGGTCAAGCTCGCGCGCCTGCCTTCGCATCGCGTGCTGGGCGTGGTCAACTTCCCTTCGTTCCATCAGGCGATGGCCTCGGCGCAGCACATTGTCAAGCTGGCCCCGACCGCGGTCGAGCTGGTCGATCGCACCATGATCGATCTCGCTCGCGGCAACCCGGGCTTCAGGCCCATCATCGACGGCGCGCTCATCGGCGAGCCGGAAGCGATCCTGCTGGTCGAATTCGCGGGAGAGCAAGCCGGTGCGCTGGTGGCGAAGCTGGAACGTCTCGCGGAGCTGATGGGCGATCTGGGTCTGCCGGGCTCTGTTGCGCGCATCGCATCGGCGCAGGCGCAGAAGGAGCTGTGGGAAGTGCGCAAGGCGGGCTTGAACATCATGATGTCGATGAAGGGCGACGGGAAGCCCGTGTCGTTCATCGAGGATTGCGCCGTGCCGCTCGAGCACCTCGCCGACTACACGCAGAGGTTGACCGAGGTCTTCCGCAAGCACGGAACCCAGGGCACGTGGTACGCGCACGCCAGCGTGGGAACCTTGCACGTGCGGCCGATCCTCGACATGCGTCGCGACGGCGCCAAGAAGATGCGCGCCATCGCCGAAGAGGCATCCGCCATGGTGCGCGAGTACAAGGGCGCGTATTCAGGCGAGCACGGCGACGGGCTCTGCCGCAGCGAGTGGGTCGCCTGGCAGTTCGGGCCACGCCTCAATCAGGCCTTCGCCCAGGTGAAGGCGCTGTTCGATCCCGGCAACAGGATGAATCCCGGGAAGATCGTCGATCCTCCCAAGATGGATGACACGTCGCTCTTCCGTTTCGGGCCCGAATACCGGCGCGCTCCGTTTCAACCCAAGCTCGACTGGACCCTGTGGGATGTCGAGCGCGATCCGCTGACCGGTATCGAGTCCGCACCGGGCACCGGCGGTGACTCGACTCACGGGCTCGCGAAAGCGGTCGAGATGTGCAACAACAACGGCCACTGCCGCAAGTTCGACGCCGGAACGATGTGCCCGAGCTATCGCGTCACGCGCGACGAAGAGCACACGACGCGCGGGCGCGCCAACACGTTGCGGATGGCGCTCACCGGCCAGCTCGACGGCGAGGATCTGGCCGGCGACAGCGTGCGCGAGGCGCTCGATCTGTGCGTGTCGTGCAAGGGTTGCAAGCGCGAATGTCCGACCGGCGTCGACATGGCCAAGCTCAAGATCGAAGCGGCAGCCGCGCGGGTAGCGCGCGAAGGCCTGGGGCTTGCCGAACGCCTGCTCGCCTTCCTGCCGCACTATGCGCCGATGATGAGCCGCATGCCGTGGGCGGCCGCACTATACGAACGCGTCCCCGGCGCTAAATCGGTCGCGCGACGCGGGCTCGGACTCTCGGCGAAGCGCTCGCTGCCGCGGTGGCGCGGCGATTTCTTGCGAACTCTGAGCGCCAGCGACGCCGCAACCGGCAATCCGGGCAAGGAGGTGCTGCTCTTCGTCGATACGTTCACCAATTATTTCGAGCAGGAAAGTGCACGCGCCGCATTGCGCGTCCTGAAGGCTGCCGGCTATAGGGTTCACACCAACCGCCTGGGCGTGGTGCGGCCCTTGTGCTGCGGGCGCACTTTTCTCTCGGCCGGCCTGGTCGACGAGGCCAAGGCCGAGGCGCGCCGCACGCTCGATGCGCTGCTCCCTTTTGCCCGTCGCGGTGTGGCCATCGTCGGTCTTGAGCCGTCGTGCCTGCTGACTATGCGCGACGAATTCCTCGATTATGGCTTCGGCGCCGACGCGCGGCTCCTCGCGGCCCACGCGCTGCTGTTCGAGGAATTCCTGGAGCGTGAGAAGACGGCAAATGGCCTCGCGCTGCGGCTTCGATCGCTCCCCGCGAAGGAGGCGCTGCTCCACGGGCACTGCCACCAGAAGGCCTTCTCTGCGCTCGCCCCGGTCAGCGAGGTCCTGGGATCGATTCCCGGCCTCACTGTGCGCGTCGTCGAATCGAGTTGCTGCGGCATGGCGGGCGCCTTCGGCTACGAGGCGAGGCACTACGACATATCGATGGCGATGGCCGAGCTGTCATTGTTGCCGGCCGTGCGCGCCGCACCGCCCGGCGCGCTGATCGTCGCCGACGGCTTCAGTTGCCGGCACCAGATCCGCGATGGCGCGGGACGCGACGCCCTGCATGCCGCGCGTGTCGTGGAGCTCGCCTTGGCGTGAAGCGATGAACAAGCCGCCGCTGGTCGCCTGCCCGCAATGCGGCAATCCCGTGGAGTGGACGCCGCGCAGCCGCTTTCGGCCGTTCTGCTCCGAGCGCTGCAAGCTGATCGATCTCGGGGCGTGGGCCACCGAGTCCTACCGCGTGCCGGTCGTCGAGGAGCGCGACGATCCTGATTCATCTGAACCAGGAAAGGGGTAGCCTGGGTCGAGGGAGTAGCCTGGATCGACCCCGGACTCTGATCCGGAGGAGACCCGGGGCGGCTTCACAACGCAGGCTACGCCCCGGGTTTCGGCTTCGCCTCAACCCGGGCTACGTTCTACGTTCCAAGCCGCGCGCCGCAGCGCGATGCCGTGTGCACCGCCGGCGATCGCTGTATCGAGGTCGGCGCGATCGAGCCCGCCCAGCGCATAAACTGGCATCGGCGTCCCTCGGACGAGCTCGGCGAAATGTTCCCACCCCAGCGGACGCGCCTGCGGGTGCGAGGGCGTCGGCTTGACCGGCCCCAGTACCACGAAGTCCACGCCGATGTGCGCCGCTTGTTTGAGTTCACGGGCGTCGTGACACGAAGCGGCGCACAGCATGTCGTCGGGTCTTGCAGCCGCCGCTGCGAGTCGCGCCGAGCTCCAGTGTATGCCGTCGCAGCCGAGCGCACGCGCGGTCTGGGCATCTCCGTTGAGAAGCACGCGTGCGCCTCGGGGCCGCGCCAGAGACAACAGCGCCCCGGCGAGTCGCTTAAGTCGCTCGGCAGCAAACGACTTCTCGCGCAGCTGGACGAGCTTGAGCCCCGCGTCGAGCGCGACCCGTGCGCGGGCCAGAAAGACCTCTTCGCCGAGGTCCTCGGCCATGGAAATCGCGTACACGGCGGGCAGCGTCAGCGCGCGCAGCACCAGCGAGTTCGCGGGAAGCAGTGGGGCGACGTCGAACGCGCCCGGCGTCTGCCAGGCGATCGCCTGGCCGTCGCGGCCGTGCGGCTCGCCTTGCCACTCGAACACGCGAAAGAAGTTGAGCTCGATATGCGCGTGCGGGTAGTCGTAGCGCTGGGTCAGCCATGGCGCGCAGCGGAGCACCGTGATCCCCAGTTCCTCGCGAAGCTCGCGAGAGAGCGCCGCCGAGGCCGATTCGCCGGGCTCTAGCTTGCCGCCCGGGAATTCCCAGTAGCCCGGGTAGGGCGTTCCTTGCAGCCGTTGCGCGAGCAGCACCTTGCCGTCGCCACGCAGAAGCACTGCCGCGGCGACCGGAACGATTCCGCGAGCCGTCACTTCCTGGCGGCCTTCAGCGCGCGGGCGCCGGCACGCGCGCGCGCGAACTGCCAGGCGACGCGCCCGCTGCGCGAGCCGCGTTGCAGGGAGAACTGGACGGCGTCGCGCTGCAGCGCTTCGCGCGCCGACGCGTCCCGCGGCGACGGAACGCCATAGAAGCGCAGCCACGATTCGACCGCAACCATGTAGTCGTCCTGGGAAAACGGATAGAACGAGATCCACAGGCCAAACCGCTCCGAAAGTGATATCTTTTCCTCGACCGATTCGCCGGGGTGCACTTCCTCGCCCACGTGGCGCGTCTCGAGATTCTCGCTGAAGTATTCCGGCAGCAGGTGCCTGCGGTTCGAGGTCGCGTAGATGAGCACGTTAGAAGACGGCGCCGCGATGGTGCCGTCGAGCATCACCTTGAGCGCCTTGTAGCCGGGCTCGTTGGCGTCGAAGGAAAGATCGTCGCAGAACACGATGAAGCGCTCGGGGCGGCGGGCGACGGGCTCGACGATGTCCGGGAGATCCACGAGATCGCTCTTGTCGACCTCGATCAAGCGCAGGCCCTTGCCCCCGTACTTGGCGAGCATCGCCTTCACCAGCGACGACTTGCCGGTGCCTCGCGAGCCGGTGAGCAGGACGTTGTTTGCGGGCAAACCGGCGACGAACTGTCGCGTGTTTTCGTCGATGGTTCGCTTCTGATCCGCGATCGCGACCAGATGCTCGAGTCTGATGGTGTGCGGCTGCGCCACCGCCTGCAGGAACGCGCGCCCCCCGCGCTTGCGCCAGCGGAAGGCTCGGGCGCGCCAGTCGGGCTCGGACGGCGCGGCGGGCAGAAGCGCTTCCAGGCGCGAGAGCACTTCTTCCGCGCGCCGAATCAGACAGGTGATGTGCGCTTCCTTCATGTCCGGTAGTCGGCATTGATGCTGACGTAACCGTGCGAGAGATCGCAGGTCCACACAGTCGCGCGCGCATTGCCGCGGCCGAGCGCGACCCTCACGGCGATGTCCGGTTTTGCCATCACCCGCGCTCCGTCCTCTTCGCGATACGAGGGAGCGCGCGCCCCGGCGGTGACGACGCTGACCTCGTCGAGCCAGAACGATACGCTCGCGGGCTCGAGATCGGCGATCCCAGCGTTGCCGATGGCGCAGACGATGCGGCCCAGGTTCGCGTCGGAAGCGGAAAATGCGGTCTTGACCAGCGGCGACTCGGCGATCGAGCGCGCGACGCGATCGCATTCCTGCGCGTCGCGGCCGCCTTCGACGGTGATCGCGATGAACTTGGTGGCGCCTTCGCCATCGCGCACGATCGCTTGCGCCAGCTCCTGAGCGACCTCGACGAGCGCCGATTTCAGCGGCGGGAGACGCGGATCGCCCGCGTCCGCGATCGGGCGCACGGCAGCCCGGCCGGTTGCAGCCAGGACGAAGCTGTCGTTCGTCGACGTGTCTCCGTCGATCGTGACCCGGTTGAACGATGCATCGGCCACTTCCACCGCCAGGCGCCGCAGCACAGCGCTGCCCAACGGCGCATCGGTCGCGACAAACGCGAGCATGGTCGCCATGTTCGGCGCGCACATCCCTGCGCCCTTGGCCATGCCGGTGGCGGTTACCTTGGCGCCATCGATCGTGACACGACGCGAAGCAGCCTTGGGCACCGTGTCCGTGGTCATGATCGCGCGCGCTGCGGCATCCCAGCCGGTCGGCGCGCAGTGTGCAAGCGCGCGCGGCAACGCCGCTAACATCTTGTCCACGGGCAACGGTTCCATGATCACGCCGGTCGAGAACGGCAACACCTCGTGTTCCTCGCAGCCGAGGAAGCCCGCCGCCGCTGCGCATATCGCACGCGCCGCGGCTATGCCAGCCTCACCAGTCCCCGCATTGGCGTTTCCGGCATTGATAACGACGGCGCGAGTCACATCGCCTCGCGCAAGATGCTCGCGACAGACGATGACGGGGGCTGCACAGAAGCGGTTCCGAGTGAACACGCCCGCGGCCCGCGCTCCGCCGGCGAGCACGACGAACACCACGTCATCGCGCGTCCAGTTCTTGATGCTCGCCGCCGCCGTGCCGAGCGCAACCCCCGCGACCGGGAACAACGACTCGGGGGTCGGCCCAGCGTAATTAACGGGCATGGAGCGAACCGAAGTTCTGCTGTCGGTTTGGCCTTTGACTCACGGGTTTCTCCCTCACCCCTGCCCCTCTCCCGCGGGGAGAGGGGTTCACAATCACAGTCGCCCGTGACAGTGCTTGTACTTTTTCCCCGAGCCGCAGGGGCACGGATCGTTGCGCCCCACCTTCTGGCCTGCGCGCTGGAAGGGCCGTGTGGCCACGGCCACCGGCGGGTCGTCGGCTGTCCCGGCCAGCGCCTCGTCGTAACCGGCGTGCTGGTAGCGGACGTTGGAGACCGCAGGCGCTTCCTCGACCGCAGCGACATCCTGCGGCGTCCGCACCTGCACGGTGAGCACGACCTTGACGACGTCGTGCTTGATGCGGTCGAGCATGTCGGAGAAGAGCTCGAACGCCTCGCGCTTGTACTCCTGCTTCGGGTTCTTCTGCGCGTAGCCCCGCAGATGGATTCCCTGCCGCAGATGGTCGAGCGAAGCGAGGTGCTCGCGCCAGTGCTGGTCGAGCGTGGTGAGCATCAGGTTGCGCTCGAACTGATGGAACATTTCCGGCCCCACCAGGCCGACCTTTTCCTCGTACTGCTTCTGCGCCACGGCCCGCACCCGCTCGCGCAGCTGTACGTCGGAGAGCTCTGGCTCGCTCTTGAGCCACTCTCGCACCGGTGCGCGCAGCTGGTATTCGCCGGCGAGCGTGGTCTCCAGCGCAGGCAGATCCCACTGCTCCTCGACCGACTCGGGGGGCACGTGCAGGCTCGCCGTGTCCTCGATCTGCCCGGCGACCATGTTCGTGATCGTCTCCGAGATGTCCTCGGTCTCGAGCAGCTCGTTGCGCTGCTGGTAGATCACCCGGCGCTGGTCGTTGGCGACGTCGTCGTATTCGAGCAGCTGCTTGCGGATGTCGAAGTTGCGCGACTCGACTCGCGTCTGAGCCTTGGCAATCGACCGGTTCACGATGGAATGCTCGATGGGTTCGCCTTCGGGCATTTTCAGCCGCTGCATGATCGCGGCGAGCCGCTCGCCGCCGAAGATGCGAAGCAGCGGATCCTCGAGCGAGAGGTAGAAGCGCGACGACCCGGGGTCGCCCTGGCGCCCCGAGCGCCCGCGCAGCTGGTTGTCGATGCGGCGCGACTCGTGACGTTCGGTGCCGACGATGTGCAGCCCGCCGGCCGCGATCACCTCCTCATGGCGAACCTGCCACTCCGCGCGCATCTTGGCGATCTGCGCATCCTTGTCCGCCTGCGGGACCGTCTCGTCCTCGCGAAGGATCAGGATCTGCGGCTCGATCGCGCCGCCGAGCACGATGTCCGTCCCGCGCCCCGCCATGTTGGTGGCGATGGTGATCATCTTGGGGCGGCCCGCCTGCGCGACGATCTCCGCCTCGCGGGCATGCTGCTTGGCGTTGAGCACCTGGTGCGGAAGCTTCTCCTTCTGCAGGACCCCGGAGAGCATCTCGGAATTCTCGATCGAGGTCGTGCCCACGAGCACCGGCTGCCCCCGCTCGTGGCAATCCTTGATGTCGCCGACGATCGCCTCGACCTTCTCCTTGAGCGTTCGAAACACCAGATCGTTCTCGTCTCTGCGGATCATCGGCAGGTTGGTCGGGATCACCACCGTCTCCAGGTGGTAGATCTGCTGGAACTCGAACGCCTCGGTATCCGCGGTGCCGGTCATGCCCGCGAGCTTCGCGTACATCCGGAAATAGTTCTGGAAGGTGATCGACGCGAGCGTCTGGTTCTCGCGCTGGATCGGCACGCCCTCCTTGGCCTCGACTGCCTGGTGCAGCCCGTCGGACCAGCGTCGACCCGCCATCAGCCGCCCGGTGAACTCGTCGACGATGATTACCTCGCCGTTCTGAACCACGTAGTGCTGATCGCGGTGGAACAGCCCATGGGCGCGCAGCGCCGCGTGCAGGTGGTGCATGAGCGAGATGTTGTGCGCGTCGTAGAGGCTCGATGCCGGCGGCAGCAGTCCCGCCTTGGCGAGCAGCCCCTCGGCGTGCTCGTGGCCTTCCTCCGAGAGCACCACCTGGTGCGCCTTCTCGTCGACCCAGTAGTCGCCCGCGCCCTTCTCGTCGGCCTGGCGGGAGAGCTTCGGCGCGAGATCGTTCAACCGATAGTACAGATCGACGTTGTCGTCGCTTTGTCCGGAGATGATCAAGGGCGTGCGCGCCTCGTCGATCAAGATCGAATCGACCTCGTCCACGATCGCGTAGGACAGCCCGCGCTGCACCCGCTGCCCCGCCTCGAACACCATGTTGTCGCGCAGGTAGTCGAAGCCGAATTCGTTGTTGGTCCCGTAGGTGATGTCCGCCGCGTAGGCGGTCTGCTTGTCGGCATGGTTCATCTGCGACAAGTTGACGCCGACTGTGAGTCCGAGGAAGCGGTAGATCCTTCCCATCCAGTCGGCGTCGCGCTGGGCGAGGTAATCGTTCACCGTGACGATGTGCACGCCGTTGCCGGTGAGAGCGTTGAGATATGCGGTCAGCGTGGCGACCAGCGTCTTGCCTTCGCCGGTGCGCATTTCCGCGATCTTGCCGTGATGCAGCGCCATCCCGCCGATCAGCTGCACGTCGAAGTGCCGCATCTGCAAGGTGCGCTTGCCGGCTTCGCGAACGACGGCGAACGCCTCCGGCAACACCGACTCGAGCTCTTCGCCATTGGCCACGCGCTCCTTGAACGCTGCGGTCTTCGCCTTGAGCTCGGCGTCGGACAGCGCCGCGGTCTGCGCGTCGAGCGCGTTGATCCGCCGAACGACCTGCCCGTAAGCTTTGAGCAGCCGCTCGTTGCGGCTGCCGAAGATCTTGGTGAGGATGTTGATCATAAAGTCAGTAACTGATGTCCCGCGGCCAAAAAACAAGGGGTGAGGACGCCCTCACCCCTAGGAACCTCTGAACAAGTCCCGCATGAGCCGCGTTTCTGGCGCAATGGCCTCAGATGCTAGGCGTCGCGGCGCAGCGAATAGTGCATTCTATTCGCAAGCCGCGCAACAACGCAGATGAGGTCATTGCGCCGAAACCCGGATGGGACGGGGGCTTTCCGGGCGATCTGCTTTGTCGCTCGGCTCGCCAATAGCGCCTACTATTGGCTTCGCCTTGCTTCGCGCATCTCATCCCGGAAAGCAGCCGTCGCGGCCACGCGGGGCTTATTCAGAGGTTCCCTTGTCCACGGGAGGCTTCGGCCCTAGCCGGCTTGCAGGAAACGCGCCGGATTCTGCGGCACGCCATTCAGGCGCACTTCGAAATGCAGGTGCGGACCAGTCGAGCGGCCGCTGGATCCTACCGTTCCTATGCGCTGCCCTCGAACGACCAGGTCGCCTTCTTTGACGAAGATCGCCGAATTGTGCGCATAACGGCTCACCAAGCCGTTGCCGTGGTCGATCTCGACCAGTTTACCATAGGCCGGATGCACCTCGGCGAGGGTCACCTTTCCGCTCGCCGCGGCAACCACAGGGGTTCCGGCCTCCGCGGGGAAGTCGATCCCCTCGTGAAAGCTCTTCTGACCCGTGAATGGATCGATGCGCCATCCGAAGTTCGACGAGAACCATCCCTCTTCGATCGGCGAGAGCGTAGGCAGGAATTTCCGGTTGGCCGAATCCGTGACGAGCAGCGCCTCGAGTACGCTCAACTGGTCGGAGCGTTGCTCGACTTCCCGCGACAACCCGGCAAGCAGCGAGGCGAATTCTTCGACCGACAGATCGCGCGCTGACGTCGGCGCGGGCCCGCCGCGACCCGGCGCAACTCCCGGCTCCAGGGGCGGCGGAAGTTCCTGCGGCTTGAGCCCCGCCAGCCTGGCGAGGCGTTCCCCCAGACCGTCGAGTCGAAGCACCTGCGCCTGCAATTCGCCAAGCTTGACCGCCATCGAATTCAAGTGACCCTGCACCAGCTCCTGCGCCTTCTGAGCCTCGGCCCGCTGATCGGCGAGCACGATCGCCTGGAGCAACGGATGGTTTACCGCCGCGGCGTAGCGCAGCGTCACGTAATTGAACAGCAGGGTGAAGGACAGGAACAATGCAAGGAGTCCAAGTCCTCCCAGCGTCCAGTGACGCCAGTCCAGCGTCAGCGTTCTCGCCTGCGCTCTGGCGCCCGTCACCAAGATTATGTTCAAATGGGGTCTCCCCTCGCTTAGCGACGCACCGAACCGCACGCCACAACCTGCGGATACCTGTTCGCCATGCGTCGCCTCCAGCAGATCCTGACCGGCGAGTCGGCCTTAGCAGAACTCCTGTCGCGCCGCCAGCGCGAGTCCGGCGTTGAGCAGCACGTCAAGCGGGCCCTGCCCCCGATGCTGGCGGCGCGCGTCGCCGTGATTGATGCCCGCTCGAGCGAACTCGTGCTCGCCGCGAGCAGCGGCGCCGCCGCCGCGCTCCTGCGCCAGCGCATCCCGGATATCGCTCGAGCGCTCGCGCACGAAGGGTGGGAATTTACTGGAATCCGGGTACGCGTGCAAGCCCGTCCGGCGCCGCAGGAGGTCGCAAATGTAGCACCAAAACAGATAGATGCCGCGTCCATCGAGGAGCTTGAGCGACTCGCTGCGAAGCTCGGCGACAGCGAGCTGGCCGCCGCGCTGCGCAGTCTCGTCGAACGGGCAAGAACCGCGAGCTCAGGCCGCGTCGGCGAGCCGCTGAAAGGCGTAGAAAACCAGGATCGCGAGCAGTAACAGCACCGAGTACTTCACGACCTGGCCGATGAAGCGAAGATAGCGCCGGTCGCGCTTGATCAAGTACATGGCGAAGGCGCCTGCGACCACCGCCAGAGCGATGGACAGCAGAACGCGCACGAGTACCACGGGTGGGCTCTCTCTCGACGCGAAACCCGGCTTGCGACAATCGCACCCCGCTCGCGGCCGGTCCGCGTCGGTCAGTACCGTAGGCTCAAGCCTGCCGCAAGCGCCAAGCTTGGAATGCGCTGGGAACCTCGGCCGCTGTCTCGAAGGTCACCAGCTCGAAGGCGTCGGGGCGCGTCAGAAGCATTCGCGATAAGGCGTTGTTCAGCGCGTGACCCGACTTGTACGCTGCGTAGCGACCGATCAGCGCGTGGCCGAGGAGATAGAGGTCGCCGATCGCATCGAGCACCTTGTGCTTGGCGAACTCGTTGTCGTAGCGCAGCCCTTCGCTGTTGAGCACGCGAGTCTCATCAAGGACTATCGCATTCTGCAGGCTCCCCCCCAGCGCCAGGCCGGCGGCACGCATGGCCTCGACATCTTGCATGAAGCCGAAGGTCCGCGCCCGGCTCACTTCCTTGGTGTAGGAGTGCTCGGCGAAATCGATGACCACGTGGCGGTTCTCCGAGCCGAACACCGGGTGCGGAAAGTCGATGGTGAAATCGAGGACGAAGCCCTGGTGCGGCTCGAAGCGCGCCCACTTGTCGTCCTGCCGGACTTCCACCGGTGACTTGATGCGCAGATAGTGCTTGGGCGCCGCCTGCTCTTCGACGCCGGCCGACTGCAGCAGGAAGACGAAGGGGCCGGCGCTGCCGTCCATGATGGGGAGCTCGGGGCCGGCAACGTCGACATGGAGATTGTCGATGCCCAAGCCCGCCAGCGCCGACATGAGATGTTCGACGGTGGACACCCTCACGCCGTCCTTCTGCAGCGAGGAGGACAGTCGCGTGTCGCCCACGTTTCGCGCATCGGCCGGGATCGACACGGGCTGTGCAAGATCGACGCGGTGAAAGACGATACCTGTATCCGCAGGCGCCGGACGCAAGGTGAGATCCACCCGCGCGCCGGTGTGCAGGCCGACGCCCGTCGTCTTGATCAGCTTTTTCAGCGTGCTTTGCTTGAGCATGAGAAGTAGGTCCCCGCTCCGCACTTTACCGGCGGTTCAAGGACTTGACTGCTGTTATTTTAGCATAGGCAGGACGCTCCCGCCCCCTTTCCGGCATCGTTCCTCGCCCCCGCTAATCGGCCTGTTTCCTCAGGAACGCGGGAATGTCCGAGGGATCGAACGCCGACGCTGCTGCGGCGGGTGCCGGCGCGCGACCGCGGCGGACCACCGCAGGCGTCCTGTCCAGCGTCTCGTAATCGACCTGCTCGGGCTGCACGCCCACGTTATCTGTGCCGGTCCGGGCGACGACCTGCTCGATGACCTCAAGACGTGGCTGCCGATTCCTCGCCGCGGCGCCGCCGAGGCCAGTGGCGATCATGGTCACCCGAAGCTCGTCGCCCATCGCGTCGTCGATCACGGTGCCGACGATGACCATGGCGTCTTCCGCCGTGAATGCTTTGATCGTTTCCATCACCTCGTGGTACTCCTTCATCTTGAGCCCGGACGATGCGGTGATGTTGACCAGCACGCCGCGAGCGCCGGCGAGATTCACCTCCTCCAGCAGCGGACTCGCCACTGCGCGCTCGGCTGCGAGGTGCGCCCGGTCCGGGCCGCCTGCCGTCGCCGAGCCCATCATCGCCATGCCGACTTCGGACATCACGGTGCGCACATCGGCAAAGTCGACGTTGACCAGGCCGGCGTTGTTGATGACCTCCGCGATGCCGGCCACGGCGCTGTGCAACACCTCGTTCGCCCTAGCGTAGGCATCGAGCACCGAGATTTCCTCGCCGAGCACCTGCATCAGCTTGTCGTTGGGAATGATGATCAGCGAGTCAACGATCTTCTTCAGTTCCTCGATTCCTGTCTCGGCGACTTTCTGCCGCTTGCCTTCGAAGCGGAACGGCCGGGTAACCACGGCCACCGTCAGAATGCCCTTGTCTTTGGCGACCTGCGCGACGATCGGGGCGGCGCCGGTACCGGTGCCACCGCCCATGCCCGCGGTGATGAACAGCATGTCGCAACCTTCGATCAACTCGGCGATGCGATCCCTGTCCTCGATCGCAGCGTCGCGCCCGACTTCGGGCCGCGCACCTGCTCCCAGGCCCCGCGTCAGGCTGCTGCCGAGCTGAAGCTGGGTTCTTGCCGTCGAGCGCTTGAGCGCCTGGGCATCGGTGTTGGCGGCGATGAAGCCGACGCCTTGCAGGCCCTTGCCGATCATGTGCTCGACGGCGTTGCCTCCGCATCCTCCCACGCCGATGACCTTGATGACGGCCTCCTGCGGACCCTGGTCGATGATTTCAAACATGTTCAAGCTCCTTTCTCCTGTCTGGTGTTGCGTCCCTCGAAACGGCGAGCCCTCTGCTTCAGAAATTCGCCTTGATCCAGTGCTTCATGCGTTGCGCCACGTTGCTCAGCCCCTTGCTCTGGGCGCGCGCGGCCTCGTTGCGCAGGTAGTCCTCGCGGCCATCGAAGAGCAGCCCGACCGCAGTCGCGTAGCGCGGGCTGCGAACGACGTCGGCCAGTCCGCCGACGTACGCCGGCACGCCGATACGCACGGGCAGGTGGAACACCTCCTCGCCCAGCTCCACCATCCCCGCGAGCAGCGCGGAGCCGCCGGTGAGCACGATCCCCGAGGAGAGCAGCTCCTCGAAGCCGCTGCGTCGCAGCTCCGCCTGCGCTAGCGTGTACAGCTCCTCGATGCGCGGCTCGATCACCTCGGCGAGCATCTGCCGCGAGAGCTTGCGCGGGCCGCGATCGCCCACGCCGGGCACCTCGATCACGTCGTCAGGGTCGGCGAGCTGGCGCAAGGCACAGCCATGGCGGAGCTTGAGCTCCTCGGCTTCCTTGGTCGGCGTTCGCAGCGTCATGGCGATGTCGTTGGTCACCTGATCGCCGGCGATCGGAATGACCGCGGTGTGGCGGATCGCGCCGCCGGTGAAGACGGCGAGGTCGGTCGTGCCGCCGCCCACATCCATGAGACACACGCCCAGATCCTTCTCGTCGTCGTTGAGCACCGCCAGCGCGGATGCGAGCGGCTGCAGCACGACGTCGCGGACCTCGAGCCCGCAGCGGCGCACGCACTTGGTGATGTTCTCCACGGCGGAGACCGCGCCGGTGACGATGTGCACCTTGACTTCCAGCCGCACGCCGCTCATCCCGAGCGGCTCGCGCACGTCTTCCTGCCCATCGACTACGAATTCCTGTGGCACGATGTGCAGCATCTGCTGATCGTTGGGAATCGCGATCGCCTTCGCGGTCTCGATCACACGGTCGATGTCGGCCTGGGTGACCTCCTTCTCCTTGATCGCCACCATGCCGCTCGAATTGAGGCTCCGGATGTGGCTTCCGGCGATGCCGATGTACACATCCTTGATGGCGCAGTCCGCCATCAGCTCGGCTTCCTCCAGCACGCGCTGGATCGACGCCATGGTCGCTTCGATGTTGACGACCACGCCCTTCTTCAAGCCCCGCGACGGCTGCGTGCCCAGGCCGATGATGTTGAGCTGCTTTTCCGGCGTGACCTCGGCGACGATCGCCACGATCTTCGATGTGCCGACATCGAGCCCCACGATGAGATTCTTGGCGTCCTTGACCATGCCGTCGTCTTTTCCCTAGCGCCTGCGTCCGCCTCGATCCGGCCGCGCCTGTTTCGCCACCGTTTCCCCCAGCCCCTGCACGGTCGCGGCAAAGCCGTTGCCGTAGCGCAGATCGACCCTGCTTACGTGCTTCCCGGCTCGCTCGAGGCGGCCTACCGTGCGCGCGTAGTTGGCGACGAAGCGAGACAGGCGCTCACCCGGATCGACGCGACCGAGCTCGATCGCCATCGCGACGCGTCCGGTGCTCACGCGCCAGCCGCCACGGGGCGACCTGCTGATTTCGGTGATCGCAAGGTTGGCGGGCTTGAGCATTTCGCCGAATTCGCGAAAGCGCGCGGTGACCTCCGCGGCAGCGCCCTCGGGGCCGACGAATTGAGGCAACTCGCCGTCGTAGTCCGCGCCGAAGACTTCGCCGCGCGAATTGACCAGGGAGCTATCGTTCCAGCGCGCGAGCGGCTCGTGCTCGGAGACGCTGACTTCGAGCCGCCCGGGCCAGAGCCGGCGCAGCGACACGTCACGCACCCACGGGACCCTCGAGAGCGAGGCGCGGGCATCCCCGAGACGCATGGTGAAGAAGGTGCCCTTGAGCTCCTCCCGGATCACCGCCTCCACGAAGGCCGGATTCGCCCTCGAGAGCGGCTCCTTGATCACGACTTCGCGAAAGTCGAACACCGGCTGACGCACGGCCCAGGTCGTCGCTCCCCAGGCAAGCAGCACCAGCGCCGCGATGGCGATAACCGCCGCCGCGGTATTCAGCGCTCGAGCGTCATCCCACATGGGCGCCCCGCAATATCTCGACGCACAGATCGGGAAAGGAGAGCCCCGCCTGCTTCGCAGCCATCGGCACCAGGCTGTGGCCGGTCATCCCGGGGCAGGTGTTCACCTCCAGGAACGACCAGCGCCCGTTGGCCATGAGAATCAGATCGAGGCGTCCCCAGCCGGAGCAGCCCACGATCCGAAAGGCGTCGAGCGACTGCTGCCGGATCTCTCGCTCGAGCGCCTCGTCGATTCCGCACGGGCAGAAGTACTTGGTCTCGTCGGAAAAATACTTGTGGTGGTAGTCGTATTTGCCCTGAGGCGCTTCGATCCTGATCAGCGGCAGCGCGCGCTCGCCCAGGATCGACGTCGTCAATTCGGTGCCGCTCACGAATTCCTCGACGATCACCAGCTCGTCGTGCTTGGCGGCCGTTGCGTAAGCGCTCGCAAGCTCGCCCCGATCGACCTTGTCGACACGGGTGATGCCGATGGTCGAGCCTTCGCGCGACGGCTTCACGATCAGAGGCAGGCCCAGCTCGGCGACGACCGACCACCAATCGCTGCCGGCGTCGACCACGCGATAGCGCGGCGTCGGGATGCCCGAAGCGAGCCACACCAGCTTGGTGCGCCACTTGTCCATCGCCAGTGCAGAGGCCATCACGCCGCTTCCGGTGTAAGGGATGCCGAGGACTTCGAGCGCTCCCTGCACCGTGCCGTCTTCGCCGAAGCGACCGTGCAGCGCAATGAACACCCGATCGAATCCGTCGCGCCTGAGCTCGTACACCGACCGGTCGGCCGGGTCGAAGGCGTGCGCGTCGACGCCACGGCCCTTGAGCGCAGCGAGTACGGCGTTGCCCGAGAGGAATGAAATCTCTCGCTCCGAGCTCGGCCCGCCCATGAGTATCGCTACTTTGCCGAACTCGCTCACTTCGCAATCTCTCCTATGATCTGAACCTCGGGCTCGAGCGTGACTGCGGTCTTCTCGGCGACGAGGCGTCTGACGTGATCGATCAGGGCTTCGATGTCGGCAGCCTTCGCCTTTCCCTCGGGATTGACAATGAAATTGGCATGCTTCTCGGATACTCGAGCGCCTCCGATTGCGTATCCCTTCAAGCCGCAGTCCTCGATCAACCGCGCGGCGTGACCTCCCGGCGGGTTGCGGAACACGCTGCCTGCGTTCGGCAGGCTGAGCGGCTGCGTTGCGATGCGCTTGGCGAGGAGTTCCTTGATGCGCGCGCGTGCCGCGCTCGAGTCGCCCTGGGGAAAGCGGAACCAGGCGGCGGTGAAGATGCCGTCGAGCGCGCTGCCGCCGGTGCGGCGCACGCTCCGATAGCCAATCGAGTAGTCGGCCGGAGTGCGCACCGTGAAGCTGCCATCCCGCAACAACACTTCGACGCGCGCGACGTACTCCCACGTCTCTCCGCCGTAGCACCCCGCGTTCATTGCCAGCGCGCCGCCGACGGTTCCGGGAATGCCGGCGAGGAACTCGGCTTCGGCGCAGCCGTGCGCCGCGGCAAAGCGCGCGACCTTCGGGCTCGCCACACCCGCATCGGCGTAGACGAGCCCGTCGGACACTGCCAGCGCGCCCCCGGGGTTGTGCATGAGCACCACCGCACCGCGCAGTCCTCCGTCGCGGACGAGCAGGTTGCTGCCCAGCCCGATGACCGTGAGCGGCTCCGTCGCAGGCAGGCAGCGCACGAACGCCGCGAGGTCGTCGCGATCGGCGGGCACGTAAGCGAGGTCGGCCTTGCCGCCGCAACGCCAGGTAATGTGTCTCGCCAGCGACTCGTCGCGCTTGAGCATCCCGCGCAGGCCGGAGAAATGGATGGGCTCGGACATGATCATGGGGTCGAGCAAAGCAGTAGCGGCACCTGACCGATCGAGCCGGCGCCCATGGTGAGCACGACATCGCCGTCGCGCGCCATCGCGCGGATGGCCGCCGGCACGTCCGCAATGTCCTCGACGAACACCGGCTCGACCTTCCCAGCGACGCGCAGCGCGCGCGCCAGCGCCCGGCCGTCGGCGGCGACGATCGGCGCTTCCCCTGCGGGATACACCTCGCTGAGGACCAGCGCGTCGACGCTGGACAGCACGCGAACGAAGTCCTCGAACAGGTCGCGGGTGCGCGTGTAGCGATGCGGCTGGAAGGCGAGCACGATGCGGCGCCCCGGAAAGCCTTCGCGGGCGGCGTCAAGCGTGGCGGCCATTTCCGCCGGATGATGTCCGTAGTCATCGACCAGAGTGAAATGCCCGCCGCCCTCGAGCGCGATCTCGCCGTAGCGCTGGAACCTGCGGCCCACGCCCTTGAACTCGGCCAGCGCCCGCGCGATCGCTCCGTCATCGACGCCGACCTCGCGGCCGACGGCGATGGCCGCGAGCGCGTTTCGCACGTTGTGCACGCCGGCGAGATTGAGATCGACCGGGAGCGCGGGCGCATTCGCCGATCGGGCGACAAAGAGCATGCGCCCTGCCGCGTGCGATACGTCGGTCGCGCGCAACTGTGCGTCCTGCGCAAGCCCGTAGGTGACCACAGGCTTGGCGACCGACGGGACGATGTCGCGAACGTGCTCGTCGTCGGCGCACAGCACCGCGACCCCGTAGAAGGGCAGGCGCTGGGCGAAGTTGACGAAGGCCTCCTTGAGCCGGCCGAAATCGTGGTCGTAGGTCTCCATGTGGTCGGCGTCGATGTTTGTGATCACCGCCAGCACCGGCTGCAGCACCAGGAAGGAGGCGTCCGACTCGTCGGCTTCCGCGACCAGGAATTCGCCCTTGCCCAGGCGAGCGTTGGCGTCGGCGGAAACGAGCTTGCCGCCGATGACGAAGGTCGGGTCGAGCCCGCCTTCGGCGAGCACGCTGGCGATAAGGCTCGTGGTGGTGGTCTTGCCGTGCGTGCCGGCCACCGCGATGCCCTGCTTCAAGCGCATCAGCTCCGCCAGCATCAGAGCGCGCGGCACCACCGGGATGCCTTTTTGGCGAGCGGCGAGGACTTCGACGTTGTCGGCGGCGATCGCCGTCGACACGACGACGACGTCGGCCCCCGCGATATGCCCCGCATCGTGTCCGGCGGCGATGCGCGCCCCCAGATCGGTGAGGCGGCGCGTCGTCGCGCTGGGCGCGATGTCCGACCCGCTGACCTCGTAGCCTTGAGTGAGCAGCACTTCGGCGATCCCGCTCATGCCGGCGCCGCCGACGCCGACGAAGTGGACGCGCTTGACCTTGTGCTTCATCGGATCTGCGCCACCGCAATGCAGGTGTCGGCGACTCGCTGCGCGGCGTCCGCCTTGCGCAGCGTGCGCGCTGCCATCGCCATCTTGAGCAGCGCTTCGCGCGAGGCGGCCGACAGCCACACCGCCAGGCGTTCCGGCGTCAGGTCCCGCTGCAGAATCAGCTCCGCCGCTCCGCGCTCCGCGAGCACGCGGGCGTTGTCGACCTGATGGTCGTCGGCCGCATAGGGAAATGGCACGAGCACGCTGCCGATGCCGACTGCGGCGAGTTCTCCGACGGTGGTCGCGCCTGCGCGACAGATCACGACATCGGCTGCGGCGTAGCTCTTCGCCATGTCATCGATGAAGGCGAGGCAGTCGGCGCTGACCCCTGCACGCTCGTACGCGATGCGAAGGGCGTCGATGTGCTTCTCTCCGGCCTGGTGCGTCACCCGCGGGCGTGCTGCCGCCTCGATGAGGGCAAGCGCCTTCGGTACGCACTCGTTGAGCGCGGCCGCGCCCAGGCTCCCGCCCACGACGAGAAGCACTAGCGGTCCCGAACGGTCCCGGAAGCGCTCTTCGGGTGGCGCCACCGCAACGATGTCCGCACGCAGCGGCGCGCCGACCCACGCGACCTTCGTGTCGCGGCCCGCGCCGAAGGTCCCGGGAAAGCCGGTCAGGATGCGGTCGGCGCCGAAGCGCAGCACTCGGTTGGCGAGGCCGGGTCTCGCGTCGAGGTTGTGAATGACCAGTGGGACGTCCTGCGCAACGGCCATGAGCGCGCCGGGAAACGACGCGAATCCGCCGAAGCCGACCACGACGTTCGGGCGGCGGCGCTGAATCACCCGGCGCGCCTGCCAGCACGCCCAGAGGATCGCAAAAGGCGCGAGCAGCAGCCGCAGCAGTCCCTTGCCGCGCACCGCTGCGAAGGAGAGTCCCTCGAAGTCGATCTTGTGCCTGGGAACGATCCGCGATTCCATCCCGTCGCGCGTGCCCAGCCAGAACACGCGCCAGTCGCGCGCGATCAACTCGGCGGCAACCGCGAGCCCGGGGAAGATGTGTCCGCCGGTGCCGCCGCTGGTGATCATCACCGTTCCGCTCATACCGCAAACCCTCTGAGCAGGCGTCTATTCTCAAAATCCACGCGCAGCAGGATTGCCATCGCCATGCAATTGACGACGATGCCGCTTCCGCCAAAGGACAAGAGCGGCAAAGTGAGTCCCTTGGTTGGCAGCATGCCCATGTTGACGCCGATGTTGATGAACGCCTGCACGCCCAGCCACACACCGATGCCGTGCGCGACGAGCGCAGCGAAAGGACGCTCCAGGCGCGCGGCCTGCCGCCCGATCGCATAGGCGCGAATCAGCAGCCAGGCGAAGAGCGCGATCACCGTCGCCACGCCGACGAAGCCCAGCTCCTCGGCGATGACGGCGAGCAGAAAGTCGGTGTGCGCCTCCGGCAGGTAGAGCAGCTTCTCCACGCTCGCTCCCAGGCCCACGCCGAACCATTCGCCGCGCCCGAAGGCAATCAGCGAATGCGAAAGCTGATAGCCCTTGCCGAGCGGATCGGCCCAGGGATCGCGAAAGCCGGTGAAGCGCTGGAGTCGATAAGGCGCGATCCAGACGAGCAGCCAGAGCGCGATCGGCAGCAGGAGTCCCAGCCCGATCAGCAGCCGCCAGTCCAGGCCGGCGAGGAAGAGGATGCCGAAGGCGATGGCGATGATGACCACGCAAGCGCCGAAGTCCGGCTCGTGCAGGAGCAGCGTGCCGATCGCGATCATCACCGCCAGCAGCGGAAGGAAGCCGCGCAGCAGCGTCTGCTTGAGCGGCTGCTTAGCGTGCAGGAAGTCGGACTTGCGCACGGCGTAGCTCGCCGCGTACAGCACTACGAACAGCTTCATGAACTCCGAGGGCTGCAGATTGACCACGCCGAGCCAGAGCCATCGCTTGCTGCCGTTGACCGCCCTGCCGATGCCCGGAAGCAGCACCGCGACGAGCAGGATCGCGCCGAAGATGAACAGATACGGCGCGACTCGTTGCCACAACTTGACCGGCACCTGGAAGGCGATCACTGCTGCGACGAGGCCTGCGGCGACGAACAGCGCGTGCCGGGCGAGGAAGTACCAGGGCCGGTAGCCCGTGTATGCAGAGGCCTCCGCGGTCGCGATCGATGCCGAATACACCATGACCAGCCCGATCGCCAGGAGAAGCAACGCCGTCCACGCGAGTGAGGCGTCGTAGCTCGCCATCCGCGACGCCCGCGGCGTGATGAGCGGCGCGAACCGCGGGAAGGCCGATCGAAGCAGCGCATCCCTAGGCATGCGCGGCCTCGCGTTGATGCGCAGCCACGGCGGCGCGGAAACGTTCACCGCGCTCCACGTAATCGCGGAACATGTCCAGGCTCGCGCACGCCGGCGACAGCAGCACGACGTCCCCGGCGCGAGCTCTGGCGATGGCGCGCGCGACGGCGCCTTCCAGAGTCGGCGCGGCTTCCACCGCTGCCTTGACTCCGGACAGCGCGGCTGCGATTTCGGGCGCATCGCGCCCCACCAGGATCACGGCGCGGCAATGCGCTTCGACGCAAGCTTTCAGGGGCGCGAAGTTCTGGCCCTTGCCCTCGCCTCCCGCGATCAGCACCGCAGTGCGTCCGACGCCCTCGAGCGCGGCTAAGCTCGCGGCAACGGTCGTCGCCTTGGAGTCGTTCACGAAAAGCACGTCGCCGATTTCCGCGATGCGTTCCATGCGGTGCGGCAGGCCGTGGAATTGCGCCAGCGCGGCGAGCATTCGCGCGTCGACCTTGGCCAGCGTAGACGCAAGCGCCAGCGCAGCGAGGGAATTGAGCGCATTGTGTCGTCCGACCAGCGACAGATCGCTCGCGGCGAGCAGGAGCGCGCCGCCGCGTGCGAGCCACGGCGTGCCGTGCGAAGTGACCATGCCCCATTCGTCTTCGGCCTGGGGAATGCCGGCCCCGAAGGTCTGCACGACGCGTCCTGGCAACCGCATGCCGAGCGAGCGTGGATCGTCGCGATTCAAGACCTGCTCCCCACCACCCGAGAACACCCGCGCTTTGGCCGCTGCGTAATCGCCGATCTCCGCGTAGCGGTCGAGGTGGTTTTCGGTAACGTTGAGCACGGTGGCGACCGTCGGCCTCAAGGACGCCGTCGTCTCCAATTGGAAGCTGGAGAGCTCGACGACGAACACATCCGGCCACGGCTCGCCTCCCTCGTGTGCCGCCAACGTGTCGAGCACCGGCTCACCGATGTTCCCGACCACGGCGGCGCGCAGGCCCGCGGCACCCAGCAGGTGGCCGGTAAGCGCGCTCACCGTCGTCTTCCCGTTCGATCCGGTGACGGCGATGAGCTTCTGGCCGCGCGGCAGCGCGCGGGCGAAGAGCTCAACGTCGCCAACCAGCTCCGCGCCGCGCGCGACCGCCGCGGCGATCGCCGGCTGATCCTTGGCCAGCCCCGGGCTGATGACGATCATGTCGGCGCCGGCGAAGGTCGCCTCGGTGAAAGGTCCCGTCGTGACCGGCAACCGCGGCAATTCCGCCGCGAGGCTCTGCGCGCCGGGCGGGTTGGCGCGCGTGTCCGCCACGCGCACGCGCGCGCCGTGCCTCGCCGTCCACCGCGCTGCCGACAAACCTGTGACGCCAAGGCCGAGCACGACGACGTTGCGGTTGCGGATCGTCGCCATCAGCGCAGCTTCAGCGTCGAGAGCCCGAAGAGCACGAGCAGCATGGTGATGATCCAGAAGCGGACCACGACTTGGTTTTCCTTCCAGCCCTTCAATTCGTAGTGGTGATGGATCGGCGCCATACGAAACACGCGGCGGCCGGTCAATTTGAATGACCCGACCTGGATCATCACCGAGAGCGTTTCGACCACGAACACCCCGCCCATGATGAACAGCACGATCTCCTGGCGGACGATGATGGCGATCGCGCCCAGCGCCGCTCCCAGCGCGAGCGCGCCAACGTCGCCCATGAACACCTCGGCCGGATAAGCGTTGAACCACAGGAAGCCCAGGCCCGCTCCGGCGATCGCGCCGCAGATCACGGTGAGCTCGCCGGCGCCGGGGATGTGCGGCACGAACAAGTACGAGGAGAAATCCGCGCGCCCGGTGACGTAGGCGAAGATGCCCAGTGCCGCGCCGATCATCACCGTGGGCATGATCGCCAGCCCGTCGAGGCCGTCGGTGAGGTTGACCGCGTTGCTGGTTCCGACGATCACGCAATAGGACAGGACGATGAAGCCCCACACGCCGAGCGGGTAGCTCACGGTCTTGAAGAACGGCACGATCAAATCGGCCTTGGGTGGGAGGTCGCGGCTGAAACCGCTTGCGAGCCAGCCGAAGAACAACTGCATGAATTGCGGGTTCGACTGGGCCGACACCGAGAACGCGAGGTAGATCGCCGCGATCAGGCCGATCGCCGACTGCAGCAGGAACTTGCTTCGCGCCGAGAGACCCTTGGGATTGCGGTGAACGACCTTGCGGTAATCGTCGACCCAGCCGATCGCGCCGAAGCCCAGCGCGACCAGGAGAACGACCCAGATGAACCGGTTGCGCAGGTCCGCCCACAGCAGCGTGGTGACCGCGATCGACACCAGGATGAGCGCCCCGCCCATGGTCGGCGTTCCGGCCTTGGTGAGGTGGGTCTGCGGGCCGTCGTCGCGCACCGCCTGGCCGATCTTGTATTCGGTCAACTTGCGGATCATCCGCGGGCCCACGACGAACGAGATCATCAGCGCTGTCATGGTCGCAAGCACCGAGCGCAGCGTGATGTAGCTGAAGACGTTGAACGTGCGCACGTCGGCTGCGAGCCAGTTGGCGAGCGCAAGCAACATCAGTGCACCTCCGCCGGGGCGCCGCTCAATTCGGCAATGACGCGCTCCATGCGCATGAAGCGCGAACCCTTCACCAGCACGGTGACGCCGGGAGATATCGCGGAGCGCACCGCCCTCGCCAGGCTTTCGACGCAGCCGAAGTGCTCCGCGCCGGGGCCGAACGCTGCGACCGCGTGCTCGGTGAGCTCGCCGGCGCCGAACAAACGATCGATGCCAGCGGCGCGCGCATAGCTCCCAACCTCATGGTGGAACTCGCCACCCTGCTTGCCCACTTCGCCCATGTCGCCGAGCACGAGCCAGCGTGGCGACGGCTCACGTGCGAGCACCGCGATGGCGGCGCGCACCGAGTCGGGGTTGGCGTTGTAGGTGTCATCGATCACCGTGATGGCTCCAGGCAGCACTCTCGCCTGCAGCCGCCCGGCAAGCGGGCGAAAAGCTGCCAGGCCTTCCGCCACAGCTGCGAGCCCCGCGCCCGCCGCCGTCGCTGCGGCGATCGCGCCCAGCGCATTGCTGACGTTGTGGCGGCCGAGCGCCCTGAGCTCGATCGAGACGGTTCCTTCAGGCGCCGTCACATCGACCACCGCGCCCCAAGGCTCGGCGCGATAGCGCCCGGTCACCGCCGCAGGCGCGCGCAGGCCGAAGTCGCGCATCGTCAGTCCGACGCCTTCGCCGTTGCGCCGGGCGATCACCCCGCGCCAGAAAGGCGCGTAGTCGTCGTCGGCGTTGATCACCGCCACACCGCGCTCCTGCAGCGCATGCAGAAGCGCCGCGTGCTCCGCGGCTACGTCGGCGACGCTCGTCATGAATTCCTGATGCTCGCGCTGGGCGTTGTTGATGAGCCCGATGGTCGGTGACGCGATGGCGCCGAGCTCGGCGGTCTCGCCGGGGTGGTTCATCCCGATCTCGACGGCGGCCGCGCGGTGCTCGGCTCTCAGCCGCAGCAAGGTCAGTGGCAGCCCGATGGCATTGTTGAGGTTGCCCTGCGTGGCGAACACATGCGCTTCGCCGAATTCGGCGCGCAGGATCGCCGCGGTCATCTCCTTGACGGTCGTCTTTCCGTTGCTCCCCACGATCGCCGCCAGCGGCATCACGAAGCGCCGCCGCCAGAATGCCGCGAGCGCGCCCATAGCCCGCACCGGATCGGCGACCGCGAGCAGGGTTCCACCCAGCGAGCCGACCCGATCGGAGGCGACGATCGCGGCGACTGCGCCGCGCTCGAACGCCTGCGCGACGTAGTCGTGGCCGTCGAAGCGCTGACCCTTGATCGCGACAAAGAGGTCGCCCGGTGTGACGGCGCGCGAGTCGGTGGTCACGCCGCGGAACCACGCCTCCCGCCCGTGCAGCTTGGCGGAGATCGCTTCGGCGGCAGTGGCGGTATCCATCATCGCGGCCCCCACACGCGAAGCGCGCGCGCAGCGTGGTCGGCATCCTCGAAGGGGTGGCGCACGCCGGCCGTCTCCTGATAGGCCTCGTGTCCTTTGCCGGCGAGCAGCACGACATCGCCCGCCTTCGCCTCGCTTATCGCCGCAGCGATCGCCGCCGCGCGGTCGAGCTCCACCGAATAACGGCGGTTTCCCGCCTCGCGAATGCCGTGCACGACTTCGCTGGCGATCGCCGCGGGTTGCTCACCGCGAGGGTTGTCGCTGGTCACGACCACGCGATCGGCGAGCCGCGCCGCGATACGCCCCATTTCCGGCCGCTTGCCGCGGTCTCGTTCACCACCGCAGCCAAAGACGCAGATCAATTCGTTGCCGGTTCCGACTGCCGGACGCAGCGCAGTGAGCGTCTTTTCCAGCGCATCGGGCGTATGGGCGTAGTCGACGACAACCAGAGGCAGCCCGTCGCCGCCCAGCCGCTGCATGCGTCCTGGCGGAGCTTGGACCCTGCCAAGAAGACCGAGGGCCTTTTCGAGATTGATACCGCTCACCAGCAGCACGCCGAGCACGCCGAGGAGGTTCGACGCGTTGAACTCCCCGATCACTCGCGTGTGCAGCTCGCCCCTGCCCCAGGGAGTCGCCACGCTGAACGCGAGTCCCGAAGCGCTGGTGATGAGCCTCCCGCCTGCGACGTCGGCCGCGCCGAAGCCGTAGGTGAGCACCTTGCGCCCGCGCGCACGTGCGGTGTCGATCAAGCTGCGGCCGAAGGAATCGTCGGCGTTGATCACCCCGACCCTTAAGCCCGGCCAGCCGAACAGCCGCGCCTTGGCCGCGCCGTAGGAAGCCATGTTCTCGTGATAGTCGAGGTGGTCGCGCGAGAGGTTGGTGAACATGGCTGTCGAGAACGCGACGCCGTTCACGCGGCCCTGATCGAGTCCGTGCGAGGACACTTCCATGACCGCAGCCTCTGCGCCCGCTTTCCTGAAAGCCGCGAGCATCTGGTGCAACAGCGCTGCGTCGGGCGTCGTGTTCGTCGCGGGCCTGAGTGCGCCCAGCAGGCCGCTGCCCAGCGTGCCGATCACCGCGGTTCTGCGTCCGCTCGCGTGCAGCGCCGTGGCGATCCACTGGGCGCAGGAAGTCTTGCCGTTCGTCCCGGTGACGCCTACGGTCCACATCTCACGCGACGGATGGCCGTAGACGAAGTCGGCGATCGCACCGACCCGAAGCTTCAGCCGCTCGACCGCCAGATGCGGCAGCTTCCAGTCCCGATCCCAGTTGAAGCCCTGCGGGTCCCAGAGCACCGCGCCGGCGCCGCGGGCGATTGCGTCAGCGATGAACGTTCTGCCGTCGAGGTGCGTCCCAGGATATGCCGCGAAAGCGTCTCCGGGTCGCACGTCGCGGCTATCGCACGTGAGCCGCGAGACAGGCGCTCCGAGTCGCTCGAGCAGCGCACCGGGGTCGGTGTCCACAGCCGTCGCCGTGCTCACGTCTCCTCCCCGATCTCGGCGCTGTCGGGAGGCAGCACAACGTTGCTGACCGGTGCGTCGGTAGGCACCCCCAGCATGCGCAGCGCCGTTCCCATGACGGCGCTGAACACCGGCGCTGCGATGCTGCCTCCGTAGTACTGTCCGGCGGAGGGCTCGTCGATCATCACCGCCACGATCAGGCGCGGATTCGAAACCGGTGCGAAGCCCACGAAAGACGACACGTACTTGTCCGTATAGGCGCGGCCCTCGAGCTTGTGGGCCGTGCCGGTCTTGCCAGCGACGCGGTAGCCGGCGACCTGTGCCTTCGGCGCCGTACCTCCCGGTCCAACGACCATTTCGAGCATGCGGCGTACTTCTCGTGCGGTCTCGGGTGCGATCGCAGGTCGGCCTGCGACCGGACCGTCGAGTTTGAGCAGCGATACCGGTTTCAGTTCGCCGTCGGTGGCGAATACCGTGTATGCACGAGCGAGCTGCACGAGGTTGACCGAAACGCCGTGCCCGTATGCGATCGTCGCCTGCTCGATGGGCTTCCAGCTCTTCGCCGGTCGCAGCCGCCCGCCCACCTCGCCGGGGAAGCCGGTGCGGGGCGGCGCTCCGAACCCGGAGTCGGACAGCGTCTGCCACATCGCCGAGGCGGGCAGCGACAGGGCGATCTTGGCAGCCCCGACGTTCGACGACTTCTGGATCACCTGCTCGACGGTGAGGAAGCCCTCGCGATGCGCGTCGTGGATCGTCGCGCTGCCGATCGTAAGCGTCCCCGGACTCGTGTCCACGATTGAGGTCGGGGTCACGCGTCCCGATTCGAGCGCGGCCGCGATGGTGAAGGGCTTCAACGTCGACCCCGGCTCGAAGGTGTCAGTGAGCGCGCGATTGCGCATGCGGTCGCGCGCCGCCCGGGTGCGGCTGTTGGGGTTGTACGCGGGCCAGTTGGCCAAGGCGAGGATCTCGCCGGTCTTCACGTCGAGCATGATCAGCGCGCCGGCCTTCGCCTTGTTCGCCTCGACCGCCGCTCGAAGCTCGCGAAACGCGAGGTATTGCAGCCTGCTGTCCACCGCCAGCGCGAGGTCGCGCCCTTCCTGCGGCGCGCGAATGCTGGCGACGTCCTCTACGACATCGCCGCGACGGTTGATGATGACGCGCCGCGTGCCCGGCCTGCCGCCGAGCCAGGACTGCTGCGCGAGCTCCATGCCTTCCTGGCCGATGTCGTGATCTCCGGTGAAGCCCAAGATCTGGCTCATCACTTCGCCCGAGGGGTAATAGCGCCAGTATTCGGTCTCGTCGTGCACGCCAGCAATGCGTAGCGCGGCGATGCGATCGGCCACATCGGGCGCGACAGGCCGCTTGAGATAGACGAAGTCGCCCCCGCTGGCGAGCTTCTGCGAGAGGCTCGCCGAGGGCATTTCCAGCGCATCGGCGAGCGCCTTCATCTCACCGGGTGTTGCTTCGACCTTGTCGGGCCAGGCCCAGATCGCCTTGACCGGTGTGCTGATCGCCAGCGGCTCACCGTAGCGGTCGACAATGCGGCCGCGGTGCGCAGGGACCTCGATCGCACGGCTGTAGCGCGAGCTGCCCTGCTCCTGCAGGAAGTCGTGATCGAAGCGCTGCAAGTACAGCGAGCGCACGATCAGCACGACGAGCAGCACAAGCAGGCTCCCGAAAACGACCGGCGCGCGCAGCGGCGGCAGCCGAAGCGGTGTGGACGCCGTGGCCCTCATCGCGTGCCTTCGTCGAGCATCTCGACCCGATCGGGGGTAGGAAGCTGCATCCGCAACTGCTCCCGCGCGACTCTCTCCACGCGCGCCGGCATCGCCCAAGTCGATTGCTCTATCTGCAGCTGGCCGTACTCGACATCGTAGGCCCGAGTTTGCGCGGCCTCGTGCTCCAGGTCGATGAAGAGCTTGCGCGCCTGATGGCGTGAGGTAACCAGCGACAGCGCGCAGGCGATCAGCACCGTGAGCAGGACGAGGTTCACTCGCATCATCACGCGAGCGGTCCTTCGGTGCGCTCGGCAACCCGCAGCGTGGCGCTTCGCGCGCGAGGGTTGGCGGCAAGCTCTGGAGCCCCAGCGCGGATCGCGCGGCCGACGAGGCGCAAGGGCGGCTTCGGCAACGTTGCCGCCGTGATCGGCAACCGGACGGTCCGCGGATCGCCGCCGAACGGTACGCTATGCCGGCGCATGAACTGCTTGACCATGCGATCTTCGAGCGAATGAAAGCTGATCACTGCAAGCCGGGCGCCGACAGCAAGCCGCGGCAGGATGCGTTCGAGCGCTAGCGGCAATTCCTGAAGCTCCTGATTGATGAAGATCCGAATCGCCTGAAAGGTCCGCGTGGCCGGATCCTGACCCCAATCACCCCTCGGGACCGCGCCGACGGCTTCGGCCACGATCGAGGCCAATTGCCGCGTCCGGTCGATGGGGCCGTGCGCGCGAGCTGCAACAATCGCTCTTGCAATCTGCTTAGCAAACCGTTCTTCGCCATATTCCGCGATCACTCCCTTGAGCTCGCCTTCGTTGGCGCGCGAGAGCCACTGCGCCGCTGATTCCCCGCGCGAAGGATCCATGCGCATGTCGAGCGGCCCGTCGGCTCGCAGCGAGAAGCCGCGCGCGGGGTCGTCGATCTGCGGCGACGCGATCCCCAAGTCGAGCAGCACGCCGTCGACCATGGCGATGCCTTCGCCATCGAGCACGTGCGCGACATCAGAGAACCAGGCGCGATGGAATGTGAACCGACGGTCGTGCCAATCGCGGGCGGCGGCTTCCGCGGCGGGATCGCGATCGATCGCCACCAATCGTCCGGCTGGTCCCAGCGCCGCGAGGATGCGTTTGCTGTGGCCGCCACGCCCGAAGGTTGCGTCCACGTACGTGCCGCCGGCCTTGATCGCCAGCGCAGCCAGCGCTTCTTCGAGCAGGACCGGAACATGGCCGGCATCGGGCATCACTCAATGTCGTGCAAATGGGCGACAGCCCATTTGCACCACGAACCTCCCCCGCCCCGCCTGCGGGAGAGGGGCGAGGGTGCGGTGCTCCCATTCACATTTGCGATGCTCATGGATCCTGATCAGAGCGAAAAGCCGTCGAGCTCGGGCGGCAATCCGCCCGTTGGGAAAGCGACGATCTGCGTTGTGTGTTCGAGCCACTTCGCTTCGTCCCAGAGCTCGAACTTGTTGCCTTGTCCCACCAGCACGACACGTTTATCGAGCGTCGCGTACTGGCGCAGCGCCGGCGGCACGAGGATGCGGCCTGCACCGTCCAGCTCGACATCATCGGCATGGCCGACGAGCAGGCGCTGCAGACCGCGAATCTTTTCGTTGAAGCTGGAGAGCGCCATCAGGCGCTTCTGAATCGGCTCCCACTCCGGCAGGGGATAGATCAGCAGGCACCGGCTGGGATCGGCGGTGAGGATCACGCGGCCGTTACCGTCAGCGGCAAGCGCTTCGCGGTGCTTTGCAGGCACAGCCAGCCTGCCCTTGCTGTCCAGCGCCAGATGAGAAACGCCGCGAAACACTGCTTGATCCTCCCTCGGGCCTCCGGCTGGGGCGAAGGCCCACTTTGACCCACTTTTTACCACCAACCGGCACTATAGGGAAGCAAACGCGCTTGGTCAACAGGAATTTCACTGCCCGAACAAAGACTTAGCACATTTGTTGCACAAATGCAGAATAGTCTTGAAAAATAGATACTTATTGAATCATTCAGAAGTGTCTTAGTAGATTCGAGGCCTAACTTGGGAAAGTCGTCGAGCGCAGGGCAGGTGTTTTCTCCCCAGGGCATACCATTCACGAGGCGCTCGCTGCTATGCCGTTGGCATCAATCTGTGTGGATTGCATCAAGAGATGTAGCTCACAAAGGCCCCCTAGCGGGCCGCAAAGCGTTACAGGCGGGGGTCAACGCCCGCGCCGTCCGTCCGTTATCGGAGCTACGCGAGTTTGCGCCTGGCATCATGGGCGACGCGAAGGGAGCAAAGCGATGCGATTCTCGGTTTCGACGGCGGCCGCGCGCACGCTGTTGCTTGCAGCGACCATCGCCACTTGGACTGCCGTGGCCCAGGCACAGGATTCAGCCGCTAACGCCTATTCCGATGCGGTGCGGCTGCTCGAACAATCGACCTTCGGCCCCAACGACGCGCTGGTTGCCCACGTCATGCAGGTCGGGACGCAGGCTTTTCTCAACGAGCAATACGCGGCGCCGGCGAGCACGTATCCGGCCCTCAAGTACGTGCCGGCGGGTCAGCAGGCGACCTTCTGTCCGACCGATCCCGACCCGCAGTGCGGTCGCGACTACTACACGCTGTTCCTGCTCCAGAACGCGTTCTTCGCCAACGCGCTCAACGGCCCCGATCAACTGCGCCAGCGGGTCGCGTTCGCGCTGTCGCAGATCCTGGTGACCTCGGGGCTCACGGTCAATCTGGCCTACGGCATGGCGCGCTATCAGCAGATCTTCCTGGACAACGCGTTCGGCAACTACGAGGAAATCCTCACACGCGTCACGCTCTCTTCGGTGATGGGCGACTACCTCAACATGGTCAACAACGACAAGCCGCGCCCGGGCGTGAACCCGAATGAGAATTACGCGCGCGAGTTTATGCAGCTGTTTTCCATCGGTGTGTGGCAGCTCAATGCCGACGGCACGCAAGAGCTCGACGCGAATGGAGATCCGATCGCTACCTACGGCCAAGACGAGATCGAAGGCTTCGCCCACGTGTTCACCGGCTGGACTTACCCGGTGCTCCCCGGTGTGCCCTCACGAACGCATAACCCCAAGAACTTCCTGGGCGACATGTCCCCGGTGGATTCCAACCACGACAAGGGAGCGAAGCTGCTGCTCAACGGGTTCACGTTGCCGGCGGGAGGCACGATCCAGGCGGATCTAACGGCAGCGATCCACGACGTCTTCATGCATCCCAATGTCGGGCCGTTCATCGGCAAGCAGCTCATCCAGAAGCTGGTGACCGGCGATCCCAGCCCGCAATACGTGAAGCGCGTCGCCGCTGTGTTCAACGACAATGGGCAAGGCGTGCGAGGCGACATGAAAGCCGTGATCAACGCGATCCTGAACGATCCGGAAGCGCGCGGCCCCGCGAAGCCGGCGGCGGGTTATGGCAAGCTGCGCGAGCCGGTGCTGTGGATGGCGGCCGCGGCGCGCGCGCTCGGCACGCAGAGCGACGGCGTCTACTTCGGGCAGCAAAGCGGCCAGCTCGGTCAACCCCTGTTCTATCCCGCCTCGGTGTTCAACTACTACCCACCGACGTACGAGTTGCCGGACACCGACCACGTCGGGCCCGAGTTCGCCATCGAGAATTCGAGCACCGCGATCAACCGCTACAACTTCGCCAACACGCTCGCCTTCGGGACAATCGCTCCACTGGCGACGCTTCCAGGGGCCATAGGCACCACCCCGAACTGGGCGCAGCTCACCGCACTCGCCGGCGATCCCACCGCGCTGCTCGACCAGCTCGACGCGCTCATGATGCACGGCGTGATGCCGGCAGCGATGCGCACGGCGATCAGCGGCGCGCTCAACGCGATTCCCCCGACCAATCCGCTGTTGCGCGCGAAGACCGCGTTCTACCTGGTGGTCACGTCGGCGGAATATCAAGTGGAGCGCTGATCATGACGACAAAACATCCTGGTCGCCGCGCCTTCCTGCGCCACCTGGGAGCACTTTCGACGTTCGGGCTCGCCAGCCGGCTCGACCTGCTCAGCCTCGTCGCGGCGGCGAGCGCACAGCAGGCGGACGATTACAAGGCGCTGGTGTGCGTGTTCATGTTCGGCGGCAACGACGGCAACAATACGCTGATACCGATCGACAGCGCGGGCTACGCGCAGTACGCGGCAGTGCGTCCGTCGGCATCGGGAATCAGTCTCGCGCAGGCGTCGCTCCTGCCGATCCAGCCGGTCAACGTCGGGACGCCCTTCGGCCTCCACCCTGAGCTCAGCGAGCTGCAGACGCTGTTCAATCAACGCAACCTGGCGGTCCTCGCCAATGTCGGGACGCTGGTGCAGCCGACCACCAAGGCGCAATACGCCGCGGGCATCCGTCCGGAATCGCTGTATTCGCACGCCGATCAGCAGGCGCAGTGGCAGAGCTCGATCTCCGACTCCGCCTCCGGGACAGGCTGGGGCGGCCGCGTCGCCGACAACGTCTCGCCGCTCAATGCGGCTTCAGGATTCCCGGTGCTGACATCGCTCGACGGGACCGTGCTGTTCACCACCGGCGCCAAGACGGCGCCGCTGGCGATACCGGTGACGGGAAGCTTCGCGCTGGCGGGCTACAACGGCGGCGCCATCGCCAATGCCCGCCTTGCCGCCGTGCAACAACTGCTCGCGCTTCCTTCCGGCAACGCGTTCGTCACAGGAGCGAACGAGATCGGAGCGCAGGCGTTGCAGCTCTCCTCGACCGTCAACCCGATTCTCGCGAACGCGAACTCGACGGTGGCGCCCCTCTTCACCCCGCTCAAGTCGAGCATCGCCGCCCAGCTCTTTCAGGTTGCCAAGATGATCGAGGCCCGCGCGGCCACCGGCGCCAAGCGGCAGATCTTCTTTGTGCAGCTCGGCAGCTTCGACACCCACGGCGACCAGCTCAACCGCCAACAGGCGCTGTTCGCCGATCTCTCGCCCGCGTTGAAGGCTTTCTATGATGCGACCGTCGCGCTCGGCGTGGCGGGAAGCGTGACGACGTTCACGCTGTCTGATTTCGGCCGCACGTTCCAGCCTGCGTCCGGAGGCGGCACCGATCACGCCTGGGGCAGCCACCATTTCATTATCGGCGGTGCCGTCCAGGGCGGAGCATTTTACGGAGCATACCCGCAGCTCGTGCTCGGCGGACCCGATGACGCCGAGAGCGAGGGGCGATGGCTCCCGACGACCGCGGTCGATCAATATGGCGCGACGCTCGCCGGATGGTTCGGCGTCGCGCCGGCGGATCTTAACGTCGTATTCCCCAACCTCGCCAAGTTCACGCCCGCCAATCTGGGCTTCATGGGCTGACGCGAATCACCCGCGTCTCGAATAGCGCCTATTGCAAGAGTTGCTCGGCCAAGAGAGCGACCGCGCATCGCCCCGGTTTCGACAAACAGTTCGCGGGCGCGCTTGGCGCCGCGCTGCGCGTTTTCGTTCTCGCCGCACGTAATGCCTAGCGCTGCGCGTTGATACAGCGCCCGGGCAAGCCCGAACCCTGCTGCCGTCGCTTGCCTTACCCGAACCGGTGGTGCACCCAGAGCGTGCATGCGGCAGCTTTGCGCACGATCGCTCAACGCGGCCGGGTAGGCGGTATGCATTACTGCTTGCTGAGCGGCGGCACGGTCGCAATGACCTGCTGCTTCCCGCCCACGACCTTCACGATGAAGCTCTCTCGGTCGAGATCGCCGTTCTTGTCGATGCACACATCGAGAAGCACGCCGGGCGTCTCCTTGGTCGAGATGCACGCACCGTGCAGACCTGTGGCAAGTGCCTTGGAATCAAACTTTCCGACTTTTTCGGTGACCGCCTTGATCATGTAGACGGCGCTATAGCCCTTCATGCCATTGTGGTCGCTGCGGTACTTGTATTCGCGCTGGAATTTCTCGTCGAACGCCTTGACGGTGGGCTGGGGCGCGTCTGCCGTAAGGCCGACGTGGCCCAGCACCCCTTCGGACGCATCGCCCGCAAGCTCGATCACTTTCTGTCCGATAATCGTGGTTTCGCCGACGATCGGCTTGTCGTAGCTCTGCTTCTTGAATTCGCGCAGGAGGCGCGCGCCTTCCTCTTCGGTGAGGTATGCGAACACGGCGTCCGCATTCGACTGCTTGACGCGCAGCACGACGGCCGAAAAATCCGCCTGCCCCGGATCGGTGGAAATATCCGCCGCCACTTTGATGTGCCGCGCCGTCAGGGCCTTAACCATCTCGTCGCGCCCGCCCTTGCCGAAGTCGTTGTTGGTAAACACGATGGCAATCGATTTCTCCTTCATCTGCTCCCCGATGTAACGCGCAAGCTTCGGCATGGAGATCGACTGGGTGAATGAAGTCCGAAACACGTACGGATTTCCTTGCTGGGTGATCACGGCCGCCTCGCCGCCCGTGAAATTGGTGATCTCAGCACGCCGCGTCTCGCCCATGCTGACGATCATCGATCCCGAATGAACGGGGCCCAGGACCACATACGCCCCTTGGTCGATCGCTTTCTGAGCCATCGCCTTCGCCACGCCGGGGTTGGTCTGCGTGTCGTTGGAGGCATATTCGACTTTACGCCCGAGGATTCCGCCGCTTGAGTTGATCTCCTTGACCGCGAGCTTGACGCCGTTATCGAAGTTCGTTCCTGGTGTAGCGCCCGTGCCCGATAGCTCCATGATTCCAAAGAACAGGACGGGTCCCTGTTGCGCGATCGCAGGCATCGCGCCGAGCGCGAGCATCGCGATGAGCATACTTCTGACGAATCGCATTGTTCCTCCTATGTCCGGCCGCTTCTTTGGTTGCGAACGTCCTCCGCTCGTCTGATCGGCTTGGGAGGCCTATCACGAGAGCCCTGGAGCCCGTACAGCAGCTTTAGCCCGATCGCAAGTAAAGCCTGGTAACCCCTGTGACCGGAACGGACCCTGCTGGAATGGCGCGCCCGAC
>Ga0187778_10000098_pt1 | contig 53582 bp, 47 predicted proteins | sample 1015_Q2_SP5_20_M_FD_132418 | JGI IMG/M metagenome (GOLD analysis project Ga0187778, IMG submission 132418) | Tropical peat soil microbial communities from peatlands in Department of Meta, Colombia - 1015_Q2_SP5_20_MG | ecosystem: Environmental > Terrestrial > Soil > Wetlands > Peat | place...
ACTACAAAATCCGAACTGATGCAAGCCCAAGAAGAAGCGCCGCCGTTCGGAACGAACGCAACGTTTGCGGAAAAGGCATACACGCGCGTTCATCAAACTTCTGGAACTACCGGCACGCCACTGCGTGTGGTGGATACGCCGGAGAGCTGGGACTGGTGGGGCAAATGCTGGGGCCACGTATTGCGAGGCGGGGAGGTCACTGCCAACGATCGTTTGTTCCTTCCGTTTTCGTTCGGACCGTTCATCGGCTTCTGGGCCGCGGTCGAAGGAGCGAAGCAACTTGGCGCGATGATGATTCCCGGCGGCGGGTGGGATTCCATGCAGCGGTTGCACATGATGCGTGATCTGGGCGCAACCGTGATTTGCTGCACGCCGACGTACGCGCTTCGCTTGGCGGAAATCGCCCGCGAGCAGCGTTTTGATTTGCGCTCCATTCCGGTTCGCGCGCTGGTTCATGCGGGAGAGCCAGGCGCAAACGTTGCTCGCACCAAGACCCGCATTGAAGCAGCTTGGTCGGCAAAATGCTTCGATCACGCCGGCGCTTCGGAAGTCGGCGCGCACAGCTTCGAATGCGAACTTCAGCCCGGCGGAATTCACCTCATCGAAAGCGAATTCATCGCCGAAGTGATTGATGTAAATACCGGTGAAGAAGTACCCGCGGGCGAAACCGGCGAATTGGTGATCACGAATCTAGGCCGGCCGGGGTTCCCCGTCATTCGCTACCGCACTGGCGATCTGGTACGGTTGAATCTCGCTCCGTGCGCTTGCGGGCGCAGCTTCGCGCGCTTCGATGGCGGGATTCTCGGCCGAAGCGATGACATGGTGACGATTCGCGGCGTGAACGTTTATCCTACGGCGATTGAAAATGTCATCCGCCAATTTAACGCTGTCGACGAATTTCAAATCACCGTGAAGAAGCTGCAGGAAATGCACCACCTTGAAGTGGAAATTGAAGTTGTTTCGGGCCATGACGCCGAGGGCGTGCGCACGCACGTGGAGCAGGCTCTCTACCGCGCGTTATCGCTGCGCCCCACCGTTCTTCTCGCAGAACCCGGAGCACTCGCGCGTTTTGAGATGAAAGCTCGCCGATTTCGGCGGTTGGGACCGAGCTAGTTCCTCTCCTTGACGTGGCTGTCCGCACACTGCAGAGCTTGAAAATCGCGGGCGATTGGCACAGGCTGCCTTTTCATCAGCAGATTCTGAACGTGTGTTCGTTTTATGAACTTGTGTTCAGATTTCCTTGACAATCAACCACGAAAGAGAGAAACTGTGCAGGCGGAGCACTCCCGGAAATCACTGGCTCCCGATCGTGGAGAACGAGCTTGCAAGGCGTTCCTTCCAAGAATCCGCGCAATGGACGTTTGCGACGCCGCTTCCTTGCCCGGCGCCTCGAAATTCTTCGCGCTGCAGGCAGGGAATTTCGCGTCCGCGGCTTTGCCGAGACCGGCATGCGCGACATTGCAGACGCCGCTTCTCTTTCCCCCGCGAACCTCTACAACTACTTCCGGGGCAAACACGAAATCCTTTTCTTCTGCCAGGACAGCTCGCTCGATCGCATGATTGCTGCCTTGGAAAAGGCTCGGCACTTGAAAACCAGCGCCGCTGCCAAATTGCGTCTCGTCATCGTGTCGCACTTGCGTTGCCTGCTCGATGAAGTCGAAGGCTCCGCCGCACACCTCCTAACGAATGCGCTGCCGCCTCGTCAGCAGCGGTATCTGGTTGCGAAACGCGATCGCTACGAGCTTGGCGTGCGCAACCTTGTCGCCGCTGGAATGCGCAGCGGGGAATTCGTCTCGGGCGACGCCGCCCTTGCAGCACGCGCCATGCTGGGCGCCTTAAATTGGAGCGTGCAGTGGTTTAGTCCCGAAGGACCGTTGAGCGCAGCAGAAATTGCGGAAGGCTTGGCGGACTATTTGATCCGCGGCTTGTTGGCGAAGCCAGATTCTCTGCAACGTATCGTCGCCGAGAGAGCAAGAATCAGCCAAATGCAAAATCAGGCAGAACAGCAGGCACGAAAGAAATTTGCGGTTGGGTAGAACGCCCGAAAGGTAAAGAAAGTGGCCACACTCCCGGTTGAATCGCAGAAAACGGCGCAAATGCGTTTCACGTTGAATGGCGAACAGGTGGATGTTTCCTTCGCGCCTTACAAGACGCTCCTCGAAGTTCTACGGGAAGACCTCGGTCACACCGGAACAAAACATGGCTGCGAACTCGGCGAATGCGGCGCTTGCGCCGTTCTATTGGATGGCAAGCCGGTACTTTCGTGCCTGGTTTTGGCGCTGGAATGTGAAGGGCGGCAGGTCCTCACGGTCGAGGGGCTTTGCGAAGATGGAAGGCTTCATCCCCTGCAAGACACTTTTGCCGACCTCGGCGCGGCGCAATGCGGCTACTGCACCCCGGGAATCCTTGTCACGGCAAAAGCACTGTTAGACGCGAACCCGCAGCCGAATCGCGATCAAATTCGCGAAGCGCTCTCGGGAAATCTCTGCCGATGTACGGGCTATTTGCAGATTTTCGAAGCCGTCGAAGCCGCGATAGTAAAAATCGCGAGCGAAACGAACCAAAGTGGAGCGGCCAAGTGAGGCAGCATGTCTAACCCAAAGGAATTTCCGCAGCAACCAACAGCAGCTTCTTCCGTCGATGGCGAAAACCTCCGCGTCATCGGGGTTCCGCGCCGCCGCGTCGATGCTCGCGCAAAAGTGACCGGCCAAACCCGCTTTGCCGACGACATTTTTCTGCCTCGCATGACCTATTGCAAATTGCTGCGCTCGCCGCATCCGCACGCCCACGTTCGAAAGATCGATTTTTCACGCGCCCTCGCGCATCCGGGTGTCTATCTCGTCCTCACAGGCAAAGATCTCCCCATCCAGTATGGAATCCTTCCGGTGAGCCAGGATGAGCAGGCGTTGTGCGTCGATCACGTGCGCCACGTCGGCGATCCGGTTGCCGCCGTGGTAGCACGCGAAGAGCTAACTGCATTTGAAGCGCTGGATCTGATCGATGTCGATTATGAAATCCTCCCCACGATCTCCGATCCGGAAGAAGCGCTCGCCACACGCGAGCCGCGCATCCACGACTACGGCGAAGAAGGAAACATCCACAAACTGGTGGCGCTCGAATTTGGAAATGTCGAAGAAGGTTTCTCCCAAGCAGATGAGATTTTCGAGGACACGTTTTTCTATCAAGGAAACACGCATCTGCCGATCGAACAGCACGCTGCCGTGGCCATCAAGGACCCCGATGGAAAACTTACGATCTGGTCCAGCACGCAAACGCCCCACTATCTGCACCGCGCGCTCGCCAAAGTGCTGGAAATGCCGACCGCGCACATTCGTGTGATCGCCACGCCCAACGGCGGCGGCTTCGGCGGCAAAAGCGATCCTTTCAACCACGAAATTGTCGTGTCGAAAGCGGCGCTGCTGCTCGATCGCCCAGTGAAAATCTGCCTCACGCGCGAAGAAGTTTTCTACTGCCACCGCGGGCGCCATCCCGTGTTGATGAAATTCAAAACCGGCGTGAAAAAAGACGGCACGATTACCGGAATGCATTTGCGGACGCTGATCGACGGTGGCGCGTACGGCTCGTATGGCGTCGCCAGCACGTTTTACGCGGGCGCGCTGCAAACGACGACCTACCACATTCCCCGATATAAATACGAAGGCTGCCGCACATTCACGAACAAGCCGCCCTGCGGTCCCAAGCGCGGGCATGGCACTCCACAGCCGCGCTTCGGGCAGGAAGTGCAGCTCGACAAAATCGCCGAGAAGCTCCAAATCGATCCTGCCGATTTGCGTTTGCGAATCGCGGAATCCTCCAATACCGTCACCGCGAATTTCTTCCGCCTGGGCACTGTGAATCTTGCCGAGTGCATCCGGCGCATCGTCAAAGTTTCGAATTGGAAAGAGAAATTTCGCAGGCTGCCCGAAGGTTGCGGCGTGGGCTTCGCCTGCTCCGCGTATCTAACCGGCGCAGGTCTTCCCATTTACTGGAACAAGATGCCGCATTCCGGCGTACAACTGAAATTCGATCGCAGCGGCGGCGTCACGATTCTTTGCGGCGCGACGGAGATCGGCCAAGGTTCCGATGACGTTCTTGCCGGCATTGTGGCGGAGGTTCTCGGCATCGACACTTTCGACGTTCGCCTTTTCACGGGCGACACCGACCTCGGCCCCGTGGACTTGGGTTCGTACTCGAGCCGCGTCACCTTGATGGCCGGGAACGCGGCGTTGCAAGCCGCTGAGCGCGGCAAAGCGCTTCTCGCGGAAGCTGTCGCCATCAAACTGGAAATTCCCAAAGGAAGAATTCGCTTCGCGAATAAACGCGTTTTCGATTCCGCTGCGCCGGAAAAGGGCGTCGCTTTCGCAGAAGCTGTTTGCTTGGCGGAAGCACGGTTCGGCACGATCGGAACGGTCGGCTCGTATACTCCGCCGAAATCGCCCGCTCTCTACAAAGGCGGCGGCGTCGGCCCATCTCCTACTTATTCCTATTCGGCCGCCGTCGTCGAAGTGGAAGTCAACTCCGCCACGGGTTGGGTCACCGTGCCAAGAGTCTGGATTGCGCACGACATCGGCCGTGCGCTGAATCCCACGCTGGTGCGCGGGCAAGTAGAAGGCGGCGTGTACATGGGCCTGGGCGAAGCGCTGATGGAAGAGCAGAAATTTCGCCGGCTGCCGAAGCGGCTCTCGCACGCGCTGGTGCACAAGTTTCCGTCGATCCTCGAATACAAAAGCCCCACGTCGCTCGATATGCCCGAAGTTGTTACCGAATTAATTGAGGAGCCAGATCCCCGCGGCCCGTTTGGCGCGAAAGAAGTTGGCCAGGGCCCGCTGCTTCCCATCATGCCTGCGGTGGCAAACGCGGTTTACGACGCCGTCGGCGTTCGAATCGACGAAGTTCCCATCACACCCGAAAAAATCCTGAAAGCGCTCGCCGAAAAGAAGGCTGAGCGTGAACCGCGTTTTGGCCCTGACCATTTCCCGCATGTGAATTGGCCGGAAGCGCTGCGTGTTCCTCCGCCCTGGGAAGGCGGCGATGGCAACGCCATCAACGAAGTTCACCATGGCAAACCCCAAATGCAAAAAGAAAAGGTGCTCACGCCATGATGCGCCTGCCCCTTTTCGAATTTCGCGTGCCTGCATCGGTAGAAGAGGCCGCGCGCATCCTCGATGGCGAAGGCGGCAACGCGATGCCGCTCGCCGGCGGCACCGATTTGCTGCCCAACATGAAGCGCCGCCAGCAAATTCCGAAAACGCTGATGAGTCTTCGGCACATCGCGCAACTGCATCAGTTGCAATTGAGCGATTCCGGCTCGCGCCTCGGCGCCTGCCTCACCCTTTCTGAAATTGCAGCAGATGCGCGCTTCCGCAACGGATTCACCGCTCTCGCGCAAGCCGCCTCCTTCGTTGCCACGCCGCAAATCCGCAACGTCGCGACGCTTGGCGGGAATCTCTGCCTCGACACGCGCTGCAACTATTACGATCAAAACTACGAGTGGCGAAAATCCATCGGCTTTTGCTTGAAGAAGGACGGCGACACCTGCTGGGTCGCGCCGGGCAGCTCGAAATGCATGGCCGTTTCCTCCACCGACACGGCTCCCGCGCTTATGGCCCTTGGCGCGCGCGTCCGGCTAGTCTCGCATGGCGGCGAGCGCGAAGTGCCACTCGCCGAGCTCTATCAAAATGACGGCATCCATTACAGCAAGCGCCGGCCCGATGAGTTGCTCACGGAAGTTTTGCTCGATTCCTCGCACGGCTGGAGGAGCGCGTACTGGAAGCTGCGGCGGCGTGGCTCGTTTGATTTTCCGGTGTTGTCCGTTGCGGCAGCAGCGCGATTTTCCAAGAGCGGCACGGTGGAAGAAGCTCGAATCGTTGTTGGCTCTGCAGCTTGTCTCCCGCTGCTGGCAACCGAAGCCTCGAAATTCCTGGTTGGCCGCGCTTTGAATCACGAGACGATCGCCGAGGCTGCTTCACTCGCTTCGCGTATCGCCAAGCCGCTTGATAACACCGACTTCGACATGACCTGGCGCAAGCGCGTCACCGCGGAATTTGTCACGAACGCCTTGCGCGAACTCCGCGGCGATGACATGAGCGGCCATCGGCTGCTTTTAACTCGCCACTCGTCGAGTGTTTGATTTTTTTGCCGCGTCTTAGCCCTTACGCGAAGTGTCATTCACTTCGTGTTTTCGACCAGCAGCGCGATGCCCTGCCCTCCGCCAATGCAAGCGGAAGCAATGCCGTAGCGCAATTTGGAGCGCCGCAGTTCGCGTGAAAGCGTGACCGCCAAGCGAATGCCGGTTGCCGCCAGCGGATGGCCGATCGCAATCGCTCCACCGTTCACGTTCAATTTACTTGTGTCGATTTCCATCTCGCGCACGACTGCCAGGGTCTGTGCCCCGAACGCTTCGTTGATCTCAATGCGGTCGATTTGCCCGAGCGTGAGGCCCACGCCATCCAGCAGCCGCCGGATTGCCGGCGCCGGCCCCATTGCCATTGTTTCAGGAGGCACTCCGACCGTCGCAACTGCCGCGATTCGCGCAAGGGGCTCAATGCTCTTTGATTTCGCATACACTCCAGAGCTGACCAGCGCTGCCGCCGCGCCGTCTACGATGGCAGAGCTGTTTCCTCCCGTTTGCACGCCACCGAATGCCGGCCGAATCTTCGACAGGGTCTCGTAGGTTGACGAACGAATGTGAGTATCTGCGGTAAGTTGCTCGACCTCTCGGGGAAGCTGAATTCCGCGCGGCTTGTAGCCGGCGCGCTCGAATTTCTCGCTGACCAACGGAACGATTTCGCCGGAGAGAAAGCAGCTTTTTTGTGCGGCCAAGGCACGCGAAAAACTCATCTCTGCGAAGCGGTCCACGTCTTCACGCGTAATCTTGTACACCTTGGCCACGGCCTCGGCGGTTTCACCCATGGTGACGCCCGGAGCCGTATCGAGCAGCGCCTCCCAGAGAAAATCCTTGAACTCGACTTGCCCCATGCGAAAACCATTGCGGTGCGTGAACGCGGCGACGGGATTGCGGCTCATCGATTCCGTCCCGACGCACAGCCCGAGCTCAATTTTTTTCAGCGTGATGGCGTCCGCCGCTTGGCTGATTGCTTCGATTCCCGTGCCGCACACGCGCTGCACCAGCAATGCCGGCCGGTCGATTGGAACATTCGCATACAAGCCAATGTGTCGCGGCAGCACATACGCATCAAAGCTGGCTTGCGCCACGCTTCCAGCAATGACCGCGCCCACATCGGACGGGGAAATTGTGGCGCGCTCTAAGACTGCGCGCGCCACTTTGATTCCCAAATCGATAGGTGACACTAGTCCCAGGATGCCATTGTAGTCCGCGAACGGAGTGCGCACGCCATCCAGCAGCCAGATGTCGTTGTAGGCGATGAACTGTCCTTCGGAATTTGCCGTCATACCCTGCTTCCCTTCAATTGTTCGGTCTGATCAGTTTAACCGGAACGCTCAATGCGAGCGAGGAATCTCTGCGAACACCCTCTTCAAATATTTCATGTCTGTTGAAAATGGCACGTCTCCGACTGTGGTGATGACAGCAGGTTTGGTCCGGGTTACGACTTCGCGAAAGTTTAAAATGCGCTCCTCCTTGCCGGGATGGTCCGGAAGAAAAAACTCCAGAGGCAACGTAACGCCATATGGACCATACGGAACGGATTGAGTTCCGAGCAGGCCCGCGAAAGAAGAAGACGATGCGACGGAATCCGGTACGCAAAGCACCGATTCCCAATGTTGCCGCCAAATGGTCTCCCAGCTTTCGAGTGCGTTAGCCCCACCTTCGAGCTGAAGCACGGGTAAAGCCTCATAAAAGCGCGTGACGTTGATAGTCGGCGACAGCAGGCTCATCCATTCCTCGCAAATCTTCGCCGTGAGTCCAACGGAAATCCGTTCATGGATAAAGATGGCGTCGGCCCCGGCCTCCAAGAAAGTTGTCGCCACTTGCGTTGCCACCGAACTCGCAAATTCAAGCGCTTGGGCGGGCAAATCCTCAAGGCTTTTGTCCTGGCATTTGTATGTTTGTGTCAGCAAACCTGCCAACGCCACCGGCCCGCTGACGCTTGCCATCAGGAGAAAATCGCGATTGGGAAGCGCGTTCAGTCTGCGAATCACTTCAACTGCCACCGGAATTCGTCCGTTCTTTGACGCCTCTTCGGGTGAATGGAGCCCCGGTGGAAGTTCACCAGCTTTTGCTGTGCTCTTCCACTCGACTCGCGGCGGCTCGTCGTCTGACGTCCGTTGCAATGTTGCACCTAGGGCTTCGACTTCCAGAAACGCGTCGAAGTAGCACGCAACGCCATCCGCTTGCAGATGGCTTCTCATTTGCCGTGAAGCGTTCACAATCTTCGTCGGATTATTCAGAAATCCGCTTAGCGGGATATTTTCCACTTTCGCGCCAAGCGCAAAAACAATTGGCAACAACAGCGGGCGAGGCGGCGGCTCCCCATTCAGCAAATTCCTGGCTATCTGTCGTGCGGTGAGATTCACTTCGATCCGTCATGGCCTGAAAACAGGTCCAGTGGGCTTTCCATCCGGCCAAGTCCCGTAAAACTGCAACGCTTCCTTCGGCGGACTCTGCTTGCTCCACTCTTGCGTGAATTTTTCGTACGGCACGCCGCGCGCCAGCCGCGCTTTCCTTTCTTCTTGGCGAAGCTGCTTCGTTTTTTCGGAGTCGACTTTTCGGCGTTCTGCGTCGTACGCAACCTTATATATATGTTGTGCCGTCCAATCCGAAATGATGTTCTTCTTCAGGTCCTCCATGATGGATTCCGGATCGCGGTCCAGTGGATCCCCGTAACCGGGACCGCCTCCGCTGAACCCAAAGAGCAAATCTCCTTCCTGATAGACCTTGGGCGTCCTGGCGACTAGTTCGTAGGTCCACTGGCCGTGAACGGTCTTTTTATCGAGCATGTCGCGCAAATCCATCGTCAATTCAGAATCCGCTTTCTTCATGTCGTCGAGAAGCGCCGGCTTGCGCACACTCATTCCTGGAATCGGCGGTGATGCATATCCGCCAAACAGCGGCTGGCCGAGCGGCACTTTGCTCCCGTTGCCCATGCACAGAGAAACCATGTCGCTGACTTTATGAATCATCCACTGCTGCACCGCTCCGGCGCCGCCGCGGTGATGGCCGTGCCCACAGGAATCTTTCCAATGTTGCGACAGCAGCACGGTCAACGGCAGCTCGCTTTCGACTTGCTCGGAATCCGGCGCCCGGCCAAACGCGCACCAGGCAAATCCATAGGAATCCATGCCGTCGGTCGCTGCGCGGCCGCCCTGACCCTGTGTGTTCAAGGAAAATGAAAGCACGTCGGAAACAGCGAGCTTCCATTGCGAAAGGCCCGCGCAGATTTGCGCTGTGTGCTGGCTGCCCGGCGCGGCAGTGACCTGTTGCCAGAGGTTGGCGCTCGAAAACGCCATCTTCGCAAAACTATTGTGCGTGGCATTGCGGCACTGCATTCCGATGTACACGCAGCAACTGGTTGCGGCGGATTTGTCTGGATTCAAGATGATGTTCGGCGGAAAAAGAAAATCGATGGGCGCAAACGTCGAGCTACAAATCGGCAGGTCATGAAAAAGATATTCGTACATGAAGTTTGCGATGTGGCCGACGACGGCTTGCGGGTGCACGTTGTAAGACGACGGATTCTCGGGAGACGTCCCATCAAAATCGAAAATCAGCCTTTCACCTTTTTTGATGAGCGTCAGGTTGCAGGCACGGACCAAGGCAGGCATCCATCCAATCGCGTCATTAAACACCACGGCGCGGAACTTCCCTTCCGGCAACGCTTTGATTTTTTGTCGCGCGCCGGATTCTGCTGTGTCGACCATTTTCCGGAGCAAGCCGATGAGATATTCTTCGCCGCGCCTTTCCACTAACTCCATCAAGCGCACGCGAACGCGATCGGCCGTGGTGCAACGCGCTCGCAAGTCCGAAATAAACATGGCCGGCGCGCGCAGGCCGTACACTGAATAAAATTCCAAGAAATCGTTGCGAATCTGATAATTCTCTGCAATTTTGATCGGGGGCATGTTCAGCCCCTCTTCATAACGCGATTTTGCGCTCACCGGCATCCCGCCCGGCTCGACGGCGCCCGTTTCCGTCGTGTGGAGCGCCGCCGAAGTCCACGCCAGCAGCTTTCCGTTGTGAAAAACGGGCATCAGCGCGACTTGATCCGGATTGTGAATCCCGCCATACAGCGCATCGTTGGTGTACCAGATGTCCCCTTCGCGAATCCCAGGATTTTCCGAATAATTCTTCAAAATAAACTTGATTACGATCGGCTGAATGATGGCGTGCAAATACGTCCCGCACGCCGCGTTGATCAAATCTCCGTTCGCAGTGAAAATCGCCACCATCGAATCGCCCGAGACTCCAAAATAGCTGCGCGAAGACCGCACGAAAATCTCCATCGCCTCATCCAGAATGTCGTTCGTGATCTGCACGCCAATTTCGTAATCGCCTTCGCGCAGCTTCTTAGCGCAGTCCTTTTCGTAATCCGTAGCTTTCGCGGGTTTCAGCCAGGCGAGCTTTTCCGCTAGCGTCGGTATGGGCATGAGTCTCCTTGCGTTCCGCTTTTTAGCCTTCCAGAATTCCCAGGCCGCGTTCATCCACCGAAAATGTCATAGCCGCGGGCACGACCAGCGTCGTATATTCCCCTTCAACGACGGCCGGGCCTTCGACCACATTTCCTGGCCGCAGCGATTCATACGCGAAAAGCGGAGTCGTTCGAAACGCCTTGTCGCCCGGCCAGTACACCGGCCTCTCGCCCTTGCGCGCCGCGCCCGGGTCGCTTCCTTCCAGCTTCATCTTGGGCAATTCGATTTTCTTAGTTGGAACAATGGCCTTCAGGATGAAGCTTTCGATGAATACTCCTCCCTCAGGGTTGACGACAAACGGGCTGAACGCTTCGCTGAATTCTTTCTCGAACGCGGCGCACAGCAGGCGCACATCGTCGACGCTCCGCAGCGCTAGTAGGGGAGAAAGTGTACGCTTCACATGAAACTGCCCGCCGTAAAGCATATCCAACTCCAACACGAACGTAGCGTCCTGCACATTCAATCCGTCGGCAATCAGGTCACGCTTTGCTTGCTCCACCAGGTTTTCTACTGTTCGATTGAAGGCTGAAAACTCTTCAGTTGGTTTCTGCGTTCCCGGTTCGAGCAACGTAATTTTCTTCGACGCTTCGTAGACGTGCATGATGTCCATCGTCGACGAGCCAAACGCGCAAAACACCGGCGAAAAATGGAAAACCACAGCTTTTCTCACGTCTCCCTTGTAACCCTCGACGTGCGTCGCGCCGGCCCCTCCACCCACAAACAACACGAAATCTTCCGGACTGTACCCGCGAAGATGCACTTCTTTCATGATCGCCGAAGCCATGTTGCCGTTCACGATTTTTCGAATCACCTCCGCGGCTTGTTCGATGTCGATCCCAAGCGGCTTGGCGATTTTTTCGCGAATCGCCTGCGCCGCTGCGTTTTTATTCAACCGCATGCGCCCGCCAAAATAATATTCAGGATTGATGTAGCCGAGCACGACGTCGGCATCGGTCACCGTCGGATCCTTGCCGCCACGATTGAAGCAAACCGGCCCCGGCATCGAGCCCGCGCTTTTCGGTCCCACCTGCAGCTGATTTTGCAGCAGCTTGTTCAGCCACGCGATCGAGCCGCCGCCCGCGCCGATTGACAGCGTCTTGATCATCGTGATGCCCACCATCCAGCGATCGATGATCGGCCGGAAGTCGTAGCTGCGCACGCTGTCTTTCACCACCAAGCCGACATCGAAGCTCGTGCCGCCCATGTCGGTCATGATCACGTTGTGGTAGCCAAGCGTCTTCGCGACGTGATGTGCGCCCATCAATCCGGAAACTGGCCCGCTGTTGAACGTGCGGCTCGCGGTAGTGCGAAACACTTCCGCGATTCCGCCCGAGCTTTGAATCATCAGCAGAGGCTTCTTGTAGCCGCGCTCGCGCAGCTTATCCCACATCGCAGACAGTTCGATTTGCATGGAGCGCTGCAAATACGCATCGAGAATCGCCGCCAGCGTGCGCTCGTATTCGCCGAGCTTTCCCACCACCTGGCCCCCCAGAACAACCGGCAAATAGCCGATGTGAAATTCCTTGTACTCGTCGCGAATAATTTCCTTCACGCGCTTCTCGTGAACGGAATTGAGAAACCCCCACAGCAACGAAACGACAAAGCCGCGCGCCCCACGATTCACCAAGTACCGAACTTTGGCCCGCAAATCGTCTTCATCGAGAGGCCGGATCACATTCCCGCGCGAATCGACGCGCTCTTTTGCTCCGACGATCATGTCGCGTGGAATCAGCGGATCCGGTTTTTTCTGGATCGCTAGATTTCTTCTTTCCTGCACGCGCGTGCCGTCAATCCACTGTGCGCCTCGCCCGATCAACACGACGTCTTCGTGACCTTCGGTCGTTATCAAACCAAGCCTTGGCCCTTTTCGCTCAATCAACCGGTTCATCGCAATCGTCGTCGAGTAGCGGATCATGTCGACCGAAGGCAGCAACTCTTCCATCTTCAAACCGAGCGCGCTTGCACCTTCTTCGATTACTTTGGAAAAACAAACGGAAAGGTCATAGGGAGTCGTGGGCGATTTCTTGATCAGCGTTTTCCCGCCGAAATTCAAAACCAGGTCGGTGAACGTTCCCCCGACATCGATGTCGATGGAATTCATTGCGCGGCCTCGATGCGCTGCGCGCGAATCACAAACTCACCGCTTCTCAAGCGTTCTTTCAAGCTGTTCAAGTCGAACTCAATGTCCCAAGTGATGGGATGTCCTGGCGGCAGATATTCCGTTTCGATCTGCGTGCCACAACCGGGACAATAAATCTCCACGATTCGCACCCACAGCGGGTCCGGGGAAAAGTTAAATTCACCGGAGACAATCGGCGGATGAATCTCTCGTGGATCGCGGTCGTGCAATAAGCATCCCTTTTTGTAATTCTCGCGCGCCGGCCCGATGTCTCGGCCGCAGCGGTTGCAGAGCCAGCGCTCGCGGTCCAAATCCAAGTCGAGATATTCCGTGACGCGGATGCGGTTTTCCGATGACATTCGCTATCCTCGATTTACTTTCGCATTACCGTATTCATCGATGACCATCGTCCATCCTTCCGGAACAAAATACGTGCTGTTTGCGCCCTCCAGCACAGCACACCCGGTGACGCGATTGCCGGGTTGCAAAGCCTCCCAGCGGTAAATCTTCGCTTCGCTATTCGAATTTCCCCACGCAACTTTTCTGGTTCCCTTGAGCGCATGCGTGGAATCGCTTCCTTGCACGCCCTCCATGGCAAACACTGGCTTGGGCATGGCCTTCCTAATCTTGACGCGCATCAATTCAATCGCGATGCGCTCTCCGTTTATTCCCGTTTTGCGCGCGCACCATTCGCGCAGTGTCTTGAAATCGCAAAACGAAGTTTCCGGATAGTCCACCGTCACTGCAGTCTGTCTAGGAAGGGCAATGTCCAACTCGATCGAATCCTCGATCCCATCCGGCTTGATTCCTTCCCCCAGGAGATCTCTTCGGCCGTCGGCTCGAATCTCTTCCAAAATTTGGTTCAGCATGCCAAAGTCTTTTTCTGAAATCTCCGCGGCCGGAAGCGCGCGCTCGTAAACGTGCGAAATATCCGAAACTGAAGAGCCGAACGCACTGAACACTGGACCCAGATCGAAGAAATAGACCTGCTGCACGCCGGCCTTTTCGGCCACGCCGCAGGCAAAGAGTCCGCCGTTGCCCCCATAGGCAAATAGCGAATGCCCGTCAATTCCTCCACCAAACTCAGCGCTCGAAGCCACAATCAGATTGGCTACCGATTCGAACGCCGCGCCGATGATTTTCCTGCACGCCTCATCCAGAGAAATGTGCAAAGGCTGCGCAACCAGCTCTTCCACCACGCTCTGCGCCGTCTTCAAATCAATCGGTTTCGTTCCCCCCAAAAAATAATCCGGGTTGATCAGCCCGGCGGCAACGAACGCATCGGTCAGCGTGGCTTTATCGCCGCCGAGGTTGTAGCATGCGGGACCCGGCAGCGAACCCATGCTCTCCGGGCCAAGCGCAATCTCGCCCGGTTTGCCGTCCGGAGAAACTTTCACCACGCTGCCGCCGCCCAGCGCGATCGACCGCAAATACGGCAGCGAAATTTTCACGGGGATGCCAAAGAAATCGGACGGATTTCGCTGCACCGGAGCCGCGTCGCGCAGCACGCTCACCTTGGCAGTGGTGCCGCCGACGTCCAGAGCGACGACGTTGCTGACCTTGTACGCCCTCGCAAGATGCGCGCTTCCGTGAATTCCCAGGATCGGCCCGGACTCGATGGTGTCGATGGCCTTGGTTTTGGCAATTCCCGCAACGCCTCCATTAATATGGCTCACCAGAAACGTGCCCATGTAGCGGTGCCCTTCGCGCAAGTCGTCCTCGGCTTTGAACAGCGTCGCGGCGAGAGCCCCATGCGTGTACGCGTTGATGATCGCGCAATACGTGCGCGTGGCATCGTCGGCGCTTTTCGAAATATCGCTCCCCGCCAACACGGGCACCGATCCAAGAAAATGATCGGGATACTGCTGATCGATGATGCGTTTGATTCGAATCTCGCGCTCGGGGCTGCGCTGCGCGCCCTTCAAGCTCACGCAAATACGCCGGACTCCACTTTCCAGGAGCGACCGTACCCCATTCATGATTTCCGTATCGCTCGCGCCCTCGTCGATTCCAATCACATCTCGTTCGAAGAGAAGGCGATCCAGCACCATGCTCCTGGGAGCATCGCCGTACAAATCCTTCTCGTGGCCTCGAGAAATCAGCAAACCGATTCGCGGCCCGCGAAATTCCGCCAGCACATTGGACGTGATCGTCGTCGACCAGCGAATCAGTTCCAGCTTTTCGAGAAATTCATCGATATCCGCGAACCCGAGTTGCGCTGCGCCCTGCGTCAGGCAATCAAACAGGCAAACCGTCAAGTCATGCGGCGTCGTGTCGACCTTTACGCACACCAGTTTCGGCCCATCAATGAAAATTCCATCCGTCAGGGTTCCACCGATGTCGATGTCCGCAGTTAGCACAATGGCCTCATGAATTTGCAGAACCGAGCACGCGCTAGTCGCGCCCCGCCTCAATGATTTTCTCCGCGAGCCCCGAGGGATTCGTGAACATCACCTCGTGGCTTCCTGACATTTGCACCAAGCGGTAAAGCCCCAGCCGGTTCGACATCCGCGGATGCCAGCCCCATTCGCCCGGAGGCAAGGCGATATCTTCGGTGGCGTTTATATAACTCTTTGGAATGTCCAAGGAATAGAAATTTTTCAAGTCTAGCTTGTCTTTGGAGGGCTGAAGGGGTTCCGGCGAGAGCAATGCGTAAGTGCGCTTGGCCGCTTCCAGATCGCCATCATTGATAAACGCTTCGCGCCACACGGGAAACGGCAGGAGAAACGACTTGTCCGGCGATTCGTTGGCCATCCGCTCAAAAAGCGCAGCCGTGGCCGGAGGTGACTCGTCCATGACGCTGTGGCCATCGCGCACGACAAAGCCGTTTTGAAAAACCAGGCGCCTGATTCGTTCCGGGACAGCCTCCGCGACTTTCGAAATAAACGTTCCGCCAAAACTGTGGCCCACGAGAATGAAATCCGTCAGGGAATTCTTGACGATGAATTCGACGAGAGATTGCACGCACTTCGCGTGGGTCACGTTCTTGTCAGCGCCTTTTCCGTACCCCGCCGCCGTCGGCGCGAATGCTTTGTGCCCGCGCGCTTCCAGTTCGCGAATAACTTCTTTCCAGGCGCTTCCCTCATGCCAGGAACCATGCACCAGTACGAAAACCGCCATCAACACTACTCCCCGGAATGTTGAATGCTACGGCTAACAGAATATTCAAACTTCGTCTCAGCGATTCGAACGGCCAGCCAGCAAGTTCTCGGCAGCCGGAAGGTTTGTGAGTTCCATCAGGAGCGAAGCTGCACTTTCGCGCTCCGGTCAAATCTCCAGAACAGCGAGGAACCTCTCTTCCTTCGTTCTCGAAGCATGAAGGTTCCCCGCTACGCTCGAAATACGACGGATAGCGTTTTCCAGCGGTTCTTAGAAAGTAAACTTGGCCGCGAACTGAAGCTGCCGCGGGTTCAGCATGGTTCTGGGCAGACCGAAGGTGCCATTCGGCAAAGCTGGAATAAACAGACTCACAGCAGGACAAGTTGGAGCAAAGCCGCATGTCGGCAGCGAACTGGTAATCGGCGTGGGAGCGAGACTCCCGATACCGGGAATGACTATCGCGCCGGCGCCCGTCGCCACTGGGCAAGCCGTGGACCCCACCCCTTGCTCGATGGCAAGGGTTGTTGCGTCTTTGTAATGGCGGGGAATGGCATTGCCGCAAAAGACCGGTGAACCGTACACAGAAGTTACCTCATCCACGTTGGCGCGATTCAATACGTTGAACGCATCCATCGTCAAGTCCAGCTTCTTCCCTTCACGCAGATGGATAGTTCGCCCCACGCGTAGATCCCAGGTGCGCAGCGGATCGCCGATGTAGGTGTTCCTGGGGATCATCGTCTGGCAATTGGTAACGGAAGGACACCCGGAGCTGAATGGGGCGCCTCCAACGCGGTCGGTCGCTACGCCGGCGACGTCTTGGAGCGTATTGTTCCCATAGAAAATCGTGAAAGGCCGCCCGGATTGCACAGTAATGATGCTGCTGAATGAAAAATACCGGAGGAAGCTCTTCTCCGGCGCGGTTGCGATAAAGTTGGTCACAAAGTGGTGGCGCACATCCTGGTTGGAGTTGGCACGCTCGTCGGAGTAATCAAATTGGTTCACGGGAAGGTTGATGAACGTAGTGAAATTCCCGTTATCGAGCGTGTGCGAATACGTATAGTTGGCGGTTAGATTAAAGTGCCCGCCGATTCTCTCCCGGCCCGAAACCGTCAGGCCGTGGTAGGCGGCTTTGGCTACGTCATTGTTGTAGTCCATGAGCCCTGCACTGATCGTTTGCAGGCCGGAATTGAGAGCGCCGCCAAAGAAAGGCCCTAAACCCGCCAGCGCACCCGTGCCAAGCGTTGGTGCGCCCGTGCAAGCCGAGAGTGTTCCATCGGCGTTGACCAGTCCGGGCACCCACTCTCCAGGCGCTGTGGGGACCGGAAGCGCCAGGGGGTCGGTAGGTGGCCCCGACTTCGTCGTGCCCACCGGGCACGGTATGTTGATGTTTCCTCCCCGAACCAGCCTGTGCGCACCAACAAATTGATAACCGAGGTTGAGGGCAAACCCGCCTCCAAGCTGCCGGTCAATTTCAAAGCTGGCCTGTTCGGAATAGGGGATCTTGCTGTTGTGCTCCATTCCTCCTTCGCCTACACCGCACGCACCGTTCAAAAAGCACGTGCCGGACATTGAAATCACTCCCGCCTTGTTCTCGACGGCGTCATAGCCACCCGTTGCGATAATTTCTGCAGCGATGGCCGCCGCTCCTTGGGACGCCGGGAACCCAAACAGTTGGTAGCCCTGGTTGGCCTGTCCCAGATTAGACTCAAGATTGGGAAGGTTCTGCGCCAAGATCCCAGCCGCAGTGCAAGCGGCGGCTATCGCCGCCGTCGGATGATTTCCGCAGAGATAGCCCGGAGCCACTTTCTGCGTATTCGGAACGAAGAAGAAGGTCAAGTTGTAGCGGTCGTCAAACATACCGAAACCAGCGCGAATCACAGTCTTGGAGTCCGGGGAGTAGGCGAGGCCCACTCGTGGTTGCCACCCGCCATAATCAGGGGCTACATACTGGGACAAGCCCGACTCGAATTCCCACCGCAAGCCATAATTCAGAGCCAGCTTGTGGGTGATGCGCCACTGATCTTGGGCAAATCCCGCCCAGTAGCCATGGTTAATCACGTGACTGTAGTTGTTGAATAGCGAGGGCTGATAAGCGTTCGCCCACGTCGAGGTGTTAAGCGGATTGTTCGTGGCAGTGACAAGCGGCTTGCCGCTGGTAAACGTCGGATCGGTTGGAAGCGGAGTGCCTGCGTACGTGAACACAACCCCATTATCCCCAAGAACGGGACACCCCCCAGCGGGCGCAGCGGCTGCAGCCACATCCGCCGGCACTGGGGCCGGAGTGGGCAATTTAGAGTTGTAAAACGCAGCGAAAGCCGCGAAGCAGCCGAGTCCCGGTGAACTCGGTACGATTGCTCGCACTGGCGTAAACCCTGGAAAGTTATCGAGGTCCTTAAGGTAATTGCCGTCAAAGCCGAACTTCCACACGTGCTTGCCCTTGACCCAGGAAATCGAGTCTGAAAACTGTATGCGGCTCTCGTACTTCCTGTCATCAGTTCCAAAGTTATGGCCTAGTTCCAAATCGTTCGTGATGCTGAAGTCGGGTTGGCCGGTCATGCCAGGGAAGTTGTAATGCCGCCGGGCCCACTGAACCAACACCGTGTTCACAAGGTTGGATTTCAGCGAAGAATCGAGCGTGCCGAAAATCGATTGATCGCGGATGAACAGGTCTCGCCCGCCGCTCGGAACTCCAATCCCGCCGCCGTCGAGCGTCTGCCCTACCAGCGCGCCCGTCAATCTTGTATCCTCTACGTTGTAGCGAACTCCCAGGTGATTGTTAAGGTTGATCTGGTGGTCCAGCCGGACGAAACCCCAGTCATCGTTCGTAGTCTTCAAGAAACCATCGAGGTAGCTAATGTCCGTGCCATTGCACTGGCTCAGCCCCGTAGCGCACCCTTCCGGTGCCAAGCCCATCAATGCTTTGGCATCATCGATAAGCTGCAAATTATTGATGAGATCGGGCGGATAAACCGGCGACTCAGCGCGCCGCTTGCCTTCATAATTGGCGAAGAAGAAGGTCTTGTCTTTTTGGATGGGGCCGCCGAGCGTGCCGCCGAATTGATTCTGCCGCAATTCATGGGGCAGAGGCGCGGGCTGGAGCATGTACCGCGCGTCGGTGGCGTTATTCTGCAAATACTCATAGACGGAGCCATGCAAATCATTGGTCCCGGGCTTGGTCACGATGTTGACGATTCCGCCTGCTGCGCGCCCGTATTCCGCGCCAAAGCTGTTGTTCACCACGCGGAATTCCTGCACCGACTCCTGCGGCGGCGTGGAGCGTTGCACGCCGGTGAGCATGCTGACGAAATCCGCGCCGTCCACCGTTACCTCGTTGCTGAACGAGCGCATGCCGCCAAAAGAAATTTGCGACGTCTCAAAGTCCGTGAAAGTCGTGCCCAGGCTGGTCCGGCTCGTGGCCACTCCAGGGGTAAGGAGGGCAAAATCCGTGAACAGCCGGCCGCTGATGGGCAGTGAATCGATCTGTTGGGTTTCAACGACCTGGCTAATCTCCGTCTTGGTCGGCTCGATCACTGGCGTTTCCGTGGTGACCACCACTTTTTCTGTCCCGGAAGCCACCTTGAGGGTCACGTCGAGCGTTGCCGTTTGCCCCACCGTCAAAACGATCCCGGTTTGCGTAACCTTTGCGAACCCAGAAGCCTCCACCGTCAATTCATATCTTCCGGGGGTAAGGTTTGGAACCGCGTAGAAACCGTTCTCGTTCGTCACCGCAGAAGCCGTGCGGTTCGTGTTCAACTCCCGCAAAGTGATGTTGGCTCTTGCGACGGTGCCCCCGCTGGCGTCGCGCACCGTTCCATTAAGCTGGGCGCCGCTGGCGCCCACCTGCGAATAGGAAGGTTTCCCCCAAGCTGCGAGAATCACGATCCCAAGCAAAGTCAAAAGAGAGAAGCGTCGCGCCATGTTTCACCCCTTATGGAAATTATGGAAACGATTCGAACTGTTAATCCCCAAACGTCAGATTCTGAATACACCCCGGTGGGGGAAGGTCTATCGCTCTCCCCCGCCGGTTGTCAAGCCTTTAATCGGGCATTCGTGCGAATATCGCGCAACCGGATTCTTCCTGGGCCTAAAAGAAGAATTGCGGCAGGCTGCGGAACGCGCTGGGGCCGCGGCGCTTGGTGCGGCGGCTGTCGGCGGTGCGGGAAGCGGCACCAGCGACAGTCCGCGCATGGTGACGCCATCGCAGCTCTGTGAACGGTCAAAGATCTTCAGGATTCCGTTTCTTGTATTCATCGGCGATCGGCACCCCCTTTGGCCACGGATTCTTCGGGGTCCGGCGTTCGAATTACCCCAGCGTTCGAAGCGAGTTGCTCGATGCCGGCTCGCGGCGGAGAAGAGAGCTCGGCAAGCGGAATGAAGTTTCCGGGGCGACTGTCGCGCCCAAGAAAATAGTTGATCCAGGAACTGGTGCGCTTCAAATCGCGGCGCGGGGGCGGAACGTAGATTTGTAAATCGTCGATGCGGCCGGCGGCTTTTGCGCGTTCGTAAACGCCCACCCAGATGCACGGTTTGTCTTCGACTTCGCAGTGGCCATTGCTCGTCCCGCCGCAGGGGCCATTGCGAAGATTCTTGGGGCAAGTTTGCGGACAAACGTATTCCATGTAACTCAAAACGCAATTTCCACAGGTTTGGCAGCCGAACAAAGGCAATTTGATCGCAAATTCGAATCGCTCGATGGCGTGAGAGAGCGTGGGCTTTTTGTCCGCGATTCGAAACAAGCGAACCAGAAGATTCCGCAGCGCACCCTTTTGATTCACCGGAAAAATCCGCCCCATGGCATCGAGCAGGCGCGGAACAATTCCGAGCTTCTTGGGCGCGGCAACTTGCGACTTAAAGAAGTAAAAACCATTCTTGGGCGAGTAGTTGAACTCTTGCTCCAGTTCTTCCCATCGAGGGCTCAATGCTTCCGATCTCCGGATGATCCATCGAACATGATCGGCTTGGTGGTCGCCACCGAGATAGGCTCCCGCATAGCCGAGACCCCGGATAACCGCCACCATCCGTGCGGCGCGTTCCAGCCGCGCAACTCTGGCCGTGTCGGCCACATTGATCTCGGAGCGAACTTTTTCCAGCAGCTCCGGCGAAACCCAACACCCCGGCGGCTCGCCTTTGGACATTTTTTCTGCCGCCTTGCCGCCCAGGATATAAACATTTCCAAGAACCGGCCGGCGAATGGCGTGCCCATCCATGTATCGCTTCAGCTCGCGGAATTTCTGCATGTCGTACCCAAGCTGGGTGATTACGCAATCCGCGCCCGCCGCGATTTTCTTCTGGAGCTTCAAATATTGGTAAGCGCAATCCGGCTCCGTGTACTTGAACGGAGAAACGGCAACGGAAATCCAGAACGGCATTCCTCGCTGACGTGCTTCATCGATGAGGCGCACGAGCTGCACGGAGTCCAGGTCGTACACCGCTTCTGGGGGCTGGGGAGTAGTGGTTTTCGGGTAATCGCCAGTCAACGCGAGGACATTTTCGATGCCGAGCGCGCTTAGATCTTCAAGCGTACGCCACGCGGATAACCTGTCGCGGCCAACACAAGTGAGATGAATGTTGGGAGTGAGCCCACGCGCCCGCGCTGCCGTACCTACGCGAACCGGATCGTGTCCCAATGCACCGCCCGCATAGCTTGTGATGCTACCCGCAACGACTCCTGGAACCTGGCCCAAATTGGAAGCCACTTCGAGCAGGCGCGCTTCGCGCGTCAGGCGGCTGGCTACAAGTTCGACGACGTAGCAGAATCGCCCGGCGTTCAGAGATTCCCGGAGTGGATTTGCAGAAATCACATTAGTGCTTCAATTCCTTGCGAACCAAATGCGTGCCCCCGACCATAGCGGCCAGCTTGGCAAACGCAACATCGCGCGAAAGGTGGAGCAAGCCGCAATCGGGCAGAACAAACAAGCGCTCCGCGGGAATCACTTCCAGCGCCTTACGAATACGCTCGGCGACAAGATCCGGCGTCTCGACGGCTTGCGTTTTCACGTCAATCACACCGATGCCCAATTCGAATCGCGGCGGAAGTTCGCGAAATATCTCGAGGTCCTCGCCGCCTCGCCGCGCGAATTCGAGCGTTATTTGCTGCACATGGGCATCGAGAATCCCCGGCATCAAATACTCATAACTTCCCTCCCAGGATGGCTTGCCGTAGCGATTGCCATAGCAGATGTGCACGGCGACTTTGGCCTCGACTCCGTCCACGAGCAAGTTCAACGCTTTAACGCCCCACTCAAAATCCTCGGGAAAACCGGAAAAGTACGGCTCATCAACTTGGATGAAATGAGCGCCGGCCTTCGCGATGGCTTTCAGCTCGGGATTCATCACGCGCGCAAGATCCATGGCGAACTCCTGCTCGCTGGGATAGTGCTCGTTGCGGATGCGCTTCGAAAGCGTGTGCGGGCCGGTGATGCAGAACTTTGTTTCCCTTTCCGTGTTCGCGCGCAGGAATTTGAAATCGTCGACCAGCCCTAGCGGCCCAATGGGCAGTTTGCCCTGCACTTTGCTGTCGTAAAGATCGTAGTGAAACTTCTTGGTGGCGTGGTCGATTTGCACGCCGGGAAGCCGCTCGGCGAAGTAATCAATCATATTGTCGCGGCGCAGCTCTCCATCGCTGATGATGTCGAGACCGGCCATCTCCTGATCCTTGATGGCGGCTTTCACCGCAGTGTCGTGAATCTCGTCGAGGTCCCGGCGGCTGATGCGCCGCGCGTAGTATTCTGTTTTGAGCCGCTCGAGCCACCCCGGCATCGAGTAGCTGCCAACCACCGTGGTAGGAAGAATCGGAAGTTCCATCACTTCTACTCCCGCTGCGTCGTATAAAGAACCGATGTGCGCGAACCCGGGCGGTAATGAAACGGCGCAAAGTGCACGTCATATCCCGCGCGTTCGCCGACTTCGCGCAGCAGCACGCCATTCACCCAATTCACAATCGAGCCGTCCAACTTCCCGGGTCCATGAAATCCCAGCCGGTACTCGTTGAAATTCGTGACAAAAATATCCTGCACTTGGAGAAAGCCGCGCGGATGGAGCAACGGAACGGTGTTCTGAAAACTTTCCAGCGCCCCAGAACTCATGTGAAAGCGCACGTCGCTCGGCGCCCCTTCCAACGCTTCCTCCAACTGCTCCTGATGCAGCCCGGTGGGCAACGCGACATCCGGCAAATCGTCCAGGCTGACTAGCCGCTCCTCAAGCCGCATGGCCTGCCAAACTTCTTGCCAGAACGCCAGCCCGCGCTTGCGGTCTGCGAGATAGTCCGGCCCGCCTTCGAGCAAGCGGTGCACAGTTCGCGGAATATCCGCCGCGGGAATCTGGAATTCGCCGCTGATTCGCGCCGCATCCGGCGGGGGAATGTACGCGCGCACTTGCACGGCGTAAAGCTGCCCCTCTCTGCGCGCAAACTCTTCGTCGGGCAAGTTGTCGTACACATTCGTCAGGTGGATGTGCAAGACTTTGTGCCGCAGAAAGGCGAGATTCTTCAGCGGATTGAGAGCATCCAAAACGACGAAGCTGCACAGCTCCAGATGATTTTCCATTACGGGGCGCGATCGCTCCAGGGTCGCCAAAGAATAGTCGCCCAACAAAAATCTCAGCCGCGGATAGTATTTCGTTCCTCGCTCCGCATCGAGCGCGCGAAAGCGATCCATCCAGAGGCCGGCGCGCCTCCCCATCCCCACGCCGATTTCCAGCACGAAAATTTCTTCCGGCAATTGCTTGTGACTTTCCAAATCGCGCAGCAGCGTCCAAAAATCAGCAACGCAATCCGCTACCGCTGCGGGATGATTCGCGTCCGACTTCCCTCCCGGCAGCGCCTGTTCGTAGCCGCGCCCCGTGAACTCTTCCCATTCAGCGAGGCGATGCCAGTAGAGCCGGTTAAATCCCCACGCGATGCTCTCCCGAAATGACCGAAACTCTTCGAGAAACACCGCATCCTGCGCCGGCGCGGGCACATCGCTGCTCGGCATCGCGCGCAGGATCGCGTCGCGCAGCGCGCCCGGGGTCACTTGCCGCATGTCGATATGCACTTCCAGCGAAGAGCATTCGCTGCGGGGATCGCTTGTGGATCCTATCGCCATGACGCATTCCCGAAAATTCTGCCGGTACTGGATCCAATCCAGATGCACTCTCAGCCGCGCAAATTGTTCCCGTTCGAGCCGGCCCTCTTCCAACAGCGCATAAAGCGTGTCCACCACTTCCTGCGTGGTGCTCGCGGCCGGCTTCCGGTGCAAATGGTTCAGTTGCAGAATCATGATCTACGAGCCGCGCGATGCCTCCGCTCCTTTATTCTGCAGGCGCCGCGCGAGCACGGCTAAACCGTCGCTGCCTGCTTCGCCACCACGGATTTCACCGCCGCCACAATTTTTTCTTCATTGGGCAACACGTAATTTTCAAGCGGCTCGCTGAACGGAATCGACGTGTCCAGCGCGGTCACGAATTTCACCGGCGCCTTCAACGCCTTGAGCCCATGCTCAGCCATCTCGGCCGCAATAATGGCTGCCGCCGAAGCATGCCGCGTCGCTTGATCCACCAGCACCAGCCGGCCCGTTTTCTTCACCGATTTGAGAATCGTCTCGATATCCAGCGGCGCGAGCGTCCGCGGGTCAATCACTTCCGCGCTGATGCCCTGCTCGGCCAGCATTTCTGCCGCCGCCAGCGATTTCTTCACCATCCATCCGGTAGCGACAATGGTTACGTCCGTCCCCGCGCGCTTGAGGGCCGCAACCCCAAACGGAATCACAAACGAGCCTTCCGGCACCAACTCCTTGTCCAGCGTCAGCATGTAGTGGTGTAGATAAACGACGGGGTTGTCGTCGCGAATCGCCGCAGCCATCAGCCCTTTTGCGTCGGCAGCCGTCGAGGGCAGCGCCACTTTTAGCCCGGGAATTCCCATCATGGTGTGATAGACGCAATTCGAGTGCTGTCCCGCCCACCCCGCCGCAAAACCGTAGCCCGCCTTGAATACCAGCGGCACTTTCACTTGCCCGCCCGACATGTAGCGCAACCGGGGCGCTTCATTGATCAGCTCATCGAATGCCACCAGCATGAACTCGCTCATCCACAATTCCACGATCGGGCGCAGTCCGGTCATTGCTGCGCCCACGGCAACTCCCGTCTCCGCGGTTTCCGAGATCGGCGCGATGCGAACGCGTTTCTTCCCGAACTTTCGCAAAAAAGGATCGCGCTCGGTCATCGCCAGATTTTGGCCATAAAACACAACGCTGGAGTCGCGTTCCATCTCTTCCATGATGGCTGCGGCAATCGCTTCGCCGTACATCATCTCGCGCGCCATGATTCCTCCTCCCTACGCGTACACGTGCTTGACCGCTTCCGCGCCTGCGGGAGCCGGGCTGGCCAGCGCAAACTGCACGGCATCTTCCATTTCCGCGCGCGCTTTTTCTTCAATCTGCTGTGCTTCGGTATTTTTGAGAATGCCCTTCCGCAGGAGCGAAGCCCGAAACCGCGGAATCGGGTCGTTCTTCACCGCCGCCGCGAATTCCGATTTCTTTCCGTACACTTCCACCGCTTCGTGTTCCGGGAACTGCGTCGGAACCGGTGGCACGGTGATGGCGTTGCCGTGTGCGCTCAAGCGGTGGAACTTCGCTTCAATCAAGCTCGGCCCTTTCCCGCTGCGGGCTCTTTCGGCAGCTTTCTGCACTGCCGCATAGACTTTCAGCGGGTCGGTGCCGTCCACCGTCACGCCCGGAATGCTGAACGCCTCTGCCTTTTTCGAAAGTGGATCTCCGGCGATGTAATTCGCGTCTTCGAGGCTGACATGCGTGTAAGCCTGGTAGTGGTTGTTCTCGAGGATGTAAACAATGGGCAGTTTCCACACCGCGGCCAAATTCAACGATTCGAAAAACGCTCCCTGCTTGGTCGCGCCGTCTCCGAAAAAGCAGTACACCACTTGCCCCGTATCCTTCACTTGCGCCGTCAGCGCTGCTCCCGTGGCGTGCGTGATGGCCTGTCCGATAATTCCCGAAGTGCCGGGAAAGTGATGCTCGGGATCGGCCAAATGCATCGAACCGCCGAAGCCGCCGCAAAGCCCGTCTTTTCGCCCGTAAATTTCCGCCATCATTTTTCGCGGCGAAGTTCCCAGCACCAGCGGATAACCGTGGCAGCGATAGCTGGGCATGGCCAGGTCGTTTTTCTCCCGCGTCGCCAGGGCGCCAACGATGGTGGCCTCCGCGCCGTCTCCGAGATGCGTGTGGCCGCGAATCACGCCGGGATGCTCGACAAAGGTGCGCTTCACCCGCGTCTCAAACTCCCGGATGCGCACCATTTGCGTGTATATCCATTTGAGCTGATCCTTCGTCAGCGCTTTCTTCTTGGCCATCGCCCTTCTCCTCGTTTCAAAACTCGGGCAGAGCTTCCCCTTTTTCGCCGATACAGCCCAGCGGATCGCCAACGGGCACTTCCACATCGACCGCCGCGACAATTTTCAACAGCACGCCCCCCGCAGGCGAATCGAGTTCGTAATTCACCTTGTCGGTCTCCAATTCGACGATTGGCTCGCCTTGCTTGACCTTGCTGCCTTCCTTCTTGAACCAGCGCACTACCCGCGCCTTGGTGGTCGGGATGCCGCCGGATTTCGGTACTCGCAAAATCGTGACGATTTCAGCCTCCACCGCGCATCAGCTCAATTCACTGCGCGATCCACCTTGGCCCAATACCGGCTCCGAATGGCCTTTTTATCGGTCTTGGCCGCGGGCGTTTTTGGAATTTCGTGCCAAAATTCCACGGATTTCGGCGACTTCACGCTGCCCAGCCGCGCTTTGCAATGCGCGATAATGGCTTCCTCGCCCCGCGGCTCTTCACCGCGAAGGACCACGATGGCCTTTACCGCTTCGCCCCATTTTTCATCTGGCACGCCAATCACCGCGCAATCGCGCACCTCGGGAATCTCCATCACGCACGACTCCACCTCCGCGCAATATACGTTAAAGCCGCCGGTGATGATCATGTCTTTCTTGCGGTCCACGATGTAGAAAAATCCGTCCTCATCCCGGTAGCCCACGTCGCCGGTGTGATGCCAACCAAACGTGCGGATTTCTGCCGTGGCTTGCGGCAAGTTGTAGTAGCCACCCGAGACCAGCGCTCCGCGTGACACAATCTCTCCGGTTTTGTGCGGCGGCAAGAGATTCCCGGCATCATCCATGACGGCCAGTCGCACTGCTGGAGTTGCCTTGCCGCAGCTTCGCAAGCGTTCTTGGTGATCGCCGGCCGCGGCGGCCGCCACCGTTTCCGTATCCAGGTAGGTCATGTACATGGGACATTCCGTCTGCCCGTAGGACTGGCACACGCAAGGGCCAAAAACTTGTACCGCCTTTTTCAATTTGTCCGCTGAGACCGGCGCGGCAGCAATTAGCATTCTTCGCAAGCTCGAGTAATCGAACTCCTGCAATCGAGGATGCGCCAGCATGGTGTAAAGGGCGGTGGGAGGCAGAAAAATGTGCGTCACGTGATAGCGCTCGATGTTTTGCAAAACCTCCAGCGCGTCGAAAGCCGGCATCACCACGTTGGTCGCGCACATCGCGAACATCGCGAACGCCACAACTCCTGCGGCATGGGAAAGCGGAGCGGTACTCAAGCAGACCGGCGCGACGTCGTCACAGCGCAAGCACAGATTCGCGGTTTCCACCATCGTGCCCCACGACAGGCTTGTTACCATCACGCCTTTCGCCGGCCCGGTCGTCCCGCCCGTTGGCACAAGGCCCACCAGGCGGTCGATATTCCCGCGCGGATCGGCCCAGTCAATTTCTCCGCCCTCGCCGCCTTGCGCCACGAAGGATTCCAGTGGCGCGTCGCCGTCATTTTCCGCGTCGAGGCAAACGAAGTACTTTAACGAAGGCAAGAGCGCTTTCATCTCGCGAACTTGTTCGCGGAAGCTGCTGTGATAGAAAAGCCAGGACGTTCCGGAATAGTTCAAGAATTGGACGTTGGCATCCAGCGCGTTCCTATGATTCACGGGAACCCACACGCCGCCCGCCCGCATTATGCCCAGCATGCAGAGCAGGATTCGGGCGTCGTTGGGAGAAAAAATCGCCGCGCGCTCTTCCCCGCGAAGTCCGCGCGTCCACATCGCGCGCGCGATTTTGTGGCTGGCTGCGAGGGCCTCGCGATAGGTGTATTGCGTGGCGCGATCGTTGATCGCGATGCGGTCGGGAAAGGCCTCCGCTCCCTTGTCGAAATAATCGATCGCTCGCATTCGCGCGGCCCTTTTAGGAACTAAGCTTGGCCCGGGACAGGCCGAAATTCTCGAGCGTCTGAAGCAGTTCGCGATGCCCGAAGGCTTCGCACGGCGACGCAAATCCCACTTTGCGCGGCGCGGCATAGGCCAGATGATGCGCCGCAAACGCCTGCACCAAGCCGGTTGTGCGGTAGGCGCACGTGCCAAACATGGTGCATTGCACGGAGTTCATGCTCCCGCGGCCCAACACAACGTCGATGGTTCGATGCACCCGCGTATTTTCGCGCGGCGGCGTCCCTGCTTGCACGGAATTTGCCATGGCTGCGAGTTGCTTCTCCTGTTCCTGCTTGGGCAAAGGACGGATTTTTTCCTCGAAATGCTTTTCCGTGGCGGCCACGGTTTCCATGATTTGCCGGTCGAGCAGGCCACCAAGAGTTTTCACATTCGCGATTTGTGGATGATTCTTAAACCAAACGGGGTGCGGAAATCCACCCCAGGGCAGCGCGAGCTGCGTCTGGATGCAGCCGTGCGCGACCACCTCATAAGCCTTGGCGCGCGGCCAGGGTTTGTATTCATTTTGTTCGAGGTAGCAGGCTTCCATGGGGATGCTCGCGAAAATGGTTTGCGTCGACCCGTAGGTCGGCATGCCCAAAAACATGGACAAAATTTCCAGAGTGTCGATCCCACCCGCTTCCAGACAGAGCCTCACGGCGATGTCGCTGACCGAACACATATAGGCGGTGGCCGGAGCGGCAACCAGTCCTTTGTCGGCAAATTTCGGACCCCAATTCTCTGCGACTTGGCGAACCCAGATCTGCTCGCCGCTGATGTCGATGTAGTGGCAGCCGGCCTTCAGGCAAGCTTCGATCACCGGCGGGCCATAGTAGATGCACGGCCCCACGGTGTTGCAGACCACTTTTGCGCCGGTGAAGAGTTTCGTGAGTTCCTCAGGGGAGCCGTGGACTTCCGCAATCTCGTAGTCTGCGCTTTCAATTCCCGGGACATGGCTCAGGACTTCCTGAAGCTTTTTCAGGTTGCGCCCCGCGGCAATAAAGGGAACTTTGTATTCGCGTAGGAACTCCACAATCAGGCGCCCGGAAAAGCCGCTCGCCCCGTGAACCACTACCGGTCTCTTGCTCATTGAACCTTGCCCCTCGCCCTTCATGGGCTTTCGCTTCGTCGATAAATTTTGCTGGCCAGCGGCACGATATTAGGCTAAAGTCTCTTTTTTGCTAGTAGGCACCTTTTAGGTACCTAGGTTCAGGAGAGCCCATAGTATGGACGCCCTCAATTGTCCCGTCACTCTGACCACACGCATCATCGGCGGCAAATGGAAACCCTCGATTCTGTTCTACCTCGAAGGCAGGATCCGCCGGTTCAACGAACTGCAAAGACTCCTCGTCGGACCAACGAAGAAAATGCTCACCCAGCAATTGCGCGAGCTCGAGCGCGACGGCCTCGTTAACCGCAGGGTCTACGCGGAAGTGCCGCCCCGCGTCGAGTATTCGATGACCAAACACGGCGAGAGTCTTCGGCCCATCCTCCGGCAGATGTCGGCCTGGGGCAAGAAACATCGCGCCAGGTATTCCGCAAACTCAAATTAGCGCGGCTCTTCGCTTCCCCTGTAAAGCCGCTCCCAGCCCCTGAGTTCCGGTCAGTTGGCGACCGCTTCCTTCACCGCCCCATGCCCCTCTCGTACTCGATAGGTTTCCTTTAATAACAGGGCCACGACAAAAAGCAGCGCTGCCCCTCCGGCCGACATCCATAGCGTTGCCCCAAGCCCCTGTGATTCCGCCACTCTCCCCGCAAGCACAGGCGCGACCGTCGCGCCGAGAATTTCCGCGCTCAACGTCGCAAGCCCGATGGCCGTCGCGGCAAATTGCGGGGGCACGCTTTCCGTTGGCACAAGCACCAGGATCAGCGCCGCAATTCCTTGCCCCGCGTTCGTTAAAGACACGATTGCCGCGAGAAGCCACGGGTAGTTGTACAGCGGCGAAATCAGCAGCGCCAGGGGCACTACCGCGATCATCACCGCCATCAGCAGCAATACCGGCTTGCGCCCCCACTTGTCGGACAGGCCAGGGAAATACAACGCAAAGAAAAAGCTTCCCAGCCCGCTCGCGCCCATCAAAAATCCGGCAGTCGTCGGCGCCTGATGGGCCACTTCCGTGATGTACAACGGCGCGAAAATTTGGTGCAGAAACAGCCACGACACAAATCCTGCGGCGCCTGCACAGCACAGCCACATATTCCGGTAACGCAGCACCGACAGAAAATCCCGCACTTTCACCGCTTGCCCGTGCACGCTCGGCACATTTCGTCTTTCGGGCTCTTTGACAAACTTCCAGATCAGCGCGCCCAGCGCGAATCCCGGCACGCCGGAAACGAAGAACGCCCATCTCCATCCCACTCGCGCCGCCACCTGCGTCGTCAACACCGGCGCAGCCGCCAATCCCACCAGCGCCGCCGCGCTCACCACAATGCCGATATTTCGCCCGCGCCGCGACGGCGGCGACGATTCTTCAATCAGCGCTGTCATGATCGACCACGCCGGCCCTTCCGCGATTCCCAGCAGCGCGCGCACCAGCAGCAACTGCTGAAAATTGTGCGTGATTCCCGAAATCCACGACAGCATCGAAAACAGAAACACCACTGGCACGAGGATCGGCTTTCGTCCCACGCGATCCGACAACGCGCCAAAAAACAAAGTTGACACCGCCCAGGTCACCGCCACCGCCGACCCGAGCAATCCCACCTGCTGCGTGCTTAAATGAAATTCCGGAACGAAGTACGGAGCCAAATAATGCTGTGACGTGCGGTCCAGAAATACCGTGCCCCAGGTAAAAAATAGGATCGCGACCAGCGTGTTTTCGTACCGCTTCCCCTTATCCATACCTCTCCCGGTCCGATCGCATGCCGGTCGTTGCTTTGATTGCCTGCTTCGATGTCTTCTTTGTTCGCTCTTTCTCTTCTGCGACTCGCGATTCGAATCCTCTCACCGCAAAAACATGCACAACTCCAGGGCGGCACACCGCAGGTGATGCAAAAACCTCGTCTGCAATTCCTGGATGGACACGCGTTGCGCGTGCACGCCCACATTCAGCGCCGCCACAACTTGCCCCGCGGGGTTTCGAATCGGTACCGCGACCGCCCGCAGCCCGTGCTCCAATTCCTGATCCACGATGGAATATCCGTTGCGCTGCACGATTCTTAAAATCTGTCGCAACTTTTCCACGCCCACAACGGTTCGTTCCGTGAATCGCCGGAACTCGATTCGCGACAAAATCTCTTCCGCCTCTTGCGGTGCCAAATGCGCCAGCAAAATTCGCCCCATCGTGGTGCAATACGCCGGCAAGCGGCTTCCCACTCCCAAATCGATCGACATAATCCGCGTCACGTTGGCCCGCGCAATGTAAACGATTTCTGTTCCATCCAGCGTCGCGATCGAGCACGACTCCCGCAAAACGTGGCTCACATGGTCGAGAATGGGCTGCGCCGCCGCTGCCAATGGCATCGACGAAATATAGGAATGTCCCAGCGTCAAAACTCTGGGACGCAAATAGTAATGCCGGTTGTCGTCCGATCCGGCGAAGCTCAGTTTCAGCAGCGTGTACAAGCAGCGCCGCACCGCTGCCCGCGAAAATCCCGTCTTCCCGCTGATCTGCGAAATGGTCAGTTCGCGCCTGGTTTGCGAAAACGCCTGAATCACAGCGAGGCCGCGAGCTAGCGACGTCATGAAGTTCGGATCGCCTTCCATGTCGTTCAGCGGCGTGGCGGGAGGTTGCGCCGCTTCCAGCAATCCTGCGGGCGTGGACGCCATCCGCGCTTGCTTTCGCGCCACCGCATCCGAAGGTTGTTTTCTGTTCGCTCCGTTCGAATCTTGTTTTCTTACTACCGCATCTGCAGCTTGCTTTCTCGCTACGCCGTCCGAAGCCGACTTTCTTGCTGCCCCGTCCGGAACTTGTTTTCTTGCTACCGCGTTCGAATCGATCGCTGGCATAGGTTTCCCTTTGGGAACCATCCTTTCGAAGCGCACCGAGGATACACGAAATGAGCGATAGGCGCACAGAATTTCGATAATCGCCTTGACGCCGATTCGAATGAAGTGGCATAAGATTCGAGCGCAGCGGCAAGCGTGGAGCTGAGCAAACGAAGCAGCGCCGAGTCTTGGACTGAGAAAATAGCAGGAGCAATGCAATGTCGAACATAGTGGGTTACCGTGGGCCTTATCCTGGGACGCAACCGAATCATCTTCATTCGCCGTACGTTTCTTCGATCAAGCGGGCGCCGCTGAAACCGCTCGTTCGAATTCCTCACACACTAACGGAAGTTACAGGACCGCAGTTCGGCAGCGAATCGGTCGATCCGAAAGCGTGCGATCTAACCAAGCAGCATTCGGGTGAACCGCTGGGAGAAAGAATCGTCGTGAGTGGCCGTGTACTGGATGAAAATTCGCGGCCCGTTCCGCACACACTGGTCGAAGTGTGGCAGGCAAATGCGGCGGGACGCTACATGCACAAAGTCGACCAGCACGACGCACCGCTCGATCCTAATTTCACTGGCTGCGGCCATGTCCTCGCTGACGCCGAAGGCCGCTACCGCTTTGTTACGATTCGTCCCGGCGAGTATCCCTGGCGCAACCATTACAACGCGTGGCGTCCCAAGCACATTCACTTCTCCCTTTTCGGGCCTGCGTTCGCGACGCGGCTCGTCACCCAGATGTATTTTCCGGGGGACCCGCTGATTCCGTTCGATCCGATTTTCAATTGCACGGCCGACGAAAAGGCGCGCAACCGCCTCATTTCCCTCTTCGACTGGGAAAGTACCATTCCGGTGCACGCACTCGGCTACCACTTCGACATTATTCTTAGCGGCCGCGAAGCCACTCCGATGGAGGAATGACATGAGCCTGCAAGCAACAACTTCGCAAACTGTCGGGCCTTATTTTTCGATTGGCCTCACGCGGTTGAAAAAAGTGGACCTCACCGCGCCAGGCGTTTCGGGCGAACGCGTCACCATCTCCGGCCGCGTTCTCGATGGCGACGGAAATCCCGTTTCCGATTGCGTCATCGAAATCTGGCAAGCCAACAGTCACGGCAAATACGCGCATCCGGAAGATGATCAAAAAAAGCCGATCGAGCCCGGGTTTCAGGGCTATGGAAGAATTCCGACGGACGAACTCGGCCGATTCAGCTTCACCACTATCAAGTCAGGACCTGTTCCCGGGCCGAACGGCAAGACGCAAGCTCCGCACATCGCCGTTTCGGTTTTCATGCGAGGCTTGCTGCGGCGCCTCGTCACGCGAATCTATTTTCCGAACGAGCCTGCGAATGCCGGCGATTTTGTTTTGAGCTTGGTTGAGCCGGAGCGGCGCGCGACACTCATCGCAAAGAGAAATGCAAATGAAATTGGGACGCTCGAGTGGAACGTGATTCTGCAAGGCTTGGACGAAACCGTTTTCTTCGACTTGCTGTGAAGACGGAAAACCTTCTGAACTGGACTAGCGTCAGCCCCACACGCGGCGGGCGGTGTCCACGACGAGCTGGAGTTTGGCCCACTGGCAGTCTTCGGTGATGAGATTGCCTTCGGCGGTCGAGGCGAAGCCGCATTGTGGGCTGAGCGCGAGATTTTCCATGGGCACGTATCGCGCGGCTTCCTTAATGCGTTGTTCGAGCACTTTCGTGTCTTCCATCTGCGGGACTTTTGTACTCACCAAACCCAGCACCACAGTTTTGCCTTTAGGAACGAAGCGCAACGGCTCGAAGGTTCCGGAGCGCGCATCATCGTATTCGAGAAGAAAGCGGTCCACGTCGAGAGTAGTGAACATCTTCTCAGCGATGGCATCGTAGCCGCCTTCGGCGTACCAATGGCTGCGATTGTTGCCGCGGCAAAGATGAATTGCCAGCGTCACGCCCGGGCGGCGGGCAGCCTTGAAACACGCATTGTCGGCTTTGATGGCTTCATCGAGTGCCTTGTCCGGCTCCATTTTCATTTCGGTGCTGATCCATTCACGCCATTTGGGATCCATGTAGTAGCTGTAGCGCGGCGCGTCAATCTGAATGTAGCTCACGCCCTCAGAAGATAATTTTGCGAGGTCGCTTTTCATAATTTCGACAATGTCGGCCAGCAGAGCAGAATGATCTTTGTAGACTTTGTCAGTGATCCCCGCTTTGAAGGAAATCGCAGGGAATTGCGTGGCGCTGGGGAGCGTCATCTTGATGGCCACAGTGCAATGCTTTTTTAAGAACGGCAGCTCGTGTCCGGTGAGCGGACGAATCTGGCGGAGCTTTCCCTGGACAACCCCCGTGACGTCACTCACCGAGGCGGCCTTCACTTCGCCAGCTTTCCAACGCCGCGCGACGGCATCGCCGTAGTCGAAACCCTCGACGGCGTCGTTGAAATCGCTCATGAAATTGCGCCGGCGGAGTTCGCCGTCCGTGGCGACTTCGAAGCCCAACTCTTTTTGTTTGGCGAGTACGCGCTGAATGTGCTGATCCTCGAGCTGGCGCAGTTTGTTCGGGTCTTCTGCGGCGTTGGCGCGGGCTTCGAGCAGCTCGGCTGGCCGCAGGAAACTTCCTACGTGATCGGCCCGAAATTGTGCTGGCATTTCTCTCCTCCTAAGAAAACGGATCGTAAAAGTCTCGAGTCGAGGGAGCCGGCAATTCGGAGCCGCGCCTCCCCAGCGCTCTTGAGATGCTGATGGCAAAACCGCGCACCAAAATGATTTTGTGAGTCAGTTCCTGCAAGCAAAATCGCGGGGAAGGCCCGGCGATGCCAAGAGCGCCGATGGGATGGCTGCCGCGCATGAAAACGGTGGCAGCCAGGCCAAAAAGTCCTTTCTCGAGCTCCCCCGAATCCGTGGCGTAGCCCTGGTGGCGCACAAGCGCCAGGTCTTCGAGCAATTGCGAGTACTTGATGATGGTGTTGGAAGTGAAGCGCGGCATGCCATTTCGCCTGGTGATGGCGTCCACTTCCTTTTGGGGAAGATAGGCGAGAATGGCCTTGCCGGCCGCAGTGCAGTGCGGCTGAAAAAGTCCGCCGATGGGAGTGCGGGCGGTGATGACGGTGTCGGGAGGATCGACGCGGTCGAGGCATACGATCCCACCGGCGCCAGGGACAGCGAAACTCACACTTTCATTGCAACGGCGGGACAACTCGACAAGGAAGCCGTGGATGTCGTTGCGGAGCGAGCGGGAGTCCAAAGCGCGGCAGCCCAGTTCGTGAAGACGAAGACCCAGGCGATAGCGTTCGTTGTCTGAATTTTTTTCGATGATCTCGAACTTGGCCATGGCGTTGAGCAAGCGGTAGACGGTGGTTTTGTTCAAACTCAAATCATCGGCCAATTGCGTGATGCCCATTTCGGGGCCGCAGTCGCCAAGATGCAGAAGAATGCGCAGGGCCTTTTGGAGAGATTTGCTGGAGCCGGGAGGCTCGGGATCTATGGGCTGCGACCTTTTCTTTCGAATGGAGCGAGAAGGCACGATTGCGTTCCCTTGAGCTTTGATTCCAGGCAGATTTTGCTTGATGACCGGGCCATTGTAGTCAGACTCGCGGGATAGTCAATATGAAACGTAAATTCACGATGTGAAACAAAGCGAATAGGATTGACAGGAGCGCGCAAGCAGAGTAAGCATGTCCCACTCAGATCGGGAATCCGGAAGGCGAATCCCATCGCTCTAGGGGAAAAACCCGTCCGAAGCAAAAAGGGAGGTCACAATGAAGAATTGGGCCCGTTGCAGTTTCCTTCTGCTCAGCGCGCTATTGTTCTGCTCCGCTGGATTAGTGCAGGCACAGGAGAAAACCGTAAAGAAGGCGCCGATCCAGAACACATCACCAGTTTCTGGAGAGGAGATGTTCAAGACGTATTGCGCGGCTTGTCATGGAAAAGACGCCAAAGGAGCGGGGCCAGCAACCCCGGATTTGAAAACAACACCGCCAGATTTGACCACGCTGGCAAAGAGGCACGACGGAAAATTTCCAGAGGATTACGTAACTAACGTCCTGCGGAACGGGGTCAAAGCGCCAGCGCATGGCAGCTCCGACATGCCGGTATGGGGGCCGCTGTTTGCGAAAGTGAGCGGCGAAGACCAATCCATCGTCAACATGCGGATTTCGAATCTGGTGCGCTACCTGGAGTCCGTGCAGGCGAAATAGACGTGGAAGAAACGGAATGAGGTGTCGCTCGTTGCGCGGCGAGAGCCTTCGGCATGCGAAGTAGCAACAACTTCAAAAGGGCAATGAGCCGCGATGAGTGAGCCCTTGCTATCAGCGGAACCTTTCAACCAGCGCGCGCGGTATGAGGCACTGATGGAGGTCGTCCGCAGCCGCATGACCAACCGCGCATTTGCGCCATACGAGGTGCCGCGGGAACATTTCGAACTCATTCTCGAAGCGGCGCGGCACGCTCCCTCCGGCGCCAACTCCCAACCGTGGCATTACATCGTAGTGACCGATCCGGCGGTGAAGGAAATCATCGGGCAGACGTTTGTGGATGAACAACAAGTCCGCACGCGATTGCACATGGGATTTCCGACGCCGAACTACAACGGGGTAAGAACCGCGCCGGGCTTGATTGTGGTGGTGGCGGATTTCCGGTTTGTGCGGGCGTTTCCGATTTTAAAAGACGATTCCGAACTTGCGAAGCGGTACCGGGAGAATGCGGAGCGAATCCTGCTGCAGTCGGTGGCGGCTTCGACGATGTCCGCTCACCTGGCGGCAGCAGCGCTGGGTTACGCGGTGTGGTGGATCACGGCGATTGGGCAGGAAGATATCCAGAAAAAACTGAAGCCGCTGCTAGGGGTTCCCGAAGAGCTGGCGGTTGTGGATGTGATGTGCTTCGGCCCGCCGCTCAAACCCTCGTATAAACGCTGGAAGAAATCGCTCGAACAAATCATGAACTGGGACCGGTTCAACCCCGCGAATTTCCTCACCACGGAACAAATCGACGAGTGGATCAAGACAATGCGGCACAAAGTGATGTACCGCGACGAATCGAAAATCGACTAAACCCCGAATGCCCACGAAACCCAATTTTTACGGCTGGAAGCTGGTTGGCGTGCTGTGGCTTCTGGATTTCCTCAACATGGGTTTCCCATTGTACGGCGGAACGATCATCCATTCCTACATGAGGAAGCAGATCGCCCTGAGCGGAGCGACGTATGGCTTCGGATTCACTTTGCTGAATTGGTTCGTCGGAGTTCCCTCGGTAATCGTGGGGGCAGTGATCGTGCGCTGGGGCATTCGTCGAACGTTTGCGATCGGATCGGCGTTGATCCTCATTGGCGCCTTGTGGCTGGCGGTCATCACCACAAAGCCGTGGCACTATCTCGTGGGGTTTGGCGTGCTGGCGGGCACGGGAATCAGCTTTGGCACGATTGTTCCCGCTGCAACGGCAGTGACGCGTTGGTTTAAGCGTTATCGCGGGAGGGCCATGGCCATACCGTTGAGCGCTTCCGGATTTGCTGGCTTCGTCATCGCACCGCTCATCAACAAAGTCCTGGCGGCAAACGGCGGAAATTGGCGCCAGGCCTGGGAAATTGTGGCAGGCGTGGCAATCCTTTCCGGGATCATCGCGTTTCTATTTGTAAAGGAAAGGCCGGAAGATCTGGGACAGACGGTGGATGGCGAAGCAATGGCAACAGCGGCTTCGGCTTCATCACGGGTGACAGATTCTCTGGTCAGCAAGTACCCGTGGACGCCGAGCCAGGCGTTTGCTACTCCAGCTTATTGGATGATTGTTATTGGCGGATTGGCCTGCCAATACCCATTTTTCTTTTTCACGGCGCACTGGGTGCCACACCTAAAAGGCGCGGGCGTGCAAGCGGGGGACGCGGCGTTTGCTATGGGCTTGTTCGCGCTGGGCGCGGTGGCGGGACGATTGATCGGCGGCTGGCTGATGGACCTGTTGCAAGCACGCTATGCATTCATCCTGGGGCTGTGCTGCTACTTTGCAGGGACAGTGCTGGCGCTCCGGGCCGGCCCCCACGCGTTGTGGACTGCGTATGTGGCTGCCATTTTGTACGGAGTCGCGTTTGGCTGGACTTTCATTTGCCTGAATACGGCCACGGGGCATTTTTTTGGACCCGCGGCATATCACAAGGTGAACGGTATGGCGCTGGCGCTGGGAGGGTTGATTTGCTCCCCGGCAGGCGTCATCGGTGGAAGACTTTTTGACGTTTATGGGAATTATCGATTGGCGTTTCAGCTCAACATGCTGATTGCCGCAACGGGAATCGTGGCGCTGTTTTTCGCAAAAATGCCCACGCCACCAGTGGAAAATCACCAGCCGGCGGTTTCGAGAGTTGCGCAAGAAACATAAGGAACCGTGGCAGGCGGGAATTTACCAGTCCGCGTATTTCGTGCCGTCCAGTGCGGTACCTGTCGATTTCGAATGAACATCAAAGACGTTTCCGCCACCCCAACTCGTGGCGTCCGGGTCGTCCTGAATCGAGCGCAAACTCCATTCGGCGCGGCCGGTCATGGGATCCACAGGAATCCGGCGAAGGAAACGCTTCTTTTGTCCGCCGGAGCTGCCGTACTCCACTCCCTTGACTAACGTCTCAAGGTCCGGGGGATACCCTTCGCTGCCGACTTCGACGCGGACCAAGTTGAGATCAGCCGCATCCTTAAAATGGTCGATGGCGTCGCGCATTTCGCGGAGGTCTCTGCGAAGCTCCGCTTCCTTTGCGCGGATGACTGTAAACCTCAAGATGGGAAGCGCCGCAGTTGAGAGAATGAGCAAAATGCTCGAGGCAAGGATTAGCTCAATCAGAGTGAGACCGGCTTCGCCGCGGAAAACCCGCTTACGCGCTCTCATTGGGCCTCTTCGAACCTTCCGTCCAAGCCCGCGTTCTCATACTCGGACCATTCCAGTTTACACAATTGGATGCAAGGATCAGGGAAAAAGAGCGCCGTTGTGCCGGCGATTTTCCAAGGCTTAGCCCCTTATTCGCTATTGGTGTTCCGGCCAAGCGCTATGTTTTGGCCGGCATTTTGGGATATGGTATCTGGTAGCCATCGCAAAGCTGCTTTGTAGCGCTTTTCCGGGCGTTGAAGCTGGTTCGAAGGACTGGAAGCCCCTTGATCAACGGCAAAATCGTCGCGGTCGTGATGCCCGCTTACAACGCGGCGAAAACTCTGGAAAAAACGGTCTGCGAACTGCCCGAAATTGTGGATTTGAAGATTCTTGTGGACGATCACAGTTCGGACGAGACTGTGGACGTTGCTTCGCGCCTCGGGTTGCGCGTCTTCGTGCATGAAAAGAATTACGGTTACGGCAGAAACCAACAAACTTGTTACAGAGAGGCTTTGACTGCCGGCGCGGATATCGTGGTCATGGTCCATCCCGACTATCAGTACACACCTCTCCTGGTGTCGGCGATGGCAGGCATGATCGCGTACGGCGTTTATGATGTGGTGCTTGGTTCGCGAATTCTTGGAGGCGGGGCCCTGAAAGGTGGCATGCCCGTTTACAAGTACATTGCCAACCGGTTTCTCACCGCCGCGCAAAATCTTTTTACCGGTGCCAAATTGTCGGAATACCACACCGGCTTTCGGGCTTTCTCGCGTGAGGTCCTGCTGAGCTTGCCCCTGCTGGAAAACTCGGATGATTTCGTGTTCGATAACCAGGTATTGGCGCAGTGCATCTGTTTCGGCTATCGCCTCGGCGAAGTATCCTGCCCGACGAAGTACTTCAAGGAAGCTTCCTCAATTAACTTTGTGCGAAGCGTCAAGTATGGGCTGGGAGTCCTCGTAACGACTTTGCAGTGTTTCCTGCAAAGGTCGGGGATTGCGCGCTTCCGTCTGTTCAGCCCCAAGAGCCGAAAGTTGCTTCAGGATTATTACCTTCCCATCCGCCCGGGTGACGCGACCGAGACTCCGCGTCCCGGCCAGGCTGGATCATGACTGCGATGAGATTCAACAGAGAGGACGGGAGAAAAGCATGAAGGGCGTAGTCCTCGCAGGCGGAACGGGATCGCGCTTGTTCCCGCTGACGCGCGTGACCAACAAGCATTTGCTTCCGGTCTATGACAAACCCATGGTTTATTATCCGATTCAGACGCTGGTTAACGCCGGGATTCACGAAATTCTTCTGGTTACGGGTGGGAAAAACGCCGGCGAGTTTTTGCGCCTGCTCGGCGATGGCCACGATTTTGGCCTGAAGCACCTGGATTACACCTATCAAGAGGGCGAAGGGGGAATCGCAGAAGCGCTGCAATTGGCGGAATATTTTGCGGCAGGCGACAAAATCTGCGTGATCTTAGGGGACAACATCATTGAGAACACCATCTGCCAAGCGGTGGCGAGCTTCAAGAAACAGAAGAAAGGCGCGAAATTGCTTTTGAAGGAAGTGGAAGACGCTCACCGGTTTGGCGTTGCTGAGATTCGAGGAGAACGCGTCGTCGGGATTGAAGAAAAGCCCAAAGTCCCGAAATCCAATTTTGCGGTAATCGGCGTGTATTTCTATGACGCCAGCGTGTTTGAAAAAATCCGCAGGCTGAAACCTTCCGGCCGTGGGGAACTTGAAATCACGGACGTTAACAATTTCTACGTTGAAGAGGAAAGTCTGACGTGGGAGTTGCTGGACGGGTGGTGGACGGATGCGGGGACGTTTGAATCCCTGCTGCGCGCGAACAATCTGGTGGCCAGGACAGGCGCTAACAAAATTGGGGTCGAAGCCTCTGCAACCGCGAGTTCACACCGGGAAGCTGGCCGATGAAGATCCTGGTAACCGGCGGCGCGGGATTCATCGGATCAAATTTCATTCGCTACGTTCTCCAGGCGGGTCGTGGATACAGCATTGTTAACTACGACAAGCTGACTTACGCGGGAAACCCCGCAAATCTTGAGTCCGTCGGCAGCAATCCCAATTACAGTTTTGTCCGTGGCGACATTTGCGAAGCCGCGGACGTAGAGAAGGCGATGCGGGGCTGCGACGCTGTGGTGCATTTCGCAGCCGAATCTCACGTCGACCGGAGCATTTACGAACCCGCACCGGTCATCCAGACCAATGTGACCGGGACGTTTGTGCTTCTGCAAACCGCCAGGAAACTGGGTGTGCCGCGGTTCGTGCACATTTCGACGGACGAAGTTTATGGTGATATTCCTCCCAACGCTTTTTCGGATGAAGATTCCCGATTGCGGCCGAGCAGCCCGTATTCGGCATCGAAAGCGAGCGCCGACCTTTTGGTGCTGTCTTACGTGCGGACGTATGGATTTCCCGCGATCATTACACGCTCTTCCAACAATTATGGGCCTTGCCAGTTCCCAGAAAAATTCTTGCCCTTGATGATCACCAACGCGCTTCACGACAAAGCGCTTCCGATTTACGGCGATGGCAGGCAAGTGCGCGACTGGCTTCACGTGGAAGATAATTGCCGGGGAATTCTGTGCGTTTTGGAGCGGGGCAGGCTGGGCGAAATCTATAACATCGGGGGATCCGAGCTCCACGAAAACGTAGACGTGGCGCGCCAGCTTTTGCGGCTGATGGGCAAGGACGAAAGCTTGATTGCATTTGTGGAAGACCGCCCGGGCCATGACCGCCGGTACGCGGTGAATTGCGCGAAGATTGGCGCCGAGCTGGGTTGGAAGCCGGAGGTTTCGCTGACAGAAGGCCTGCGACGAACTATTGATTGGTACAAAACCAATAAAAAATGGCTCGAGGCGGTCCGTGACGGCGAGTATCGCTCGTACTACGAGAAATACTATGAAAATCGGAACAGCTCGCTTCAAGCCGTCACTCAGCCCGCATCGCGGACCAGGACGATACGGTAGGTCGTTCCGTAACGTTTGAGTTTTTTTCTAGAAAGTTGTGGGCAAATCAAGTTTCGGAGTCCAATGCAGACGAAGACAGTACCTGCCGCAGCATGATCGAGCGAATCGACACCGCGTTGCCTGACGTTTTCGAACTTAGGCCCAAAATATTCTCCGACGAGCGCGGGTTTTTCATCGAAACGTACCATCAGGCGCGCTTCCGCGAACTCGGGATCAAGGAAAATTTTGTTCAGGACAATCATTCCTCTTCGGTGCGTGGGACGCTTCGCGGTCTTCACTACCAGTTAAGGCATCCGCAAGCAAAGCTCTGCCGCGTCATTGAAGGAAAAGTTTTGGATGTGACGGCGGATATTCGAGTTGGCTCGCCGCATTTTGGCAAATGGGCCAGCGTAGTGCTGTCCGCCGAACTGAAAAATCAGATTTACATTCCCGTGGGATTTGCCCATGGGTATCTGGTACTAACTGATGAAGTCCACTTTCTCTATAAATGCAGCGACTTTTATGATCCTGAGGACCAACGAGGGATTTCCTGGGATGATCCTGATCTGAACATCTCTTGGGGGATTGCAAGTCCCTTACTCTCGCAAAAGGATATGAAGAACCCGAGGTTGTCCCAGATCGCCGCAAAAGACCTTCCGCAGTATTCCCGCAAATGAAGCCAAAGATTCTGCTTACAGGGAAGACCGGTCAGATTGGATCGGAGCTATTGTCATTGCTGCCGGAGCTGGGCGAAGTGATTGCGCCGAACCGGAAGGATTTGGACCTGCTCGATCTTGAGAGTATCCGGAACGTGGTAGGTAGCGTGAGGCCAAATCTGATCGTTAACGCGGCCGCTTTTACTGCTGTGGATGCTTCGGAGTCCGAGAGCAACACCGCCTACGCAATAAACGCGGAGGCGCCGGCAATACTCGCCGAGGAGGCCAAGGGGATTGGAGCAGCAGTCCTCCACTATTCCACTGACTATGTTTTCGACGGGCGAAAGAGAACTCCCTATGAGGAAAACGACGCCACTGGCCCGATCAACGTCTACGGCAAATCGAAGTTAGCAGGCGAACAGGCCATACAGGCTTCTGGCGTGCCTCATCTCATAATTCGCACCGCTTGGGTTTATTCCACGCGCGGACGGAATTTCCTGTTAACAATCTTGCGGCTGGCAACGGAGCGGGAGGAGTTGAGGATCGTCCAGGATCAAACCGGATCCCCCACCTGGAGCCGGGAGGTTGCAGCATCAACCGTCCGGATTTTGGCGCAGCTCCTGCAACGTGGAAATCCCGCAGACGGCTTTTTGCATGCCGGAGGGACTTATCACATGACGGCGGGCGGCCAAACGACTTGGTACAATTTCGCCAAGGCGATTCTCGAGGCTGCAGCTAAAGTTCCCAGGGAGGCTATGTGGCTTTCGGCAGCCACGCGGGGAAGGCCTCTGATCGCCCGCCGCGTTCTTCCAATCTCTACTGCAGAATACCCGACACCTGCTTCGAGGCCGGCCTATTCCGTTCTTTCTAACTCTCGCCTCGTGCAAAGATTTGGGTTTTCGCTGCCGGACTGGCGCGCAGAGTTGGATCAGTGCTTGACTTTGCCTTTGGTTGGGCTAAATACCTGAACTAAAGGTTTGAAAACTTTGGCCGGAAGACCCGGACTCTACCTGGGCGATCCTAATCAGGCATGTACAACGCCTGACCGGCGGAGTCTAATCTCTTTATCGCTCAACTGAACACGACACGCATCAGGGGTACGAAGTCTTACTTGAGTAGGACTGACAAGACATAGGGTGGTGGAACCCGTTCGCCACCTTTTACCTGAACGTCGATATAAAAGGCTTGATCCTGCCAACGGTACATTCGCTCGGAATCCTCCGTTTTTATGAAAATTGATGTGAGATAGTAATTTCCATCAGCGACATCTAAAGGGACTTTGCAGGACATTGTGTGGCCGGTGGTTGTAGCAACCACATTGGCGTCACAACGAAAGGCCGTTGCCATATGCCTTTGCTCCGGACTGAGCGTGTCATATGTTTGCCATGTCAGGGATGCCGCCTGAACATTTACACTTGGAAACCATTGCGTCTCAAGCACCAACGCTGCGCCTCGTTGAACTGTATGTTTTGGTTTGGCCAGTGCGCTCGATGTCCATATGAGGCCAATTAGCGCAATTGCCAGAAGTTGTTTGTACACGCGCCCTCCTTTTGCTGAAGAGCCCCGGTCAAGCAGCAAGAAAGCCTGCTGCCTTGCCGGAGCTGACATGTATGGACGACATAATTCGCAAAACACATTGAATGTCCGCTCGAATCGCGGGAACTGTCAAAATTAGCAGTCCGCAAGTTTTGTAGTTTCGTGACGCGACTACCTAGGGGCGGGTTCAGGGCATCCGACTTCTTTCACCTACCAAGTCATAGACTTCCAAGCACATAGGATCGCGCACGGCCAGAGAACGAAGAAACCGGCTGCTCAGAAATACGGAATGTGTCAACTGTTAGACCACGGCTATTCCAAACGTCCCCAGCGAAAAGTGGGACCGATTGTGACCCGCACAAAGTTCTGCCGATTGGTAAGCAAATTAGGAAACAAATGCGTGTTGATCCAGTCGGTTGTGACTCGGAGGCCAACCCGCTTTGATACGTTGAGGTCGAAGCCACCTCCCAAGCCGAAGAAAAGTCGCGTATCTGTCTGGTGAGCGCTAGGGACAGGAGCCCCGAGTAGCTGTAGCAGCCCGACCAATTGGGGCGGCAAAGTGACATCCGCCGCAGCATGAATTCCTCCAAGGCCGGGACGGCCCAAGAACGTGACTTGCCGCCACTTTCGCCAATAAAACTGCGGACCCGCGGCAAACGTATAACTGGTCGCCTTGAACGGTACGTTCACGGAACTGGGAGGGGGCGCGCCTAACGGGGCGGCCTTGATCAGGATCGGCGCGTAGACCGTACTGCTCCCGTTGATCGTTCCGCCTCCACTGATGATGGAATCACCAGAGGCGCTGAAATCTGCGCCTAGTGCTATCCAAGGTTTCAAGGTGACGCCAAAATCGACGTCGAACCCGCGCTGCGACAGACTAAGCCCAGGATTATTGAAATAATCGAAGCCGGTGTACACGGTGTACCGGTTGATGCTAATGCTTTGCTGCGCGAACGCAGGTGCACAAAGGAAGAGGGCGAGACTGGAAAAAGCTATAGTTTTCATAAGCGCCATCACTTTGTTCAGAGAAGTGAATACGAGTCCTGCCATTGAATCGCGGATTGACCGAGGCTACCCACCAGTTTGAACGACATCTTCAGCGAGAGGCCGCCATCCCTCATTCACGCTTCCGCAATAAACTGGCGCAGGCTCGGTGCAAGAGCCCGTTCAGAGTGGTGAATAAGAGCGACTCCCAAGCCTTCATCGTACTCAAGTGAATTCGTTTCGCAGCAATTTGCGCAGAGCCAGAAATGTTGCACCGCATGGGTGTTCGCTGGACGGCTGTCCTCGACAGGGCGTTTGGGGAAACGAAAAAACCGCCCTTGTCGATAAACAAACTCGATTGAACAGTCTGGATTTGAACACTTCCAAATCATCTAGCCCTCCATCGGCAGCCCCTGCAGACGCCGACCATGTTCGGCCTGCTTCCCGGATGTCGTACGGTGAGGGAATAGTAACTAGGACTTGAAAGCTGTCACCTGTCACTTTTGACAGGCACGGCATAAAACGTCAGGACGCCGCTACCAGGAGGGGATTGCCCCTGTTCGTTCTGACAGTTCAAACAAATTCGCCGGAAGAATAGGCTTGGCCCATCTCTCGTTAGAGCACACGGGAGGCGGCCACTCCCCCCCAGCTGGAGGCGTGGATTGGCCGCCTCCTGCATTCTTTCACGGAGTACTGATATCGGCCGGCACTTCGCCCGGTGGTGAATAAGGGCATCGCTGGCATCTAGCCTAAGGCTTTTATCTGGTGAGCTAAAACCCAAGGATCAGCAGCATTAAGAGAATTGCAATAAGCTTTGCGGAGCTTCCGCAAAGTTGGTCATTCAGTATCGGCTCTTGCGGACAACCCCGTCGGCTAGGAATGTTCATCGGGGCTGATCTGCTCAAGGAGTGTTCGGATTCGGTAGGAACGCTCTTCGCACTGAGCCGCTACTTCTGCGCTGGGCCGCGATTGGAGTGCCCGTTCCTGCTCCTCAATGAGCCTAAGAACCTCGCTCAGGATCTCTTCTTGCTCACGGTTCTGCATCATTACTCTATGAACACTTAACGTAGGCTAACTTCCTTTTAGACTCCTAGAAAGGCCCGGCTGAGCCCCAACTCAGCCTCAAACCAAGTCCCCAGGCACTGGACCCATCTCGGAAGCGGGCGGGAGCCTATGGCCTTGCACGGGGCGCGAAGACTGTCAAGAGTGACAGGCTCGCTTCGCTAGGCCTTGGCCTTCCGCTAGCCCAATTCCAGGCAAGTCCGCGAACCAGAAAAAATTGCAGATATAATGTCGGCGATCTTCGCCTCCATATTAATCATGACTATCCTCAAATTTGGGAACCTATCCTGCAGGTGATCGAGATCGTGAGTATCCAATGCGTGTGTGTTGACGGGGTCCACCAACAGCACATCACAGGCTGACTCGATGATCTCCGCAGTAATGCTAGAAGACGACTGTTGTGCGTCTACCAATGAAATGCCCACTTGATTCTTAAGGGTGCGCGCGAGCGCACCGCGCAGAAGCTGATGGTCGCTCAACAAGAAAACTCGAATTGGGAGATGCGGGGTCCCCACTACTGATCTGGTTGTTGTCGCAGGTTGCAGAGGTAATAGTGTCTGAGCCTCCATGGCAACTCCTCCCTGTCAAGTGTGCGGAGGAGTGGAGCAGGGAAAGCTACTTACGGGCAACTGTCAAAAATAACAGTGTCCCGAAAAGCTTGTCCTCGACCGCCATTGAGAGAGAACTTCAGGTGTGCACAGGGGTGGCAGTAAATTATGGCTATATACGAGGGATTTGCAATAGGCTCATGTCCTTTTGCTTGCTGTTATTCGGGTTCGACGACCACGAACGTAGTGTTTCCTCCTCGATTCACCAAGAGCATAATCGGCTTTTTTCCCGCCTGGCTGGTTAAGCGATCGTAATCGCCCACCGAGGTAACTGGCTGCCGGTTGATTTGCTCGATCACGTCTCCGCGCTGGAGGCCTGCATCTGCGGCGGGTGAACCGGAAGGCACGGTCAAGATTACAACACCCTTTACCTGGAAGCCCAACCCAAGCTGCTGGCGGATGTCGGCGGTAAGTTCGCCGACCTGAACATCTCGCATCGCGCCGTTCTCCGCGGAGCCACCAGGAGTACTGCCCGGGCCTTTACTAACCGGGGCCTCGACCAGTGTTAGGTTCACGTCGCGCGACTCGCCGTTGCGGTTTACCTTGAGGCGCACGGTAGTGCCCGGCGTCATGGCTCCGACTTTGAGTCGTAGCTCGTTCGGACCGCCGATGGGCTGCCCATCCAGCTCCGTAATAACGTCGCCCCTTTGTAAGCCAGCTTTCGCACCCGGACTGTCCGGCTGGACGTCGCCGACCAAGGTGCCCTTCTCGGGCGGAACACCGAACGCTTTTGCGAGTTCAGGCGTAACCTCCTGAATGCCGATGCCGATATAACCGCGCACGACCTTTCCGTGTTTCAGGAGATCGTCCATGACATGCTTCGCCATGTTGACGGGAATAGCAAAACCGATTCCCTGGTTCCCACCGGAGCCGCCCGAGAGGATCGCGGTATTGATTCCGATCAATTCACCGCGTGAATTCAAAAGAGCACCTCCAGAGTTGCCGGGATTGATAGCTGCGTCGGTCTGAATGAAATCCTCGTAATCCTCCATGTCGAGACCATTACGCCCCGTCGCGCTTATGATTCCCATAGTGGCCGTTTCACCCACGCCAAAGGGATTGCCGATGGCAAACGCAAAATCCCCGACTTGCAGTTTTGACGAATCTCCAAATGCGATTGTCGGCAGCACTGTTGCGGCGACTTTAACGACCGCAATATCGGTCTTAGGGTCGGCACCGACTACCTTTTCCGGGAACTGCCGCTTGTCTGCGAACATCACCGTGATGTCCGACGCCTTATCAATGACGTGATTGTTGGTGAGAATCGAACCATCCGAGCTAACCACAACACCCGATCCTAGGCCCCTCTCACGCTCCTGCTGCGGACCAGGGGGGAATTGTCCACCAAAGAACTGCTGAAAAAAGGGATCACTAAAGTATGGTGCTTGGGGCACATTTACGATCCGGGAAGAAAAAATGCTGACAACAGCTGGGAGCGCAGGTTTAAGCACAGTCGCGAAGCCCAATTCGGAGCTAACATCGTCTCCACCTCCTTCTCCACGAGCTGCGAAAATCGGTGCGACCTTCACACCGCTGACGAAGGGGCGCCGGCCCCAAGCAGGAGAAAAAAACCAAACAAAACTCCGATTATGAAAATAAATGCCAAAGAGAAAACTAGCGCTGACTGGCGCACCTGAATTGTTTTCACGCCCAGGAAGAACTCTGCAAAGTTAAAGCCTCCTTGGAAAAGCATATAGGTCCTCCCAAGGATTTCATTCCGTGTTCGCGGGAGACTAAAGCAATCATGGGCATTCACACACTGTCAGAAGTGACAGCTCGACGACAGTGAGATATCGGCTTCATAAGCAAATGCGGTAACCGCGAGCGCAAAAACATATGGCTCAACCCTCTGGCGCTGGAGGCACATCTCCGCCGGCGAAACGGCTCCGGCCCTGCTTGCTCCAGAACAACGACGGTCACATGGTCGGAAGCATTTACTTCTAGTAGCAGGTGGTTGAGAAGCGCGGAGATCGTTTCTCCAGGCGGCAATTCGCCAGGTATTTTCGAAGGATACTGATAATGCGGTTCAGCGGTTTTTTTCTTTCGGTTCTTTTTCTCTGTGGATTTGCCCCATTTTTGTTAGCCGAGGGGCACGCTGGTGCCCCTCCAAATTCTCCGGTAGAACGCCGCTTGCGTCTGTTCAACACTCATACGGGTGAGCGCATCGACATAGTCTACCGGCGTGACGACGTTTATCTCGACGACGCACTCGCCAAGCTGGATCACTTCTTGCGTGATCACCGCACCGGCCAGGAGTTCCACTACGACCCTCAACTGTTGGACCTTCTGACGGACCTCACCGCCGCTGCGGGTAAGCCCGACGCCGAGATCGAAGTCATCTGCGGCTACCGTTCGCCATGGAGCAACGAATTCCTGCGTGCCCACACTGCTGGCGTTGCCAAGCACAGTCTCCATATGCAAGCGAGGGCAATCGACGTTCGCCTCCCTGGCGTCTCCACACTGGATCTCCGAAATGCGGCTCTATCGCTTCGCCGCGGAGGCGTCGGGTACTATCCTCGGTCAGGATTCATTCATGTTGATACGGGCCGCGTCACGCAGTGGTGCTTTGGCTGTTCCTGACCATTTGTTCTTTGATGATCACAAGCCAATGCCAATGCTGCTAGGCCAACGTTTTCACCGAGATGAGCAGCTCACATAAATGCGGCGGAGTGGGAATTCAAACCAGCGGTTCTTACTGATGGCAAGGCTGTGGCGGTAATTTATCCCTTCCGATTCTTTTTCAAATTTAGGTAGATACCCGCTCCCATTTGTACCTAACCCTCTGTGGCCTCTTAAGTGCGCTAGTTCGTGGAACGGCATTGAGTGGGATTCCTCTTGGGAATCGAAAGCAGTTCTAAATACCACCGTTGCCAACACCTCCGACTGTAAAAACTGACAGTTTGGTCCGATAACCGCGGGCGGCAGATTCATAAGAGCGATGGCAGGCGAGGTGTGGAATGGCGACAGTCAAGGAAGTAAATTTCGTGTTCAAGCCTACAACCTGACAAATACGCCTCATTTCGCGAACCCAGACTCGGATTTGAGTCATGGAACTTTCGGGCAAATCAATAGCGTTCAGCCTAATAGCTGGCGCCAAGTTGAACTTGGCTTGCGGGTTACCTTCTGAATCTCCCTCGCAATTAGGTTTTTTACCTCGGCCAGGGCCTGACTCTGGCCGAGCTTTTCCAAATGGAGGTGCCGAACGTCGCTTCGACTCGCCGGACCGCTCGAGTCAACTGCTCATAGACTCCCTTCCGCAATGCAAAGGGTGCGTGCAGCTTTGCTGCTTGTTCACTCACGAGATGGCCGGCTGTCGAAATGCGTTCTGATGAGGAAACCACACAAAACTTGCTTTAGAGCAACGACTCGGCCCCCGTCATGTCCGTATCATGGAACTCGGGGGCCCCCGTACAGGTAACCGTTTCAATGCCGCTGGGTATCTGTGCTGCATTCGAGACTTCGCCGGAGCGCCTAGTCCGCTGACTGGATCGAGGGATCTGCTATGCACATCCCGGTGAGTCTGCTTGTGGTGTTTTTTGAACGTAGTGCCTTATAAAGCCGCCCGACTAAATGAACGAACCAACTACTCGTTTCTCAAGTATTGAGGGTTCTTCAAAGGACCTATCTCCAATAGGAGCGGTCCTCTCGTCCGGGCACATGTCAATCGGATTTAGCAATAAAGTGAGGGAGAAGAACGCATGATAATCGGTGATCGATTGCGAGACTTGAGAGAGGCGAGGAACCTTTCGCAGGGAGACATCGAAAAACGCACTGGTCTGCTTCGTTGCTACATTTCCAGAGTCGAAAACGGCCACACTGTTCCGAGCATCGAAACTCTAGAGAAGATGGCGAGGGCCGTTGACGTTCCCATGTACCAACTCTTTTATGACGGAGATAAGCCGCCACAGATTCCGAGCGCACTCAAGGCCGCTAATCGAAGACAGAAAGACGATTGGGCTTCGCGGGGCAAGGGCTTACGGATGTTCACGAAGATCAGGCAAGCCATCAGCCGCATGACTGATGCTGATAGAAAACTTCTCGCGCACATGGCCCAGAGGATGAGCCAACGAAGCCGGGCAGCTTAAGATCACCGCGGATGGCCCAAGGGCGATACCAGCGCCGCTGGTGATGTACTTTGTGCCAGTATTTCAGTCCACTTTCTCGCGGCTCTACAGTTTCCGGAGAAGGTTCCTGTGCCTAACATAGTGCGATTGCGATGCTGGCTTAACGGGTTTCCAAAATTTCCCGGCCGTTTGCTGCTTGAATGGGACGAGCATTCTTGAAATACAACTTGGCGAACGCGGCCAGTTGAGCCTCGGATAGGGCCACAGGAGTTTTCATTACGTACCAGGTCACCCCCTCGGAACAAGGTGGCGTGGTAAGCGAACCAGTAAACGTGTAGTATCCGCGATCAGCTGGAAGCAGGTCTGTGGCGTTGACAGTTGCTCCGGAAACATCTGCTGCTTTCTCTTTTTCTTTCGGAATATTCTTCCAGACTGAATCAATAAGCCCGTTAGCTTTCCCCTTCTTCAAAAAGACTGCAACTACGGCCAGACGGCCCTCCCCATCTTGGTGTACCAGGTGGGCCACCATGTCGTAACCGTGTCCGTTAACAAGTTCCTCGCTCGGGTGATGAAAATGAAATTGCTTCAAAGTGTAGGTTTTATCGCCCGCCATCAGAGTACTGCCCGTCGGGTAATTGACTTGGATGGTGTGACCGTTATCGATTATGTTCAGCGACACGGAATTGTAGTCGAATTTAAGCGCCGGCAAGTCGGTCTTTCTGGCGTCCCTAATGTCGATGGGGGATTGTGTTCTGCCGCTTGAACAGGCCGCGTAACTAGAATTGAGTTTTCCCCATTCATTGGGCCCTTCTTGTCCGCTGTAACTCCAGTGCGCTGGCGTTTCCTGGGTGCTTGCTAAAACTGGAGCCAGTATGATGCACATGAGACCCGAGCGGAAGCATCCTCTATGGAAAGCTGGAGTCTTCATTCTCAGTTCTCCCAGCGCAGTTTGAGAGGCACCCTAGCTTGAGTGCTTGTGCCACGACGCGAGTGCCCACGCTGCGTGCCAACGAGGTAGGCCTATGTTTTTCCGCGAAGCTAAGAGAGGTCACGCTCTCACTCAGGATTGCCTGGCGGTGCCTCGCGGATTCTTTCGACTCAAACCGCCTTTGAGTCCTTCTCGTGGCGAAGGGAATAGTAATTACGTCCAGAAAGCTGTCACCTGTCACTTTTGACAGGTGCGGCGTAAATCGTCAGCGCATCGCTGCCAGCAGGGGTTTGCACTGTTTATTTTAACAGTTCCAGCAAATGCGTCGGAGAACTACGATCATTGAGTCAGAACGAGGCTGAAGTCGAGGAGACGGTCGCTTTCCTCCTGAGCTGGGTCAGGTTCAGAATGTCGGCCGCCTCCTTCATGCTTTCAAGAAGTACTGATACGGCTACTGCATTCCGCTCTCTCCGATGGCCATTTCTCGAATAAGCTGCCTGATTCGGGAGTAAGTGAGTCTCGCCGGTCAGAATTAGATTTGCAATTATTCGCCTGCTTTTGCAGCTCTCGTTTTGGGAGGCAGAGGCACACGAACATGGATAGTAGTTCCAGCCAGCGGCTTCGAATCAATCGAAATCGTCCCGCCAACCAGCCGAACTCGCTCTTGCATACTTGTGACGCCCAGACCTCGGTCTTGCATTGCTGCTGCGACGTCAAATCCCTTGCCTGAGTCGCTCACACTGAGTTGGATCTCGCCATGCTCTTCTTGAATCTCTACTTCAATCCGTTTCTGGCCGCTATGTTTGGCCGCATTGTGCAACGCTTCTTGCAGCACTCGAAAGAGGCATAACGAGATTTCGGACGGCAGAGAGTCGGGCAGTCCAGAGCTCTTGAACTCGACCTCCATCCCCTGTCGCACTGCGAACTCGTTACACCAGCTTTTCATGCCTCCGACGATACCGAGATATTCTAGTTTAGAGGAGTGTAATTCGTGCGATAAGGCTTGGATGTCTTTCGATAGCTCTCCTACCCGCTCTGAGAGTTCGCGCGCCCAGTTCCACACTTCGGAAGGCGTTTCCTGGCGCGCTTGGACCTGTCCGAGTTCAATCGCCAACATTGCAAGACGCTGGCCGATGTCGTCGTGAAGCTCTCTTGCTATACGGGCGCGCTCTTGCTCCTGAGCTTCGACCAACTTTCGGGTCATGCCTGAGAGTGCCTCTTCTGCCTTCTTGCGCTCGGTGATGTCACGTGAGATTCCTGACGCTCCGACGACGTGGCCCTCGGCATCGACTATCGGAGAGATCGTCAACGATATGTCAACTAGGGTACCGTCCTTCCTCTGGCCCACAGTTTCGTAAGGCTTCACCGCTTCGCCCCTTATTACCCTCTCGAGGTTGCGTTGTCCCTCCTCAGAACGATCTGCGGCCCTGAGAAAAGAAATATTGTTGCCCAATGCTTCACTCGTGGAGTAGCCAAAAAGAAGTTCCGCACCTTTGTTCCATTCTGTAATAGTTCCACGAACATCCGTACCGACAATTGCGTCGCCGGAGGATTCGACAATCGCGGCATACAAGAACCGAACTTCCTCCGCCTTCTTCTTTTCTGTTATGTCCTCAACCATTGCAACAATCAACGGAGGGGTGTGACTTAACAAAGAGATACTCAAACGCCCCCAAACCAAGGAGCCGTCTCGTCGAAAAAAACGTTTATCTATTTGATAGTGATTTATCGAACCGGCCCGTAGCTGCTCAAAAAGCGCCCAGTCTTTCTCGGCGTCCTCGCGAGGAGAAAAGTCGACACAGTGCTTGCCACGCATTTCCTCTTCGCTGAATCCAAGCATCGAGCAAAGGGCGGGATTGACGAAGAGAGGCCGCCCTTCTAGGTTCTCCAACGCAATCCCGATCGGACTTGCTTTGAACGCAGTATAGAAGAGCAGGTCGTCAGGTCTCGCAGCTGGTTCTCTCTCTTGC
>Ga0187778_10000099_pt1 | contig 53509 bp, 44 predicted proteins | sample 1015_Q2_SP5_20_M_FD_132418 | JGI IMG/M metagenome (GOLD analysis project Ga0187778, IMG submission 132418) | Tropical peat soil microbial communities from peatlands in Department of Meta, Colombia - 1015_Q2_SP5_20_MG | ecosystem: Environmental > Terrestrial > Soil > Wetlands > Peat | place...
ATGCTCGTGAGCTGGTCGTAGACGAAGAGCCCGAAGGTGGTGTCGAAGTACACAACGACGGCGGGTCGGCTCTTCTCGAGGTCGCCGATGACGATCTGCTGTGCCAGGGTCGTCTGCGCCGCCTCGACGTGGTAGAAGCGCGACGCAGGCACGCGGTTGAGGAGGTAGTAGATGAGCCCCTCCTGGTTGGCGAAGTCGAACACCGGCCCGTTCGTCCCGGCATAGCGGTCGAGCACGGCGCCGAGGTCGAAGATCTGCGACTGGGGGACGATGCCCGGCTCGGTGTAGCCGAGCTTCGCCACCGCCGGGATCTCGGCGGGCACGACGGGGTGGAAGTTCACCGGTGTATCCCGTAGCGAGGCGATGGAGATCGGGGCGAGGCCGATGGATGCGACCACCACGATCGTGGTGACCGGTGCCAGGGGCAGCGAGGCGCGCAGCCAGTGGGTCGTCGCCCTCGCCCGCATCCAACGGTCCCCCACCTCCACCAGTTCGACGATCCAGAGGATCAGGAGCGGGACCACGGTCGCGAACACCTCGAACACGTGGCCCGCGTCCGGCCGGTCCAGGGCCTTGGTGTAGTAGAGGGGCACGAACGTCGCCGCCGCGACCATCGTCCACTCCCTCGTCGTCCAGCTGGATCGGCGCAGGAGCTTCGCCGTCACCCGCCAGACCGTCATCCAGAGGAGGAGGACCGGCACCACCAGCTCGATCGTGGGCTGGAAGCTGTGGAGCGAGAACTGCAGTGGCTCGCCGCCCCACAGCTCGTGGCCGGTCGCCGTCACCCGGTAGTAGTCGACGAACGCCGACAACGCCCCCTCGGCGAGGAGGAAGAGGGCCCACACGGCCAGGAGGACGGCGCCCGAGGCGGCACACCACAGCGTCCGGGGGAACGAGCGACGGAGGCTCGACCCGGGTGCCCGGTGGACCCACTCGAAGGCCACCAGGACGACGACCATGCCCACGGCCAAGAGCGTGATCTCGGGTGTGAGGATCGACGCCAGGACCAGGGTGAAGACGAAGAGCACGCACCATCTGGCCGTCGCCTTGCGCAGCGCCACCTCGAAGAGGATCAGGGCGATCGGCAGGAGGATGAAGCGTGTCCCGGCCCAGCCCAGGAAGTACGCCAGGACCATGGCCGAGGACAGCCCGAAGATGAGCACCTTGTTCCGACGGGCGAAGTGGACCACGAAGAGATACAGGCTGATCCACGACATCGGGACGATGAACAGCCAGAACGCCGCGTTCGCCCCCCACCGCGAGTTGGCGAACACGCCGAAGCCCAGCGCGGCGTAGAAGTCGTCCATGAGGAGCCCGTGGAGCAACGAGATGTCGCGCCACGGGAAGAGCCCGTGCCCGAAGGTCAGCTGCGCCCCCGTGAGCGCCTGCGCGTCGTCGAAGCCCTGGAACCAGCCGCTGGCGCCGGGGAGCGACGCGGTGAAGAGGAAGATGAGCACCGGCCCGACGAGATAGAGCAGGACGCGGCTCTCGAGCCGCAAGGCCCCGACCGGGCCCGGGAGCCGGCGTGACCCCCGAACGCACAGTGCGAACACCGCCAGCACCAGCAGGACGGTCAACCAGATCGGGAACCATTCGTAGTGGACGACTCGTCGATCCGAGGCGATGGTAACGGTGGTCGAGCGGGAGACGAGGTAGAGCACCGGGACGACGACGATCGACGCGTAGGCGTTGACCCGTGCCGTCGCCGCGCGCCACGCGGTCAGCGCCTCCGGTCCCGCGGGCCGCGCGGCGGCGTCCCTGGCCACGAGCAGCCCGGCGCCCAAGACGGCCAGCCCGTAGATCGCTCCGGCCGTATAGCCCGCGCCGGTCACGACGGTCACATGGGGCGAACGGGCGATGCTCACGCCCACCGCCACGGCCAGCGCCGGCAGGCCGACCCGCAGGAGGGAGCCGATCACCGCGAAGGCGCTTCGATCCGCGGCCGTCGCCGGTGCCGTGGCCGACATCGACGGGGCGGGCACGAGCAGGGGCGGCCACGGCCGGCCACTGCGCGCCCTGGCCAAGGGGCCTCGCCAGGAGATGAGCAGGTAGAGCGCGACCGACAGGAGGGGGAACAGGATGCCGAGCACGTCGAACGCGTCGAGGTAGCGCTCGATGTCGAAGTTGGCGAACGTCGGGTACCCGACGATGTCCGTGGTGACCGACAGGGTCGTCGGCACCAACGACCAGATCGCCGCGCACAGCGCCAGCGCGGCGCCCACCGCGGCCAGGAACCGGACCACGGGACGCCAGGGGGCCTCCCAGCTGCGCGCCGGGCGGCTGGCGCGGCGGGGCTCGGGCAGGGGCTTGTCGCTGGTTTCCGGCACCACGCCCTGGAGCGTCGCCGCGCCGTCGACGGGGTTCATCGGTGGTCAGGTCCCATGCGTGTTGTCGGATCGGCCCCGGGGATGCCGCGTGCCTGACGGGGCCGGGGCGGGCCGGGTCAACCCTATCCCTCCCTCTCCCCCGGCCCGGGGCAGCCGCACGCTGCCGGCCGACGTCGGCCGCCCCGGCGGGCGTCGGCACCGCGCCCGGGCTAGCATGTCCCGTTCCCTGTCCGAGGCCGGTGCCGACAGCGCCTTCGGCACGCGGCTTGCGACGGCGGCATCCGCCCGAGGTGATCCCCCGCATGCGCCAACCAGGCCGCTCCCATCACACGCCCGGCGCCAGGCCGTCCCGGCCGGCACGATGAGCGACGCCGGCGCTCGGGATCCCGCGGGAATCGAGGTCTCCGACCGCCACGACGCCGTGGCGGGCCTTGACCGGCTGGCGCTGACGATCGGGCCGGACGACGACCTCGCCCGCGCCCTGCAGGATGCCTACAGGCGGCTGCGGCCCGACGGGACGCTCGTGCTCACGGTGCGGTCCCCCCAGGGCGCGGCCGACCGCCTGGTCGGCCGGCTCGTGCCCGGTCGCCAATGGGTCCGACGCGGGCCTCGGTGGCCGGACGTGGCCAACGCCTTGTTCCGGCACGGATTCGAGCGTCCGCGGCTGACGTCGAGCCGCGCGTCCTTCGACGTGGTCGCCCGCCGCAGCCGGTTGGCACCACCCGGCGAGCGCACGCAGCGCCTGTCGATCGTCATGCCCGTGTACAACGAGCACGCGACCTTCCGTGCGGCCATGGACGCGGTCGTGGCCAAGTCCGTCCCCGGGATGGACATCGAGATCGTCGTGGTCGAGAGCAACTCCACGGACGGGACCAGGGAGATCGTGCAGGGCTACGCGGCCCGTCCGGGGGTCCGGCTCGTCTTCGAGGACCGGCCCCAGGGCAAGGGCCACGCCGTGCGCACCGGGCTGGCCCACGCCGACGGCGACTTCGTCCTGATCCAGGACGCCGACCTGGAGTACGACGTCGAGGACTACGACAAGCTGCTCGAGCCGCTGCGGGCCGCCGAAGCCGGATTCGTCCTCGGCATCCGCACCGGACCCACGGGGAGCTCCTGGCGCATGCGGGACTTCGGGCAGCACAGCCTGGTGAGCCGGATCATGAACGTCGGCCACGTCCTGTTCCTGGCGCTGTTCAACGCGGTCTACGGTCAGCACCTTCGTGACCCGTTCACCATGTACAAGCTCTTCCGCCGGGACTGCATCCACGGGATGCGGCTGGAGTGCGACCGCTTCGACTTCGACTGGGAGCTGACCGGCAAGCTCATCCGAGCCGGGTATGCGCCCGTGGAGATCCCGATCATCTACCGGTCTCGCTCGTACAGCGAGGGCAAGAAGGTCTCGTTCCTGCGCGACCCGATCACCTGGGTCGTCGCCTGCTTCAAGTACCGCTTCGCGAAGCTCTACGACTGACCGTCGCCGGGCGCCGTCTCGGTCACCGGACGGCCCAGGAAGACGTCGAGGAGCTGGTTCCAGCGCTCCTCTTCGTCCGGAAAGCGCATGGCGCACGCGGCCGAGAAGAGGCTGAGGTTGGGGTTGAAGAAGGGGTCGTCGTGCAGGCGTGGGCGCGTCCACTTGGTCAGGAACGTCTGCCGGTCGCGCGACTGCCCGGAGATGCCGCGCGAGAGCGACTCGTGGTGCACGAGCTCGGCGAGCGGCGTGTAGACCACCCGATACCCCGCGTCCACGAGCCGCATGCAGAAGTCGACGTCGTTGTAGGCGACGGCGAGGTCCTCGTCGAACCCGCCGATCTCGTCGAAGACCTGCCGGCGGCACATCAGGCAGGCGGCGGTCACGGCGCTGTAGGGCCGTTGCAGGCGGTCCCAGCCCATGTACCCGACGGCGTCACTGGGGATCCCGCTCAGCACATGGCCGGCGACGCCGCTCAGTCCCAGCACCACGCCGGCGTGCTGCAGCGTGTGGTTGGGGAACAGGAGGCGAGCGCCGACGGCACCCACCTCCGGTCGGAGCGCATGTTCGACGAGGGCATGCAGCCACCCGTCCCCGGTGGCCTCGATGTCGTTGTTCAGGAACAGCAGCAGTTCCCCCCGGGAGGCCGCCACGCCGAGGTTGTTGACCTTGGACCAGTTGAAGGGGCCGGGCGCATCGACGATCCGGCAGGTGGGCCTGTCGATGAGGCGCTGGCGCAGTGCCAGGGTCTCCGGCTCGGTGCTGTCGTTGTCGACGAGCACGACCTCCACGTTGTCGTAGCCGGGTGCCACCTCCAGCGACCGGAGGCACTGGACCGTCAGCGCCGCCTGGTCCCGGAACGGGATGACGACGCTCACCAACGGGTGCGCACGGAGGCGACGCCGGACGTGGTACGACCCGGGGAAGGGTCCGTCCTCGATGTGGCCTTCGACACAGGTGCGCACCATGGTCGATTCGACCACCCTCCGGCTGGCGTCGTGGGCCCACGGCTTGGCGTCGGCGGCCGAGGCGGCCGACCCCTCCACCGTCCGCCAGTGGTACAGCACCTTCGGGATGTGCACGACCCGACGTGCCTGCTCGGTGACGCGCATCATGACGTCGTAGTCCTGGCTGCCGTCGAACTCCGGGCGAAAGCCTCCGACCCGCTCCAGCAGCGCGCGCCGGACGACGAGGAGGTGCCCCAGGTACGGGAAGGCGAGCAGGAGGTCGGGCGACCAGTCGGGCTTGAAATGGGGATGGAGGCGCCGGTCGACCCAGTCCAGCTTGTCCTCGTCGGAATACAAGACGTCGGCGTCCTCGTGACGGCGCAACGCATCGGCGACCTCGGCCAACGCCGTCGGCGCCAACGCGTCGTCGTGGTCGAGGAGGGCGACGAGCTCCCCCTGACCGATGGCCGCGGCGCTGTTGGTCGCCCGGGAGATCCCCCCGTTTCGTTCGTGGACGACGACCTTCACCCTCGGATCGCGTCGCATGTACTCGGTGAGGATCGCCGTGAGCTCGGGGCTCGACGAGTTGTCGTCGCACAGGCACAACTCCCAGTCCTGGTAGCTCTGGGACAGCACCGATTCGACGCAGCGCCGGAAGTACCACGGTTCGGGCCGGTAGACGGGCACGACGACGCTCACGAGTGGCCCCTGCGTGGGAAGGGCGGCACGCCGGTCGGCCTCAGCGGGCCCGAGCTCGACCTCCGCGACCCATCTCCGATACCGCTCGACGTGCCAGGCGGCGTCGAATTTGCGAGGATCGTCCGGCGGCGCCTCGTCCGGGACGACCGCTCGCTCGGCGAGGAGGTCCACGACCCAGTCGACCGACGTGCGAAGCGCCCCCAACGTCGGACCGACCGGAGTCCCGAGGTCGCCGTCTGGTGTCTCCATGGCTCCGCTGCACCGTAGCATCCGGCCCGCGAGGGAGATCAGGAGCGCGCGGGGCAAGGCGGTACACTGACCGACGGACGGCGACCGGGGAAAAGAAGGGCGATGGACGATCAGCACGCGGACCCCAGGGCGATCCTCGGCGATCTCCGTGCCGATCGGGAGCGCGTCGGGTGGGAGCCGGTCGATCCCGTCGAGGAGGCCGACAAGCCGCATCCCCCTCCCCTGCTCGCGCAGAACTCCCTGGCGTTCATCCACCACCACTGGGCGCTCCCCGATGCACCGCCACCAAGCCCGCGGCGCGGGATCCGGAGTCGCCTCGGCGCCAGGCTCGCCCGCTTCATCTACGCCGTGTTGCAGCCGTACCTGCAGGCCGAGCGCGACCTCCTCGCCAACATGACCCGGATGCACGATGCGACGGCGAGGCGGGTCGACGAGATCGCATGGGACATCCGGACCCATCGCCTGGCGCAGGCCGAGAACCTCGCACAGCTCGCCGCGTGGCTCGACTCCCGCCCGTCGGGACGCGACGAATCACACCGCGGCCCGCTCGGAGACTGAACCAAGGCCTCCGGGCGCCGGTGCCGTCACCGCTTCGAAGCGACGCAGGACCGCGAGGCTCGCAGCGGCCGGCGCTCGCCCTGTTGACCAGGCGGTGGACCGGGTCGGACGAGGCGACCTGGTACCTGCGCCAGATCGCGGGCGCGTTGGCCCACGTCTGCGACGTCCACGTGGTGACCCTCCAGGGATCCGAGCCGAGGACGCGCGTCGATTCGGTGTTCACGGTCCACGAACTGGCAGCCGCCCCCGACACCCGCGCAGAAGCCCGACGAGACGTCCTGCTCCAGGCGCTGAGCACCTCGTGGCCTGCCCGCGGTGCGGGGGGCGCCGAGGGGGCGGCGATCGGTCACCTCCTCGACGAAGGTGTCCGGGCACCGTGGACGACCGGGATCGAGACGCTCCGCAGGTTGCAGCCCTCGCACGTGGTCCTCGCCGACTACCGGCAGCTCGGCGCCATGGACGCCATCGCGGACGGCGCACCGCAGGCGTCGGTCGCCCTCGTGCCCCTCGTGTCGGAGCTCGACGAACCGCTGCATCCGCACTACCACGCGATGTTCGAGCGCGCCGACGTGACGTTGGTGGCCACCGAGGCCGAGCGGCGAGCCGTGGCGGTCGCGGATCCGGCGAGGACCGTGGTGACGGGTTTCCCGGTCGCCGCCAACCAGACGGTGTGGAGCGAGCCGTTCGCCATGCTCGTGCACGAGCCCTTCGCCATCCTGAAGGAGTCCGGTCACGTGACGATCCTGACCGGCGCGCCGCGCGACGGCACCGGCCGGCGGGCGAGCCTGGCCCGGCTGCTGCGGCTGCGTCTGCCCGACCGCCCCGTGGCAATCGTGTCGACCGACAGCTTCGACATCTGGCACCGAGGGGAGTGCACGCACACGAAGCAGATCGAGCGGCGCGGCGACCTCGACCGGCTGATGGCGTGGTCCACGCTGGTGGTGGACCTGCAGCCCGGGCCCTTCCTCGCCCGGAACTGCGTGACCTCCCTCCTCTACGGCACGCCCGTCCTCGTGCCGTCGCGTTCGCGCGCCCGGGAGCACGTCGAGGACGGCGGTGGGCTGTGGTTCGACGACTCGCTCGAACTGCTGTCGTGCGCCGAGGCCCTGCTGGCGGACGAGGTCGGGTCGTCATTCGGCGAGGCCGGCGGACGGTCCATGGCCCGACGCGTGCCGTCGACGGAGGCCTTCGTCGACGCCGTGCTCGAGGCCGCCGGCCTGGCCGGTCCGGGCGACGTGGCGGGGGCGACCTCGCTGTCAGGAGGCGGCCAGGCGCGCTGAGCGGCCGCGGCGCGCCGCCCGCCAGGGTCGGCGACGACCCGATCGGCGCGCGCTCGGCTGCGCCTTGGCGAACACCCAGCCGAACTCGTCGCCGTGGGTGCCCTGCGCGCCGGACTCCATGACGTCGACGACGTCCCAGCACACGCCCAGCTCGCGAGCGGCGTAGGCCAGGACCTCGCCGAACTCGTCGGGGTTCCACACGTGCGCGTGCACCGAGCGCCGGCGGTGCGTCTCGATCTCGCCGGCCATGTTGTCGACAGTGAATTCGGCGACGTCCCGGGTGTCGTCCGATGCGTCCCTGGTCCCGATCATGTAGTCGAGCACGTGGTCGTCGTCGACGACCCGGACGTCACGCCGGTACTCGTCGACCAGATGTGCCAACGGCGTGGGAGACCGGTGCCGGTCGAAGGTCTTGCGCCGATCCGGCACGAGCATGAGGAGCAGCCCGCCGGGCCGCAGGACCCGGTCGAACTCGACGATCATGGCGAGCGGATTGGCCAGGTGCTCGATGACGTGGCTGGCGATCACGAAGTCCTGGCTCGCGTCGGGGACGCCGCTGAGCCGCTCCGCGTCCAGGTTGGCCACGATGTCGGGCTTCGGGAATCCCGGGGAATCCCCGAGCTCGGGGAACAGCGAGCTGTTCTCGTCGGGCTCCCAGCGGTCGACGTAGCGGACGGTCACCGTCGGGGGGACGGGGAAGGGGACGTGCCCAGGACCGACCTCGATGCCCTGTCCGGCCAGGTGGGCGGCGAAGCGTCTGCGGACGACGAGGGGGTCCGTCGGTGCCTCTGCGGGGTCCACGGCAGCACTCTACCGATCGGGCCCTGTGCTCCGGCGCTGCCTCAGCGCAGGCTCGCCACCAGGCCGTCGAGGATGTCGTCCTCGGACACCAGACAGCGCGAGCGCTCGAAGTCCGCCATCACCGCGTCGAGCACCAGCGCGCCCCCGACGATCACGTCCTCACGGCCCTTCACCATCCCCGGGCGGGCCAGGCGGCCGGCGTGGTCGTCGGCGGCGAGCACGTCGAGCCAGCGGTGCACGTCGCCGCGGGTCAGCTCGAAGTGGTGGATCCTTCCCCGGTCGTAGGCCTCGAGGCCTTGCGCCAGGCTGGCCAGCGTGGAGACCGTGCCGGCCAGCCCGACGAGGAGCCCACCGGGCGCCAGCAGGGGCAGCACATAGCGGGCGCCGTCGAGCGCCTCGTCGACGAAGGCGCGTGCCGAATCCAGCTCGGCGCGCCGGGGCGGGTCGTGACGCAGGAACCGCTCGCTGATGCGCACACAGCCCACGTCGAGCGACAGGGCGGCGACGTCGTCCTCGGGCCCGCCGGGCACTCCGGCCGCCAGCTCGGTCGACCCGCCGCCGATGTCGACCACCAGCACGGGATCGGCGGCCCCGGCCGGCAGACCGGCGGTCGCCCCGGCGAAGGAGAGCCGTCCCTCCTCCAGCCCGCTCAGGACCTCGGGGGTCACACCGGTCGCCTCCTCGGCGGCGCGCAGGAACCGTTCCGCGTTGCCCGCGTCGCGCACGGCAGAAGTGGCGACCAGCCGGGCGCGGCCGACGTCGTGGCGCTCCATGAGGGCGCGGTAGTCGGCGAGGACGGTCACCGTGCGGTCGATGGCGGCAGGGTCGAGGACCCCGGTGGCGTCGACGCCCGCGCCCAGGCGGGTGATGCGCATCTCACGCTCGAGGACCTGCCCCGCGTCGCCCACGATCAACACACGCGTCGAGTTCGTCCCGCAGTCCAGCGCCGCCACCGCGCCGGCACGAGCGCGGGCGACGTCACCGGGCATCGCCCCGCTCTAGCACATAGGCGTCGGCCTCCAGGCCGAGGCGCTCGGCGACCCATCGGCCCACGGGATCGTCCCCTCCGGCCAGGGTCCAGGCCAGATGGGCATGGAGGCACTTCACTCCCCGCCGCGTTCCTCCCACGCCACCCGAGGGGCGCGGCCCGCTGTGCCCGGACGGCACCAGCAGGTCGCGCTCGGCGGCGTAGCGGGCATGGGCGGCTGCCAGCTCCTCGGGGTCGACCGCCTCCTGCGCCTGGCGCACCCCTCCCTCGGCCTCGAGGCGGCTGACCGCGTCGCGCAGCGCCTCGTCGACGAGCCAGTATCGGGTGGGCATGGGCCGGCCGTCCTCCAGGAACGGGGCGTTCTCGATGACCACGGGTCGTCGGTGGCGGTCGCGTACCGCCACGGTGAACGCGCCTGCGGGCCGCCGACCCAGCAGGGTCGCGACGGCCTCGACGTCGGCGGGGTCGACACCGGCCGCCGGGTCGACGTCGGCAGGGCCGGCAGCGTCCGCCGCCACGGCGTCAGCGCCAGAACTCGAGCGTGCGCAGCACCCGGCCCCACAGGGTCGAGTGCTGGGCGCTGCCCCCGCCGTGACGGGCATGCGCGCCGGACGGCGCGGTGCTCGGCGACGGGGACGACGTCGCCCCGAACGCGCCTGCGGCGAGCAGGGCCTGCGACTGCGCGGACCCCGGTGCCACCGGAGGCCCTTCGAGGGGGACGTGACCCGAGTCCGCCGCGCTGGTGAGCGGGGCGCCGGCGGTGGGAAGGATGTCGTAGGCCTTCTGCCCGGGCTGGACGAACCCGTAGTCGGCCCGGGCGATGGCCGCCTCGGTCCCGGGCGTCCCGAGCAGCGTCGACTCGGTCGTCAGGGCCCTGTTCTGGGCGTCGAGCCGGTCGAGCTGGCCCTGGGCGGCGACCAGCTGCTGGCGTTGCCCGAGGAGCTGGGAGAACGGGAAGCTGGTGCCGATCACCAGGGCGGCGAGCGTCACCGCGGCCAGGACGGCGATGCGCATGCCGCGGTGCCTGGGCGCAGGGCGCCTGGCCGGCGTGCCGCGCTTGGCCGGCGTGCCGCGCGTGGTGGACGAGCCGGCGGTGCGCGACGAAGCAGGACGGCCCGAGCGGCCCCGCGCGGCGCGTCCCGCGGCGCGCGCCGTCATCCCGAGGCCCGTGCCCCGGGCGCGTGCCGGGGCCCGGCGAGGGCGGCACGCCCGAGGTAACGCGCCGATTCGCCGAGCTCCTCCTCGATGCGAAGGAGCTGGTTGTACTTGGCCACACGATCCGAGCGAGCCGGGGCGCCGGTCTTGATCTGCCCGCAGTTGGTGGCCACCGCCAGGTCCGCGATGGTCGTGTCCTCCGTCTCGCCCGACCGGTGCGACATCACCGACGCGTACGCCCCGCGCGCGGCGGTGGTCATCGTGTCCAGCGTCTCGGTCAGCGTCCCGATCTGGTTGACCTTGATGAGGATGGCGTTGGCCACGCCGGACCGGATGCCCCGCTCCAGGCGGGTCGAATTGGTGACGAACAGGTCGTCGCCCACGAGCTGGACCCGCTCCCCGATGGCGCGTGTGAGGGCGGCCCACCCGTCCCAGTCGTCCTCCGCCATGCCGTCCTCGATGGAGACGATCGGGTAGCGGCCCACGAGGTCGGCCCAGTAGTCGACCATCTCGCCCGGCGAGAGCGTGCGCTTCTCGCCGGCGAGCACGTAGGAGCCGTTCTCGAAGAACTCGCTCGAGGCAGGGTCCATGGCGATCGCCATCTCCTCGCCCGGCGTGCGCCCGGCCCGCTCGATGGCCTCCACGAGGATCCGCACCGCGTCCTCGTTCGACGGCAGGTCCGGGGCGAACCCGCCCTCGTCGCCCACCGCCGTCGAAAGGCCGCGGTGGTGGAGCAGCGCCTTGAGCACGTGGTAGGTCTCGACGCTCCAGCGCAGCCCCTCCGAGAACGACGCCGCACCCACCGGGGCGATCATGTACTCCTGGAAGTCGACCGAGTTGTCCGCGTGCGCGCCGCCGTTGACCACGTTGAGCATCGGCATGGGCAGGACGTGCGCGTTGGCCCCGCCGACGTAGCGGAACAACGACATCCCGCTCTCCTGCGCGGCCGCCTTGGCCACGGCCAGCGACACGCCGAGGATGGCGTTCGCTCCGAGCCGGCCCTTCGTGGGCGTTCCGTCCATGTCGATCAGGGCGAAGTCGGCGCCGCGCTGGTCGAGCGCGTCGAAGCCGGTGATGACCTCGGCGATCTCGCCGTTGACGTGCTCGACGGCACCGAGCACCCCCTTGCCGCCGTAACGGTCGCCGCCGTCGCGCCACTCGGTCGCCTCGTGGGTCCCCGTGGACGCGCCCGAGGGGACGATCGCCCGCCCGGCCGCGCCGGAGTCCAACACGACCTCGACCTCCACGGTGGGATTGCCGCGCGAGTCCAGGACCTCGCGCGCTGCGACCTGCTCGATCGTGCTCATCGGATGGTGCCCCTGTGCTCGCTGTTGTAGAAGTTACTCGCTTGCCTCGACCTGACGGCGGAACCAGGTGGCCCGCGCGCGCAGCGCGGTCTCGGGGTCGACGCCGAGGCGGCGGGCCACGTCGGCCGCGGCGAAGAGCAGGCGGCCGACCGAGTCGCTGCGCTCCCCACTCGCGACGAGGGTCTCCCCCGACGCCCCGGCGGCTCCGGCCTCGGCTCCCGCCTCGGCTCCGGCCCCCGCCAGTGACGCCACCAGCGCCTCGAGCTCGGCCAGGCGCTCGCCCAGCGAGGCCATGGCCATGCCCACCGACTCCGCCTTGCGCTGGAGCTTGGCCGCCAGCGCCAGCGCCGGCAGAGCCGACGGGATGCCCTCGGTGACGCTCGTGCGGCCCTTCTCGGCCTTCTTGAGCACCTCCCAGCGGGCGGCGACGTCCTCGGGGGTCTCGGCCACTGCGTCGCCGAACACGTGCGGGTGGCGGGCCACGAGCTTGTCGTGGGTGCGCCGGGCGACGTCGGCCAGGGTGAAGCGGCCCTCCTCGGCGGCCAGGCGCGCGTGGAAGAGCACCTGGAACAGCAGGTCGCCGAGCTCCTCCTCGAGGTGGACGACCAACGCCTCGTCGGGGTCTGGCTCGGCCGCATCGAGGGCCTCGATGGCGTCCAGCGTCTCGTAGGACTCCTCGAGCAGGTGTCGCGCCAACGATCCGTGCGTCTGCTCGCGGTCCCAGGGGCATCGCGCCCGCAGGACCCGCACCAGCTCGTCGAGGCGCACCACCTCCGAGGCGATCGGCGCGGCCAGGACCGGGACCCACAGCGCGGTGAGGTGGTCGGGCTCGAGGCTGCGGTCGATCTCGGACCACGGGACCTCGAGCACGCGTTCGTCCGGCAGGCCGAGATGGTGCAGGAGGACGGCGGGCGCCGCCTCGTCCACCGAGAGCTTCACCGCCGAGAGGATCTCCCTGCTGTGGCAGTGCGACACCAGCAGGGGCCCGCGCTCGCCGGCCGCGTCGGCGGCGAAGGCCGTGCCGTCGACCAGGCGCACGCCCGCATCCAGCGGGTCGACCCCGAGGCGCTCCCACGCCAGGTCGAGAAAGGACGGGGCGTGGACCACCTCCACCGTCACCCGGTCGTCCGCGCGCAGGAGCACCACCGAGCGCTCGGCCACCACGGGCGAGCCGGGCACGGCGTAGGCCACGAACCCGCCCGACAGCGCGGTGTCCTCGGCCGCGGCGACCAGCTCCTCGACGATGGCGCCATAGACGTCCTCGGGCACGGCGGCGGCCTCGTAGAGGCGGTCGAGGAACTCGACCGGTCGGGTCGCGGCGGATGCGGCGAAGGGGACCGACGGGTGGCGCCGGGTGCGGAACAACACGCGCCCCGCGCCCGCCAGGGCGTCCAGGGTGGCCTGCGGCACCTGGTCGTCGGCGCCGGGGCCGAGGCCGGCGACCACCACCCGGGGCCGGGTCGGCGACGGGGTCGGGCCCATGGCGCGCTCAGCCGGCGGCGCTGGAGCCGCTCCCGCCGGGGATGTTGGCGAACGGGGAGAGCAGGTCGCGCGCCGGCGGTGGGGTCGGCGAGCGGACGCCGGCGAGCTTGCTCCACGAGCCGTACTGCGGGTTCACGGTCACGTCGCTCGAATGGGTGAGCCGGGAGAACTCGGCCGTCACCTGGTTGTTCTGGGCCGCCAGCAGCTCCTGGCGGATCTGCGACTGGGCCTGGGAGAAGGGGACCACCGGCTCGTCGTCGATCTTCAGGAGGAGCCAGACGCTCTGGCCGCCGGTGGCGCTGGCCGGGTTGTTGACCGGCTGGCTGACGTCGCCGGGCTTGAGCCCGCTGATGGCCCCCAGGATGACCTGGTTCTGGACCTGCGACATGGGCACGCAGGGGATCTGTCCCCCGTTGGGCGCCGTCTGCGTGTCGACGGAGTTCTGGGTGGCGGCGGCCTCGAAGGAGGTCGAGCCCGAGGTGATGGCCTGGCGCAGCTGGGCCGCCTGCGCCTGGGTGTTCACCGCGATGTCGCTCAGGCAGATGAGCTGGAACTCCTGTGGGTGGGCCTGGTAGTAGGCCGCCATCGCGCCGGTGGAGAGGTCGACGTTCCCGACGATCGCCGCCAGCTTCTCCTGCTCGGCCAGCGCCACCACCTGGCGGTGGTAGAAGCCGGCGGGCACCTGCGCCGCGAGCTGCGCGCCACTGAGCCCGCAGGGGGACGTCCCCTGGGTGGAGGAGGGCGAGAGCTGGGCGGTGAGGTCGGTCTGCGCCGCGGCGATGTCGGCCGCGGTCACCTGGTGGCCGAGCTGGGCCAGGCGCTGGTGGACCAGCTCTTCGATGACCAGGGTGGTGAGCTGGTAGGCGGCGAGCGCCTGCGTGACCGTGTCGTCGCCGACCCCGTTGCCGGGCAGCGGGACGCTCGCCCCCTGGAGCTGGAGCATGCAGGCGGCGGGGGTGATCTGCGACGGGTCGCCCCCCACGATGGTGGACAGGTCGTCGAGGAGCTGGCTCTGCGAGATCGCCACGCCGTTGACCACGGCCGCGTTCGGCGCCGCGTCGCAGGCGGTGGCCGACACGGCGAGCGCGCCCAGGAGGGCCAGGGGGAGGAGGCGCTTCACGAGATCGGCATGCTATCGGCGGCCACCGGGACCGCACGATTCGCGCCGTCGGTCCCCTCGGCCGGCGGGACGAGCGTCCGCAGGATCTCCGCCAGGGCACCGGCCGGGTCCTCACCGGCCGGGAGCGGGATCACCAGCTGGCGCGGCTCCTCCTTGTAGAGGGCCTCGGGGTGCAGACGGCGCAGGCGCACCTGCGCGCTGGCGGCCAGGGTGATGGGCGACACCCGGGCCACCAGGGCCCGTCGCCCGGGCCCGCCCGATCCGACGGGGCCGGGCGTGGCCGAGAGCTCGCGCACACCCGTGCGTAGGCACTGGACCCGAAGCGCGGCCACGGCGAGGAGCCCTTCGGCCGGCGGCGGCGGCGGACCGAAGCGGTCGGTCCACTCGGCGCGGACATCGGCCACCTCGGCGTCGCTCGTGACCCCGGCCAGGCGCCGGTAGGCCTCCAGCCGCAGGTCCTCGCGCCCCACGTAGGCCGGCGGCAGGTGCGCGTCGGAGGGGATGTCGATCTTGACCTCGACCGGCGGGCGAAGGGGCTCGCCTTTCATCTCGGCCACGGCCTCGGCCACCATCTGGACGTACAGGTCGTAGCCCACCGCCGCGATGTGGCCCGACTGGTCGCGCCCGAGCAGGTTCCCCGCACCGCGGATCTCGAGGTCCCGCATGGCGATCTTGAAGCCCGAGCCGAGCTCGGTGTGCTCGCCGATGGTGCGGAGGCGCTCGTAGGACGTCTCCGACAGGACGCGGTCCGCCGGGTGCAGGAGGTACGCGTAGGCGCGCTGGCCGGCACGGCCGACCCGGCCCCGCAGCTGATGGAGCTGGCCCAGCCCCAGGCGGTCGGCGCGGTCGACGACCAGGGTGTTGACCATGGGCATGTCGATGCCCGACTCGATGATGGTGGTGCACACGAGCACGTCGTACTGGCGCTCCCAGAAGTCGAGCACCACCTTCTCCAGCGACCCCTCGTCCATCTGCCCGTGCGCCACCGCGATGCGCGCCTCGGGGACCAGGTCGCGCAGGCGCTGGGCGACGCGCTCGATGTTCTGGACCCAGTTGTGGACGAAGAACACCTGCCCGTCGCGCAGCAGCTCGCGGCGCAGCGCCTCGACGACCGCCGCCTCCTCGAACTCGCCGACATAGGTGAGGATCGGCTGGCGCGCCGCGGGCGGTGTGTTGATGAGGGAGAGGTCCCGGATGCCGGTGAGCGCCATCTCCAGCGTGCGGGGGATGGGGTTGGCCGACAGGGTGAGCGCGTCCACACCCTGGCTGACGCGCTTGATCGCCTCCTTGTGGCTCACCCCGAAGCGCTGCTCCTCGTCGACCACCAGCAGGCCGAGGTCCTTGAACCGGACGTCCCCGGCCAGCAGCCGGTGGGTGCCCACCACCACGTCGACGGTCCCCGCCGCCAGCCCGCTCACCACCCCTCTGGCCTCCGCCGGCGTGAGGAAGCGAGACAGCATCTCCACCTTCACGGGGAACCCGGCATAGCGCTCGGCGAAGGTCTGCGCGTGCTGCTGGGCCAGCAAGGTCGTGGGGACGAGCACGGCCACCTGCTTGCCGTCCTGCACGGCCTTGAACGCGGCGCGCACCGCCACCTCGGTCTTGCCGAACCCCACGTCGCCGCACACGAGGCGGTCCATGGGCCGCGCCGTCTCCATGTCGGCCTTGATCTCCTCCACGGCGCGCAGCTGGTCCGCCGTCTCGACGAAGGGGAACGACTCCTCGAGCTCGCGCTGCCAGGGCGTGTCGGGTGCGAAGGCGTGGCCGGGGACCTGGAGGCGCCGCCGGTAGAGCTCGACGAGCTCGGCCGCGACCTCGGCGACCGCGGCGCGCGCCTTCGCCCGCGTGCGCTGCCAGTCGGTGCCCCCGAGACGGTTGAGCGACGGGGTCTCGCCGCCGCTGTAGGGGGTGAGCGCGTCGATCTGGTCCGAGGGCAGGTACAGCTTGTCCCCGCCCCGGTACTCGAGGAGGAGGTAGTCGCGCGAGGCGCCGGCCATCTGGCGGGTCACCATGCCCGCATAGCGGGCCACGCCGTGCTGGCGGTGCACCACGAAGTCGCCTGGCGCGAGGTCGTCGAAGAACCCGTCGACGGGACGAGCGCGCGCCCGGGCCCGGCGGTGGGGGCGGCGACGGCCCGTGACGTCGGCCTCGGCCAGCACCGCCACCCGGGCGTCGGGCACGACGAAGCCGCGGTCGAGCGACGCCACCACGACCCGCACACCGGGCTCGGCGAGCGACGCCTCCGCCTCGGGGCCGTCGCCGTCCCCGACCACGGGGGCGACGAGGCCCTCCTCGGCCAGCACGGCCGCCATACGCTGGGCGCCGGCCGGCCCCTCGGCGCACACCGTGACCGAGTAGCCGTCGCGCGCCAGGGCACCGAGGCGCGCCGCCAGCGCGGCGCGATCGCCGTGGACGGGGTCCCAGCCGTGCGAGCCGATGGTCGGGGTGGCCGGCCCCTCGGCCACGGGCACCACCGACAGGACGGGCGCCTCGCAGCGCTCGAGCAGCCGGTCGAAGTCGACGTGCAGACGGGGGAGGGCCTCGTCGCCGGCACCCCAGGTCGTCGCCAGCGTGGTGGCGAGGGCCAGCTCCTCGTCGAGCAGCTCCGTGGCCCGGTCGCGGATGCGGCGCGGATCGACGAGGACGATGCGCGCACCGGGACCGAGGAGGTCGGGCAGCACCCGCTCGTCGTCGGCCAGCCACGGCAGCCACGACTCCATGCCGTCGAAGAGCACCCCCTCGGAGAACCGCTCCCACTGCTGGCGGCCCCAGGGGGCGGTGGCGATCAGCCCCCGGGCGCGGGCGCGCACCGCGTCGTCGGGGAGCACCTCACGACAGCCGTGGATGGTGACGGTCGCCAGGTCGGCCGTCGAGCGCTGGTCCCCCGGGTCGAACTCCGAGAGGCGGTCGACCTCGTCGCCCCACAGGTCGACGCGCACCGGCATGTCGGCGGTGGAGGGGAAGACGTCGACGATCCCGCCGCGCACGGCCAGCTCGCCGCGGTGCTCCACCTGGTACTCGCGCCGGTACCCCATCCCCACCAGGCGGGACACCAGCCCGCCGAGGTCGATCCGCGCGCCCCGCGCCAGGACGACCGGCGCCAGGCCCGCCGGCAGGGGGCCCAGGCGTTGGAGCAGGGCGCGCACCGGCGCGACCACGACGGCCGGCACGTCGCCCTCCGCGCGCTCGAGCTGCCAGCGCAGGGCCAGGCGCCGGCCCATGGTCTCGACCTCGGGGCTCACACGCTCGAAGGGGAGGGTGTCCCACGCCGGGAACATCGCCACCGCGCCGTCGTCGCAGAACACGGCGAGGTCGTGGGCGACGGCCTCGGCGGCGCGCTGCGTGGGCGTCACCACCAGGATGGGCCGGCGCTCCCCCAACCTGCCCAGCCCCGCGACGACGAAGGCGGCGGCGGCGTCGCCCACGGCCAACGCGGCACCCGCCCCGGTGACGGCACCGAGCATGTCCGGGACGTCGCGCAGCGAGGCGGGGAGCGACCGAAGACGCACCTGCGCCAGGCTACCGACCGCCCGGAGGGGCGCCGTCAGCCGCCGGGGCCGGGACGTCAGCCGGAGCCGGCGCCCACCAGCCGCTGCACGAGCGACGCGTAGTGCAGGAGGTGGGTGTCCCCCACGAACCCCTCGAGCACGTGCCGGTGGGCGCGCCCTCCGAGCGTGGCCAGCAGGTCGGGCTCGCCCAGGATCGATGCCAGCGCGTCGGCGAAGGCACCGAGGTCGGTCGGGTCGTCGAGCAGCACGCCCGTGCCCGGCGCGACCAGGTCGACGATGCCGCCGACGGCCGAGGCCAGGACCGGCTTGGCCTTCCACATGGCCTCGGCGACGGTGAGCCCGAAGCCCTCGGCCAGGCTCTTCTGCACGACCACGGTGGCGTGGCGCTGCAGCGCATTGACCATGGCTGCGTTCTCGTCCACGTCCTCCATGGGCAACGAGACCAGCCGGATGCGCCGGCGCGCCGGTGGTGGCAGGGCCCGCCAGGTGTCCACGCACTCCTCCAGCACCAGCCTGCCTTCGGGATCGTCGGTGACGCCATGGACGTCGGGGCCGACGAGCAGGAGGTGCGCGTCGGTGCGGTCGACCACGCCCTCGGCGAAGCCGACCATCACTCCGCGCATGTCCTTCAGGTGGTCCCAGCGCGACACCTGGACGACGACCGGGACGACGGGGTCGAGCCGATCGCCCTCGCCCACGACGGTGGCGGCACGGGTCACCACGCCGGGCGAGCCGTCGCGGCGGACGAAGACCCCGGGCGGCTCACCGGCCAGCACGGAGGTCACCCCCAGGCAGCCGAGGATGCGCGCCTGGTCGAGGAACGAGATCTCCGCGTTCTTGGGCGAGAAGGGGTCGATCGAGGGCGGGATGATGCTGACCCGCTCGGGTGCCATCCACGCAGGCACGTAGGCCTGGCGCGAGAACACGAACCCGGCGCAGGCCTCGAGGTGCGGGCGCAGGAAGGCCCACGCCTGCTCGGTCCACTCGTTGACGACATCTGTGCCCACGTGGCACCGCCACACGACCAGCGCGCCCGCGTCCGCCAGGGGGCCGGCCAGCGCCGCGGTCTGGGGGTCGTGCAGCACCACGACGTCCCCAGGCGCCACGGCGGCCACGACCGCGCCGGTGTTGGCCGCCTCCGTGGCCCCGTAGGCCGCAGCCGCCCGCGCATCGAGCGCCCCGTCGTCGCCCGGCACCCCGTGCAGGCGGTTGTGGACACGCTTGGTCACGACGAAGAACTCCGGGTCCCCGTGGATCACGAGCCAACGGGCGCGGACGCCTGCGTCGAGGATGTAGCCCACGAGGACCTGGAGCATCTCGGCCACCCCGCCGCCGGTGGCGGTCGAGTTGACGTTCCACACGGTGATCCCGGCCAGGGCGTCACGAGTGGCGGCCGCGGCCAGCTCGAGCTCGGCGAACCGCCGGTCACCGATGAGCGGGTGGAGGCGGGACAGCGGGAGCACCGGCACCTCCACCTCGTGGACCGCGTCCGGCGCCATGGCGGCCATCCTTGCCGAGGTGCCTGCGCAAAGACACGGCCGCTAGCCCGGCTCGGTGTTGAAGCGGTTCATGGCCGCCTCGAGCCCGTCGGTGGCGATGGCGAGGACGGCGTCGGCGGCCACCTCCACCCCCACGTCCAGGGCCTCCCGGTCGGCCCGGCCGGGTCGGCGCAGCACATGGTCGGCACCCATCTGGCGCCCGGGCGGCTTGCCGATCCCGATGCGCACCCGGGCGTAGTCGGGCGAGTGCAGGTGGGCGTGGACCGACTTGAGCCCGTTGTGCCCGGCCGTGCCCCCGCCCACCTTCACCTTCACCCGGCCGGCAGGCAGGTCGAGCTCGTCGTGGACGACCACCAGCGCGTGCAGGTCCGTGATGCCGTGGCGGCGCACCAGCGCGCCCACGGCCAGGCCCGAGTCGTTCATGTAGGTCTGGGGCACCGCCAGCACCACCAGCGACCCGTGCAGCCGGAGGGAGACGGTGGCCGCCCGGGTCCCCTTCTCGGCGCGGAGTCGCTCGCCGTGGCGCTCGGCCAGGAGCGTCACCGTGTCGGCACCGACGTTGTGGCGGGTATGGGCGAACTCGGCGCCGGGGTTGCCCAGCCCGACGACGAGGAGGTCGGCCGGCGTCCCGGTGCGGGACGAGCCGAGGATGCGGCGCAGCGCCTAGCGCTCCGCGCCGGCATCGCCGCCGGCCTCGGCGGCGCCTTCGCCTGCGGCCCCCTCGGCCGGTGCTCGGGCACCCTCCGCCGCGGCCTCGCCCTCCACGGCCTCGCCCTCCACGGCCTCGACCACCGCGACGCGCGGCGGCTGGCCGATGGCGATGGCGGTCTCGGGGTCGAGATCGGTGCTCACCCCCGCGGGCAGGACCACGTCGGCGACACGGACCGAGGTGCCGACGGTCAGCCCGCTGATGTCCACCTCGAGGTGAGAGGGGATGTCGGCGGGACGGGCCTTGATGGGAAGGGCGAAGAGCATCTGCTCGAGCACGCCGTCGGCGCGGTGCAGCTCGACGGCGTCGCCCACCAGCGACAAGGAGACGTCCGCCGTCACCTCGCGGTTGGGGTCGACCACCTGGAAGTCGACGTGCAGCAGCGTGCCGCGCACCGGATGGCGCTGGAGCTCACGGGCCAGCGTCAGGTACTGCCTGCCCCCGATGTCGAGCGACAGCAGGGCGTTGAGCCCGGCCTCGGTGCTGAGGGCGGCCCGAAGCTCACGGGCCACGACCGTCACCGGGATGGGGTCGACCCCGTTGCCGTAGACGACGCCGGGGATGCGGCCCGCGTGGCGCGCCCGGCGGGCCGGGCGCGTCCCGATGTCTCGGCCTGATTCGGCAACCAGGGTGATCTCGGCCATGACGCGCTCCTCGGGATACGACCAGGTGGTGGGCCCCCGGTGCCGGGACGGCGCCCGGCGGGGACCCACGGGCCGGCTCGTGTCGCCGGCCACGACGAGCGACACAGCATAGAGGCTGGAGGTCGAGCCCGGAAACCCGCCCGTCGGGGCGAGAAGCCGGCCGGCTCCCGCCCGGCCCGTCCGGCCCGGCTCCCTACGCCAGGTTGTCGCCGCCGAAGATCTCCGAGACCGAGGTGTCCTCGAAGACGGCGTCGATGGCGTCCGCGATCAGCTTGGCCACCGAGAGCACCTGGAGCTTGTCGATGCGGCGGTCCTCGGGGATGGGGAGCGTGTTGGTGAGCACCACCCGCGACAGCGGGGACTTGTCGAGGCGCTCGAGGGCGGGGTCCGAGAGCACCCCGTGGGTGGCCATGGCCCACACGTCGGCGGCGCTCCGCTCCGAGAGCAGCTCGGCACGGCGCAGATGGTGCCCGCGGTGTCGATCATGTCGTCGATCAGCACGCAGCGCCGTCCCTCGACCTCGCCGACGACGTCGAGCGCCTCGACCTGGTTGGCGGTCCCCCGCGGCCGGCGCTTGTGCACGAAGGCCAGGTCCGCCCCGAGGTGCTGGCTGAAGCGCTCGGCCACCTTGACCCGGCCCGCGTCGGGCGCCACGACCACCAGGTCGTCGGTTCCCTGCCGGCGCAGCTCGTCGACGAGCACGGGCATGGCGGTGAGGTGGTCGAAGGGGACGTCGAAGAAGCCCTGGATCTGCCCCGAGTGCAGGTCCACGCTCACCACCCGGTCCGCGCCGGCCACCTGGAGCATGTCCGCCACCAGCTTGGCGGTGATGGGCTCACGGCCGGTGGCCTTGCGGTCCTGGCGGGAATAGCCGTAGTAGGGGCAGACGGCGGTGATCCGCTTGGCCGACGCCCGCTTGGCGGCGTCGATCATGATCAGCTGCTCCATGAGGGAGTCGTTGACCGGACCGCAGTGGGTCTGGACGATGAAGACGTCGCTGCCCCGCAGCGATGCGTCGTAGCGGCAGTGGATCTCGCCGTTGGCGAACTCCCGCAGGTTCCCCTCGCTCAGGTCCACTCCCAGGCTGGCGGCGATCTCGCGCGCCAGGGCGGGGTGCGACCGGCCGGACACGAGCTCGAGCCGCCGCCGCGGCACCAGTTCCATGGCCGCGACGCTACCGCGCCGGTGCGTCGGTGGCCTCGGCCTCGCCCCTGACGTGGCTGAAGGGTGCGACGACCTCCCCCGGGGCGACGTCCGCGCCGGCCTCCAGCACGGCGTAGGGGCCGATCCTGGCGTGGTCGCCGATCCGGGCCCCCACCGCGCTGGCGTTGGGCACCTTCGCCCCCTCGCCGACGACGCAGTCGACGAGATGGCTGTCCGGCCCGACCTCCGCCCCGGCCCGCACGGTGCACTCCCCCTGGAGGATCACACCGGGCATGAGCACCACGTCGCGCTCGAGGTGCACGGCGGCGTCGACGTAGGTCTGCTCCGGGTCCCACATCGTCACGCCGCGACGCATCCAGCGCTCGTTGATCCGGTAGCGCAGCTCCGCCTCCGCGATGGCGAGCTGGGCCCGGTCGTTCACCCCGGCGGCCTCCATGGGGTCGGCCACGAGCAGCGACTCGACCAGGTACCCGGCGTCGTGGAGCACGGCGTAGACGTCGCTCAGCAGGTGCTCGCCGGCGATGCCGGTGGGGCGCAGCCGGCGCAGGGCGGGGGCGAGCACGGCATGACGGAAGACGTGGATGGGCGTGGCCACCTCGTCGATGAAGACGTCGTCGCCCGAGACCTCCGAGGCCTCGGCGACCAGCTCGACCCGGTCCTCCTTGCCCCGGATCACGCGGTCGTAGCCCCGGGGGTCGTCGAGACGGGCGGTGAGCAGGGTGGCGGCCGCACCGCTGGTCCGGTGGTGGCGCACCAGCGCGGCCAGCGTGGGCGAGCGCACCAGCGGTGTGTCGCCGGGGAGCACGACCACGTCGCCGTCGGCATCCGCGAGCGACTCCGGGAGACCGGTGAGACCGACGGCCAGCGCGTCGCCCGTGCCGAGCTGCTCGGGCTGCTCGACGAACTCGATCGACAGTGACGGCGGCGCGTGGTCGACGAGCGTCTTGGTGACCCACTCGGCGCGATGGCCCACCACCACGACCACCTTCTCGACGGGGAGCTCGGCCAGCGCGTCGAGGACGTGGAGGATCATCGGCCGGCCGCACAGGCGGTGCAGCGGCTTCGGACGCGTCGAGTGCATCCGAGTCCCCTCGCCGGCCGCCAGCACGACCGCGGAAAGCGGGCCATCCGCCATGCGGCTTAGTCTGTCACCCGATGACACCGAGCACGGTGCAGGCCCCCACACCGCCGCCGGCCGCGCCGCGACGCCAGGTCTGACCGGGCGGAACGCGTCCGTGCCCGCGCTGGCCTCCGCCGTCGACCGCACCGCCGACGCGTTCCGGCAGAACCGGGACGCCATGCTGGCCGCCCTCGAGGACGTCGACGCGCAGCTGGCCCTGGCCCGCGCCGGCGGCGGCGAGCGGTACGTGGAGCGCCACCGCCGGCGGGGCAAGCTGCTGGCGCGCGAGCGGATCGAGTTGTTGCTCGATCGCGACTCGCCGTTCCTCGAGCTGGCGCCGCTGGCCGCGTGGGGCACGGGGTACACGGTGGGCGCGAGCATCGTGGCCGGCATCGGGGTGGTGTCCGGCGTCGAGTGCGTGGTGTCGGCCAACGACCCGACGGTGCGCGGGGGGGCGAGCAACCCCTACTCGATGCGCAAGTCGGCCCGGCTCGCCGACATCTCGCTCGAGAACCGGCTGCCGAGCGTGTCGCTGGTCGAGTCCGGCGGTGCGGACCTCCCGACGCAGTCGGAGATCTTCATCCCCGGCGGGCGGGGCTTCCGGGACCTGACCCAGCGCTCCGCCGCGGCCGTCCCCACCGTCTCCCTGGTGTTCGGCAACTCCACCGCCGGCGGGGCCTACGTGCCGGGGATGTCCGACTACGTGGTGATGATCGAGGGGCGCTCCAAGGTCTTCCTGGGCGGGCCCCCGCTGGTGAAGATGGCGACGGGCGAGGAGTCCGAGGACGAGGACCTCGGCGGCGCGTCGATGCACGCCCGGGTGAGCGGGCTCGCGGACTTCCTGGCGGTCGACGAGCGCGACGCCATCCGCATCGGGCGCGACATCGTGGCCCGGCTCAACTGGCGCAAGCTCGGTCCCGGGGCGACCATGGCGGCCGACGACCCGCTCCACGACCCCGAGGAGCTCCTCGGGATCGCCTCGGCCGACCTGCGCGTCCCCTTCGACCCCCGTGACGTCCTGGCCCGGGTGGTCGACGGCTCGCGCTTCGACGAGTTCAAGCCCCTGTACGGCACGTCGCTCGTCACGGGGTGGGCATCCGTCCACGGGTATCCCATCGGGGTGCTGGCCAACCACCGGGGCGTGCTCTTCAGCGAGGAGAGCAACAAGGCGACGCAGTTCATCCAGCTGGCCAACCAGGTGGACACGCCGCTGCTCTTCCTGCAGAACACCACCGGGTACATGGTGGGAAAGGAGTACGAGCAGCGGGGGATCATCAAGGACGGCGCCCGCATGATCAACGCCGTGTCCAACTCGCGCGTGCCGCACCTGACGATCAACATCGGGGCGTCGTTCGGGGCGGGCAACTACGGCATGTGCGGGCGGGCCTACAATCCCCGCTTCCTGTTCAGCTGGCCCAACGCCCGTTCCGCGGTCATGGGCCCCGCCCAGCTCGCCGGGGTCCTCTCCATCGTGGCGCGCCAGTCGGCCGAGGCCCGGGGCGAGCCCTTCGACGAGGAGGCGGACGCGGCCATGCGGGCGATGGTCGAGGCACAGATCGAGGCCGAGTCGATGCCGCTGTTCCTCACCGCCCGCCTCTACGACGACGGCATCATCGACCCCCGCGACACGCGCACGGTGCTCGGCATGTGCCTGTCGGTCGTCCACAACAGCGAGATCCACGGGACACGCGGCTACGGCGTGTTCCGGATGTGAGCCATGGGCAGACGCACCGTGAGCGCCCGGTGATCCGCAAGCTGCTGGTCGCCAACCGCGGGGAGATCGCGCGCCGAGTCATGCGCAGCGCGCGCGCCATGGGGATCGCCACCGTGGCGCTGGCCTCGGACCCCGACGCCGACGCGCCCCATGCCCGCGAGGCCGACGAGGTCGTGCGCCTGGCGGGCGCCGCCCCGGCCGACACCTACCTTCGTGTCGACGCGGTCCTCGACGCGGCCGCCAGGACCGGCGCGGACGCGGTGCACCCCGGCTACGGCTTCCTGTCCGAGCACGCCGGGTTCGTCGAGGCCTGCGCGTCGGCCGGCCTCACCTTCGTGGGCCCGCCCGCCGCGGTGGTGGCGGCCATGGGCTCGAAGCTGGCGGCCAAGGCGACGATGGCGGCGGCCGGCGTGCCGGTGCTGCCCACCGTGGAGGTCCCGCCCGACGGGCGCGGCGCGTTCGACAACGGGCTGGCCGAGGCGGCCGGCGAGCTCGGATGGCCGGTGCTGGTGAAGGCCTCCGCCGGCGGCGGGGGGCGCGGCATGCGGGTGGTGGACGGGCCCCACGGCCTGGCCGACGCGCTGGAGGCGGCCGCACGCGAGGCGCTGGGCGCGTTCGGCGACGGCACCGTCTTCCTCGAGCCCTACGTCGAGCGGCCGCGCCACGTGGAGGTCCAGGTCTTCGGCGACACCCACGGCAACGTGGTGCACCTCTTCGAGCGGGAGTGCTCGATCCAGCGCCGCCACCAGAAGATCGTCGAGGAGTGCCCCTCCCCCGCGGTCGACGACGCGTTGCGTGCCGAGCTCGGCGCGGCCGCGGTCACCGCGGCGCGCGCCATCGGCTACGTGAACGCGGGGACGGTGGAGTTCCTGCTCATGCCCGACGGGCGCTTCGCCTTCCTGGAGGTCAACACGCGCCTGCAGGTGGAGCACCCCGTCACCGAGGCCGTCACCGGCCTCGACCTCGTGCGCCTCCAGCTCCTGGTGGCCGACGGCCATCCCCTGCCGCCCGAGGCGCTGGCGCCGGTGCGCCGCGGCCACGCCATCGAGGTGCGGCTCTACGCGGAGGACCCGACGCGACAGTGGCAGCCCTCGGCCGGGATGCTGCGGCGCTTCGAGATCGGCGACCACGGCCACGGCACGTTCGCCGCCGGCACGTTCGCCGCCGGCGCGGTCGGCGGCATCCGGGTGGACAGCGGCGTGGAGTCGGGCACCGTCGTGAGCCCGCACTACGACCCGATGCTGGCCAAGGTCGTCGCCCACGGCGAGACGCGCGGCGAGGCGGCGCGCGCGTTGGCCGGCGTCCTTCAGCGCGCCCGCATCCACGGTCCGACGACCAACCGCGACCTGCTGGTGCGCATCGTGCGCCACCCCGAGTTCCTGGCCGGCGAGATCGACACCGGGTTCCTCGAGCGCCACGACCCGGCCGTGCTCGGCGCGCCGCTGGCGGACGCCGACGCGCGTCGCCTGCACGCCGTGGCCGCGGGCCTGGGCGCCCAGGCGGCCGAGCGCGACGGCGCGCCGGTGCTGCGCGGGCTGCCCTCCGGCTGGCGCAACAACCGGGACCAGCTCCAGGTACGCACGTTGACCTGCGACGGCACGGACGTCGCCGTCGGCTACGCCTTCGACCGCACCGGTCGCTGCGAGCAGGTGCAGGTGGACGGCGAGGCGCTCGCCGGTGTGCGCGTGCTCGAGGCGTCGCCCACCGAGGTGACGATCGAGTCCGACGGCGTGCTCCGGCGCTACGCCGTGCACCGGCACGGGGAGACCACCTGGGTGGACGGGCCCGACGGGAGCTCGCTGCTCACCGACGTGGAGCGGTTCCCCCTGCCTGGCGCGTCGATGGCGGCGGGGTCGTTGGTGGCCCCCCTCCCCGGGACCGTCGTGCGCGTGGCCGTGGCCGTCGGCGATGCCGTGGCGGCGGGCGACGTGCTGGTGGCCATCGAGGCCATGAAGATGGAGCACGACGTGCACGCGGCGAGCGACGGCACCGTGACGGAGATCCACGTCTCCCCCGGCGAGCAGGTCGAGGCGGGACGGCTCCTGGTCGTGGTCGACGACGGGACCGGCGAGGAGGCCTCGTGAGCGAGGAGGTCCTGCGGATCGCCAACTGCTCCGGCTTCTACGGCGACCGGCTGGCCGCGGCGAGGGAGATGGTGGAGGGCGGCCCGATCGACGTGCTCACCGGCGACTACCTGGCCGAGCTCACCATGCTGATCCTGTGGAAGTCCCGCCAGCGCGACGAGTCGCTGGGCTATGCGCGCACCTTCTACCGGCAGATGGAGCAGGTGCTGGGCACCTGCGTGGACCGGGGCATCAAGGTGGTGGCCAACGCCGGCGGGCTCAACCCGGCGGGGCTCGCAGCGCGCCTGCGCGCCCTGGCCGGGGAGCTCGGGATCGGCGTGGAGGTCGCCCACGTCGAGGGGGACGACATCCTCGCCCGCCTGCCGGAGCTGCAGGCTGGCGGCGACCCCCTGGCGCACCTCGACACCGGTGTCGCCCTGGCCCACGCCCCGGGCGCCCCCGTCAGTGCCAACGCCTATCTGGGCGGGTTCGGCATCGCCGAGGCCCTGGCCGGGGGGGCCGACGTGGTGGTCACGGGCCGGGTCACCGACGCCGCGCTGGTGGTCGGCCCGGCCGTGTGGCGCTTCGGCTGGGTCCGCGGCGACCGGGACCGCCTCGCCGGCGCGGTCGCCGCCGGCCACGTCATCGAGTGCGGGGCACAGGCCACCGGGGGGAACTACGCGTTCTTCGGCGAGGTGCCGGGCCTGGAGCATCCGGGCTTCCCCATCGCGGAGATGGCGGCCGACGGCTCGTCGGTCATCACCAAGCACCCGGGCACCGGCGGGCTGGTGTCGGTCGGCACCGTCACCGCGCAGCTCCTCTACGAGATCGGGGGGCCGCTCTACGCCAACCCGGACGTGGTGGCCGACTTCTCCACCATCCGCCTGGAGCAGCTGGGCCCCGACCGCGTCCGGCTCTCCGGCGTGCGGGGCCTGCCCGCCCCCGAACGGGTGAAGGTGTCGGTGAACCTGGTGGGCGGCTGGCGCAACGCCATGACCTTCGTGCTGACCGGCCTGGAGGTCGAGGCCAAGGCCGACCTGGTGCGGCGCACCCTGGAGCGCATGCTGGACGGCCCGGGACGCCCGGCGGTGGTCGACTACCGGCTGGTGCGGACCGACCAGCCCGACGCCGAGACCAACGAGCAGGCCAGCGCGCAGCTTCGGGTCACGGTCAAGGACGCGGATCCCGACACGGTCGGCCGGCGCTTCTCCAACGCGGCCACCGAGCTGGCCCTGGCCAGCTACCCGGGCTTCTACCTGACCTCCCCGCCGGGTGACGCCGCCGCCTACGGGGTGTTCTGGCCGACCCTCGTGCCCCCCGACGCGGTCGACCAGGTCGTGGTCTTCGGCGACGGCCGGCGGGTGCCCGTGGCCGTCACGCCGCCCGAGACCGCACCCTGGGACCCCGGCGCGCCGGGGACGGTGACGCCGGGGGCCGGCCATCTCGCCGTGGGCGGGGAGACGAGGCGGATGGCGCTCGGGGCCGTCGCCGGGGCGCGCTCGGGCGACAAGGGGGGCAACGCCAACCTGGGTCTGTGGGCCCGCAGCGACGTCGGCTACGCCTGGCTGGAGTCCGAGCTGACGGTGGAGCGCCTGCGCACCCTGCTCCCCGAGGCCAAGGACCTGGTGATCCGGCGCTACGAGCTCCCCAACCTGCGGGCGCTCAACTTCGTGATCGAGGGACTGCTCGGCGAGGGCGTGGCCTCGTCCACCCGGCCCGACCCCCAGGCCAAGAGCCTCGGGGAGTACGTCCGGTCCCGCCACGTGGACGTCCCGGTGGCGGTCCTGGACTGAGCTCCCGGCGCCGGCCCGGGGCTGCGTCCGCGGCGGGCGGGCTGCCGTCGCTGCGCTAGAACGGTCGGCGTGGACTTCACCGAGACCGACGAGCAGCGGATGCTGCGTGAGGCCGTGCGCGCCATCGCCGACAAGTACGGCCACGACTACTACACGGCCAAGGCCCGCGCCGGGGAGAAGACCACCGAGCTGTGGGACGAGCTCGGCCGCCACGGCTTCCTCGGGATCAACGTGCCCGCCGCCTACGGCGGCGGCGGCATGGGCATCAGCGAGCTGGCCATCGTGCTCGAGGAGATCTCGGCGGCCGGCTGCCCGCTGCTCATGATGCTGGTGTCCCCCGCCATCTGCGCCACCATCATCGCCGCCTACGGGACCGACGAGCAGCGCACGCGATGGCTGCCGCGCTTCGCCACCGGCGAGCTCAAGATGGCCTTCGCCATCACCGAGCCCGATGCCGGGTCGAACTCCCATCGGATCTCGGTGCACGCCGCGCGCGACGGCGGCGTCTACCGGCTCGACGGCACGAAGTACTACATCTCGGGCTGCGACGAGGCGGAGTCTGCGCTGGTGGTGACCCGGACGGGCACCGACGAGACGACGGGGCGGGGCCAGCTGTCGCTGATCGTCGTCGACATGGACGCGCGCGGCCTCGACAAGACGGTCATCCCCGTCGAGATCACCGCGCCGGAGAAGCAGTTCACCTTGTTCTTCGACAACGTCGAGGTCCCCGCGGACCGCCTGATCGGCACCGAGGGCGACGGCCTGCGCCAGGTCTTCCTGGGGCTCAACCCCGAGCGGATCATGTCGGCCGCCTTCGCCAACGGCATCGCCCGCTACGCGCTCGAGCGCGCCGCCGCCTACGCCCGTGCGCGCGAGGTGTGGGGCACGCCCATCGGGCGGCACCAGGGCATCGCCCACCCGCTGGCGCTGTCCAAGATCGAGGTCGAGCTGGCCCGGCTCATGACCCAGAAGGCGGCCTGGGCCGTCGACACCGGCATCGACCCCGGCGTGGCCGGCGAGGCCGCCAACATGGCCAAGTACGCGGCCGCCGAGGCCGCCATCAAGGCCCTCGACCAGGCCATCCAGACCCACGGGGGCAACGGCATGTCCACCGAGTTCGGGCTGGCCGACATGTGGGGCGCGGCCCGTCTCGTCCGGACGGCGCCGGTGAGCCGCGAGATGATCCTGAACTTCGTGGCCCAGCACTCGCTGGGGTTGCCCAAGTCGTACTAGGGGATCCGGGCGCTCAGGCGCCGGCGGCGAAGCGGCGGGCGTCGTCGGCCGCGTACTTGGCCACCATGCCGTCGACGGCGGCGGTGCGCTCCACCGCCTCGACCACCTCCGCGAGGCGCGCGCCGGGGACGGCCACCGTCATCTCCTCGGGCTTCATGCCGGTGCGGGCCCGGCTCAGCGCGCAACCCACGCTGGCCGCCACCTCGCCCTGCTCCTTGGCGATGGCCACGATGTGGCACTGGGGCTTGCCTTCGATGCGCAGGCCGGGCATGGCGTCGGAGAGCACCATCATCTGGCGGCCGTTGACCCGCATCAGGACGACGTCGGCGGGGAAGTCCACCTCCGGCAGCGGACCGTAGGCGATGACCTCGGCGCGTTCGGACACCGAGGGGACGCCGGCCACCGCCTCGGGTGTGACCCATCCCGACTCCAACAGCGCAGCGACGTCCCCGTTGCCGGCCACGTCCTCGAGCGAGGCCAGGCCGTGGGTGAAGCGGCCGACGCTGCAGTTGCCGTGGTCGGCGGGGACCGTGGAGAAGGCCCGGGTCGCGGCGCGCACCCAGAACACGCACCCGGCCGGCACCCGCCCGGCCCGACCGTCGGGCGCGGGCTCGGACATCGGCTCGTCGAAGGCGCCGACCCCGTCGGGGGCGGCGTGGAGGAACGAGATGGCGATGGGGGGATGCCCGAGGTGCAGCGCGCCGGCGAGGCGCCGGGCCAGCTCGCGCTGACCGGACCGGGCGGAGTCGGAGTTGTCGTCGCTCATGGGCGCCATCCTGGGCGCGCGAGACGGTTGACGTCCAGTGGGGCAGGTGTTGGTCGTGACTTGATGCCGGGTGGACCCGGAAATGAGGTCGACCGGTGACACTTCCGGGGTGGGGGACCCGAAGGGAGCGACACGCCCATGACCCGTCTTCGACGACACCGCGGCACGCGGCCCGGGATCGGCGCCCGTGCCCGGCGCCTCGTCGCCGCCGCGCTGGTGGCCGGCGCGGCCCTCGTCCTGCCCGCGCTGGCCGGCACGGCCACCGCGGCGTCCACCGGCGTGTGCCCGACCGACGTGCACGACGCCCACGACTGCAACCTGCTCATCACCGTCGGGCCCGACGGCTCGGTCACGCTCTCGAGCCCCGACGGCGCCGACCCCTACGACGGCAGTGACGACACGCTGGTGGGGATCGTCGACGACTCGCCGGCCCCGCTCTCGAGCATCTCGCTGGCGTCGTTCGCCGACATCTTCGCCTTCGACGGGGACGGGATGTGCACCTACACCTTCGCCGAGGACGCCTACTGCGCCGGGCTGCCCCCGGGATCGTCGGGCTACGAGGGGCCCGACACCACGTTCACGGACATCGCCCCGGACCAAGACAGCGGCACGGTCGACTTCACCACGCCGCTCCGCGCGAACGGCGGCTCGACCTTCTTCAGCCTCGAGAACCAGCTGGGCGACTGCGGCCCGGACCGCGTGTGCGTCAGGGTGCCCGCCGGCACGTTGACCGTGTCGAAGACCGACACCGCCGGGAAGCCGCTGGTGGGCGGGAGCTACGCCGTCTACCGCGACACCGCACCGCATGCCGGCGGCCCGGTCGGGCAGTGCACCATCTCGGGCCTCGACCCGGCCGGTCGGGCCACCTGCACCAGCGCGGACCTCGCCGCGCTGGCGCCGGGCGTCTACTACGTCGACGAGACGAACCCGCCGTCGGGCTACAGCGCTGCGGCCGAGACTCCCGTGCTCGTGCTCGGCGACGCCACGGCGACGATCGTCGACGCGCCGGCACCGCCGTCGGCCCCACCGGATGTGACGGGCACCGTGCCGGGCGCGCCGGGCCCCACCCCGACGAGCACGCCGCCCGCGGCGACCCCGCCGGCGCGGACCGCCGCAGCACCGGTGCCCGGTGCCACGACCGTGCACACGGGCGAGCCCTTCGCCGGCTCCCTGCGCATCGTGCTCGCCGCCGGTTGCATCGGCGCCGGTCTGGTCGGTGCGGGGCTCCTGTGGTCGGGCCTGGTCGGCTCGGTCCCGCTGCGCCGGGGACGCCACGCCCGCCGGCGGCTCTTCTAACCGGACGAGCCCCCGCCGGGCAGGAAGCTGAGCCGCACCCGCCGGTGGGGGTTGTCGGCGTTGCGGTCGACCAGGACCAGCCGCTGCCAGGTGCCGAGGGCCGGCCGGCCGGCGAGCACCGGGATCACCAGCGACGGGGACACCAGCACCGGCAGGAGATGGTCGGCGCCGTGCCCTCGGGCCCCGTGGCGGTGCCGATAGGGGACGTCCCGCGGCAGCAACCGTTCGAGCGCCGCCTCGAGGTCTTCCTCGGAGCCCGAGCCCGTCTCCATCAGCGCGATCCCGGCCGTGGCGTGGGGCACGAACACCGAGCAGAGCCCGTCGCCGGACCCGTGGCAGAAGGAAAGGAGCTCGTCGGTGAGGTCGACCACCTGGCGACGGGTGGTGTCGACCTCGAGCACGACGCTGTCCACAACGGCCTCAGGAGTCGGAGCCGAGCAGGGCGGTGAAGAACTCCCGGTCCGACAAGAGCGGGGTGTCCGACATGAAGAGCTTGCCGTAGCGCTCGAAGTACATGAGCTGCTTGCCCAGGAGGAACGTCCCCCGGTCGAAGTCCGACGCCACACCGCCGTGCGCCTCGGCCATGCGGCGGACCTTCCGCTGCGCGCGCAGCCGGATGAGGATGGCCCGCACGGAGCGGGTGTGGGCCTCGACCCCGCGCGCCCGCGCCACCTGCGCCTGCGGCGCGGTGAGCAGCTCACCCAGGCTCACCTCCCCGAAGGGCCGCAGCAGCACCGGCTCGATCATGGAGCGGACGAAGGCGGCAAGCTGCTCGTCGTCGAGGCGCAGGCCCTCCTTGATGGCCGGCCCGTACGCCCGGACCAGGTGGGCGGCCACGTCGTCCCACGCCGACTCGTCGCCCAGCGCCGCTTCGAGCAGCCGGATCACGAATCGATGAGTGTCGGGGTCGAGCCGGCCCACGATCCCCCAGTCGAGGACACCGACGCGCCCGTCGCGCAGGAGGAAGAGGTTGCCGGCGTGCACGTCGCCGTGGAACGCGCCCCACCGCACGGTCATCACGAAGAAGGCGCGCACCACGTCCTCCACCAACGGCGCGGGGTCCACGCCGTAGTCGGCGGCCCGGGCCAGGTCGTCGATGGGCACCCCGTCGAAGAGCTCCATGGTGAGCACGTTGGGGCCGCACAACGCGGTGTGGACCTCTGGCACCACCACGGAGGGCAGGTCGATCTCGGCCAGCAGGCCGCGGAAGTGCACCATGGCCCGCGCCTCGTTGCGCAGGTCGAGCTCCTCGCCGATCTGCTCGCGAAAGCCGTCGAACATCTGCAGCAGCGACCCCGCGGTCTGGTCACCCGTCTGACGGGCCACGAGCTCCAGCAGGGGCTGGAGCAGGTCCAGGTCCGTCGCCACCAGTCGGTCGATGCCCGGGCGCAGGACCTTCACCGCCACCGGCCTGCCGTCGTGCAGCGTTGCCCGGTGGACCACGGCGATCGACGCCCGGCCGATGGGCTCGGGGCGGAATTCGGCGAAGGCGTCCTCCAGGGCCATGCCGAGGTCGTCCTCGACCGTGCGGCGGACGTCGTCGAAGGCCACCACCGAGCCCGTGTCCAGACAGGAGCGGAACTCGTCGGCCAGGTCGTTGCCGAACACGCCGGGCGAGGAGGCGACGAGCTGGCCGAACTTCATGAAGGTCCCGCCCAGGTCCTCGAAGGTGCGCCGCAGCGGCCGGCCGAGGTCGCCGGCGGGCAGCGGCCCCCGCCGGGCGTGGCGGAGCTGGCGCAGCGCCACCAGCGCGAAGTGTCGGGTGGAGACACGGGCGATGCGCCGCCCGCGGCGGATCAGGTGCCGGCGGGTCGGACGCGGCAGGCGGCGCGCGAAGACCCGGGGAACGGCCTCGGCGGGCGCATCCCGCGCGCCGCCCGAGTCGGGGCTCACCCCCCGGCGCCCGGCAGCGCGGCCTCGATGGCCGAGACGATCCGGGGGTCCTCGGGCTCCACGCCGGGCCGGAACCGGGCGACGACCTCGCCCTCGGGCGAGACGAGGAACTTCTCGAAGTTCCACTGGATGTCGCCCGCCTGGCCCTCGGCGTCCTCCGACGCGGCGAGCACCTCGTAGACGGGGTGACGGCCCGGCCCGTTCACCTCGATCTTCTCGTACATGGGGAACGTGACCCCGTAGGTGGTCGAGCAGAACGCGGCGATCTCCTCGGCCGTGCCCGGCTCCTGCTCGAGGAACTGGTTGCACGGGAAGCCGAGGACGCTGAAGCCCCGGTCGTGGTAGCGCTCGTGCAGGCGCTCGAGGCCCGCGTACTGCGGCGTGAGCCCGCAACGCGACGCCACGTTGACCGCCAGCAGCACCTCGCCCTTGTGCGCACCCAGCGAGGAGTCCTCCCCCTGGAGCGTCTTGATGGGCAGGTCGTAGATCGTGGGCATGGGGACCTCCGGAGCCGAGCGTGCCCGGCCAGTGTCGCACGCGGGTCGTGACCGGGTGCAAGCGCCGCCGTCACCGCGGCACCGCTATCGTCGCCCCATGTCCCGGCACGGGCCCCGCCACCAGGACGTGCGCGTCAGCCCCGGCCCACAGGGGACCTTCGTGGTCGAGGTGGGCAGCGGGCCCGGGGCGACCACCCACCACGTGACCGTCCCGGAGGGCTATGCCGCCCGGCTGGGTCTGGGTACGACGCCGCCCGAGGACCTGGTGGCCGCGTCCTTCGCCTTCCTCCTCGAACGCGAGCCCCCGACGTCGATCCTGCGGCGCTTCCGCCTCGACGTGATCGGCGAGTACTTCCCCGACTACCCCGACGTGATCGGCGGCTACGTCGCCTGATCGCCGAGCCGCGCGAAGACCGCGTCGTCGAGCGCCTCGAGCGAGTCCAGGGTCACATCGGCGGCCTCGAAGCGCGACGGGTCGAGCACGGGTCGCTCGGGGACGGCCACGCACGCCATCCCCGCGGCCTTCGCCGCGGCCACACCGGCGGGCGCGTCCTCGAAGACCACGCACCCGCCCGGGTCGACACCGAGCAGCCGCGCCGTCGTGAGGAACACGGCGGGGTCGGGCTTGCCCGCCACCTCGTCGGTGGCCGAGTGCACCACGGCGAAGCGCCCGTGCAGCCCCAGGCGCCCGACGACGGCGTCGATCAGCCTGTAGGGAGACGACGAGGCGAGGGCCAGGCGCATGCCCCGTGCCTCGCAGGCGTCGAGGGCCGCCAGGGCGCCGGGCATGGCCACGGCCCGGGATCGCACCAGCGACTCGACGCGATCCAGGATCTCCTGCGCCACCTCGTCGACGGAGCGGCCGGCCCACGGACGGCGGTCGAACCACATGCGCACCACCTCGCCGACCACCTTCCCCTGCGTCTGGCGGCACTGCTCGTCGGTGAGGGCCAGGCCGAGCTCGGCGAACACCTCGATCTCGGCTTCGCGCCACAACGGCTCGGAGTCCACCAGCAGCCCGTCCATGTCGAAGATGGCGGCGCCGAAGACGGCGGCGTCGAAGACGGCGGCGGCGCTCACCGGATGCTCGCCAGGTGCACGACGGGCGGGGCGGCCACGCACGGCCGGAGGCTATCGGTCCCGGCCGCGCCGCATCCCCGCGACCAGGGGGAACGCGGTCGCCGGACGTGAACAACGGGTTACCGTCGTACGTATCCAGCGGTGAACCCAGCGCCCGCCCGGCCCCGCCGGGCTCCGAGGCCGGAGGCCACGACCATGGCACAGCGCACCCTCAGCACCCGGACCACAGCGGCCCTCCTCGGCGTGCTCGCCGGGGTCGCCCTGGCCGCCACGGCCTGCTCCGCCGGGTCGAGCACCGCCGGCGCCCGGGCCGCGTCCACCGGCCCGTCGAGCGGCTCCTCCTCGTCTGGATCGTCCTCGACCTCGGGCGTGACCGCCGTGACCCGGTCGACGTCGCTCGGCACCGTGCTCACGACCGCGTCCGGGATGACCCTCTACCACCGGACCGACGAGTCCGCCGACAAGATCGAGTGCCTCAGCGGCTGCGTGGCGAGCTGGCCGCCCGACACGGTGCCGGCGGGCGCCACGCCCGAGGGGGTCTCCGGCCTGGGGACGACGACGCGGCCCGACGGCACCACGCAGGTGACCTACGACGGCGAGCCGCTCTACACCTACGCCGGCGACTCCTCGCCCGGACAGACCAACGGCAACGGCGTCGGCGGGATCTGGTACGCGGTCACGGTGCCGGGCACCGGAGGCAGCGGCAGGTCGAACGACGGCAGCGGGTATTGAGCGCGGCGACGCAAGGACGACAGGGACCCGCGACCGTGACGGAGCACCGATCTCGGCTCGGCGGACCGACGCGCGCGTCTGGGGCGCGCCGGTCCGGCCGCGGCCGATACCCGGAGGGGCTCTTCGGCGACCCCGGACCGGGCAACGCCGCCGACGAGGAGGGCCTGCGGGCCGCGTTCCTCGCCCACGGCGGCGAGATGTTCGGCTACGCGCGCCGCGCCCTCGGCGACGCCGGCGCGGCCGAGGAGGTCGTCCAGGAGGTCTTCGTCCGCGCCTGGCGGGCGCGCGAGCGCTTCGACCCCGCCCTCGGTTCGCTGCGCACGTGGCTCTTCGCCATCGAGCGCCGGGTCGTGATCGACGTGGCGCGGGCCCGCGCCGCGCGTCCCACGGAACCGCTGGAGACCGACGTGGCCGTCGGCGACGACGACGTGGAACGGGCGCTGGTCGGCTGGCAGGTGGAGGAAGCCGTCCGGCGACTGCGCCCGGAGCACCGCCAGGTGCTGGTGGAGACCTACTACCGCGGGCGCTCCGGACGGGAGGTGGCCGGCGATCTCGGCGTGCCCGAGGGCACCGTGCGCAGCCGCCTCTTCTATGCGTTGCGCTCGCTGCGCCTCACCCTCGACGAGATGGGGTGGGAGTCGTGACCGCGGACACCTGCGAGCACTGGCGCGGCCTGCTGGCGCTGGAGGCGGTCGGCGCGCTGCCCGCCGAGGATCGCGCCCCCCTCGACGCCCATGTCCGGGGCTGCGCGGCGTGCGAGCACGAGAGGGACGAGCTGGCGCAGGTGGCGATGGTCCTGCCCATGGCGGACCCCGACCACTTCCACGAGCACCGGATGCCGGGCCACCTCGAGGACACGGTGCTCACCCGGCTCGCCGCCGACGCCCGCCAGGATCGCCGGCGGCGGGGCATCTGGGTGTGCGGCGGGGTCCTCGGCGGCGCGGCGGCGGTGCTGGCGGCGCTGGCGCTGGCCATGGGGCTGTCCTCCTCCGGCTCACCCGGCCGCACCCTGGTGCTCCACGGGCCGGCAGGCGTCAGCGCGTCCGTCCGGCTCACCTCCGAGTCGTGGGGCACGGCGGTGCACCTGAGCGAGCGCGGTCAGCCCGGCGGGCAGGTGCTGTGGGTGTGGATGCGCACGACCGCCGGGAGCTGGTGGGCGACGGGCACCTACACCACCGTGTCCGGCCAGACCGTCGCCGTGGACATGGCCTGCGCGCTGCCTGCCGGCAGGATCGCCGGCGTCTGGGTGCGCGACGCCTCCGGCCACACCGTGCTCCAGGGGTACCAGGGCGACGCCTGACCCCGCGTGGCGCCTTGGGCGGCCGGTTAGGGTCGCGGGCCGTGGGCTCCACGGGCGGCGCGCAGGGCTGGTTCGTCGACCCCTTCGACATCCACCAGCACCGCTGGTACTCGGACGGCCGGCCCTCGAACCTGGTCCGTGACCACGGCGTCGAGTCCTACGACGACCCACCCCCCGGCGCGCCGCCACGACCGCCGGTCCCGGCGGGCGCACTCCCGCCGAGGGACACGAGGGCCGACGAGGGGCACGGGGCGCGCCGCGGACGCGGACGCGCACGGGCACCGACGTCGGCGCGCGCTCGGCGGTCGTCGCTCGGCGCCGGCACCGCACTCCTCGTCGGCCTCCTCGGCGCCCTCCTGGTCGGGTTCGCCCTCGCGGGCTCGCATGCCCCACCGCCGCCGGACCAGGTGCAGGGCCTCGTCGTGCGGAGCTCGCCGCTGGGCACGGTCCGCCTCGCACCAGGACAGGAGCCGGGTCACGTCTACTTCTCGAACCCGCTCTTCGAGGTGTCCTACACGGTGCGGGGACCGGGACCGTTCACCATCGAGGCCTCCCGGGACCAGCTGGGGCCCGCCACCGTCGGCGACACCGTGCAGGTCGCGTTCGACCCGGCCAACCCCGCGCACGGCCGCATCGTGCCCACGTCGCTGCACTACACCACCGGCGGGTTCGTCGCCGGTGTCGTCGGCGTGGCGCTCGTGGCGCTGGCGATCGTCGGCTTCCGCAGGCCACGGCGGGGCGCGGGTCAGCCGACCTGGCGCTCGCGGCCCTCCCAGTAGCGCTTGCGCAGCTCGCGCTTGAGCGGCTTGAACGCGCCCGACAAAGGGAGCGGCTCCTGGCGGAACTCGACCGACTTCGGCACCTTGAACCCGGCCAGGAACCGGCGCACGTACTCGATGAGCTCCTCGGCCGTGGCCATCATGCCGTCGCGCAGCACCACGATGGCGTGGACGGCCTCGCCCCAGGTGTCGCTCGGGATCCCGATGACGGCGACGTCCTTGACCGCCGGATGGCAGGACAGGACGTTCTCCACCTCCGTGGAGTACACGTTCTCGCCCCCGGTGACGATCATGTCCTTCACGCGATCGGTCAGCTGCAGGACACCGTGCTCGTCGACGAAGCCGACGTCCCCCGTGCGGTACCACCCGTCGCGCATCGCCTCCGCCGTCTCTTCGGGCTTGTGCCAGTACTCGCGCATGAGGTTCCCGCCGCGCACGCACACCTCGCCCGCCTCGCCCTTGGGCACGTCGTTGCCCAGCGAGTCCGTCACCCGCAGCTCCACGCCGAAGACCGGGGTGCCCGCCCCGAACTCGGCGCCCTCCTGCCGGTGCTCCTCGGGACCGAGGAAGGCCACGACCGAAGCGGCCTCGGTCATCCCGTATCCCTGGTAGAAGTCGGTGCGCGGCAGCAGCTCGAGCCATTCGCGCAGCACCGCGGGCGCGATGGGCGCCGCCCCGTAGACCAGCTGGCGCAGGGAGCGCAGCTTGCGGACCGAGAACCTCTCGTGGTCGCGCAGCATCGACAGCATGATGGGGACGACCATGGTCGTGTCGATCCGCTGGGACTGGATCACGTCGAGGACCAGGCCGGGGTCGAAGAGGGGGATCGTCACCGAGGTCGCGCCGCTGGCCGGGATGCCCAGGACTCCTGCCACCAGCGCGGCATGGAACATGGGCGACTGGAACAGGAACCGGCGGCCCTCGCGGAACCCGATCTCGAGGCCCACGTGGTACACGTTGAGCAACTCGGCGCGCTGCTCGAGCAACACGCCCTTGGGGAGCCCGGTGGTGCCGCCGGTGTACATGAGGATGACGGGATCCGTCTCCTCGGGCTCGGCCGGCATGGCCGGATCGGCCGAGCCGAGCAGGTCCTCGTAGGCGAAGGTGTCGACGTCTCGCCCGGTGATGCCGTCGCCCGGCTCGCCGCCGATGACGACGAGCTTGTCGAGCTTGGCGCCCTCCTCGGCGACGGCGCGGTCGACCAGGGAGGCGAAGACGGGGTCGGTGAACATCACCGTCGTCCCCGAGTCGGCCAGCACGTAGGCGAGCTCGGCCGGCGAGAAGCGGATGTTGACGGGGTTGACGATGCCGGCGCCGAACAGCGCGGCGTGGTAGAGCTCGATGAACTCGTGGCCGTTCATGGCCAGCACCCCGAAGCGGTCGCCGGGGGCGATCCCCAGCGTCGAGGACAGGGCACGGCACAGCCGGGCCACCCGGTCGAGGTGCGAGGCGAAGGTGCCCTCGTAGCGCACCCCGTCGCGCGCCACGTCGACGAAGCCCACCTTGTCGGCCAGGCGCTCGGCGGTGGGAAGGAACAGGCGCGGGTAGATCAGCTCTTTCATCGTCGTCACTCCTCCCCCACGGCCCGCGCCGGGCGGGGGCCCCGGGGCGTCCGGGTCGGGCGCGGGGCCGCTGTCGCCTCCAGCGGGCGGGCCTCGTGCCTGGCCGCGGACCGCCGCCCCGTGTCGAGCGGGCCGATCAGCTCGGCGAAGGACCGCCGCACGCCCTGGGCGAAGACCCCGACGTCCGGGCACGCGTCGCGATCCGCGTACAGACCGAGGTGCATGTGCCCGTCGTAGCTGAGCGCGGCCACGCCCAGGCTCAGGTTCCCGGCGAGCGGGACGATCGGGTACACCTCGAGCATGCGCGCCCCGTGCGCGTAGAGCGGGGACGCCGGCCCCCGCACGTTGGTCACCACCAGGTTGACCACGGGCTGGTGCTGCATGACCCCCGCCACCCCGGCGAGCAGCGGCTGGGGCAGGGCGTCGAGCGCGTCGATGAGCACCCGGTAGGCGGCGGCCTGGCCGTGGCGCTTGGCCCGCTCTGCCGACGCGGCCACCAGGGCGAGCCGCTCGCCGGGGTCCGCACACCACACCGGCAGGCGCACCAGCATCGCCGAGACGTCGTTGCCCAGTGCGTGGCCGTCGTCGTGGGGCACGCCCACCGGCACCAGCACCTGGAGCTCGAGACCGGTGAGGTGCTCGCCCCGCGACACGAGGAGGCGCCGCAGGCCCCCGGTCACCGCGGCCAGCACGACGTCGTTGATCGTCACACCGTGCGCCCGCTCCACGGCCTGCAGGTGCTCCATGGCGACGCGCACGAACCCGACGCGCCGGGCCTGGCCGATGCGCGTGTTGACGGACGAACGCGGCGCGAGCAGGCCCGGTGGCAGCACCGACGAGAGCCCGTCCACCAGGCGCAGCCCCGACCGGGTGGTGCGCACCGGTGCCAGCATCGAGCGCGCCGCCAGGCGACCGGCGCGCACGAGCCGGGCCGTGGCGACGGACAGGTCGCGCGCGGCGAGCGACATCGCGCCCGGCACCGGCTCGGGGTGCCAGGGCGTGGGCGCTGAGGCGAGATGACGGGGCCTGCGGCCGGGATCGAGGAGGAGCGTGGCCAGCTCCACGCCGCCGAGGCCGTCGGCCAGCGAGTGGTGGAGCTTCTCGACCAGGCCGACGCGCCCGCCCGAGAGGCCTTCGACGAACCACATCTGCCAGAGCGGGAGGTCGATGTCCAGGGGGACGGCCAGGATCTCGGCGCTCAGGCGGGCCAACTGGGCCGTGGTGCCCGGCTTGGGGAGGGCCACGACCCGCATGTGGGCGGCCACGTCGAAGTCCTCGTCGTCCACCCAGACGGGGGCGACCTGGCCGAGGAAGGGCCGCCGCACCCGCTGGCGCAGCTTCGGGACCAGGTCCAGGCGCTCCTCCACGTCGGCTCGGAGGCGCTCGATGCGGATCCGCCCGCCGGCGTCACGGAGGGGCCCGCCCTCGAAGACGGCGACCGAACCCATGTGCATGGGGGTGCGGGCGGTCTCGAGGTGCAGGAACGTCGCGTCGAGGCCACTGAGCGGCCGTGCGTGGACCACCAGGTCGATCGTCCGCCCGGGGCCTGGGAAACAACAGTGCCGGAAGGCCCAACTGGGGCCCCGGCCTGGGCGCTCTCGACGGGGGAGGCTGACCGTGGTGCAATCGTGGGGCGCCACGTGGTCGTGGGGCGACGCGACGAAAGGCACGGACAGCATGGGTGTGATGAAACGGCTCTCGGGGATCGTCCAGGCCAAGGCCAACAAGGCCCTCGACAAGGCCGAGAACCCGGCCGACATGCTCGACCTCTCCTACGAGAAGCAGCAGGAGAACCTGACCAAGGTCCGCCGGGCACTGGCCGACGTGACCACGGCCAAGAAGCGCCTCGAGATGCAGGCCGCCCAGCTCCAGGGGCAGGCCCAGAAGCTCCAGGACCAGGCCAAGCAGGCACTGGGCCAGGGCCAGGAGGACCTCGCCCGGGAGGCGCTCACGCGCCGTACCGCGCTGGCCGACCAGCTGTCGTCCCTGGGCACCCAGCACCAGCAGGTGGAGTCGCAGCAGCAGCAGCTCGAGACGACGGCGGCACGCCTGCAGACCCAGGTGGAGGCGTTCCGGACCAAGAAGGAGACGCTGAAGGCCACCTACACGGCGTCGAAGGCCCAGGCCAGCATCGGCGAGGCGGTCTCGGGCATCTCCGAGTCCATCACCGACGCGGGGATGACGCTCCAGCGGGCCGAGGACAAGATCGCCGAGATGCAGGCCCGCTCCGGGGCCATCGACGAGCTCCTCGACACCGGGGCCCTCCCCGATGCGCTGGGCGCCGGCAAGGACGACATCCAGCAGCAGCTCGACGCCGTCGGCCGCGCCGGGCAGGTCGACGCGGAGCTCGCCGCCCTCAAGGCCCAGGTGGGCGCGGAACCGGCCCTGGGGACGGGCGACGCCGGCGGCGCGGGCGCAGCGCCGGCCGTCGAGACCGGTGAGGGCGCCGCCGAGCCCGCGGCGCCGGCGGCCGAGCCTGGGGCTCCCGCGGCCGAGGCTGGGGCACCCACTGCCGAGGCTGGGGCACCCACTGCCGGGGCGGCGACGGACGAGGGGGGTGCCCGATGATCGTGCGGATCCTGGGTGAGGGCCGCTACGAGGTGCCCGAGGCGGACCTCCCGGCCATCGAGCAGCTCGACGACGAGCTCGTCGACGCGCTCGAGCGCGGGGACGAGAACGAGTTCAACGGGGCGCTCATCGACCTGATCGGCGAGGTCCGGCACTCGGGCATCCTGCTGCCGGCCGACGACCTGCGCCCCTCGCAGCTGGCGGTCCCCCACGAGGGGGCAACGCTCGCCGAGGTCAGGGCGTTGCTAGCCGAGGAGGCAGGGGCCGAGGGCTGAGCGGCAAGGACGAGACAGCTAGACGACGGCGCCCTGGACCTCGGTCACCAGCTCGACGAGCTCGGCGCGCTCGGCGGCGTCGAGCCCGGCGAGGGCCCGACCCATGGCCACGTTGGTGGCCTGCTCGGCCTGCTCCCAGGCGGGGCGGAGCGGCTCGGCGTCGGGCAGCGGGTCGGTCCATCCCATGACGGCGGCCATGAACGGCGTCTTCACGGTGAGCGCCTCCATCGGGGAGAGACCCGACGTGACCACCGCCGCGCCGTGGAACCCGCCGCGCAGCTCGCGCAGGAGGTTGAGCCGGTGCAGGGCCAGCTCCGCGGGGGCGTCGGGCTCGGGCATGCCCCTCCAGGCACCGAACAGGGGCACGGCCGCGAGGTCCGCGCCCCCCGTCACCCGGCCGGCGAGCTCGGCCAGACGGCCGTAGTCGGGCCCGTCGGCCAGGTGCGCCCGCGCCCACTTCCGCAGGCACCCCGCGAATTCGGCCGCCGACTCCCCCGGAGCCGAGACCTTCCGGCCCCGGTCCCAGGACTGGGCGATCTGGGCGTGGTCGAAGAACACGAAGGCGGCGGCGATCACCGCGCCGTCGACGTCGCCGAGCGGACCGCCGCGTCCGGCCGTGTAGAAGTCGAACCCCTCGAACCCGAGCTCACCGCCGCGCTCGTAGGTGGCGCCGTCGAGCATGAAGTACGAGGGGACCGACCCGATCCCCTCCGCGCTGCGCGCTGCGCATTCCACCGGCTCCATCGACGCTCCTCTCCGCCCGGCCCGTGAACGCGGCGGTCGGGCCGATGCCCGGAGCCGGGGCCGCCGCTCCGACGCGGGCACGCTAGCAGCGGGGCCCTCCCGGTAGCCTCGCCGACGTGAAGGTCCGCATCGGCGTCGGCGTGTCGTCGTTCACCGGTCCCGACGACGAGCTCGGGCGGCTGGCCGCCGACATGGAGCGGCTCGGCTTCGACTCCATCTGGCTCCCCGAGGTCCTGAGCGCCCCGGCCGGCGACCCCCTCACCGGGCTCGCGTACGTCGCCGCCAAGGTGGCACGGCTCAAGCTCGGGACCACCATGGTGCTTCCCGGCCGCAACCCGGTGCGGCTGGCCAAGCAGCTCGCCACGCTCGACCGCCTGTCCGCCGGTCGGCTCCTCGTGACCTTCGTCCTCGGGCTCACCCAGCCGGGCGAGCTCGACGCCCTCGACGTCGAGCGCGCGGCGCGTGGCCCCATGGTCGACGAGGCCCTCCCGCTGGTGCGGCGGCTGTGGAGCGAGGACCGTGTCACCCATCACGGCCGCTGGACGCTCGAGGGCGTCTCCGTCGAGCCCAAGCCGCTCCAGCAGCCCTTGGAGGCCTGGTTGGGCGGCATCGCCCCGAGCACCTGGGCACGGGTGGGCGCGCTGGCCGACGGGTGGCTCCCGGCCATGTGCACCCCCGAGGAGGCCGCGCGCGGTCGGGTCGCGGTGGAGGCCGCCGCGGCGCGCGCCGGGCGGGCCGTCGACCCCGAGCACTACGGGGTGAGCATCGGCTACCTGCACGACGAGCCCTCCCCCGCCCTGGCGGAGGCGCTCGTGCGCCGCCTCGGCCGGCGCGCCGGCACGCTCGATCCCGCCGAGGTGGTGCCGACCGGCCTGCCGGCCCTGCGCGCGCTGCTCGGGCGCTACATCGAGGTGGGGTTCTCCAAATTCGTGCTGCGCCCCATCGCCCCGCCGCCCGACTGGCACGCCGAGCTCGAGGGCCTCGCCGAGGGCGTGCTCGACCTGCAGACCTGAGCACCGAGGCGTCCCGCCCCGCGCGGGACCGGGGCGTGGCATGCTTCGGCGCCGGACCACGAGGAGGGGACATGGGCAAGGCACGCGCGGAGATCGGGATCGCCCGTCCACCCGCGGACGTATGGGCCGTCGCGGGCGACTTCGGCGGGATCGGCGACTGGATGCCGGGCGTCGAGTCGTGCGTGGTCGACGGCGACGACCGCATCCTGAAGCTCATGGGCATGGAGATCGTCGAGCGTCTCGTGCGCCGCGACGACGAGGCTATGGAGCTGACCTATGCCATCGTCGGCGGGGTGCCGGTGGCGAACCACTTCGCCACGGTGACGGTCGTGCCCGAGGACAGCGGCTCGCGGGTCCTCTGGGACGTGGAGGTCGAGCCCGAGGACATGGTGGCGATGATGCAGCAGGTGTACCAGCAGAACCTCCAGGTGCTCAAAGAGCGCCTGGAGGTGTGAGCCGGCGGGACACCCGATGGGGGCGCGCGGCACCGAGGCGCGGGGCACCGGGCGGCTCTCCTACGAGGTGGTAGCCAGGACCCGCGCCCCCGTCGACGTCGTGTGGCCCCTCGTCGGCGAGGCCCGCCGGTGGAAGGAGTGGGCGGGGTTCACCACCGCCACCCTGCTGCGCGAGGGCGCACCCGCCCCCGACGGTGTGGGCGCGCTGCGGCGCTTCGGCGTGGGACCCGTGGGCAGCCAGGAGGAGGTCCTGGCGTGGGACCCGCCGAGCCACCTGGCCTACGGGATCGTCAAGGGCTACCCGGTACGCGGCTATCGCGCCGACGTACGGCTGACGTCGCTGGCCGACGGTGGGACCGAGATCCGCTGGTCCGGCCGCTACGACGCCAAGGTCCCCGGGACCGGCGCGGTCCTCCAGGCGTTCACCAGGGCCCTCATGGCGAGCTTCGCCCGGCGCCTCGTCCGGCACTGCGACCGGGCCGGCTGACGCGTCCCGGCACCCGCCACGCGTGCGCCGCGCCCGCCGGCGGCGGCGGCCTCAGGTGCTGGCGGTGACGAGCGCGTCCGTCTCGCGCAGGCGCAGGGACATGGCCTCCAGGAGCTTGCGCACCACCGACGGCGCTCGCTTGAGCAGGCGGCGGAGGTCGACGGCGGCGATCTCGAGCACCTCCAGGTCGCTGGTGGCGCGCACCGTGGCCGAACGGGGCTGGCCGTCGATGAGCGACAGCTCGCCGACGACGTCGCCCTCGCCCAGGCGCGCCAGGCGCTTGCCGCCGCGCACCACCTCGGCCGTCCCCGAGGCGATGACGAAGGCGATGCCGCCCGACTGACCCTCGCGGGTGAGGACGGCGTCCTTCCTGAAGGTCGCCTCCACCGTCAGCGTCGCCACCTCGGCCAGCTCGCGCTGGGTGCAGGTCGAGAAGAGCGGGATCCGACGCAGGAGCTCGATCTTCCGGGCCCGCCCCAACGACCCAAGACTGGCCACCAGGCTCTCCTCTCGTTCGCCGTGCGGGGTCACGATACCCGCAGCGCACCGAGGCGGGCGGGGACGCGAGGCGTCCGGACGGGGCCCTGCCGCCACCGAGCGAGGTCGTCCGGCCGGTCTCGGTGCCAGCTCGTCGACGCGCGGACGAGCTCCGGCCAAGCCCAGCCCACGGCCGACAGCGACCGGAAGGATCGGCCTTCCGCACCGTTCCTCTGCGGACGGGCAGCGGCTTCGGGCCGCAGACGTCAGGGGGGCGGCCACCCGGGTGCGGGTGGACGCTGACAACGGGGAGGGACGTGCCATACGCGGGAGCGGACGCGTGATGGACCGAGCGCGGCGTTCGCCGGTCGTGCGTGCGGTGCGCGCCTTCCACCGCAGCGCCATCGCGTCCGTCGTCGTCCTCGCCGCCTGTGTCGGCACGCTCGTCGTGCACGCCGGGGGCGCCTCCGCCGACGACTCGTCATGGGTGCCCGGCACCGCACAGGCGATCTCGCAGGCGCTCGCGCTCGCCCCGTCCACGGCGGGGCTCGGGTACAACGTCACGCTGGCCACGTCGATCGCCGACTTCCAGCAAGACGAGGCCCAGGCGCAGTCCCAGACCTTCGACGGTGGCGCGCTGGTCCTGGCATTGACCTCGACGCAGTGCGACGGGACCAAGCCCGTCGTGGAGAACAGCCAGCTGCCGCAGCCGACGCAGGCCGAGTCCGTCGACGGCAACTCCTCCCAGGACAGGACCCTCACCACGGGCGTCAACGGATCGGGCGTGGGCGCCGGCGTCGAGCACGCCGCGGTCACCACGCAGCCCCAGGCGACGGCCGCGACGCAGCTGGCGGACCTGTCGGTGCCGGGGGTCATCAGCATCGACGGCGGGGCGTCGGCGGCGACGGCCACGCAGGTCCCCGGACAGAGCCGCACCGCCACCGCCACGTCGGACATCGGCGAGATCTCGCTCGGCGGCGGCGTCGTCACGCTCGACGGGCTGCACTGGCAGACGACGCAGCAGACAGGTCCGGACAACAGCTTGACGCAGCAGACCGGGTCCTTCTCGATCGGCTCGATCACGGTGGCCGGGGTCACCACCCCCGTCACCGCCGTCGACCTCGACACCGTCCTCGGCATCGCCAACACCGCGCTGTCGCCGCTGGGCCTCCACGTCGGGCCCACCCCGACGCTCCAGACGAACCCTGCCAACCGGTCCACGGCCGTGGGCCCCTTGGCCATCGGCATCGACGACTCCGCCCTCGGCCGGCAGATCGTCGGCACCGCGCTCGGGCAGTCCGGCGTCGAGACCGTGCGCGACGCGATCGTGAACGCGCTGCTGGGCGTGTCCTGCAAGATCGGCGACGGGATCACCGTGGGGGACGTCCTCCTCGGCGTCCTCTCCGGCGGCGGGAACCTCGACCTCGAGCTCGGCGGGGCCGACGCGGTGAGCGACGGAACGGCGTACGCCAACCCGTTCGCCGACACACTGGGCCTGCTCGGCGCGGACAACGTCGTCGGGGGCGGCTCGACCGCCGACACGGGCACGCCGGGCTCCTACACGCCGGGCACCGCCGGCACCGCCGGCACCCTCGGGACCACCGGCGCGTCGGCGGGCGGCGGCGGCGTCATCGGGCCGCTGACCAAGACGCTGCGCTGCCTCACCACCAGTCCCTTCGGCCACCCCGGATGCGGCGGTGGCGGGGCCGCGCTGCCGGTGGGCCTCGTCGGGCTCACCGTCGTGCTGGGCATGGGCACGGCCGACTACGTACGCGTCCGCCGTCTGCGACGCGCCCTACCGCAGGAGGAGATCGCGTGACGAGTCGGCTTCGGCTCCCGACCACCTCGCCGGCGGAGCGAAGGCTCCTCCACGGCTACGGCCCCCTGGCCGGCCTCCTGTTGGCCTTCGTCCTCATGGCCGCCTTCGTGCCCACCATCGCCCGTGAGAAGGTGGTCGAGACCGTGTCGGGCGCGTCGAGCTCGACCTCGGGCAACACCGGCTCCAGCACCGCCGCGGCCGGGACCGCGGGCACCGCCGGCTCCAGCACCGGGGGCGCCGGCTCCGGCACCGCCACGGCGGCCGCGGGCGGGACCGTGTCCCCCTGCCCCGGGCGCACGCTGCAGGTGCCCGGCGACCCCTACTCGCCCCCGTGCATCGCCTTCAGCGGCAACAACGGCGGCGCCACCTCTCCCGGTGTGACCGCCAACTCGATCACCGTCTCCTACCGGGTCACCAACGACCCCGGCTTCCAGCAGACCCTGGCGCAGCTGGGCGGCGCGCAGTTCGCCGACACCAACGCCGACTACATCCGCACGGTCGAGGGCCTGGCCGACTATTTCAACAAGAACTTCCAGTTCTACGGCCGCAAGCTCGACATCGTCCCCTTCACCGGCCAGGGCAGCCAGACCGACGAGCTGCTCGGCCAGGGCCAGGAGCAGGCCGACGCCGACGCCGTGACCGCGGCCCAGCAGATCCACGCCTTCGCCGAGCTCAACGGGGACACCGAGCCCTACCAGGACGCGCTGGCCCAGCAGCACGTCATCGCCTTGGGCGCGCCCTACCTGTCGTCGCAGTGGATGGGGGCGCGGGCACCGTACTCGTGGTCGGTGGCGACCGAGTGCAACGACGTCGTCGACACGACCTCCGAGTTCGGGTACAAGGAGCTGCTCGGGTCGAACGCCAGCTACGCCGGCGGGTCGCTCAAGGGCCAGCCCCGCAAGTTCGCCATCATCGCCCCCGACAACCCCTGGTACCAGGACTGCGTCAACGAGGCCATCGGCATCGACAAGGCGCACGGCCTGACCGTCTCGGACGACATCCAGTACCAGTTGGACCTGGCCACGCTCTCCAGCCAGGCCGCCTCGGTGATCTCCAAGCTGGCCAACGACGGCATCACCACCATCTTCTGCGGCTGCGACCCCGTCTTCCCCGTGTACCTGACGTCGCGGGCCTATGAGCAGGGATACCAGCCGGAGTGGATCGTGGCCGGCGTGGCCCTGACCGACGCCGACATCGTGGGCCAGCTCTTCCAGCAGAACGAGTGGTCGCACGCCGTGGGCATCAGCTACCAGGGCGACACCATCCAGAAGCAGGCCACGCTGGGCTACGCGGCCTACAAGTCCGTACGCAGCGACGAGCCCGCCAACATCGTCGACCTGATCTACGCCCAGATGTACGAGATGGTCATCGGGATCCAGATGGCCGGGCCCGACCTCACATCGCAGACCTTCGAGGCGGGCATGCGCAAGTACCCGGGCTCCGTCGCCAACGCGCCCAATGCGGAGTTCGGCACGTGGTCGTTCCCGCCGGGCACCTACACCCCCCAGCGAGACAGCCACATCATCTACTGGGACCCGACGAAGACCTCGGTCTACAACGGCAAGCAGGGGGCCTACGTCGTCGCCAGCCCGCGCTATCTGAACGGCCAGTATCCCACCGGTCCACCGCCCGTCCCCGCCAACTTCGGACAGTAGGGCGGGCTCCGTCGTGCGCCTCTCGGGTCCGCTGCCGCGCCTGTCCCGGATCACGCGGCTCCATCGCGTCCCGCCGCGCTGGCGAGGCGTGCTGTGGGCGATCGGTGGAGTCTTCGTCGCCTTCGTCGTCGTGCCCGCGATCTTCCCCCACCGCGCCCCGTCGGGACTGATCCTCCAGGGCGTGGAGTTCGGTGCGGTCGACGGTCTGCTCGCCCTCGGGTTGGTGCTGACCTATCGCGCCAACCGGATCATCAACTTCTCCTACGGGGCGATGGGCGGCCTCGCCGGCACCTTCGGCGTCATGCTGACGCTGGGCCAGCACTGGAATTGGTTCCTGGCCATGATCGCCGGCCTCGTGCTGGGCGGCCTGTTGGGCGGGGCCATCGAGCTGCTCGTCGTGCGGCGCTTCTTCAACGCGCCCCGCCTCATCCTGACGGTGGCCACCATCGGCCTGGCCCAGGTGCTCGGCGGCATCCAGTTCCTGCTGCCGGGATGGCTGCACGGGCCGCCCATCGTGGGCGGGGTGACCACGCCCCTCTCCGGCGCCCACGTGCGCATCGAGACGTTCGTCTTCACCGGCGACGACCTGCTCATCGCCATCGTGGTGCCCGTGGTGCTCGTCGGCCTGGGCTGGTTCCTGACCCGCACCGACGCCGGGGTGGCCGTGCGCTCGGTGTCGGACAACGCCGATCGGGCCATGCTCCTCGGGATCCCCATCCGGCGCCTGTCCACGCTGGTGTGGACCATCGCCGGCGTGCTCTCGGCCCTGACCGTCCTCGTGAGCGCGCCCAGCCAGGGCTTGACCATCACCGCCGGCGCGGGGCCGAGCCTGCTCCTGCCCGCGCTGGCGGCGGCGGTGGTGGCGCGCATGGAGTCGCTGCCCGTGGCGTTCGGGGCGGGGGTGGGGCTGGGGATCGTCAACCAGGTCGTCGGGTTCAACGTGTCGAAGGAGTCCGTCAACGACGTCGTGTTCCTGGTGGTCATCCTCCTCGCCCTCCTGGTGCAGTGGCGCCGCTCGGGGCGCGCCGAGGACGGCGACGAGTCGTGGTCGGCCACCGGGATCCTCAAGCCCATCCCCGAGGTGCTGCGCCGCCTGCCCGAGGTGCGCGCCGCGCGCCTGGCGCTCGGGGTGGCCGTGCTGTCAGCCGTGCTGGCGGCGCCCTACGCCTTCGGGCCCGGCGCCACGCTGCAGTTCACCTTCACGATCACCTACGCCATCGTCGCCGTGTCCCTGGTGGTGCTCTCGGGTTGGGCGGGCAACATCAGCCTCGGGCAGTTCGCCTTCGCCGGTGTGGGCGGGGTGGTGGCGGGGGACCTGGTGTCGAAGCTCAACGTCGACTTCTTCGTCTGCCTGGCCGCCGCCGGCGTGACCGGCGCGGTGCTGGCACTGGTCATCGGTCTGCCGGCGCTGCGCATCCGCGGGCTGTACCTGGCGGTGACGACCCTGGCGCTGGCCGTGGCCACCAACGCCTTCTTCTTCAACCCCACCAACTTCGAGCACCTGCTCCCGGGGGCCGGCTCGAGCTCGTCCATCGTGCCCCCGGTGCTCTGGAAGCGCTTCGACCTCTCGAGCGGGCGCGCCTACTACTTCTTCTGCCTGGCGATCCTCGTCCTCTTCATCCTCTTCGTGAAGGGCCTGCGCAACGCCCGGCCCGGCCGCGTCCTGCTGGCGGTGCGCGACAACGAGCGCGCCTCGGCGGCGATGGCCGTCCCCAACATCCGGGTGAAGCTGGTGGGCTTCATGCTGGCGGGCACGATCGCCGGGGTGGCCGGCGGGCTGCACGCCACCGCGCTGGGGTCGATCGGCAAGGAGACCTACAGCCCGGACCTGAGCGTGCTCGTGTTCGCCATGGCCGTCATCGGCGGGCTGGGCTCGATCAGCGGGGCGATCATCGGGGTGACCTCCATCGAGCTGCTGTCGCACTTCCTGCCGCAGTACTCGCTCATCATCACCGGCGCGGGTCTGCTGTGGATCCTCGCCGCGCTCCCCGGTGGGATCGGCGAAGGCCTGATGCGCATTCGCGACCGGCTGCTGCGGATCGTGGCCGAGCGCCGCCACCTGCTGGTGCCGAGCCTGGTGGCCGACCGGGCCCGGGAGCTCCAGGACCACGCGCCGCACGAGGAGTCCCTGCTCGCGGCGGCCCTCGCCGATCCGGTCGAGCCGGGCGTCATCCACGAGGTCGTGGCCGAGGCGGCCGAGGTGGTGGCCGACGCGGCGCGCGCTGAGGTGGGGACCGGGGCGGGCCGGCCGGGCGAGGGGGCCGACCCCCCGCTCCTGCGCTGTCGGGCCGTCGAGGTCTCCTACGGGCCCGTGCAGGTGCTCTTCGGCGTGGACCTCGACGTCCGACCCGGCGAGGTCGTGGCCCTGCTCGGCACGAACGGCGCCGGGAAGTCGACGCTGCTCAAGGGGGTGTGCGGGCTCGTCAAGGTGGGCAAGGGCCAGGTGACGCTGGCCGGCGACGAGCTCACCAACACCACCGCGGACAAGGTGGCCCACCGGGGCATCGCCCTCATGCCCGGCGGGCGCGGCGTGTTCCCGACGCTCACCGTGGACGAGAACCTGCGGCTGGGCTGCTGGCTCGTCCGCAAGGACAAGGCCCGCTGCCTCGCCGAGCGTCGCCGCGTCCTCGAGCTCTTCCCGGTGCTCGCCCAGCGGTCGCACCAACAGGCCGGCAACCTCTCCGGGGGCGAGCAGCAGATGCTGTCGCTGGCCATGGCCCTCATGGTCCAGCCCCGGATCCTCATGATCGACGAGCTCTCCCTCGGGCTCGCCCCCACCGTCGTCTCCCAGCTGATGCAGGTGGTGCGGATGCTCCACGAGCAGGGCACGACCATCGTGGTCGTCGAGCAGTCGGTCAACGTCGCGCTCGAGCTCGCCGAGCGGGCGGTGTTCCTCGAGAAGGGCGAGGTGCGCTTCTCCGGCCCCACCGCCGAGCTCCTCGAGCGCCCCGACATCCTGCGCTCGGTGTTCATCGCCGGCGCCGACGCCATCACCGGCGCGGGGGCCATCACCGGCGCGGGGGCCATCGCCGGCGCGGGGGCCGACGGCGACGGTCGCGCGGACGCGCCTTCGGCCGTGCCGGGCGGGCGGCCTGCGCACGAGGGTCGGGTGCCCCCCGGGCCCGACGCACCCGTCGTCCTCGAATGCCGCGAGGTGGCCAAGCACTTCGGTGGCATCCGCGCCGTCGACGGCGTGCGCCTGCGGCTCCACGACGGTGAGATCCTGGGCCTGATCGGCCACAACGGGGCGGGCAAGACCACCCTCTTCGACTGCATCTCGGGCTTCCTCGGCCTCGACGGCGGGCGCATCCTGCTCGGTGGGATGGACATCGGCGAATGGCCCGCCCACCTGCGCGCCGCGGCCGGCATCGGCCGCACCTTCCAGGAGGCGCGGCTGTTCCCGTCGCTGACCGTGCAGGAGACGATCGCGGTGTCGCTGGAGCGCCATGTCGCCTCGCGGGACCTGATCGCCGCGGGACTGCGCCTGCCCGCGTGCCTCGACTCCGAGGCGCAGGTGGCGGCCAGGGTGGACCAGCTGATCGACGCCATGGGCCTCGGGGCGTTCGCAGAGAAGCTCCTCGGCGAGCTCTCCACCGGCACGCGGCGCATCGTCGAGCTCGCCTGCGTGCTGGCGCAGGACCCCGCCGTGGTCCTCCTCGACGAGCCCTCCGGTGGCGTCGCCCAGCGCGAGACCGAGGCACTCGGACCCCTGCTCGTCCGGGTCCAGCAGATGTCGGGCTGCTCGCTGCTGGTCATCGAGCACGACATGCCGCTGCTCAGCGCCATCTGCGACCGGATGGTGGCCCTGGAGCTCGGCGAGGTCATCGCCGAGGGCACACCGGCCGAGGTGCTCGAGCACCCCGCGGTGATCGAGTCCTACCTCGGGACCGACGACACGGCCATCAACCGCTCCGGCGTGCGCACCAGCTGACCTCTCGCGCCGCCCCGTGGTGCGACCCCCGCGTGACCTTCGCGCCCGCTCCCTGGGACTTTCGGCTCTTGGGCCCAGGTTGCCCCCTCGGCGACGATTGAACCGTACAGGGACACACAGGGAACCAGAAATTCGAACGAGGAGAGTCGCCATGCGACGCAAGACTCTGGATCTGATCCTCACGGCGATCGGTGCCGGCCTCACGGTGGCCCTCGTCGCCGCCGGCGTGCTGCTCATGTGGGGCTACAGCTTCGCCAGCAGCAACGTGCACGACCAGCTCGCCATGCAGCAGATCTACTTCCCGACGGCGGCCCAGATGGCCAACGCCAAGGCGGGAACGGAGATCACCCC
>Ga0187778_10000101_pt1 | contig 52989 bp, 48 predicted proteins | sample 1015_Q2_SP5_20_M_FD_132418 | JGI IMG/M metagenome (GOLD analysis project Ga0187778, IMG submission 132418) | Tropical peat soil microbial communities from peatlands in Department of Meta, Colombia - 1015_Q2_SP5_20_MG | ecosystem: Environmental > Terrestrial > Soil > Wetlands > Peat | place...
GGAGCGGTTCAACAAGCTTGCCGGCAAGGAGCGCGATCGGACGCCGCACTTGCGCCACCGCGGATAAGATACAAGATCGTCTTCATGATTCACGTTTGCTCCCTTGCGCGGCTTTACGACACGGTCGAAGCGACCGGCGCGCGTCATCTCGTGTCGCTTATCGGCGACGAATCGCGCTTGGCGCGGCCATCCCGCGTTCCGCTGCAAAACCATTTATGGCTGCGCTTGCACGACATTTCCGCGCCGCTCGACGGCTACATCATGCCGGCGGAAGAGCATGTCGCCAAACTGGTCGATTTCGTGCGCGAGTGGGATCGCGACGCGCCGCTCGTGGTCCACTGCTACATGGGGATCAGCCGCTCGACCGCGAGCGCATTCGTAAGTGTCTGCGCGCTCAATCCGCGCCGCAACGAAGCGGGCATTGCGCAGGCTTTGCGGCGCGCCTCGCCGAGCGCGACGCCCAACGCCCGCATTGTCTCGCTTGCCGATCGCCTGCTCGGCCGCAACGGCCGCATGATCGCAGCGATCGAGAATATCGGGCATGGCGTAGTGACCGGCGAAGTAGCGCCATTTCAGCTCGATTTGGAATAGGAATCGGACTGGCGCTACTCGGCGAGCGACGGCCGCAGCATCGTCCGTGCATTGAGAACCGGAGTCGCCGCAGACGGTGCAGACCGGTTGCTGATCATCTGGCTGCGCGGGTTACGCTGATTAAAATCGCAGTAGGCGAAGTTCAGGCCGGCGAGCGATCCGCGAAAACTTTTGTAATCGATCTTTTCCACACGGAAGCAAGGCGTGAACGGCAATCCCGCCAAATGCGCGCACATCGATTGTCCGTCGACCCTGATCGTGCCTGCCGGGAGCGCTGCGAAACGGGTCGGGCCCTCGCCCCGCATCCTTATGGTGCCGACAACCGAACCATCGGCGAAAATGCGTCCCACCCCCGCCGTGCCCTCAAAGCACGTATAGGAGAACAGCTTGCCTACAACGAAGGCGCGAGCCTGTTCCGGCCCAAGCTCCTCCGCCGCGGCCGTGCCGGACCCCAATATGCCAGCCCCCAATATGCCGCTCGCCAAGACAGACGCGCAGACCAGGGACACGCGCACGGACATCGACCACTCCACTCCTGTGCTAGAACGCAATAGCTTCAAACTGAAGCCATTGCGGCGCTAGTTTTTCGATGGGCGGTGACCATTTCGGAAAACCGACTTCCACCCGGATCAAGCCCGGGGCAGGCTTTTTCCCGACCACGCCCTAGGGCGAAGTTAACAAGATTTCTTAACCGCCCCCTTACCATATCAGGCTCTCATGATCGCCCGAAATCATAGCGAAATTCTGAAGCGGTTACCCGATTTTAACCACAATGCGCCCGCGCACTTTGCCTTCGACGATACGCCGGCCCGCGGCGATGACTTCGCCCAGCACGATTTCGTTCACCATGGCGTCGATTTTTGACCGGTCGAGGTGCGACGCAAGGCGGCGCCAAGCCTCCTGCCGCAACGGCAAGGGGCACATCACGGAATCGATGCCGATCAGCGAGACCCCGCGCAAAATGAATGGAGCAACCGTTGCGGGCAGGTCCATGCCGCCGGCGAGACCGCAAGCCGCAACCGCGCCGCCATAGCGCGTCATCGACAGCAGATTGGCGAGCGTCGTCGAGCCGACCACGTCGATCCCCGCCGCCCAGCGCTCCTTGGCAAGCGGGCGCACCGGCCCGGTCAACTCCTTACGTTCTACGATCTCGCTCGCGCCAAGCGCCTTGAGATACGAAGCCTCTTCGGGCCGTCCGGTCGATGCCGCGACGGCATAGCCGAGCTTGGCGAGAAGCGCGACGGCAACCGAGCCCACTCCGCCCGCCGCACCGGTGACAATGACAGGTCCGCGCGCCGGTGCACGGCCGGCACGTTCGAGCGCCATGACCGCGAGCATCGCCGTGTAGCCGGCTGTACCGATCGCCATGGCGGTGCGTGCATCCATGCCGGCGGGCAGCCGCACCAGCCAGTCGCCCTTCACGCGCGCTTTCTCGGCATAGGCGCCAAGATGCGTTTCGCCGAGTCCCCAGCCGTTGAGAATGACCTTATCGCCCGCTTTCCAAGCCGGGTGCGACGAGGATTCGACGGTGCCGGCGAAATCGACTCCGGCGATCATCGGAAAGCGCCGCACCACCGGCGCTTTACCAGTCAGCGCCAGGCCGTCCTTGTAATTAACCGTCGACCATTCGACGCGAACGGTGACGTCGCCGTCCATCAAGTCTTCGTCGTCGAAATCAGTAAGCTGCGCAGTCTGGCCGGCATCCGTTTTGTCGATGACGATCGCCTCGAAACTAGTCATGCCGGTGACCTTACGCCTTGCCGCCGCGGCCGGTCGAATCAGACGACCGTCTTCTTCGATCTTCCCCTGTTCAGCGTATCAACGAAAGGCGGCCTTTCGCATCCGGCGGCTTCAAAGGCAGAACTCGGGCCAAGGTCCGAGGCGACTATTCACGCCGGAGCAAGGGCGACGCGCGCCACCGGTTTTTCGACGATCGGCATATTGATCAGCGCCGAGAGAACGCCGAACAGAATCGCCAGCCACCACACCGCGTTGTAGGAACCGGTGCGATCGAACACGAGGCCGCCAAGCCAGACGCCGAGGAAGCCGCCGACTTGATGGCTGAAGAAGGCAAAGCCGGCGAGCGTGGCAAGCCAGCGCGTTCCGAACATCAACGCAATGATGCCGTTAGTCGGCGGCACCGTGGAAAGCCACATCAACCCCATGACCGCTCCGAACACGATGCAGGTAAACGGCGTGACCGGAAACGAAATGAACGCGAGGATGGCGGCCGCGCGGATGAAATAGATCGTCGACAGCAGATAGCGCTTCGGCATGCGATCGCCAAGCCAGCCTGCCGTGACCGAACCGATGATGTTGAACAATCCGATGGTCGCGATGGTCCAGCCGCCGACCTGCGCGGACAGCCCGCGATCGACGAGATAAGAGGGCATGTGCACGGTGATAAATTGCAGCTGGAAGCCGCAGGTGAAGAAGCCGAGCACCAGCAGCACATAGGAACGGTGCGCGAACGCTTCGCCCAAAGCCTGACGCAACGATTGCGATCCACCCGCATGCGTCGCTTCCGACGGTGGTGTCGCTAAAGCGGTCGACAGCGGCAACACGGCTAGCATGCTCGCGGCAAAGATCACGAGCGTCTGCTGCCAGCCGAACCTGTCCATTAGCGCGACTGCCACGGGCGAATAAAGAAACTGTCCGAACGAGCCCGCCGCGGTGCCGAAGCCGAACGCGCGCGAACGGTACTGCAGCGGCACGATCTTGCCGAAGGCAGCGAGCACGACGGGAAACGAGCAGCCGGCCAGGCCGAATCCGATGAGCACGCCGGCCGACAAGTCGAGCATCGGCGCGCTCGTGGCATGCGCCATCAGAAGAAGCCCAAGGGCATAAAGCAGCGCGCCGCCGCAAAGCACCCGCACACTACCGAAGCGGTCGGCAATGATTCCACCGAGCGGCTGACCGATGCCCCACAGCAAATTCTGCAAAGCGAGCGCAAAGGCGAATACGTCGCGGCCCCAATGATTGGCGCTCGAAAGCGGGGTAAGGAAGAAGCCGAGCGTCGAGCGCGGGCCGAATGCGATAAGCGCAATCAGGCTGCCAAAGCCGATCACGAGAGCCGGCGTCCGCCAGCTGGCGATAATTTTTGTGTCGTCCTTCATAGCGCCCTTACGGAGATGCGATTCAAAAAGGCGTGCAGCATAGAGCGTCAATTCGAATGTCCCAAACGAATAGTGTGGCTCGGCGAAGCAATCAACGCATGGCTGTTCCGCCATTCGGGCGGATCGTGAACAACGGCCACGGCGGGTTCGGACCGCCACGTTTGCCATAATCGGCCGTAGCGACTATGGAATTCGCACTGAAGGATCGCCGAAAATTGCCCAAGGCTTGCCGAAGGTTGGCCATGTCGCTCTTGTGTCCCGATGGCTTTTTGTCGCCGCTCGAGATCGAGGCCGCGGTCGCGCATGCGCTTGCGGAAGACCTAGGGCGAGCGGGCGATATCACTTCGATCGCGACGATTCCGGAAGACTTACAGGGCCGCGCCGTCCTGGTCGCACGGAAAGCGGGCGTGATCGCCGGCCTGCCGATCGTTGCGGCGGCGTTCCGCCGCCTTTCTTCCGAAATCGAGATCGCGTCCGATACGCGCGACGGCGAAGCCGTCAAGAACGGCGCCAAGCTAATGACGATTGCCGGCAATGCGCGCGCCATTCTTGGCGCCGAGCGCGTCGCGCTCAATTTTCTGGGTCATCTTTCCGGCGTCGCCACGGCGACAGCGGCCTTTGTCGCACGAATTTCACACACCAAGGCGCGCATCATCTGCACCCGCAAAACGACGCCTGGAATGCGCACCCTCGAAAAATACGCGGTGCGCTGCGGGGGCGGCTACAACCACCGTTTCGGCCTCGACGACGCGATCCTGATCAAGGACAACCACATCGCGGTTGCCGGCGGCATCGAAGCCGTGCTCATGCGCGCCAAAAAAGCCGCCGGACACCTCGTCAAGATCGAGATCGAGGTCGACTCGCTCGATCAACTGAGGCAAGTGCTCGATGTCGGAATTGCCGATGTCGTGCTGATCGACAATTTCGATCTTGAATCGATGCGCAAGGCGGTCGCGATGGTGGCGGGTCGACTTGTCATCGAAGCCTCCGGCGGCATCACGCTCGCCAGCGCCGCCGCGATCGCCGAAACCGGCGTGGATTATCTGTCATCGGGCGCGCTGACGCACTCGGTACAGAACCTCGATGTCGGCTTGGACATCGCGATGTGAGGCGCCGGCGCCCGATCCGAACCTAAAGCTTTGCGATTTCGCGCGGGCTTGTTGCCGAACTCGGCGACGTCAAAGCTTGCGGGCCCTTGGCTGCGTCCGGTTTCGCGGCTTCCGGTTTGGCATCGTCCGGTTTGCCGGGCGTCGCATCGGGATTGTTCGCGCCCGGAGCGACCGCGCTTGCGCCCTTGCCCCAGATGGGTTCGTCGTCGCCGTCGCCCCAATTGCGTGGCCGATAGAAAGTGTGAACGCCGAGCTTGTACAGGCGCGTCATCTCATGGACCCAGCTCGGATGCACCCAATAGGCGTGATAATGCGTAGCGTGGCCGACTTCCGGGAGCCAGATTTTGCCGTCGAGCGTATCCTTGGCGATGCGTTTGGCCTGTTCCCACATGTCCGGTTCGTCGATCTTGTTGAGGTCCTTACCCTCGCAAGCGAAAGTGAACTGACAGGCTAAATGCCGATGGGCGTTCTGATAAACCACACCGCAGACGTCGTGCGGATAGTAACCCGAGAAGACGCGGTTCATCACCACCTGCGCGACCGCTTCCTGGCCTTTGACGACTTCACCGCGCGCTTCGAAGTAAACGGCGTCGGCAAGGCATTTCTCCGCTGCGGCGCGCGTTTTGCCCTCAAGCCCGAGCCGCTGCGCGGGACTTTCCAACCGGCTCGCATCATCCTTTCCCGCGACCGTCTCGCCAGCGCCGGTATCATTGTCGGTGCCCTCAAGCGCCGAGAGCTTGATGTCGGAGTCATCCGAAGGCGGCGCAAGAATAGGTTCGGCGCCCGGCGCCCAGCTTTGCAGGCGCGCCGGCGAACCCATCGCGCCGCTGCCGAAATAAATCTCGGCGCTGCGATCGGCCGCATCGGCGTCGAGAAACGACATGCCGCCGAGCGAGGGCGGTGTATTATCGGGATCGCCGGGAGCCGGGATTTCCGGGGGCTTGTCGGCTACAACCGCATCGTTGTCGCCGGTGCCGCGAACATCGCTCTGTTTCGCGGAAGACGCCGCGTTCGGGGCGGCCGCACTCGCCTCGCCGCCAGATGCTGCCGAAGCGGGCGCGGATGGTTCGTCGTGCTTGTCCATTTGCAATAGAGCAGGCGCGCCCTGTTCGGCCCTGGCGTTGGTCGCGCCCGGCTGTGCATTCGCGGGTGGCGCAGCGGTATCGGCCGAGACGGGCGAAACGCCGTTCGCCGGCAAGCGGTCGCCCTTATGCTCGCGATCGACCGCCGGGTACTCAATCTGGCGTGCGGGGCGCACGCTCAGCGGTTCGTCGATCTTCCACGAGAAGGCGTCGAGCGAGCGCGGGTCGAAATTGACCGTCTGCAAGCCGAGCGATTCCGGAATCGCGGAACCTATGGACCGCGAATAGTTGAAGGTCGCAGCTTGAACCGTGCCGAAGGGGGAAGCGATCAGATGCCATTGCGCGGGGGCGCCGTGCGCGCGGGCAATCAGCGCGGCGAGGTCCTGATATCCGATCGACGTCGGCATCAATGCGGCGCAAAACCCACTGAACCAGAAGCGGGCGGAACAACACGCGCCCGTCACCCCGATACGCGACGCAACCATTACCCCTCACGCCAACACGCGCACTGGCAACGCGCACTTGGTTATGGAAGCGCCACCGCAGTGGCGCGAATGCGACGGGTTTATTTATTGTCGAGTTAACGTTGCGAAGATGTTAATTACGCAGTTGACGCGGGTGTACGCGTCGCAATGCGACAAACATGCTTGCCGCAGTGTCGCCTAAAGTTTCACCGCCGTCCGTTCGAAGCTCAATCATTGAGAATTCATTAACCAGAATTGCGCGAACCGGAACTCGGCGCGAAACAAGATCTGGCGCGAACCGGGATTTGGCACGGCTTCCCCGGAGCGCAATCTACGCGTCGATCACCGCCTTTTTGCCAAGCGCGGCTTGCGCTGCGGCAAGGCGCGCGATCGGCACGCGGAAGGGCGAACATGACACGTAGTCAAGTCCGACCTCATGGCAGAACGCGATCGAGGCCGGGTCGCCGCCGTGTTCACCGCAAATCCCGAGTTTTAGATTTCGCCGGACCTTGCGACCCCGCTCGGCAGCGATGCGGATCAGTTCGCCGACACCGTCGCGGTCAAGCGATACGAATGGATCGACCGGGAGAATCCCTTTTGCCGTATAGATGCCGAGAAAGCTCGCCGCGTCGTCGCGGCTGATGCCGAACGCGGTCTGTGTCAGATCGTTGGTGCCGAACGAGAAAAACTCCGCCGTTTGCGCGATATCGCCGGCTCTCAGCGCCGCGCGCGGCAATTCGATCATCGTCCCGACCTGGTATTTGAGCTTGACACCAGTCTCGGCCGCGATCTTCGCCGCCGTCGCATCGATCCGCTCCTTGATCAAATCGAGCTCAACTTTGCTCGCGACCAGCGGCACCATGATTTCCGGTGCTACCGGCTTGCCGGTTTCGCGGCCGGCTTGCACCGCGGCCTCGAAAATCGCGCGCGCCTGCATTTCCGCGATTTCTGGGTACGCGATCGCCAGCCGGCAGCCGCGAAAGCCCAGCATGGGATTGAATTCGTGCAGCTCGCGCGCGCGGTCGGCGAGCTTTTGCGCATCCGCGCCCATGGCCTGCGCCACTTCCGCGATTTCGTCGTCGCCCTGCGGCAAAAATTCGTGCAGCGGCGGATCAAGCAGCCGGATCGTTACCGGCAGTCCGGCCATGATCTCAAACAGAGCGACAAAATCGCCGCGCTGCATCGGCAAGAGCTTGGCAAGCGCGGCGCGGCGTGCCGGTTCGTCCTCCGCGAGGATCATTTCGCGCACGGCGCGGATGCGATCAGCGTCGAAAAACATATGCTCGGTCCGGCAAAGCCCGATGCCTTCGGCGCCGAATTTGACCGCGACGCGGGCGTCCGCCGGCGTGTCGGCATTGGCGCGCACTTTCAGATCGCGCAAGTCGTCGGCCCACTTCATCACGATGGCGAATTCGCCGGCCAAAACCGGCTCGAGCATCGGCACTTTGCCCGCCAAGACCTGTCCGGTCGCGCCGTCTATGGTCAGCGTATCGCCTTTTTTTAGGACCTTGCCGCCGGCCGTCATCGTTTCGGTGCGATAATCGACGCGGAGCGAACCGGCGCCGGAGACGCAGGGCTTACCCATGCCGCGCGCGACCACCGCGGCGTGCGATGTCATGCCGCCCCGCGTCGTCAAAATTCCTTCCGCGGCGTGCATGCCGTGGATGTCTTCCGGGGAGGTTTCGACGCGCACCAGGATCACTTTGCGGCCTTGGCTCTTGAGCGCTTCCGCCTCGTCGGAAGAGAATACGATCTCGCCGCAGGCGGCGCCGGGCGACGCCGGCAGTCCGGTGGCGATGATCGTTCGCTCCGCGTCCGGATCGATCGTCGGATGCAAAAGCTGATCGAGCGTCGCCGGATCGATCCGCTTGACCGCCTCCTCCTTACTGATCAGTTTTTCCTGCGCCATCTCGACGGCAATGCGCAGCGCGGCTTGCGCCGTGCGTTTGCCGCCGCGCGTCTGCAACATCCATAACTTGCCCTGCTCGACGGTGAATTCGAGGTCTTGCATGTCGCGGTAGTGCCGCTCGAGCGTGGCCTCGATGCGCTTGAGATCGGCAAAGGCCGCCGGCAAAGCCTTTTCCATCGACGGTTTGTCGGAGCCGGCCTCCTTGCGGGCGGCTTCCGTGATCTCCTGTGGCGTACGGATGCCCGCGACCACGTCCTCGCCCTGCGCGTTGATCAGAAATTCGCCGTAGAGTTTTTTCTCGCCGGTTGATGGATTGCGCGTAAACGCGACGCCGGTCGCCGAGCCCTCTCCCATATTGCCGAAGACCATGGCTTGCACGTTTACGGCTGTGCCCCAGCTTTCCGGAATATTGTGCAGGCGGCGATAGGTGATGGCGCGCTGATTCATCCACGAGCCGAACACCGCGCCGATCGCGCCCCATAGCTGCGCGTTTGGATCCTGCGGAAACGGCTCGCCGCTTTCCTCCTGCACGCGCTTTTTGTATTGGACGATGACTTTTTCCCAATCGTCGGCATCGAGGTCGGTATCGAGCGTGTAGCCGTTGCGGTCCTTGTGTTCGTCGAGGATTTCCTCGAAATGATGATGATCAATGCCGAGAACCACGTCGGAATACATGGTGATGAATCGGCGGTAGCTGTCCTGGGCGAAACGGCGGTCGCCGGATTTTTCGGCCAATGTTTTCATCGTTACGTCGTTGAGACCGAGATTAAGCACGGTGTCCATCATGCCGGGCATCGACGTGCGGGCACCGGAGCGCACCGAGACAAACAACGGATTAGCGGCGTCGCCGAATTTCTTCCCGGTGAGGCGGCCGACTTCCGCGAGCGCGGCATCCACGTGCCGGCTCAACTCTTTGGGATAGGTTTTGCCGTGCTGATAGAAATAAGTGCAAACTTCGGTCGAGATGGTGAAGCCGGGCGGCACCGGCAGGCCGAGCTGCGCCATTTCGGCAAGGCCTGCGCCCTTGCCGCCCAGAAGGTCGCGCATTGACGCGCGGCCGGCCGCCTTGCCGCCGCCGAAGGCATAGACCCATTTGCCCGGCGCGGCTTTGGTGGTGTTTCGCTTGCGGGCCGACTTTGGCGGCTTGCGCATCGGGGATCTTTTCACCGGCTGTCGCGAGCTCTTTAAGCGAGATTTGGCCATGGCGTTCTTGATGTTTCTATCACGTCACGAGCGAGAGGGTGTTTGTCTAGCGCAGGAAGTGATGGACCGCATTGAGCCCGATCAAACCTTCGACGATCAGATAGACCGCGACAATGATATTGAGGAGCCGCGGCACGATCAAAATGAGAATGCCGGCAACCAGCGCTACAATCGGCGACAGTTCGGCGACGGTTACAACCATGATTTTCCTCTGAGATTGGAAGGAATGCGAAGGACGCGGGGGTGCGGCGGGAAATCCACAAACATTAACGCTCAAGCCGCCGTCCGGTTCTAGCATGGATTCGATGGCGCTCTAGTCGTGCGCTCTCTCCTTGAGGGCATTGAGGGAGAGGGCACCGTGAAGGTTCGTTATACTCAGCCGGGTGAGGGGTGGCGGTCTGACCCTCACCCAATCTTTGCGGTTAAAACGCCGAGTTGCCCTCTCCCGCAAGGGCAGAGGGCAAATTCATCCATGCCGTGGTTTATCCTCCTTCGATTCTTGAAAAATCAGCCACGGCGCGCGTCGCCGCGCGGATTTCGTTGAGGAGCTTGAGCCGGTTTTCGCGCAACGCTTTGTCCTCGATATTCACCGTGACCTTGTCGAAGAAGGCGTCGACATGCGGCCGCAGCTTTGCCATGGCGCGCATGCCGGCGGCAAAATCCTCTTTCTTCACCGCTTGCGCGGCATCCGCCTTGGCCGCATCGATCGCTGCCGCCAGCGCCTTCTCCTCGGCCTGCCGGTAGAGCTTCGTTTGCGGCGCGCCGGTATAGTCGCGGCTATCCTTTTTTTCCTCGATGCGGATGATGTTCGTGGCGCGTTTATAGCCGGCGAGCAGGTTCTTGCCGTCCTCGCTATCGAGAAATTTTCCCAGAGCTTCGACGCGGCGGACGATCAGAAGGAAATCGTCCTGATTTTCCAAAGCGAACACGGCGTCAACGAGATCGTGGCGGGCGCCTTGTTCGCGCAGTTGGACCTTTAGGCGATCGGCGAAGAAGGCGATGAGATCGTCGGTCTCCGCGGATTCATTGGATTTGCGCCGAGTAATCGTTGGATGGAGTCCGGCTATGGCGCGGTAATGTACCGCGAATAGCGATCGCAATTGCAGACGTAACTTGTTGTCGAGAACGACACGAATCATTCCCAAGGCCGCACGTCTCAGCGCATAGGGGTCCTTGCTCCCGGTCGGTTTCTCGCCAATCACCCAAAACCCGACCAGCGTGTCGATTTTGTCGGCGAGCGCCACGGCAACTGAAACCGGATCACTCGGCACGAGGTCGTTCGGGCCTTGCGGCTTGTAGTGATCATCGATGGCGTGCGCGACGGCTTCGTCCTCGCCCTGCGCTTCGGCGTAGTATTTCCCCATCGTGCCCTGCAGCTCGGGAAACTCGCCGACCATTTCGGTGAGCAGGTCCGCCTTGCAAAGCCGCGCCGCGCGCTTTGCCTTTTTCGTGTCGGCGCCGACGAGCGGCGCGAGCTTTTCGGCTAATGCCTCGATGCGCTTAATCCGCTCGGCTTGGGTCCCCAGCTTCTCGTGGAAGACAATGTCCTTGAACTTCGGCAGGCGATCTTCAAGCCGCGTCTCGACATCGGTTTCGTAGAAAAACCGCGCATCCGACAGCCGCGCCCGGATGACGCGCTCGTTGCCGGCGACGATCGCCTTGCCGCCATCCTCGGCCTCGAGATTGGATACGAGCAGGAACTTATTGACGAGCTTGGCATGGGCTGCGTCGCGCAGCACGAAGCATTTCTGGTTGTTGCGGATGGTGGCGCGGATTACTTCTTCCGGGATTTGCAGGAAAGCAGCATCGAACGACCCCATCAGCACCACCGGCCATTCGACAAGCCCGGCCGTTTCGGCAAGCAGCCCCTCGTCGGCGACGAGTTCGAGACCCTGCGCGAAGGCAAGCTGCTTTGCCTCGGTGAGAATGATGCTGCGCCGCCGCTCGGCATCGAGCACGACTTTGGCCTTGTCGAGCTTCGACGTGTAATCGGCGAAGCGCCGCACGGTGAAAGGCTCGGGAGCCATAAAGCGATGGCCGCGGGTTACGTTGCCCGCCTTTATGCCGTCGACCGCGAACGGCACTATATCCGGCTCCTCGGTTTCGGGTCCGAACGTGGCGAGGATCGAGTGCAGCGGACGCACCCAGGCGAGCGAGCCGGCGTCCTTCGACTGCGCGCCCCAGCGCATCGATTTCGGCCAAGGAAAGCTCTTGATGACCTCGGGCAGGATTTCTCCGATCAAATCAAGCGCGGCGCGGCCGGGCTTTTCGATCACCGCGACGTAAAAATCGCCCTTCTTGTCGGGCTGCACCTTGGCCTCGCTCAGCGACTTCAAACCGGCGGCTTTTAGAAAGCCTGCAACGGCCGCCTCCGGCGCGCCGACGCGCGGACCCTTTTTTTCCTCGCGCAAATCCGGCTGGCGCACCGGCACGCCATGCACGGCAAGCGCAAGCCGCCGCGGCGTCACGAATGCTTTCGCGCCCTCATAAACGAGACCGGCGCCGACCAGCCGGTCGGTAACCGCCTTGCGCAAATCCTCCGCCGCCCGCGCCTGCATGCGCGCGGGGATTTCCTCGGAGAAAAGTTCGAGCAGAAGATCAGGCATTCGCTAAAGCTTCTTGTGACTCCCGTCGCACATCGGCTTTTTCCCGGAGCGCTTGCAGGCGCAGAACCAGGCCTCTTCGTCGACTGCGGGCTTATATTCGACCGGCGTGAAAGCGGTGCCTTTGTGCGAGCCATCGCAAAATGGCTGATTCTTCGAACGTCCGCAGGCGCACCACCAGTAGCTCTTGCCGGCCTCGACTTTGATCGGGATCGGCCGATGACCGCCGATCTCGGGCATTTCCAACTCGCTCATGCGCTTTTCCCTCCCCCTTCTGTTGCGAGCCACGCTTCGCCGCAAGCTTTGGCGAGTTCGCGCACCCGCAGAATATAACTTTGCCGCTCGGTCACCGAAATCACGCCGCGGGCATCGAGCAGATTGAACACGTGGCTGGCTTTGATGCATTGATCGTAGGCCGGCAGCGCCATCAGATGCCGGCCGCGATTGCTGCGTCCGTCCGCATCCGCGCCCCAGCCGGCCTCCAAATATTTCTTGCACGCGGCTTCAGCCATGCGGAACTGCTCAAACAGCATACCGGTATCGGCATATTCGAAATTGTGCCGCGAATATTCCTGCTCCGCCTGCAGAAAGACGTCGCCGTAAGTCACCTTCTGCGCGCCTTCGCGACCGTTGAAGTTAAGATCGAAGACGTTCTCGACGCCTTGGACATACATCGCCAGCCGTTCGAGGCCGTAGGTCAGTTCGCCCGAGACCGGCGCGCATTCGAACCCGGCGACTTGCTGAAAATACGTGAACTGAGAGACTTCCATACCGTCGCACCAGCATTCCCAGCCGAGCCCCCAGGCGCCGAGCGTCGGGCTCTCCCAGTCATCCTCGACAAAACGGATGTCATGTAGCTTCGGATCGATGCCGATGGCGTAGAGCGACTTCAGGTAAAGATCCTGCAGGTCCGGCGGCGACGGTTTGAGGATCACCTGCAATTGATAATAGTGCTGCAGGCGATTGGGGTTCTCGCCATAGCGGCCGTCCTTGGGCCGGCGCGACGGCTGCACATAGGCCGCATTCCACGGCTTCGGGCCCAGCGCCCGGAGCGTCGTTGCCGGATGAAAGGTGCCGGCACCCACTTCCATATCGTAGGGCTCCAAAATGACGCAGCCCCAATCGGCCCAATAGCGCTGCAGCGCCAGGATGAGCCCCTGAAAGGACCGCTCCGGCCGCATATGAGGCGGCAGATTTTCGCTCGACGTCGGCTTCATCGGATCCGTTGTTGGTGGAAGTTCCGGCAAGGTCAAGTCCGTCGGGGATCAAGACTTGATATCCGATTCCTGGTACGTGTCGCGCATCCCATGCCCGATCGGAGGCGAGTGTGCACCAAGTTCGAAACGTCCTGCTCGCCGTCGCTACGGTGCTGACGGTCGCTGCATCGCAAATTGCCAACGCGCAGGATTACCCCAGCCGTCCAATCCGCGTGGTCGTCGCTTTCCCGCCCGGCGGCCCAACCGATTTCATCGGGCGGCTTATCGCCGACAAAATGTCGGCGCTGCTTGGGCAGCGCGTCTACATCGAAAATCGGGCGGGCGCCAACGGCACGGTCGGCGCCGACAACATCGCCAAGTCCGAGCCCGACGGCTATTCGCTGTTTTTGACCACCGCCGGCGCGATCGCCATGTCGCCGCACATCATGGCGAGCATCCCCTACGATGCGCTGCACGATTTCGCCCCTGTGGCCGAAGTCGTCACCAATACGACGCTCTTGGTCGTCAGCCCGAAAATGGGAATCAAATCGGCGAAGGAGCTGGTCGCGCTCGCCAAACAGAAGCCTGGCACCATCACCTTTGCCTCGACCGGCACCGGCTCGACGACGCATCTCGCTCAGGTCCTCTTTGCCGATGCCGCCGGGGTTCAATTCCTTCACGTGCCCTATCGAGGCGCCGCGCCGGCACTCACCGATCTTCTTGCGGGTCAGGTCCAGGTGCTTGCCGCCGACCTTCCGGTGCTCATTTCGCAGATCCAGGCCGGCAGCATCGTGCCGATTGGCGCCGTCGCCGATAAACGCAACGAAATGGCGCCCGAGGTCCCGACGCTCGCCGAGCAAGGCTATCCCAACACGGACGCTTCGAACTGGTATGCGCTGCTTGCGCCGGCCAAAACGCCGCCGGCAGTGATTAAGAAGCTCAACGATGCCGTCAATAGCGCACTCCGGGACCCGGCTGTCCGCGCCAAGATCGTCAAATCCGGCGCCGTTCCTGTCGGCGGCACACCCGAGGAGCTGGCGAATTTCATGCGCGCCGAATACGAGAAGTGGGGCCGCGTCGTGCGTGAGCACGGGATCACGGAAGGCCAATAAACCGCCGTTTCAGCCAATCGCGCCGTATTCGCGCGTTGACTGAAAGCGAAGCCATCACCCCGGCCGGTATTCGCCGGTCTTTGGATCGGGTTTCAATTTTGGCAAAGTGTTGCGGTCAAGCGGCTCGACTGTGGCCTTCGCGCGCACCTCGTCGAGCTCGGCGTTGACGCGGTGCACCTCCTTGACGCACCAGCGCGCCAGCATCGCGGCCCCCACGACTCCCAGTGCGAAAACGATAAGTGGCGGCATTGTTGCCCTCCTTTCGGACGGTCCTAAAGGCCATATCGCGCCCACATGGCACGCGCTTCAAGCGCCGAAATCAGCTCCTCGGCAAGACCGAACTGCGTCAACGCCGCCGGCGCATCGCCGCCGCGCCCCACGCCCAACCGCCGCCGGCCCCAAAAACCGCGTTCGGCCGTCACCAGGGGCGTAACGAGTTTATCGCCGAATCGTTCGCGCAACACCTCGCGCAGGTCGCCAATGGCGTCGACCAAGCCGAGTTCCAGCGCCCGCCGTCCGGTCCAATAGGCGCCGGAAAAAAGCTCGTCCTGCGGACCGGACAGTTTGCCGGCGCGACGCGATTTGACCAGCGCGATGAAATCGTCGTGGATTTCGCGCTGGAGCTTTTTCAGCCGTTCGACGTCGTCCGGATTCTCCGGCAGGAACGGATCAAGCATGGCCTTGTGTTCGCCCGACGTATAGAGCCTCCGATCGATCCCGAGTTTCGCGATCAGTTTGTCGAAACCGAACGACCCGCCGACGACTCCGATTGAGCCGACGATCGAATGCGGATCGGCCACGATTTCATCGGCAGCGCAGGCGATCATGTAACCGCCTGACGCGCCAGCATCTTCGATGAAGGCGATGACTTGGCGCTTATGCTCCTTAGCCAATTCGCGAACGCGGCGGAAAATTAGGTGCGACTGCACCGGCGACCCGCCGGGCGAATTGATCGAGAGCGCGACGGCGGGCGACCCGCGCATAGCGAAGGCGCGATCGAGTGTTCGCGCGATGCCGGCAAGGCTTAACCCGGGCCGCAACGGGGTCGAAAAGCCGACAATGCCGGTCAGCCGCACCACCGGCACGACCGGCCGATCCCGGCGAAAACGCTGCGGAATGAACTGGCGCAAGCCGTCCGCGGCGCGGCCGAACAGGTCTCGAATGTGCTGCCCGGTCCACTGGCCGGTCCTCGACGGCTCGATCATGAGGCCCAAATAGTCCCGGCCGGGGCGGGCCTCAAGTAACCGTTTGTTAACGTTCTGGAACGCTTCTTGCTTGAAGGATGGCACATGCCGGGACCGGCGGAGGCGAAAGCGTAATGAAGATCTACTTCCTCTTGATGATCATTAGCGTCTTTGTTGGTCTTTCGTATGTTCCCGTTCGGGTCGAAGCGAAGCAAAAACCCGCGACACCGCCCGATTCTGTGCCTGCGTGATGCCCAAGCGGTAAGCAGCGGCTGACCTGGCGATGGTCTAGGGGTCTAGGTCTGGGGTCCGGACCTTGGCTTCAGCTTCCACTCATACCGAGAGCGGCGCCGCGACGTAAGATCCCTTCGGCTTGCGCGGTCGGCCCATTATCCGCGTCGGCGAGGACCAATCCGGGCAGCACTGTCAATGACCCCCTGCTGTCCTTGACGCCGCGCACTAGGATGCGAATCGCCGGCACGCCAGGCTTCGGATAGATCGGCATTACCGCGATGGCGCCAAACCCGGCCGCGAGCGCCGCGAGCACCTCGCCTAGCCCATCCGCCCGCCAGATCAGCGTGACCGTGCCTTGCGGCCGCAGAAGCCGCGCCGCCGTATGCAGCCATTGCGCGAGCATCTCGTCCGAAGCGGTCCGCGCCAGCCGCCGCGCGCGATCGGGCGATAAATTTTGCGGCGCGTTGAATGGCGGATTCATCAAGACGTGATCGGCCGACCCGGACGCAAGTCCCGCAGCGGTGAATTCCGCGGCTTTCGCGCGGGCGTCGAGGCAGACCGCGCGTGCTCGATCGGTCAGCGCGTTCCGCGTGGCGTTTTCGCTGGCGAGCGCCGTGAGCGCCGGGTCGATCTCGACCAGGGTAACGGTAAGCCCTTCGACGCGGCGCGCGAGCGCCAAACCCGCCGCGCCCACGCCAGCGCCGAGCTCGACGGCGTACTCGCCTGGACGCGCCGGGGTCGCCGCCGCGAGCAGGACGGAGTCATGACCGAAGCGGTGCCCGCGCACGGGTTGGCGCAGGACAAGCTTGCCGTCAAGAAGCGCGTCTTCGCTGATCGGGCCGGCCTCACCGGACATCGGGACGAAGCTCGCTGCCAAAACCTGCCTCCTCGAGCAGACGGCGCGCGATATGAATTTCATCCTCGCGGACCAGGATACGGCGCGGAAAAATACCGATCGAGCCTTCCAGGACGCTCATGTTCTGGTCGACAATCATGTGTTCGATCCTGGCGCCGTTCAGGAGCGCCTCGATTGCCGAAATCAGCACGGGATCGGTGGTACGAACGAGTTCCCGCACGTCCAGACCTAGCCTTCCCGGCCCGGGGCCGACTTGTCGGCAGCCGAGTCCTCGTCGACCGAATCGCCGCTTGACATTCTATCTCCCACAGACACGTTGAGATGGACCGGGCGCTGGCGGTCCACCGCGGACGAATCTATAAATGCCGGCGTGATATTGCCGTAGTCCTGTTGCGTGAGCATAGCGTTTCTGCGTTTCCCCGTCTCGCCTGGAGAACATTCCAGTGGCCGTTATCGTACCGTTCGAAACCGCGCGTGAGCCGTCGATAGATCCGCTGGTCGATCTCGTTGCCGCCGATATGGAGCGGGTCAATGCCGCGATTATTTCGCGCACGGGCTCCGAAGTGACCATGATCCCCGAGGTCGCCAAGCACCTCATCAATTCGGGCGGCAAGAGGCTGCGGCCGATGCTGACGCTGGCTTTGTCGCGGCTCGTCGGCTACGCGGGGGACGGCCATATCAAGCTTGCCGCAGCCGTCGAATTCATGCATACCGCCACGCTTCTTCATGACGACGTCGTCGACGAAAGCGAACTGCGGCGCGGCCGCCTCGCGGCGCGCATGCTGTGGGGCAACGAAGCAAGCGTGCTGGTGGGAGATTTCCTGCTCGGCCAGGCTTTCAAGATGATGGTCGAAGTCGGCAGCCTCAAGGCGCTCGAGATTCTATCCGCGGCAGCCGCTGTCATCGCCGAAGGCGAAGTCATGCAGCTCGCCGCCGCCAAGAACACGGCGACGACCGAAGACGAATATATCGCCGTGATCCGCGCCAAGACCGCCGAGTTGTTCGCCGCGGCTTGCGAAGTCGGTCCGGCGCTTTCCGGACGGCAGAAGGCCGAGCAGGCCGCCAGCCGATCGTTCGGAATGAATCTGGGAATCGCCTTCCAGCTGGTCGACGATGCGCTCGACTATGGCGGCGCCTCGTCGCGGCTGGGCAAAAATATTGGCGACGATTTCCGCGAGGGCAAAATCACTTTGCCGGTTGTCTTGGCCTTCCGCCGCGGCAGCGACGCCGAGCGCGACTTTTGGCGGCGCACTTTGGAGCGGGGCGAAACCGCCGATGCCGATGTCGATCACGCCATCGGCCTGATGATCAAGCATCGCGCGCTCGAGGATACGATCGGGCGCGCCCACCATTATGGCGCGATCGCCCGCGATGCGTTGGCGCTGTTTCCCGATTCGAAAATGAAAGCCGCGCTTGCGGAGACGGTCGACTTTTGCATCGCCCGCAGTCATTAGGCCGTGCAGGGCGCGGATGGCGCTGCTGCCGGGGAAGCGCATCCGACATTTAAAAATTGGTGCGCGAAAGAGATAGCTCGTCGAGCGTTGAGCCTATAAATTGCGCGCAGTACGACGATTACGCGATCGCTTTAACCGAGCGTCGTCTCGCATATCCACCAATTGGGAAATTCGGCGCGCAGAGCCTTCGCCGCGGCTTCCCGCTCGGCAACGGACGAAAAAAGCGCAAAACACGTCGCGCCCGAACCGGACATGCGGGCGAGGCGGCAGCCTTCGAGAGCGCGTAATGCGGCAAGGACCTCGGCAATCGCCGGCGCAAGCGCAATAGCGGGCACTTCAAGATCGTTCGTTTGGGTCGCAAGATAACGCAGGACTTCCTCGTCACTCCGCGGCTTCACCAACAGGGCAAGTTCCAACGGCCGAGCAGGATTCTTCCGCTCCCTCCACGTGGCAAATACCAGCTTCGTCGCCAGCGCGATCCTGGGGTTAACCAGCAGCGTGCAAAAGCGCGGCAGCGCGAGCGGCTCGGAAAGAACTTCACCGATCCCACGCATCAGGCGCGGGCGCGGGTCAAGACAGACAGGCACATCGGCGCCGCTCGCACGGGCCGCCTCGTAAAGACGCGGGTCGGCGGGTGCGAGATTGTTGGCGCGCGAAAGGAGTCGCAGCGCCGCCGCCGCATCGGCCGAGCCGCCGCCGAGCCCCGCCGCGACCGGCAAATTCTTTTGCAGGCGAAACGCGCCAAGCGTGACACCGGGGATACGCGCCGCAAGCGCTCGCGCCGCCTTGAGCACGAGATTTTCGGCATTGTCGCCGGTCTGCCCCGCGCCCGGCCCGGTCACGGCAAGCGCAAGCTCACTTGCAGGTACCAAGGACAGCCGGTCGCTCAAATCGGCAAACGCCACCAGGCTTTCGATTTCGTGATAGCCGTCAGCGCGCCGGCCGAGCACGCGCAGCGTCAGGTTGACCTTGGCCGGCGCGGTGTCGACAATTTCGACGGCCGACCGCTGCTCAGCCGCCGTCACCGGACTTTTTCGACTTGTCGGCATCCGCCGCGGCGCCGGCCTTGTCAGCGGCCGCCGCTGCGGAGTTATCGGAGGGAAGCCCGTCTTTCAGCTTGGCTTCAATCTTTGGAAGGTCCTCGGGTTCCGGATTGAGGTCCTTGGCGTGCGACCATTGGAAATGCGCCTCCAAGGTTCGCCCCACCCGCCAATAAGCGTCGCCAAGGTGATCGTTGATCGTCGGATCTTCCGGCTTGAGTTCGACCGCCCGTTCGAGATTTTTGACGGCCTCGTCGTAGTTGCCGGTGCGGTAATTGGCCCAGCCCAGCGAGTCGACGATGTAGCCGTCGTCGGGCCGCTGCTCGACCGCGCGGCGGATCATCGCCATGCCCTCGTCAAGGTGAACGCCCTGATCGATCCAGGAATAGCCCAGGTAATTGAGCACGAGCGGCTGGTCCGGATAGAGGCTGAGCGCCTTTTTCATGTCGGCTTCGGCGGCCGGCCATTGATGGGAGCGCTCGTAACAAATGCCGCGGAAGTAGAACATGACCCAGTTCGGCTTCTCCGGATTCGGCACCGTATCGATCGCCTTGCCATAGGTGTCCGCGCAGTCGGCGAAGTCCTTGCGAGCGCGCTGAATATTGCCGAGCTCGATAATCGCTTCGGTGTCCTTGGGGTGTTCGGCAATGACGTTGCCGAGAAGCTTCTTGGCCTCGTCCGCGCGGTCGAGCGCATCGAGATCGACCGCCATCTGAATCTGGGCGTTGCGCGCAAGCGCGGAACTTGCAGGAATTCGCTCATAGGCCTTGATTGCGAGGTCCGGCTTTTTCAGTTCCTCGTAAAGATCGCCGAGCGACAGCAGCGCCAATGGATGCGACGGTTCGAGATAAAGCGCAAGCTGCAGATAGATCAACGCGAGATCCTCGCCGCCGCGGTGCCCGATCGAAGCACCTAGTCCGTACAGCGCTTCGGCGGCGCCGGCCTGGGGCGATTCAATCAAGAGCGGCAGCTTCTCGCCCGTGGAAATCTGCCTGATTTCCTCGTTGATGATGGGATGGTCCGGCAGCGCCTTGGCAAAATCGGCATAGACCTTCAGCGCATCGTCCTTGCTGCCGGTGCGGGACAGATAACGGCCATAGGCTTCCACTGTGCGCAGTGCTTGGGGGTCGGCCTTGTACGCGCTCGCGAACCGCTTACCGGCGCCTTTTTTGTCGTTGGCCAGGTCGAGAATGAGCCCAGCATGCAGATCCTTGAAAATTCCGTACCAATCGGGGCCGGAGAGTTTGTCCAACGCATCGACGGCCCCGTGCGCGTCGCCCGCGCCGGCCTGCGCCCAGGCCGACAGCAGCGCCCCAGTCAGGTCGGTCACCGGACCGCGCACCGATTGTGAGAAGCTTTGTCGCGCGGAACCGTAACGTTTTAGCTTAAGGTCGCGAATGCCGAGCACCAGACGCGCGATGCGGTCGCTGCGATCTATCGCCAGCAGGCGATCGCCGAGTTTGCCCGCCTCTTCGACATCGCCTTCCGTAAGAACGGACAAGAACGTTCGGCTGAGCAGATCGGGATTGTGCGGATCCAGCTTAAGAACATCGCGATAGTACGTCGCCGCTGCGGCGGCATCTCGCTCGGCGCCCGCATGCCGTGCCGCCAAATAACTGCCGGCCGCGGTTTCGGGGGAAAGTTGTTCTTGGGCCGGGACCTGCGCGGCGAACGATGGGAAGCTAAAGGCTAAGGCGATGCCAAGAATTACGGCATGCCGAGGCAGCAGCGGGTGAGTCACGATATCTCCATTGGCGAACCGGACCGCGGCGAACTGAGCCGACGGAACGGGAATCGGGCGCCCAATTATGGTCAGTCCTTGTAAGAATGTACTTTTTGCCCCACGCCCGCAAGGACACAAAGTCGTCGGCGCTACGGCCCGTAATCTTCGCGCCGCGACGCGGCCTACGCCCCAACGGCGGCAAAATCGGGGCGGGCTTCATCGCGAGCCGTGTCACGTGTGGCATCGCGGTTCACATGTTCGGGTAGTTCGGCCCGCCGCCGCCTTCCGGCGGAACCCAGGTAATGTTCTGGTTCGGGTCTTTGATGTCGCACGTTTTGCAATGGACACAATTTTGCGCATTGATCACGTAACGGGGCTGACCCGCTTCCTCCACCCATTCGTAAACGGCGGCCGGGCAGTAACGCGCGGAAGGTCCGCCATAGACATCGTGCTCGGATGATCTTTGCAGGGCGGAGTCGCGCACCAGAAGATGGACCGGCTGGTCCTCCTCGTGATTGGTGTTCGACAGGTAAACCGACGACGATCGATCGAAGGTGAGCCGCCCGTCGGGCTTGGGATAGGCGATGGGCCGGCATTTCGCCGCAGGCTCAAGTGTCGCAAAATCGGGTTTGCCGTGCTTGCGCGTGCCGAATAACGAGAAGCCGAGCGTATTGGTCCACATGTCGAGGGTGCCGAGCGCAACGCCACCCCATGTACCGAACGTCGACCATAACGGTTTGGCGTTGCGCACCCGCCACAGATCGTGGCCGATCGGCGAGGACCGCCACGATCGCTCGTAGCTGGAAAGCTCGTCGTTGCCGCGGCCTTCCGCGAGCGCAGCGGCGACATGTTCGGCCGCTAGAATCCCGGACAGCATGGCATTGTGCGAGCCCTTGATGCGCGGCACGTTGACGAAGCCAGCCGCGCAACCGATCAACGCACCGCCCGGGAAAACGAGCTTGGGCACCGATTGCCAGCCTCCCTCGGTGATCGCGCGCGCGCCGTAGCAAATCCGCTTGCCGCCATCGAACGTGTCTCTGATCAGAGGGTGGGTCTTGAAGCGCTGAAATTCCTCGAACGGCGAGAGATAGGGGTTGCGATAGTTCAGGTGGACGACAAAGCCGACCGCAACGAGATTGTCATCGAAATGGTAGAGAAACGAGCCACCGCCGGTCCGGTTGTCGAGCGGCCAGCCGAGCGTGTGCTGGACAAGTCCGCTGCGATGCTTGTCGGGGGCGACCTGCCAAAGTTCCTTGAGCCCAATGCCGAATTTTTGCGGTTCGCGATCCCGGTTCAGGCCGAAACGCTGGATGAGCACCTTGGATAAACTCCCGCGCGCGCCCTCGGCGAACAGCGTGTATTTGCCGCGCAACTCCATCCCGGGCGCGAAACCGGCCTTGTGATGGCCATCCTTGGCAAGCCCCATATCGCCGGTGGCGATGCCGGCGACCGCATCGTTTTCGAATAAGACTTCCACAGCGGCGAAGCCGGGATAGATCTCGACGCCGAGCGCTTCCGCCTTGCGCCCCAGATAACGGCAGACATCGCCGAGCGAGACGATGAAGTTGCCGTGATTGCTCATCAACGGCGGCATCAAAGCCGTCGGCAGACGTAGCCCCCCTGAAGAGCCGAGCACGTAAAAACGGTCCGCCTTGACCGGCGTCTTAATCGGCGTTTGCTCGCCGCGCCATTCAGGAATGAGACGGTCGAGGCCGATCGGATCGATGACCGCTCCGGAAAGAATATGCGCGCCGACTTCGGAGCCCTTTTCCACTACTACGACGGTTTTTGCCGGCGCGAGCTGTTTGAGGCGGATGGCGGCGGCGAGGCCGGCCGGTCCCGCGCCGACGATGACGGTGTCGAACTCCATCGCTTCACGGGGCGGAAGTTGCGATGTATTCATGGCCTGCTCGGTGTCGCGGTCGCCAAGGAAACGCCAAAGAAACGCAAGGGGACCCCGAGCGATGATCTTTCACGAATCCAACGTCCTGACAATCGTCGCGAATGCCTGGCGCACCAAAAGCATTTTCAAGTTTTCGCTCCGCGCCTAGAATGCGGAAAATTGCATTGCATCGCTCATGAGATCGTCTCCGACATGATTTCCGGGCACAGAGTGGCGCGCGAATTGATGGCGTTTTATGTCGATTCAGGCGCCGATGCCGTCATTAGCGAGAATCCGACCGACCGCATGGCGGAGACGCCGGCCCCGGCAAGCGCGCCGCCGCCGACCCGCAACCCGCGCGCGGATACTCCCTCTTCCGCGCAAGCGAAGGCTGGGCCGCGAGCCGCGTCACCGGCCTCACCCGAAGCCGCGATCATGGCGGCGCGCGAGGCGGCAAGAAACGCAACAAACCTGGACGAGCTGCGGTCGCTGCTGTCCACGTTCGAGGGCTGCGCGCTTCGCGTCACCGCGACGCAACTCGTCTTTGCCGACGGCAATCCGCAAAGCCGGGTTATGTTCGTCGGCGAAGCGCCGGGCTACGACGAAGACATTATCGGCCGCCCTTTCGTCGGCCGTTCCGGCAAATTGCTCGATCTCATGATGGCGGCGATCGAGCTCAATCGGGAATTGGTCTACATCGCCAACGTGGTGCCGTGGCGGCCTCCCGGCAACCGGACGCCGACGCCGCAGGAGACCGCGATCTGCCTGCCGTTCATCCGCCGCCAGATCGAGCTGGCCGATCCGGACATTTTGGTCTGCCTGGGCGGACCGGCCATGCAAACGCTGCTCGGGATCAAGGAAGGCATCACCCGATCGCGCGGACGCTGGTTTCCCTACGATACCGGCAGCCGCGAAATCCGCGCGTTGGCGACATTCCATCCGGCCTTTTTGTTACGCAGCCCGTTGCAAAAGCGCTTCGCCTGGCGCGATTTCCTGGCGCTCAGGAAGGCGCTCGCCGCTGGCGGCTAGAGCGAAATCGTTTCAAACCGAATCGATTGCGGCTCTAGATATTTGATCAGGCATGATCTTTTCGGAAAGTGCTGGCACGCTTTTTCGCGGATCACGCCCTAGCCAATCGCGACCAAAATCGCTCCGGCGGCGACCAGCGCGACGCCAAGCCAGTTCACCGCTGTCAGCTTTTCGCCGAGAAAAACCACGCCGAACAGCGCGACCAAAACCACGCTTAATTTGTCGATCGGCGCGACTTGCGCAGCATTGCCAAGCTTAAGCGCGCGGAAATAGCACAGCCACGATGCACCGGTGCCAAGACCCGACAGCAACAGGAACAAATAGGTGCGGCCGGAAATCTCGGCCGGATTTTGAAACTGCCGCGTGGCGTAGACGATCAAGCCCAAAATGCAAACGACGACGATCGTGCGAATGAAAGTGGCGAGGTCGGAATTCACGTTTTCGACGCCGACCTTAGCGAAAATCGCCGTCAGCGCCGCAAAAACGGCGGACAACAGCGCCCATAGCTGCCAGGAAGAAAACGCATTTGCATCCATGGCGGCGATCCTCCATCGGGAGTTTTTCCGCCTCATGGCCTAGCCGATCGCGAATTTGATGGCAAAAACAAGCGCCAGCACCAGCACCGCAGGCTTAGCGTCGGCAAACTTGCCCGCAATCAGTTTTGCCAAGGCGTAGAGATGAAGCCAAGCCCGACGCCGGTCGCGATCGACTAGGTTAAAGGCATGGTCACCGCGGCAATCACCGCGGGGGCGGATTCCGTGATGTCGTCCCAATCGCTCAAGCATCAACCGATCAAAATCGCCGCCATCGACGCGAATTGGGATAGCGACAAACCGGCGGCTTTTGCCCCAGCCGTACGATCAATGCGCCGCCGCGACGCTGCCCGGTCTGATGACGCCCCAGCCGATCCGCAATAGCGGCATGCGCCCCTGCACCGGGCGATCGAAAGTGCGCGGCACCTCCGGAATCAGATCCGGAAAATAGGCGGCGATGTCCGGCGGCGGGGTCGGCGTCGTATCGGCGGCAAGCCAGACGACGACCGCGCCTTTTTTGCGGATGTCGTCGGCGGTAACCCAAGGCGAGCGCTGCGGATCGGAATCGAAAAACACGCTCGGTCGGCTTGGCGCGGCAAGCGCCACGAGCGCGGCGGTGCGCGGATCGCCCGTGACGATCGCCAGCGGCCGGCCGGTGCGGCGTTCGAAACTGTCGGCGAAAAAGCGTCCCATTGCGTTCGCCGGCTGCGCGATTTTCAGATCGGTGCCGGCCGTCCAGGGTAGCAGCACGATCAATAAAGGTATGAATGCCGCCGGGACGAGCAAGAGACCGGCCCAGGCGCAACCGAGAACGCGCTGATGATAAAGCGCGATACTTTCGCCGGCGGCCATGACGACGGCAAGCCCGGACAATACCACGAGCGGCGCCGCGCCGCCGATCGGCACGGAACGGCCAATCACCACCGCGATGATCGTAGCGAGTAATGCCGGTACAATGAGGAGAACTTTCACATAGGTCTTGGCAAAGGCATCGACCGCGTGGCGCGTCAATGGCGGCGCCGGCATCGCGCGTGCGCGCGGCCAGCCGCTGCCAAGCACGACGAGGATGACGAGCCCGGCATGAGCCAGCGCCAGAGCGATCAGGAGCCGCAGCCAGGATGAGGTATTGTCGCCTGCCGCCTCGGCGACGCGGAGGCTTTTTAGCACCGGCGTAAGGCCATCGCCGATGCCATGCAGCCAGAGCAAATGCACGAACAGAAAGGGCGTGAGTGCGATGGCGACGATCCAGGGCTCCCGCGTGTCGAGCGCGGAATGCCAGCGTTCGGTGAGCGCCGTGAAGGCGACGAGCGTGCCGAGAAGAATCAACGCCGCATCGGTGGTAAGGAATAACAGAGCGGCCGCGCCGCCGATTACATACCAGGACCGCTTTCGTCCCTCGACAACCGCCTGCCAGTAGTACGACAGCACCAGCGCCCAGAGCGCCATGGCCAAAATCGGCGGACCGAAATCGGGCGACGGCACCGTCAACAGCGAGATGCCGACCATCAGCAGCACCGCCATGACCGCATGCGCCGGCCCCACGATCGCGCCTCCGAGGGTGAGCACGCACCAATAGGCCGTCACCACGCAAATCTGCGCCAGCACGTAAACGCCGAACAGTCCGGCGATGCGGAACGCCACTTCGGCAAGCCAATAGGCAAGCGGCGGTCCCACCCCGCTGTCGAAGCGGAATTCGTGGCCGATCGCGAGCAGCTGCGCCAAATCGCCCGGCGGCGCGAAATAGAACAGCGTCGGCGCCAGGATCCACACCGCCGCCTGCGCCAGCGCGGCGACCCAAAACAACAGGTTCGGGCGCGAGCGCAATAGCTCAACGTAAAGGGGAACGTAGAACATCAGGCCCGCTTACCTTGTCGCGGCGCGCCAGCACGGCGAGCACGCGTTACAATCCATACTCATGGCATGGCTAAAGAGGCAACAAGGGCAGAGGGGCAACGGCTCCAGCGGTAACATGACTAGAGAGGCAATGGCTAAAGGGGTAACACTTGGGCGATCACATCGTCGGCGTCCGCCCCCAGTTCGCCGAGCGCACTTGCCACCGGCGAAAACGAACGGCGGTGATGGATCGTCGGACCGAGCCGATCCAAGGCCTCGAAATGCTCGGGCACGCTGTAGCCCATGTGACGTTCGAAGCCATAGCCCGGAAACGCGGCCCCCAGACATTCCATCAGCCTGTCGCGCGTGACTTTAGCGACGATGGAGGCGGCCGCGATGGAGGCGACGAGCCCATCGCCGCCGACAACCGCTTGGCAATCGCAGCCCGCATCGATGCGGTCGCGGCCGTCGACGAAAACCAGACGCGGCTTCAACGGCAACGCGGCGACGGCGCGCGTCAACGCCCACAACGAAGCGCGAAGGATATTGTCACGATCGATGCGCGCAGGCGGCGCGAGCGCCACGGCAACCTGCGCCCGGGCACAGATACGCTCGTAGAGGACGGCACGGCGTTCGGGCGCGAGCCGTTTGGAATCGTCAAGTCCGCGCGGGATATTGTCGGGATCGAGGATGACAGCCGCGGCGACCACTGGTCCGGCGAGTGGACCCCGCCCGGCCTCGTCGCATCCGGCGACCGGCCAGACGCCGCGCTTGAGCGCGGCGCGCTCGCGTCGAAATGTCGGTCTCGAAATCTCCTCTTCGCCGAGCGGCAACCGCACCGCCGCCGGTTCCTTATGGGAGCGGCCATTGCGATTGGCTGCGGGACGATTCATGCCGCCATGATGAGCACGCGCCGGCACGATGCGCAATGCTGCATTGACAAGCCTAAAACAAATCGAGCTGCGCGGCCTGGAGCTTCGGCTTTTGGAAATGGGCGGTGGTCGTTTTCACGCTGGATAGGTTGAAACCGAGCCGCTCGCAGGCGATTTCGAAGCGCCGACCGATCATCCAGGCGATCGGACCCGAGCCGGTCATGCGTTTACCCCATGTCGAATCGTAATCCCTGCCGCCGCGGGTCTGGCGGATCAGGCTGATGACGTGACGATAGCGGTCGGGAAAATTTTCGATCAGCCATTCCCGGAACAAATCCCGCAGTTCCAGCGGCAATCGCAGCAGCACGTAGCCGGCATGGCGTACACCCGTTTCCGCCACCGCTTCCAAGATGCGCTCGATCTCGGCATCGTTGAGCGCGGGAATGACCGGCGCGACCAGCGTCGAGGCCGGCACTCCCGCTTTGACCAGCTCTCGCAAAGCCTCGAGCCGGCGCGGCGGGGTCGGTGCGCGTGGCTCCATGACGCGCGCCAATTTTGTATCGAGCGTCGTCACGGAGATCGCAACCTTGACAAGATTGCGCTTGGCCATGCGCGTGAGGATGTCGAGATCGCGAAGCACCAACGCCGATTTGGTCACGATCCCGACGGGATGACCGGTGCGTTCCAGCACTTCGAGAATGCGGCGCACAATTTGGTAGCGGCGCTCGATCGGCTGATACGGATCGGTATTGGTGCCGATGGCGATGATTTTCGGGGAATAGTCGGGCGACGACAGTTCGCGCTCCAAAAGCTCGGGCGCGTTCGGCTTCATGAACAGCTTCGACTCGAAATCGAGGCCGGGGGAAAGCCCTAGATAGGCGTGCGTCGGCCGCGCGAAACAATAGACGCAGCCGTGTTCGCAACCGCGATAGGGATTGATCGAGCGATCGAACGCAATATCGGGGGAATCGTTTCGGGTGACGACCTTGCGGGTCGAGTCGACAGTTACCGTCGTTTTGAAGGGCGGCAGCTCGTCGAGCCCTTGCCAACCGTCGTCGAAGGCGACCCGCGCGAGCGTCTCGTAGCGTCCCGACGCGTTCGACAAAGTGCCGCGACCGCGGCGGCGTTCGCGCTCGACGCCGGTCCCAAGCTCGCCCGCCGGCGCAACGGGCAGCAGCGCCGGCGGGCGTTTCAACGCGGATGAACGACTCATCGCTACAGCTCCTGACAGAGCTTAACGATGCATCATGAACAAAACAAGAACAAATGTACGTGATCGGAGAGTGCGTGCGTTGACGTGGAGGTCGGTTATTCCGTTGGCCGATAGGAATACTTGACTTTGTCAAGTAATATGCTTTCTTAAAAAGTGTGACAATCTTGCAGGACGATGACGCCCGGATCGCGGCGGTGCGCCGGTTCAATCGCTTTTACACGCGGCAGATCGGCGTATTGCGAAAGACCTTCCTCGACAGCGCCTACTCGCTTGGCGAGGCGCGCGTCCTTTACGAGATCGCCAGCAACCATTCGACGACGGCAAGCCAAATCGCGCGCGCGCTTGACCTCGATGCCGGCTATCTAAGCCGCGTTTTGCGCAAATTCGAAAAACAGGGGCTGATAGAACGCAAGACTTCGAAAAAGGATGCCCGGCAAAGCCATCTGGCGCTTTCCGCCCGAGGCAAAAAATCCTTTGCTCCGCTCGAAGTCCGCTCGCAGCAAAACATGGGCAGCATGCTCGCCAAGCTCACGCCGGAGGATCAGGCGCGGCTGATCACGGCCATGGCCACGATCGAGACGTTGCTCGGCCACCAATCGCCGACCGAACCGTACCAGCAGGCAAATTACATTTTGCGCGCGCCGCAGCCGGGCGATTTCGGTTGGATCGTCAAACGCCATGCTGAGCTTTACGCGGAAGAATATCGTTGGATCGAGCCGTTCGAAGGAGTTTGCGCACAAATCGTCGCCGACTTCGTCAACAAATACGACCCGCGCCGCGAACGCTGTTGGATCGCCGAAATGAACAGCGAAAATGTCGGCACAGTGATGCTTGTGAAGGAAAGCGCCAATGTCGCCCGTCTCCGTTTGCTTCTAGTCGATCCCAAGGCGCGCGGGCTGGGGCTTGGCGTGCGGCTGACCGACGAGGCAATCCAGTTCGCGCGCGGCGCCGGCTACGAACGGATCACCTTATGGACCCATAGCGTGCTCACCGCCGCACGCCACATCTATCGGAAGGCAGGATTCAAGCTGACGAGAACCGAAAAGCATCAGAGCTGGGGCCAGCCTGTCGTGAGCGAGCACTGGGATTTATCATTGTAGCGCCGCCGTCATTTTGGGCTCCGGCCGTCGGCCAGCCCCGGAATGGCTGCCACTAAACGGTAGCGCCTTTGGCCTTCGGACGGCGCAGGTGCTCGTCGAGCCGCGGCATGATTTCGACGAAATTGCACGGGCCGTGGCGGTAATCGAGCTGGTGCACCAAAATCTCATCCCAGGCGTCTCGGCAAGCGCCGGGAGAACCGGGCAGGCAGAAAATAAAAGTCGAGCCGGCGATCCCGGCGGTCGCACGCGATTGAACCGCCGATGTGCCGATCTTTGGAAAGCTCACCACCAAAAACAATGCCGAGAAGGCTTCCATCTTCTTTTCGAACAGGGGCTCGATCGCTTCCGGGGTCACGTCGCGGCCGGTGAAGCCGGTGCCGCCGGTCGTGATGATGACGTCGATCAGCGGATCCGCGATCCAGGCCTTCACGCGCGCGCGGATCGCCTCGATATCGTCAGGCACCAGGCTGCGTTCGGCAACCAAATGTCCCGCCGACACGATGCGCTGCACCAACAACGCGCCCGATTTGTCATCCTTCAGCGAGCGCGTGTCGGAGATCGTCAGCACCGCGATCTTGAGCGGCACGAATTGTTTGGCTTCGTCGATCCCTGGCATCGATCGTCCTTAGCTGCTGTTCAATTAGAGCACCTTTCGCCGGGATTAACAAAGTATTTCCCGGCATTTATTGCCTAGCGGCACCGCGCGCGGTTAAGCCGTTTTTTACCTTACACCGGCATGATCACGACCGTCGGTTTGTAGGTCCCGCGTCGCCGACCGCGTCGCCTGAGTCAGAGTTCTGAGTCATGGTTGAGTCGCGTCGCGGGGCGTCCGCCAGGGCGCCCCGCGTCAATTTTGAATCCACCGCCTCCGCGCGTGTCCTTGCCGGGGACTGCGTGGCCGAGATGGCGAAGATTGCGGCGGCTTCGGTCGATCTCGTCTTCGCCGACCCGCCTTATAATCTCCAGCTGCAAGGCGACCTCAAACGGCCGGACGATTCGCGCGTCGACGCCGTCGACGACGCATGGGACAAATTCGCAAGCTTCGCCGCTTACGACGATTTCACCCGCGCCTGGCTCATGGCCTGCCGCCGCGTCATGAAGCTCAACGCCACGCTTTGGGTGATCGGGTCGTACCATAATATCTTTCGCGTCGGCGCGTTGCTGCAGGATCTCGGTTTTTGGATTCTCAACGACATCGTCTGGCGCAAATCCAATCCGATGCCGAATTTCCGTGGCCGCCGATTCACCAATGCGCACGAGACCTTGATCTGGGCGGCACGCGATCCCGCCAAGCGCGATTACACGTTCAATTACGAAGCGTTGAAAGCCGGCAACGACGATATCCAGATGCGCTCGGACTGGTTCATTCCGCTGTGCACCGGCGAGGAGCGGCTCAAAGGCCGCGACGGCAAGAAGCTGCATCCGACCCAAAAGCCGGAAGCCTTGCTCGCGCGCGTAATCCTTGCCGCGTCACGGCCTGACGATCTCGTGCTCGATCCGTTTTGCGGCACTGGCACGACGGGTGCCGTCGCGCACCGCCTGCGCCGGCGCTTTATCGGCATCGAACGCGATGCGGACTATGCCGCGGCGGCGCGGCGGCGCATCGCGGGGATTGAACCAATGCCGCAGCCGGCGCTGGCTTCGTTCATGACGGCGCGCGAGGCGCCGCGCGTGCCGTTTAACGCGCTGATCGAACGCGGATTGGTCGCCCCCGGGAATAGCCTGGTCGACGCCAAACGGCGGCATCGCGCGCTGGTTCGCGCCGACGGCGCGCTGGCATTGGGCGAGGCGGTCGGCTCGATCCATCGCATCGGCGCGCTCGCGCAAGGTCTCGAAGCCTGCAACGGCTGGACCTATTGGCACGTCGAAACGCCGCAGGGGCTGACGCTGATCGATGTGCTGCGCGCGCAAATTCGCGCCGAGCTGGGCGCCGCGCCGCTTTTTCCGGATCACGCCCTAAGCGCGAAAATTTCCCGCACTGGAATCGCTTAGGCCATCTTTGACTGCCGACCGCCCACTCGGCAGATCGTCGCCGAAGTCTTCGGTTGGGTTTGCGCAGTGGTCTGAAACCCGCGCGAACCTCTTCTGAAAAGAGTTGCGGCTGTTCCCAGGCCGCGAAGTGTCCGCCCTTGTCGACCTTGTTGTAATGAATCAGCTTGGGATACGCCCGCTCCGTCCAGCTCCGTGGAGCAGGGAGCGGCCGCTTTTTCCGGATCACGCCCTAAGCGCGAAGATTTCCCGCGCTGGGCTCAGTGCGCCAACGGATCGGGGCGGACCTGAATGTGAACGGCGATCGGCGTCATGCCTTTGCCGCCCTCCTTCAGCCAAGGCGTACGATCTCCCTCCGACGACCACAAGCCTCTGCCTTTCCAGCCGGCTTGCACATCGTCGATCCGGGCATCGAGCCCCTTCGCATAGAACCCGAGCGGATAGGGAACGCGCAGCATGACCATCTTGCCATCCACAAGTGCGGCGAAGCCGTCGTTCTCGTTGGCCGTCGAAATCGAGACGTCCTTACCCAAACCCACCGCGTCGTGCTGATCCACCCAGCTGTAGTAGCTCGCCTCGGCGCTATTGTCGCCGATGCCTTGGAAACCGGGACCCGGATATTTGTAGAAGGTCCAGCCCTCGGGACAATGATCGCCGGTCGCGGTCGGGCCGTTGAGCGGTCCCTTGCACTTCGAGCGATCGAAGCTGCCGAGATGGCCACTGGCGAGCGAAACCCAAACCACGCCTTTTGAGTCGATATCGCCGCCGCGCGGGCCGAAGCCCGGCAGGGGAACGTTGTAAATCTCCGACAGCTTGGTCTTGGGATCGAACCGCAGCACGCCGCTGCGGCCGGCGAAGACATTGACGGTGTACCAGATGGAGCCGTCCACCGGGTTCGGCATCACGGCATAGGTGCCGGAGCCGCCGATTCGCATGTCCTTGTTGGGGTCCATCGGCTGGCCTGGCTCGGTGTAGTCGTCGAGCTTGCCGTTGCCGTCGGTATCGAGCACGAACGGCGCCCAGCCTTGCGCCTTCTCGGCGTCACCGGTCTCGTCGAAGACTTTGGTGTCGAGCCAGCCGGCCACCGGGCCGCCACCGCTCGTCCACAGCGTGTTGTCCGGATCGAAGCCGAATTGCAGGTGATGCGTGTTGAAACAGGTATCGATGAACGTAAACTTCTTCGTTGCCGGATCGAACATCGCCAATTGGCGTTCATTGGTGTCGAGCGGGAATGCTCGCGCATAGGGATTGTCGGAGCCTTTCCGGCAAAACGCTGGCGTGCCGGGCGCGTGATTGGTGCCCGTCATCCAAAGCCGACCCTTGGCGTCGAACATGTCGTTGTGATTGTCGAATTTGGTGTCCCAGATCTGTTCCATGCCCCAATAAGCGGATGCGGCAAGCGGCTTCTGGATCGCCGAGTGTCCTGGACCGAGGGCCTCGGGCACGTCGGCGCCTTCGGGCGGCGTGATGTAACTGACCGTCGCCGTCTTCGGATCGAGCACCGGGAGCTGGTCGGTCGCATATTCCGGGGAGCCGTAGAGCGAACCGTTGCTATTAACGCTGGGATTGCGCTTGTCGGATGAGATCAAGTCGTGGAGATATTGCTTCTCATTGCCCCAATCCCACGTGGTCACGACGATGTTACGTTCGACGCCCTGCGGCCGCGGCGGCTTGGCGAAAGGTAATTCGCCATTGGCGATGCGATCAGTCCAGTCGCCGAAATATTTGAAGGGCACACCGCCTAACTTGCCGGCAAGAGGGTTCACCATGAGCGGCGAGGCTTGACCAGACTGGACGCGCCGTATCCATGCATCTTCGCCGTTTTTGAATTCCCCCAATGCCGGCGGGATTGTCCGCGTCGCGAGTTGACCGAGCTCATGGCAACCGACGCAGGCCTGATTTTTTATGGTGGTGAGCCAATCGACCTGCGTGATCTTTTCTGGAATGCCGCTTTTGCCCCCGAACTGATCCTTGTCCGGGATTTTCAACATCGCGAACCAGTAGATCGCCGGATAATATTGCGCCGCGGCGGCGTCATTCGGGGCCGGAACAGCAGTCAGATCGACGAGCTGGCCGGGGACCGCCGCGACTTTTGACGAGTCAATCAGGCCATAGCCGCGGACCCAGACCTGATATTTGGCCTTGGGCAGATCGGGCACGACGTAGCGGCCCCGTTCGTCGGTCACCACGATCTTGGCGAAGCGCGTCGGCAGCTCGCGCGTTTCGGCAATCACCCAGACGCCGGCTTCGGGTCCATGCGGTCCGGTGACCACCCCGCCGATATCGTCATCATCGATGGCAATCTGGGTCTGGGCATTGAGCCGGCCGGGGACGGCGAGCATGAATCCGGCAACGGCCAAACTCGCCACGAAACAAGCGATGCGCTGCATCTGAACTCCTCCCTAAAACTCATCGATCTTCTTTTTGCATCGGCGCCGATGAATCGGCGTCTCGAATTTGTATGCGGAATTATACGCCGCCCAACGCGGACTTTACGCGCTCCGGAGTGAATGGGACGGTGCGCAGTCGTGCTCCGGTTGCATCGAACACCGCATTCGCGAGCGCCGCGCCCACCGGAGCGCATGACGCATCACCCGCGCCAAGCGGCGGTTCGGTTGGCCGATCGACCAGCGCGATATCGAGTTTAGGCGCATCGGAGAAACGCAGGATCGGATAGGTACTCCAATCGAGGCTCGTCACCCGCGAGCGATCGAATTTGACCTCCTCCATCAGCACACGGCTGAGCGTTTGCACAATGCCGCCTTCGACTTGCGCGCGCACGCCGTCGGGGTTGATGATTTGTCCGCAATCATGCGTGCAAGCGACCCGTTCGACTCTGATCCGACCGCTTGTGCGTTCGACCGCAACCTCCATGCCGGTCGCCACATAGGTCTCGTTATGCTTGTAATGGACATAGGCCATGCCACGGCCGCGCATGATCGCGGCGTCCTTGTTCGAGCCGGGCGACGGCCGAGACTGCCAGTTCATCAGCGCCGCGAGCCGCTTAATCACCGCGATGCCGCGCGGGTCGGCGAGGGAGCGCAGCCGGAACTCGATCGGATCGAGCCTTGCCGCAAAGGCAAGCTCGTCGGTGAAACTCTCGACTGCGAAGCAATTGGCGGGCTTGCCTGGCGAGCGGAGCGGCGCGGGGCGCAACGGGGCGTCTTCAAGCCAGTGGACGAGCACCTGAACGCTGTCAACCGCATAGGGTGGATCGGCATTCTGCGAGATCAATCCCGGCTGGAGGCCGCGCACGTTGTCGAGGCCGGCGGCTGCCGGCGCGAGCAATGGAACATCCGGCAATCCTCGCGTCGTTTGCGGCAGCCACATCTCCGTGTGCCATTGCAGGATACGTCCACTCGGATCCACCGCGCCGGAAATATCGAGCAGCTGCGGCGGACCTTTGGGATCCCAGCCGAGCTCGTCCTCACGCGACCATTGCACGCGCACCGGCCGCCCGACCGCGCGCGACAGGATCGCCGCATCGGCGGCGGCGTCTTCGTGGCCGTTCATGCCGTAGCAGCCGGAACCGTCGAGATAGACGAGCCGCACCTTTTCCTCCGGCAGGCCGAGGAAGCGAGCAAATGTTTTGCGGTTTCCGTGGGTGCCTTGCGAGGCCGTCCACACGATGGCTTTGTCGGAATCTATGTCGGCCACTGCGCAAGACGGGCCGATCGAGCCGTGGCTCTGCATCGGCCAGAAATAACTCGCCGCGCGCGTCATTGCTCTCGATGGACTGCCGGTCCCCGGCTGTCCGCGGGTCACCAATACCTCTTCGGTTGTTGCAGGATTAGCGCGTATCGTTTCGATGAGCTTGTCCTGGGCTGGCAGGCCCGACCACTCGCTCCATTGGGCGCGCAGCGCGCGGGCCGCGCGCACCGCCGTCCATTCATCCTCCGCAATGACGGCAAGAAAATCCTTGATCCGCACTGCCGAAGCGCCGGCGAGATGCTTGATCGATGATTCGTCGACCGAGATGAGCGTTGCGCCAATCGCCGGCGGTCGGATGACGCGCGCATGCACCATGCCGGGCAGACTGAAATCATGAATATAGGTCAAACTGCCTGTGCATTTGGCGGGCAGATCGGGCCGGGGAAGAGGCTTGCCCACCAACGTATAGGTCACGGGATCTTTGAGCGGCGCCTTGGAATTGAGTTTGAGATTGAAACTGCGTCCGCCGATCAGGTCGGCGAAACGCACGCCCGCGCCGCCGCTCTTTGGCCGAACCTCGCCGTCGCTGGCGACGAGATCGTCGGCTTTCGTATTGAGCCGTTGCGCGGCGAGCTCGACAAGCGCTTGGCGCGCGGTCGCCGCAGCTTGCCTGATCTGCATGCCGCCGCGCTGAATTCCGTTGGAGCCGGAAGTTCGGCCCTGATCGGGAGTGAGCGCGGTGTCGCCCTCGACGTAATTGATCATATCGACGCTGATCCCGAGCTCCTCGCCGGCAATTTGGCGCATCGCAATGCGAAGCCCCTGCCCGAGATCGACCTTGCCGCAGAACAAGGTCACGGTGCCGTCGCCGTTAACGGACAGAAAGGAATCCACCTCGTTAGGGTTCACCGAGCGCGGCGCGGCTAAAGCCTCATCGGCGAGCCCGTGGGTCGGCAAACCGGCGAAGGCGAATCCGAACGTGAGCGCGCCGCCTTTAAGCACCGCGCGGCGAGTCAATCGATGTGGTGCGAGCGCCACCGCCATTTCAGCCTCCCTGGCCCGAGGCCGCCATCACGGCGCGTATGATCCGCACATGGGTTCCACACCGGCAGAGATTGCCTTCCAGCGCCTCGCGGATGTCCTCCTCGGTCGGCTTCGGCTTCTCTGCAAGGAGCGCAACGGCGCTGATGATCATGCCGCTAGTACAGTAGCCGCATTGCGGCACCTGCTCCTTGATGAAGGCGGCCTGCACCGGGTGCGGCGCGGAGATCGAGCCGAGCCCTTCGAGCGTAACGATCGACTTGCCCGCCGCACTCGCAATCGTCTCCAGGCAGGATCGCGTGGCACGGCCGTCAAGGAGAACGTTACAGACGCCGCATTGGCCGAGACCGCAGCCGAACTTCGCGGCCGTGAGTCCGAGCCCGCGCAGCGCGTAGAGCAGCGGCTGATCGGGATCTGACAATTCGATCGTGCGCTCGCCCCCATTAATACGAAGCCGGTAACTCGCCATGAGACACCTTTCAATGAGCGGTCATTTTACGCAGAGAGGAGCGGGTGCGTAATGTTCTTGCGGCAAGCTAGAAATGCGTTTCGAGCAAGCTCGGAACTCAAGCCAAAGGCGGGCCATCGCGCATCTGTCTCGTTTATGAGTAGCGGCGCTTGCTAGGCGGCGAGTCCATGCGCGACGACCTTGCGCATGACGCTCGGCAGCGCCTCCTCGCCAAGTCCGGAAATCGCGGTCCATCGCATGCCGTCCGGCGCCGGAACAGCGCACGGAACCTCGCTTCGATAGACCGTGAGCTCAAGCGGAAAGTGCGTGAACACGTGCCGGACGACTCCTCCGATTTTTCGCCACACGATCGGCTTGCGCATCGAGGCAAAACGCGGCGCGGCCTCAAACGCTTCGCTTTCATCGAATTCCGCCGACCATGGCGTTGTCGGTACTTCGGCCATGCCGCCAAGCAGTCCGCGCGCCGGCCGCGTCCGTAGAAGAATGAAGTGGTCGGTTCTGCGGACGACAAAAGCGGCGCCGCGGCGCAGAACGCCGTCGCGCTTCGGCAAACGGATCGGAAACATGTCAGCCTGGCCGAGCGAATGCGCGGCGCAATTTGCGCTCCACGGACAGAGCGCACAGGCCGGCTTCTTCGGCGTGCAGATCGTCGCGCCGAGATCCATCATGGCTTGAGCAAAATCGCCGGTGCGGCGCCGCGGCGTCAGAGCGCGTGTGAGCCGCGCGATTTCCGGCTTGGCGGCCGGCAACGGCGTTGCGATAGCGTAAAGCCGCGCTGTCACGCGTTCGATATTGCCGTCGATCGGCGTTACCGCTTGATCGAACGCAATCGCCGCAATGGCGGCCGCGGTATAGGCGCCAATGCCGGGCAATTCGCGCAAGCCGGCTTCGCTGTTCGGAAATTGGCCGTCGTGCCGCTCGACCACTGCACGGGCGCACGCGTGCAGATTGCGGGCGCGAGCGTAGTAGCCGAGCCCCGCCCAGGCTTTAAGAATATCGTCGAGCGGGGCCGCCGCGAGCGCCTCCAGATCGGGCCAGTGCTTGAGAAACCGGGCGTAATAGGGGACCGCTGCCTTGACGGTGGTCTGTTGCAGCATGATTTCGGACAGCCAGACCCGATAAGGATCGGCGTGTTGCCCCCGCGGCGCGCGCCAAGGCAGAGCGCGCCGGTGCCGGTCATACCAGGCAAGGAGATCGGCGGCCTGCGGCGCTGAAGGCTTTTTGCCCTTCGGCTTGCCTGCTAGGGTCATCATGCGACGGATGGCAGAGCGTCAGGCCATGAACAAGCCCTCTCGCCCAGTGCCGAAACCGCTGCGCGAACTCGTCGGCAGGGTGGTCGGCGACGCCTTCGCGCGGCAGGGCTTTGCCTCCGCCGAGTTGGTAACGCGATGGGAGGACATCGTCGGCGCCGAGATCGCCGCGCATAGTGAGCCGATCAAGCTCAACTGGCCGCGCCCGGCGGACGGGGATGAGAGCGAAGCCGGCACCCTGGTCCTGCGCGTAGAGGGCCCGGCCGCGATCGAAATTCAGCATCTCGCCACGTTGATCTGCGAGCGGGTCAACCGCTTTCTCGGCTGGCGCGCGGTCGGCAGGCTTGCCTTCCGGCAGGCGCCGCTGCGGCGCCGCAAGCGTCGCGCCAAACGCTCGGCCGATCCCGCCGCCGCGGCCCGGCTTGCCGAGCGCCTGTCGGACATCGACGACGATGCACTAAAGCAGGCTCTGGCGCGGCTCGGCGCAGCCGTCAAAGCGCGGTAAAGGCGCAAAGGCTGCAAATACATACCCCACTTCTGCCCTCGATATCGCTCTTGGCGCGCCGGCGCGCTAATGCCACATTGCCACTACAAGATCGCTTTGCTGTTGCAGGAATCGCATCGGCTCCAAGGATATTCGCCCTCAAGGGAGTTAAGCTTTGCCGCTCACCCGCCGCCAACTCGCCAAGGCCACCGCGCTGTTCGCCCTCGCCGGCGCCGGATTTTCCGGTCTCGTGCTGCCGCCGCTCACAGGACCGGCGCTGGCCGACGATACGCCGTCCCCCGCCGACCTCGCCGATGGCGGCCCCGACGGCGACATTGTCATCGGTTCGGACAAGGCGCCTGTGACGATCATCGAATATGCCTCGATGACCTGCCCGCATTGTGCGCACTTTTCCGAGACCACATTTCCGGAGCTGCAAAAGCGCTATATCGACACGGGCAAGGTCCGGTTCACCTTGCGGGCCTTCCCGCTCGATCAGCTGGCAGCCGCTGGCTTCATGCTGGCGCGCTGCGGCGGCAAGGACAAATACATGGCGATCGTGGAAACCTTGTTCGCCAAGCAGTCCGAGTGGATCGTCAAGGAGCCGTTGCCGCCGCTTAAGCAGATTGCCAAGCAGTTCGGCGTTACCGAAGACGAATTTAATCAATGCCTGGCGAATCAGAAGCTCCTCGACGGCATCCAGGCGGTGCGGGATCACGCCGTACAGAAGCTCGGGGTCAATTCGACGCCGACTTTCTTTGTCAACGGCAAGAAGCTGATCGGCGACGTGTCGATCGACCAAATGGCGAAGGAGATAGACCCTTATCTCAAGGAAGGATAAGGGTTTTTTGCCTCGGTCGCCGGCCTGAAAATGCCGGCCGAAATGCTTGCCATGGGCCCGCCCGCGCGACTATGAAAGCGCGAATGTCTGGATAAATGAGCTGCCCATGTTGCGCTCGGAGTCCGGGCGATTCATTCTCCGCGCCGATGCGGCATCCCTCCCCTGCCCGGCAAGCGCTCGCGGCGCGGAGCCGGAGGATTTCCCTTCGCCGCCTAGGGAAACGGACGTAAACAGCGAATGAAGCTCACGCGGCTACGCCTAATCGGCTTCAAGTCTTTCGTCGAACCGACCGACTTCGAGATCGAACCCGGCTTAACCGGTGTGGTCGGTCCGAACGGCTGCGGCAAATCGAACCTTGTCGAGGCTGTGCGCTGGGTGATGGGCGAAGCCTCCTACAAGGCGATGCGCGCGGCGGAGATGGATGACGTCATATTCTCGGGCAATGTCGGCCGGCCGGCGCGCAACCATGCCGAAGTCGCCGTCTCGGTCGACAACAGGGACCGCAAAGCGCCAGCATCCTTCAACGACTTCGATTCGCTGGAAGTATCGCGGCGCATCGTGCGCGAGCACGGTTCGACTTTTCGCGTCAATGGCCGCGAGGTGCGGGCCCGCGACGTCGCCATGCTGTTCGCCGACGCCTCGACGGGCTCGCGCTCGCCCGCGCTCGTCCATCAAGGCCGCATCGGCGAGATCATCCAGGCGCGGCCGGACCAGCGCCGGCGCGTCCTCGAAGAAGCCGCCGGAATTTCCGGTCTGCATGCGCGCCGACACGAAGCCGAATTGCGCCTCAAAGCCGCTGAGCAGAATCTCGCCAGAGTCGACGACGTGATCGGCCAACTCGCCAACCAAGTCGCCGCGCTCAAAACCCAGGCCCGCCAGGCCGTGCGCTACCGCAATATCTCGTCGCAGGTGCGCCGCACCGAAGCGTTGCTGTTTCATTTGCGCTGGTTGGCGGCCCGCAGCGAGGTCGAGGAGACCCAACGCGTCAAGGACGAGGCGCTTCGCGTCGTGGCGGCGCGAACGGGCGAACAGACAAGAGCCTCGACGCTGCAAGCGCAAGCCGCTGCCGCATTGCCTGCTTTGCGGGAGACTGAAGCTAGCGCGGCCGCCGCATTGCAGCGACTTGTGATCGCGCGCGAAACCCTCGAGCGCGAGGAGACGCGCGCCAGGGAGCGTCTTATCGAACTTGACCGCCGCATCGAGCAATTCGCCGCCGACTTGACGCGCGAGCGCGCTCTCGCCGCCGACGCCGAAGCGGCACTCGGACGCCTCGATGCCGAAGAGAACACGCTTCGCGACCTGGCGCGGGAAACCGACGCGCGGTTGAACGGCGCGAATGAGCGCGTCGCAGCGGCGGAGACGATGCTGGCCGGCTCGGAAAAGTCCTTTGCCGAGCTAACCGGAACGCTTGCCGACCTCACCGCACGCCGCAACCAGCTGCAGGCGGCTTTGCGCGAGCACGAACAGCGCGCGGCGCGGCTCGAGGCGGAGCTTTCTCAAATCGACGCCGGCCTCGCGGCGAACGACAGCAACGCACCGGATTTATCCGCGCTCGCGACCGGACTTACCGGCGCGCAGTCGGCGTTGAGCGAGGCCGAAGCCGGCGCCCAACACGCCGAAGCGGCGCATCGCCAGGCGAGAGAAAACGTCGAGGCCGCGCGGGCTCCGCTCGCCGCCGCGGAACGTACCGTGCAGCGGCTTGAAACCGAAGCGAGGACGATCGGCAAGCTGCTCGCAGTCGAAAGCGAGAATTTGTGGCCGCCGGTAATGGACGCAATCACGGTTGCCGAGGGCTATGAGAAAGCGCTCGGCGCCGCTTTGGGCGACGATCTCGATGCTCCGGTCGGTTCGTCGGCGCCGATGCATTGGGCCGGGGCGGCGTTCGACGCCGCCGATCCGGCGCTGCCCGCCGGCGCTGCCGCGCTCGCCGAACACGTCAAAGCGCCGGCCGAACTTGCCCGCCGCCTCGCTCAGATCGGCGTTGTCGCGCGCGCCGACGGCCCACACCTTGCCAAGGAGCTCAAGCCCGGCCAGCGGCTTGTTTCGCGCGAAGGCGATCTCTGGCGCTGGGACGGCTTTGCGGTGGCGGCACATGCTCCGACCGGCGCAGCGCGGCGTCTCGCCGAACGCGGGCGGCTGCAAACGATCGCAGGCGAACTTGCCGCCGCCCGTAGCGATGTCGAAGCCACGCGCCGCGCGGTGCAAGCGGCCGAAACCGCCCTCGTCGCGGCGGCGGCCGCGGAGACACAGGCCCGCGAGCTTTGGCGGCAAGCACAGCGCTCGGCCGATTCGGCGCGCGAGGAGCATGCCGCCGCCGAGCGGGAGATCGGCCGCAACGCGGCGCGCCTCTCGGCGCTCAAGGAAGCAAAGCAACGCATCGCAGCGGCCTGGGATGAATCGAAGACCGCGCGTGACGAAGCGGAACGGGCGCTGGCCGCTCTCGCCGACGCGCCGGCGATCGAGCGAGAGCTTGGCGCCGTGAACGAGGTGATCGCGCGCGAGCGCACTGCTTGCGCCGAAATTCGCGGTGAGGCGCAAGCGATCGCACGCGAGGCCCAGCTTGCTGACCATCGCCTTTCTGCCATCGCCGCCGAACGGCAGGCCTGGATCGAGCGCCGGGAGAATGCAGCCGCGCAAATCGCCACGCTCGACCAGCGTACCGGCGAGGCGACGCGCGAACGGGCGGAATTGACCAACGCGCCGGAAAAGTTTGCCGCCCAGCGTCAGGGCCTGATCGGCGAAATTGAAAACGCCACCACCGAGCGGCGGGCCGCAGCCGACCGCCTTGCGGAAGCCGAAAACGCACTCGGCGAGGCCGACAAGGCCGCGCATGCGGCGCTCGAAGCCGCCGGCGAGGCCCGCACCGAGGCGGCGCGCGGCGAGGAGCGCCACGACGCCGCCAAGCGACGGCTCGCCGACATCGAACATGAAATCCGCGATATCGTCCAAGTCGAGCCGGCGGAGACGGCGGAAGTCGCCGAGCTCAAAGCCGGCGCTCCGCTGCCGACGATCGCCGAGGCCGAGGCCAAGATCGAGCGTATCAAGCAAGAGCGCGAGCGGCTCGGCTCGGTCAATCTCCTTGCCGAGCAGGAATTGCGCGACGTCGATGCTCAGCACGGCAAACTGATCGCCGAACGCGACGACCTCATTGAGGCGATCAGGCGGCTGCGCCAGGGAATTAACAATCTCAATCACGAGGCGCGCGAACGGCTTCTCGCCTCGTTCCAAGTCGTGAATGAAAATTTCAAGAACCTATTCGCCGAATTGTTCGGCGGCGGCACCGCCGAGTTGCAGCTCATCGAGCACGACGATCCGCTTGAAGCCGGACTCGAAATCATGGCCAAGCCACCGGGCAAGAAGCCGGCGACGCTGTCGCTCCTCTCCGGCGGCGAACAGGCGTTGACCGCGCTCGCATTGATCTTCGCCGTGTTCCTCACCAATCCCGCGCCGATCTGCATCCTCGACGAGGTCGACGCGCCGCTCGACGACTACAACGTCGAGCGCTTCTGCGATCTCCTCGACGAGATGACGCGCTCGACCGAGACTCGATTCATCATCATCACGCACAATCCGATCACCATGGCGCGCATGAACCGCCTCTACGGCGTGACCATGGCCGAGCGTGGCGTATCGCAACTCGTATCGGTCGATCTCGCCGGCGCGGTGAAGCTGCGCGAAGCGAGCTAATATAAATTTAGGTCGTCGCCGCGCACGCTGGAATCAAGGACACAAGATTTTAGCCGCCTCCGAGCTTGAACAATCTTTGTGCATTCGCGCGGCCGATCTTCCTGCGGTCGGGTTCGCTGATCGGACAGGCATCGAACCAGCGCGCGGCATGGTCGATGTTCTCGAACGGCCAGTCGGCGGAAAACATGATGCGGTCCGCGCCGAGCACCAGCATGGCGTCGATCAGCGCCTGCGTATGGAAATTGCCGGACGTTGTGACATAAAAATGGCTACAGAAATATTCGTACATCGGTTTCTTGGCCGCATAATTATGCCGGTTCTCAATCCAGCCGTTGGCGTTGTCGATGCGCCACATCGCATACGGAAGGTTCTCGCCGAGATGTCCGAGCACGATGTTGAGGCGGGGGTGCGCGTCGAACAGGCCCGACCCCATCAACCGCAATGCGTGGACCGCTGTTTCATGGCCGAACGCCCAAATCGGCCCGAGTAGCCAGGGATGGCCTTCGTAGATTTTGGCGTCCCGCGGCAACGGATTGCGCGGGTGCAAGTAGAACGGCACGTTTAGCCGTTCAACCGCGGCCCAGAACGGGCGGTACTGCGGCAGATCGTAATAGACCACTTCCTCGCCATTGCCGGTTTGGGAAAAGCCGTTGACCAAGGCGCCGCGAAAACCGAGTTCCTTGACGCAGCGTTCGAGCTCGCGCCGCGCCCCATTCGGGTCCTGCATCGCGAGCGCGGCGAGCCCCTGAAAGCGATCCGGGCGCTTGGCTACCTGTTCGGCAAGATAATCGTTGGCCTTGCGGGCGATTTCCGCGGCGCGTGCGCTATCCGCGATCCCCTGCACCGCCGGTGCATTGAGCGACAAAAGCATCATCTCGATGCCGTTTTGATCCATCTCGCGCAATCGCCGCTCGTGAATATCCATGACGCGGCTTTTGACTTCCTGCCACACGCGGTCGGGAAAATAGCCGCGGGAATCCAAAAGCGTCTCTGGAATGGCGAAATGCTCTTCGAGCGCGATCTTGCCTTGCATGCTCCCCTCTTTCGACCCCCCGCCGCGGCGTCGATCTGCCTGCCCGGCGGCGGCCGATGATCTTAACATGGCGTCAGCGCGGCGCGCTTCGGCCATTCTTCGTTGGCGCGGCAAATTCGCCGCCTCTCGCCGCACTTCGACGGTATCCTTATATAAAGCATCCCAAGAAGCGATCGTGCTCGTCGCAGTAAAAGGAGCCGCGCCGTCGAGCCACGACAGAGGAGCTTGGCCATGTCCATTTCGACCGTGATCGTCCTCGCCGTCATCGTGGTTGCCGTGATCTCGGCGATCGGCGTCTATAACGGCCTTGTCGCCATGCGCCAGCGCGTAAATCAGGCGTTTGCCGACATCGACGTGCAACTGCGGCAGCGGCACGACCTCATTCCCAATCTGGTGGAGACGGTGAAAGGCTACGCCGCGCATGAGCGGGGTACGCTCGACGAGGTGGTCAAGGCGCGCAACGCCGCCATGGCGGCGCAAGGTTCGGCCCAGCAGGCGGCCGCCGAAAACCAGTTGACCGGCGCGCTGCGGCAGCTCTTTGCGCTTGCGGAATCCTATCCCGACTTGAAGGCAAGCGCCAATTTCCAACAATTGCAGGCCGAGCTTGCCGATCTAGAAAATAAAATCGCCGCTTCGCGGCGCTTCTTCAACAACGCCGTGCAGGAATACAATACTGGCATCCAGCGCTTTCCTGCCGCGCTGTTTGCTTCATCGTTGGGTTTTGCGCCGAAGAGCTTTTTCGATCTCGGCGAAGAGCGAGCCGCCGTCGGCGAGGCGCCGGCGGTGAAGTTCTAAGTCCGTTCGGGCGCAGTAACCGCCAATGGCCGCTTATGGTCTTTACAGCCACATCCGGTCCAACCGACGCCGCTCGATAGCTCTGCTGGTCGGATTGTTTTTCCTGGTCTACGTGCTTGTCTATGCAGGCGCGCTCGCGGCGGCGGCGTTGTCGATAGACGCCGACCTCGACACGCTGATGCAGATAGCCTTGGCCGATCTCATCAAGGCGGCGCCCTTTGCGACGCTCGGCACCGCGCTGTGGATCGTCATTGCCTATTATTTCCATCAAGACATGATCGATGCGCTGACCGGCGGGCGCGAAATCCAGCGCACCGACAATCCGCGCCTCTACAATATCCTGGAAAATCTCTGCATCTCGCGCGGCATTCCCATGCCCAAGCTCAAAGTGATGGATGCCGATGCGCTCAATGCCTTCGCCACCGGAATGAACGCCAAGCAATATTCGATCACGGTCACGACCGGACTGCTCAACAGCCTCAACGACGCCGAAATCGAATCGGTGCTCGGTCACGAACTGACGCACATTCGCAACGGCGACGTCCGCATGATGGTGATCGCCGTCATTATTGCGGGAGTCATTTCATTTTTCGCCGAACTCGTCTTTCGGCTGTGGTTTTACAACGGCTTTGGCTTTCGCGGCTCGCGATCCGACGAACGCCGCGGCGGGGGCGCCGGCGTCGCCATCCTGGTCGCAATCGGGTTCCTCGTCATCGCCTATGTGCTGTCGTTCATTATCCGCTTGGCGCTGTCGCGCTCGCGTGAGTTCCTGGCCGACGCCGGCTCGGTGGAACTCACCAAAAACCCCGATGCCATGATTTCGGCCCTTCGCAAGATCGAAGGGCGCGGCGAATTGCCGGGCGCGACGTCCGCGGTGATGGAGATGTGCGTCGACAATCCGCGCCAAGGTTTTGGTGAGTTGTTTGATACTCACCCGAGCGTTGAGAGTCGCATAACTGCGCTGGTCAAATTTGCCGGCGGTCACGATCCCGGCCCGCTTGCATTGCCGAAAGATTTTCGATCCAGGGACCTAAAAGCGACCAATTTACAAACAGATGAGTTGGACGACGATCTAGCGGACGGCAACGGACCATGGGGATCGGAACAAGACGCGCGCGCCGATGCAGCGAACGCGCAATCCACTTCGATTCCATCTTCAGCGCCGGCGACAGGTCCATGGGGTCCGCACCGCGATTAACTATATCCAGTCACAAATTGGGCAAAAGCGGCAAACTTCCACACCGCGCGGAGCCATCAGGCTTTTCAACTTTCCCTCGGCTGTGTACAAACAATTCAGAGGATGGTGACGCGGCGTTATCGCGTCAGTGAGGGTGTAAAAATGGCGAAGCCAGCATTGATCTTGGTGGGTGCGGACAAGGGAGGCGTGGGAAAGACTACGGTCGCCCGCACATTGCTTGACTATTTTACCGCGCATCACGTGCCGACGCGCGCTTTCGACACCGAAACTCCGAAAGGCACGCTGAAGCGCTTTCACCGCGAGGTGAGCGACATCGTCGATGCCACCGCGGTGGCCGACCAGATGCGGATCATCGACACACTGTCGACGACGGAAGCGACTGTGACGTCGATGTGCGCGCGGGACTGATGTCGCCGATTTTGCAGGCGTTGCGCGATATCGGCTTTCTCGAAGCCGTGAAGAAAAACCAGATCACGTTCGTCGTGTTTCATATTCTCGGTTCGTCGATTGCCTCATTGAACGAGATCGAAGAGACCGCTCCTTTCACAGCGGATGCGGAATATTTCCTGGTCAAGAACTTCATCAACAACACCAACTTTTTCGAATGGGATCAGGCCACCCATGCCTCCTACTTCAAGAAACTGAAGCACGCGGTGGTCATCAACATCCCAAAATTGAACGAGATGGCCTACGAGCAGGTCGAACTCGCTTCCGTTCCGTTTTTGACCTTCGTTGCCAACAAGGACCCGAAAGGCGAGACGGCTAATTATTCGTTTGTATTGCGGGGCTACGTGCGGCATTGGCTCGGCAATGTGTGGGCCGAGTACGATCGCGTGAAACTACTCGATCTGTTCGAGCAAGCCGGCAATACGCCAGCCGCGCGCGTGCAAGCGGGCGCCAGGTCGTAAGAGGCGCCGCGGCAAGCGCGGTCATTCACAGGCTCCCGCGAGGCGGCTAGAGCAGGCGGCGATTCCATTCTAGTGTCGGCAGGGCCGGACTGGATTGGATCGACTACCACGAAAATGTCGCCGCGGTCTCATCTCTACGTGATCGCCTCGCGCCATCCGCGCGTGGGAAAAACGCTGGTCGCCCGGCTTTTGTTCGATTTCCTGCGGCTCACCGGCCGGCCGCTGGTCGGCTACGATCTCGACCCACGCGAGCCAACTTTGGCGGCCCGGTATCCGAATCTGGTTTGGCCCGTCGATATCACCGACACTCTGGGCCAAATGGCGCTGTTCGATCGCCTGATCGCCGACAACTGGCGGACTTCGGTCATCGATCTCGGTCATGGCAAGTTCGAGCAGTTCTTCAAAGTTATGGCGGAGATCGGCTTCGAACAGGAGGCTCGCAGGCGCTCGATCCAGCCGATCGTGCTGTTCATCACCGACTAGGCTCCGATCACCGCACAAAGTTACGCCGAGCTGCGGCGCCGCCTGGAACAAACCACGTTCGTGCCGGTCCATAACGAAGCGGCCTCTTTCATGTTCATCCCGGGAGATTTTCCGCCGTCGTCGCCGAAATCCGTTGTCCGTATTCCGCGTTTGTCGCCGGTCGTGCGCGGCGTCATCGACAAGCCCGGGTTTTCGTTCAGCGCCTACATGAAGAGCCAGCCCGGCGGGCCCAGCGAAATCCATGCCTGGATTAGCAACATCTTCGCGGAATTTCGTGAGCTCGAGCTAAAACTGATTATTGGTCAGCTGGAATCATCGTTACGTGGCGGCGGCGTCAAACGGCAGGTCACGCAGGCGCGGTGAACAGTCCGGCAAGTAGTCCGGCCAAAGTCGTCCCAGCCACGTGGGGCTTTCAGCGCGGCCTAGAACGCAATCGCTTCAGACTGAATCGTTTGCAGCTCTAGGCATGTGATGAGGCATGATCTTTTTCGGAAAACCGGTTTCCGCTTTTCCGGATCATGCCTAATGCCCTTCGAACGACACCAGGGTGCGCACCGGGACGCCGAGTTTTCTGACCTTTTCGGCGCCGCCCAGGTCCGGCAAGTCGACGATGAAGCAGGCGGCTAAAACTTCGGCGCCGATTTGCTGGAGAAGCTTGACCGCCGCCTCGGCCGTGCCGCCGGTCGCGACAAGGTCGTCCACCAGGATCACGCGCTCGCCTTTGACCAAGGCGTCTTCGTGCATTTCGATTTCGTCGATACCGTATTCGAGCGAATACCCGATGCTGACGCGCTTGAAGGGCAACTTGCCCTTTTTGCGGATCGGGACGAAGCCGCATGACGCCTGATGCGCAACCGCGCCGCCCAGAATGAAGCCGCGCGCCTCGATGCCGGCAACCTTGTCGATCTTGCCTCCGGCCCAGGGTTGCACCAATTCGTCGACGGCGCGGCGGAAAGCCCGCGCATTGCCCAACAGGGTGGTGATGTCCCGGAACATGATCCCCGGCTTGGGATAATCCGGAATGGTTCGGATCGCGGCCTTCAGATCATTCTCGGGTGCAGCAATGATCATGATTCAAGCCGGGCTCTGTCGTCCGCAGATCAGCTCTTATGTTCCGCCGCCGCGCCTGGCTTTCCCCAATCGGGATCGTGCAGAACCGCATGCCAGACCCGCTTCTTCGAAAAATAGAGGAGCCCGGTGAGTACAAAGAGGAAGATCATCACCTGGAAGCCCAGCCGCTTGCGCGCGACAAGCGTTGGTTCGGCGGCCCACATCAAGAAGGCGGCGACGTCGCGGCCATATTGATCCACCGTGGCCGGCGTGCCGTCGGTATATTCGACTTGGCCGTCGCTGAGCGGCTTCGGCATGCCGATGGCGCGGCCTGGGAAATATTTGTTGTACTGCCCGCCCGGAGGCAGGACGAAACCGGCGGGAGGATCGGCGTAGCCGGCGATAATAGCGTGGATGTAGTCGGGGCCGTCCTCCTGATACATCGTGAAGGCGTCCAAGATGAACCAGGGAAAGCCCCACTCATAGCTTCGCGCCTTGGCGAGTGTGGACATATCGGGCGGCAGCTTGCCGCCGAGCGCGAAGCGTGCGGCCTGATCGTTGGGAAAAGGCGCCGGAAAATAATCGGACAGCTTGCCCGGGCGTTGGAACATTTGACCCTGATCGTTCGGACCGTCGGTGACCTGAAAAGTCGCGGCGATCGCTGCGGCTTGCGCTTCGGTGAAGCCCGGTCCACCCGGATCGGCAAGATTGCGGAACGCAACCAGTTTGAGACTGTGGCAGTTGGAGCAAACCTCGCGATAAACCTTGAAGCCGCGCTGCAGCTGTCCCTGGTCGTAGAGACCGAACGGCCCCGAGAACGACCAGCGTTCGCGCGGAGGCGCGTCCGCTTCCTGCGCCGATGCCACGGTCCAGAACCCGCTGAGTAAGCCCGCGAGCACAAAGGCGGCGGCCAGCCTGTAGTGACGATTCATGCCCCGGTCTCCCTCAGCCGCGCGCGCCGGCAGGCGGCGCCGACGCCCCAACCGCAACGCCTTTTCCCAACACCGACTCTGATATCGAATTCGGCAGCGGTTTGGTTTTTTCGAACAATCCTAGGAGCGGCAGGATGACGAAGAAAAACGCGAAATAATAGATCGTCAGAATCCGCGCCGCGATCACATAGCCGCCGGTGGGCTCCTGCGAACCGAGATAGCCAAGCCCGATGACGGCGGCAAAGAAGATGAACAGAAACTGCCGATAAAGCGGCCGATAGCTCGCCGAACGCACCGGCGACGTATCGAGCCATGGCATGAAGGCAAGCACGATGATCGAAGCGGCGAGCGCGGCGACGCCCAGCAGCTTATTCGGGATGCCGCGCAGAATGGCGTAGAACGGCAGGTAATACCATTCCGGCACGATATGCGTCGGCGTCTGGCCCGGATTGGCGGGGATGTAATTGTCGGAATGGCTGAGATAGTTCGGAATATAGAAGATGAACCAGGCGAACAGGATGCAGAATACGCCAGTGAAGAAGGCATCCTTGATTGTGGCATAGGGCGTAAACGCCACCGTATCCTTCTCGGTCTTCGGCTCGACGCCGGTCGGGTTGTTTTGCCCGACGACGTGCAGCGCCCAGATGTGCAGGACGACGACGCCAGCAATGACGAACGGCAAGAGGTAATGGAGCGAGTAGAATCGGTTGAGCGTCGGGTCGCCGACGGCAAAGCCGCCCCATAGCCAGGTGACGATCGACCCGCCAACGGCCGGTATGGCCGAAAACAGATTGGTGATGACGGTCGCCGCCCAGAAGCTCATCTGGCCCCACGGCAATACGTAGCCCATGAAGCCCGTGGCCACCATGAGCACGAACAGAATAACGCCGAGAATCCATAGGACCTCGCGCGGCTCCTTGTAGGAGCCGTAATACATGGCGCGTGCCATATGGACGTAGACGGCGAGAAAGAAGAACGACGCGCCGTTGGCGTGGATATAGCGTAACAGCCAGCCGTAATTCACGTCTCGCATGATGCTTTCGACGGAATCGAAGGCGAAGTCGACATGCGTAGTATAGTGCATCGCCAGCACGACGCCGGTGACGATCTGCACGCCGAGCATGAAGGTGAGGATGCCGCCGAACGTCCACCAATAGTTCAAGTTGCGCGGCGTCGGATAGGTCACGAAGGAGGAATAGGCCAGGCTTGCAATAGGCAGCCGCCGCTCGAGCCATTTCATGAAAGAGCTTTGTGGCTGGTAGGTCGAATGTCCGCTCATCGTCGAACCCTTAGGCCTGATTGGAGGCTACACCGCGGCTCGCCGACAGTCGCGGCACCGGCAGTGGCGATGTTCTGGAAATAGCGGCGTTTGGGCCCCGCCGTCGAGATTGCTGTCACAGGCGCGATACCTCGTTCGTCTTGCCGATCCCAACTCCATCCGCGCTGCAGACCGCCCGCACCCCTTAAGTCTTACCGCAAGCAAGATCGGGACGCGGATTTTCGGCGGCGGAAAGACCGCTCGCCCCCGACCTGGGGAAGGTCCGAGGCGACGCATTCCGGCGGCGTTCTATTGGCACCCTTGCCGGGACAGTGCAAGTCTGGCTTCGGCGGCGCCCACAATGCATCTTGCGCCGCGCCGGCCCCATAGGCGGCTCGGCCGACGGATCGATCATGCACATTGCCCTCTATCAGCCCGATATTCCGCAGAATACCGGGACGGTCTTGCGCCTATGCGCCTGTTTTGCCCTTCAGGCGCACATTATCGAACCGGCGGGCTTCCCCTCCTCCGATCGCGCGTTTCGCCGCGCCGGCATGGATTATCTCGATGCCGTGGCGATCACGCGGCACGCCTCCTGGCATGATTTCCAAGCCTGGCGACGGGTTGCGCCCCGCCGGCTTGTGCTATTCACGACCGGCGCAACCCGGTCCTACCTCGATTACCGATTCCAAGCCGAGGATGTTCTTCTGTTCGGACGGGAAAGCGCGGGCGTACCCGAAGAGGTACACGCCGCGGCCGATGCCCGGCTTCGGATCCCCATGCGCCCCGGCATGCGCTCGCTCAATATTGCCATCGCCGCGGCGCTGGCGGCCGGTGAAGCGTTGCGGCAAACCGGCCGAATAGGCGGCTAACCCCTGGCCCTCGCCCTAAGCCGCGACAACGCCGGGGCGGCCGCTCTCGACCGCAAAGGTCTTTAACGTACCGATGTCCGCCTGAGGATCGTGCGGATCGGAAACCACGCGCATTTGCACCTGCATGTGGTCCGCCACGAGATCGACGATCACGTAGCCGCGCCGCCGGCTTTCAAAAAAATGAACGTGCGGATTGTCCGGCAACGCCTGTGCGATGGGATCGTATGGCGGGCCATAGGATGAGATCGACGTGCCGACGAATTCGGTCGCGACCGTGGGCGAAGATGGGTCGTCAAAATCGAGCTTCAGATCGTTGGCAAAGAACGAATGGATGTCCCCGGAAACGACGACGGCATTGGAAACCTTGCCGTCGTGGATCCGCTGCAGCAGCCGCTGCCGGTTGTCAGGATAGCCGTTCCAATCGTCGGTCCAATACGCATCGACGCCGTCCAATTTCCTGCGGAACTGCGCCATCAGCACATCCTGCGCGATCAAATTCCATTGTGCCTTGCTGTGCTGCAAGGCGCTGTAAAGCCAAGCTTCCTGATTGAAGCCCAGCATGGATCGGCCGGCATCGCGCCGCTCCGGACAGCTGGCATCGGTTTCCAAATGGCCGCCGCCTTTGTTCGGCGCGCGGTAACACGCTTCGCGCGAGCGATATTGGCGGCCGTCAAGAAGCGATATTTCGATGAGGTCGCCGTAAGCGAAGCGGTCGTAGACCCGCATCTGCGGACCGTTCGGACGTGACAGGATCGGGCGCACCGGCATGTGCTCGTAGAACGCCTGATAGGCCGCCGCGCGCCGGATCAGAAACTGCGCCGGATCGTCGAAATATTCCGACCATTTGTCGGCGTAGTCGTTCTGCACCTCGTGATCGTCCCAGGTGGCGAATGCCGGCACCCGCGCGTGCAAATTTTGCAGATCCGGATCGAGGCGGTATTGCGCGTAGCGATTGCGATATTGAGGCAGCGTCGAAGGTTCGATGCCGTCGCTGTGCCGGCGAACGATCGGCCGGTTTTGCTCGATGGTTTCGTAAATGTAGTCGCCGAGGAACAGGATGAATTCGGGGTCTTCCTCGGTGAGATGCCGATACGCCGAGAAATATCCATGTTCATAATTGGAACACGAGACATAGCCGAACCGCACCTTGTCGATCGGTGCGCCCGGCGCAGGCAGCGTCGTCGCTCGGGCGATCGGGCTTGTCGCATCGCCGCTGAAGAACCGGTACCAATAAGGCCGGCCTGGTTGCAGGCCCGCGACATCGAGATGCACCGAGTAGCCGAAAACCTGTTCCGCGGTCGCGCTTCCTTGCCGCACAAGGTCCGTCATGGCGGGGTCGGTCGCGATCTCATAGTGCAGCGTGACGTCGCCGCCGCTCATTCCGCCGGGCGTTTCCGGATTGGTCGACAGCGGTTCCGGCGCAAGCCGTGTCCACAAGACAAAGCCATCGGGCCGCGCTGTGCCGGAAGCGACCCCGAGACTGAACGGATTGCCGGCCCGCCAGCTTTGCGCCGCCGCAATACGCATGAAGCTTGGCGCCGCGATCAGCCCAAAACCCGCGCCCGCGCCGCCAATGAAGAAACGCCGGCTGAGACGATTGGTGAGGACCCTAGCCATCGTTTTTCATGCTCGCAACGCGATTGCGATCGATCAATATATTGAACTGGTTTTGTGACATTCTCACGCCACTGCGAAACGATTGAGCCGAGA
>Ga0187778_10000103_pt1 | contig 52486 bp, 48 predicted proteins | sample 1015_Q2_SP5_20_M_FD_132418 | JGI IMG/M metagenome (GOLD analysis project Ga0187778, IMG submission 132418) | Tropical peat soil microbial communities from peatlands in Department of Meta, Colombia - 1015_Q2_SP5_20_MG | ecosystem: Environmental > Terrestrial > Soil > Wetlands > Peat | place...
CGCGCGCCGGTTCCACCCGCGCCCGATCAGGCCGCCGCAACAGGCGCCCAAGCGTCGGCGCAATCTGCGGCTGCAGCGGCGCGGGCGCGTAAACCGGCGCCGAGGAAAGCCGAAAAGCCGAAAGCAAAACCCGCGGCCAAAGAGAAAAAGCCCGCCGCCAAAGGGCGGAAACCAAGCGGCAAGAAAAAGTAGGAAGAAGTGATCGCAAGGTGATGCTCTTGTCACGAATCCGGTGTAATCACACCGGCGAGTGAGTTTCGCAGACCGGCGTTTTCGAAACGGGTGTTTTGGAGACTGGTGATGGCACATAAGAAAGCGGGCGGATCGTCGCGTAACGGGCGCGATTCAGCCGGCCAGCGTCTGGGCCTGAAGATTTTCGGCGGCGAGCAAGTGCTTGCCGGGAACATCATCGCGCGTCAGCGCGGCACCAAATGGCATGCCGGTCGAAATGTGGGCGTCGGCAAAGACCACACGTTGTTTGCTTTGATTAACGGCAAGCTCGAGTTCCGTACCAAAACCAAGGGCCGTGTATTTGTCTCAGTACGTCCGATGAGCGAGGCAGCGGCCCAATAATACGGTGGATCATATGAGGTCCGCCGGCATCCAGTCGAACCGGCGGGCCCGAATGGGCTCCGAAAAGGGGAGACCGGAATGCCGGCTCCCCTTTCTTGCAGGAGCCCAGGCAATGACTCTCGCAACGCAAGCGTTAAAACCGGCAGCGGCGCCGCAAACAAACGAGCGCCCTATCCCGCTGCTCAGGACCGAGCGGCTGATGCTGCGCGCGCCCTGCCGCGGCGACGTTCCGGCGATTGTCCGTTTCGCCGCCGATCGCCGCGTCGCGGAAAACACCGCGCGCATTCCGCATCCTTACGGCGTGGACGACGCCGAACAGTTCATCGCATCGATCAACCGGGAAGCCGGCAGCGCCACATTCGCGATCGTGCTCGACGGCGTTGCGATCGGCGTTTGCGGCATCGATTTACGCGAGGCCGGCGCTGAACTCGGCTGTTGGCTGGGCGCGCCTCACTGGGGCCGTGGCTACGCCACCGAAGCGGTTCGCGCCGTCATCGATTACGGTTTCGGCGAACTTAGTCATGACGTGCTGCAATCGGGCGCGCGCGTCAGCAACCCGGCCTCGCGCCGGGTGCTCGAGAAATGCGGCTTCCAGTGGACCGGCGTCGGTCTATACCGCATCCGGGCCATCAATTCGGCAGCGCCGGTCGATCGCTTCCGTCTCGATCGCGGCCTATGGGCGTCGCTCAAGGCCTGGGGAGGGGCGAAATAGGGACTTAGAGCATGATCCGGAAAAGGCCTGCCCCGGACTCGATCCGGGGCGGACGCCTGTCTTTTGAAAAGATCATGCCCCATCAAGAAACCTAGAGCAGCAATCGATTCAACTTGAAACGATTGCGCTCGAGACGGGTTATTGCCCGGCATTCGTGGCGAAGAATGGCGCGAGCTTCTCGACTAAAGCGCGCCCAAACGATCCTTGCGGATTCGACGGCGGTGCGTTGTCCATCAATTCCCAGCCGTGAATAAGGGCACGGGCATGGTCGAAGGCGTCGGCGAAATCCGATCCCGGATGCACGCTTTGCCGGAAGAATGCGTCGCCGAAATAGGTCCAGTCCCGTTCGGGCGCGCAGCCGAATGACGTGTGCTGCGCATCCGCGGCCGTCATGACGATCGTATTGTCGTTCGCCAAAGGCGGGACGAAAATCCCCGAATAGCAAGCGGAAACGATGACGACGCGGTTCTTGATGCCTTCGCCGTCGAGCGTGCCGGCGACTTGCTGCGGCGTCAGCTCCGCATTGCTGCCCGGCAATTGCAAGGCAAAGCCGCTTCGCTCGCCATGCGACGTCATGAACAGGATGAAAACATCGTTGTCCTTGTCCATGACATTGCCGATGGCGCGTACGGCCGCCGCGAAATTCTGAAAATTGGCGAGCGGCAAGGTATTGATCGTATCGCCGCGGTTAACGAGGCGCACGATCCTGTTCTTGATCGGCAGCACGCTGGCGATGGCCTCGAGTCCGCCGTCCAACTCCTTGACGAAGACGTTCGGCTCGGCCCAGCCTGCGATGGCGAGCGTGTAAAAATCAGTTTCACCTTTGTGCGCCGGCGCCAGGCGGGCCAATTCCTGCTGAAGCAACGAAGATTGAGTCTTTTCGATTTGCGCGATGTCGAGGCGCGGCGGCGTCCCGTTCCGCGCTTGGTAAAGCGCGTTCGCGACTTCCCACCAATTGGCGCTGCGCGTATCGTAATCGGGCGGCAGAAACACGGGCACGTGCGGTATCGCGGCATTGGCCGCGAACAGCGCCAACCATAGGCAGGCGATCCTGGCGGCGAGCCGCAATCCCGATCGATACTCCAAGCTGCCGACGATGCATGTCATGGCGCCGATCCACCAGGCGACGGCGAGGACATAAACGCCGATCGCTAGAGCCTTGCCGATCCATGGCGCGGCTTGCGGCGCTTCGCTGGCGAGTAGCGCACCGCCGAGCCGCATCGCCGTCATGGCGGCTTCGCCCAGCAGGGAAAGCACGAGCATGGCCGAAAGCGCAGTCGCCCGAGCGGCCGCGGGCACGAACAGCGCCGCGATGGCAAGTTCGACGGCGATCCAGGCGACGATCGCATTGAGTCCGTAAGGCGTAAAAAAGTGCCAGGAGCCGGCATCCGCCAGTTGCAGCGCGATCCGTGCTGCCGCCAGAATCGTGGCAAAGGCCAACAGGACCGGCAGGCCGACCAGCGATGGGTCGGGCGTAGTCCGCCAAATCGCAGCCCGCGCCGCGAGCTTTAGAACGCGCCACATGCCGACCGTTCTCCACGTAACTTGGGGCACGATCCGGAAAAACCGGTTTTCCGAAAAGATCGTGCCTCATCAAATAACTAGAGCCGCAATCGATTCAGGTTTGAAACGATCGCGCTCTCGGAGGCCGTAGCCCACCAACCGGGTCCAGCCTGCCGGGCCACGGACCCTATATCAGATGTCTTGTTCCCGGCCATTGCGGCGATTTCGGCGCCGATCGCGGTTGTGCCGGCGCGGTGCGGGCTTTACCAGTGGACGAATGAAATTTCTCGACGAAGCCAAGATTTATATCCGCTCCGGCGACGGCGGCAACGGCTGCGTCTCGTTCCGGCGCGAGAAGTTTATCGAATTCGGCGGCCCTAACGGCGGCGACGGCGGCAAGGGTGGCGACGTTATCGCGCAGGCGGTCGACGGGCTCAATACGCTGATCGACTACCGCTACCAGCAGCATTTCACCGCCGGCAACGGCCGTGCCGGGATGGGCAAGGATCGGCATGGCGCCAATGGCGGCGATGTCACGCTCAGAGTGCCGGTCGGCACGCAGATTTACGAGGAGGATGGGGTCACGCTTCTGGCCGATCTCACTGCGGTGGGACAATCCGTCGTGCTCGCCCGCGGCGGCAATGGCGGCTTTGGCAATGCCCATTTCAAAACCTCGACCAACCGCGCGCCGCGTCACGCCAATCCCGGCCAGCCCGGCATCGACCTCACAATCCGGCTACGGCTCAAGCTGATTGCCGATGCCGGAATCATCGGCCTGCCTAATGCCGGCAAGTCGACCTTCCTCGCCGCCGTCAGCGCGGCCAAGCCGAAGATCGCCGATTATCCATTTACGACACTGCATCCACAGCTCGGCGTAGTCGATGTCGACGGCCGCGAATTCGTGCTTGCCGATATTCCGGGCCTGATCGAAGGCGCGCACGAGGGGCAGGGACTTGGCGACCGCTTTCTCGGCCATGTCGAGCGCTGCCGCGTGCTCCTGCATCTTGTCGACGGCACCGGCGAGGATGCGGGCGCGGCTTACCAAACGGTCCGCCGCGAATTGTCGGCCTATGGCCACGATCTGGCCGACAAGCCAGAAATCGTCGCGCTGAACAAGGCGGACGCGCTCGGCAAGGATGAGATCGCACGGCAAGTCGCGCGCTTGCGCGACGCAGCCAAGAAATCGCCGCTCGTGATTTCGGCGGTCAGCGGACAGGGCGTGCCGGACGTGCTGCGGGCGCTTTTGACAATCATCGACAAGGCGCGCGAACAAGCAGACACACCAAGTCCTGCGGGCGCGGCTTGGCAGCCGTAGCGCGCACAAGGGCATGATCCGGAAAAGCGGAAACCGGTTTTCCAAAAAGATCATCCCCAACAAACATCCAGGACCGCAATCGTTTCGATTCGAAACGATTGCGCTTAAAAGGGGGAAATCATGGCCTATACGTTCGTCCTCGTTCACGGCGCTTGGCACGGCGGCTGGTGCTGGCCACGCGTTGCCGATCGGCTGCGCGGCCTCGGTCACAAAGTCTTCACGCCAACGCTCACCGGGCTTGGCGAGCGCTCGCATCTGTTGCGCTCGGATATCGATATCGGCACTCACATCACCGACGTCGTCAATGTGATGAAGTGGGAACGATTGAGCGACGTCGTATTGTGCGGGCATTCCTACGGCGGTTTCGTCATTTCCGGCGTTGTTGAAGAAATGGCGGCCGCGATCCGCGCGATCGTCTTTCTCGATGCATTCCTGCCGCATGACGGCGACTCGCCGCAAAGTTTGACCGGACCGGCGGTCCAGGAAGGCATTCGTGCCGCGTTGCAGCGTGGCGACATCAGCATGCCGGCGCGTTCTGCGGAATTTTTCGGCGTCAACGTGGCCGATCGGGCGTGGGTGGATTCACTGTGCGTCCCGCAACCGATCGCGACGTTTACGCATAAGATTGCGCTTACCGGTGCGCGCGAAAGGATCACACGCAAGACCTACATCCGCGCCGCAAGCTACGCCAATCCGGGATTCGATAAGGCGCTTGCTGCCGCGAAATCCGATCCGGCGTGGCGCATTTACGAAGTGCCGTGTGGCCACGATGTCATGGTCGACATGCCGGAGCGCCTTAGCGAAATTCTGCTCGAAGCCGCGGCCTGAAGCGGTCGAATTTCAGCGATCCATCGCGCGCGATGCGGGGCAGCAGGTCAGTTTCCCACGCCAGATAATCCCGCATCGCCGCGGCGACGTCGCCCGATCGCTCGTAGGGTTTGCGCCATTGATCGACCGGCTCGTCCGCCATCCGCGCTTCGGCCGATACCGGAAATCCCGCGGCGGCCCAGGCCGCATTGCCGCCTTGCAGGAAACGCACTGGTCCCTTGCTTAGTCGCGCGGCTTCGGCGACCGCCAATTTGGCGAGCACACCATCTTCCGATGTGAGAACCAAAGCGGCGCTGGAGGAGATTTTTCCGAGCGCTTGCGCAAGGCGCGTCCTGATCGCAAACCAGGCGCCCGGAATGTGGCGCGCCAGATAGTTCCGGCTCAGGGAAAGGTCGATTACGGTGGCGGCATCGCGCGACAGAAGGTCGTTCAGCTCTTTGTAGTCGATAGTCGCGTCGGGACGGATTTCAGCTTGCAGAACCGCCGGAGCGGGCCAGCCTTTTTCGGCGCCCGTTGCCGCCAGGACGTAGACCTCGGCAAAACCCATCTGCCGCAGCCACGACGCCGTCATGGCCGCCCGAACCTCGGCGTCATCGACCAAGACGATGCGCGCGCCAAGCGTGCCGACATATTGGTCGGTGGCCTGCACGAGCTGGCCGCCGGGAGCCGAAACGGCGTCCGGATAGTGGCCCGCCTCGTATTCGGCAGGGTCGCGAACGTCGAAAAGGTAGACCGTGCGCGATCGATCGGCGCGCCAGGCTTCGAGCGCCGGCGGATCGATGCGCTCCACCCCGCAAGCCTCCGCCACTCGCCGCGCCGCCTTTTGCGCCCAGCGCAGCATGTCCGGCGAAGCGCCCGGCGCGCGGCGATTCTTACCGCTATCGCAAACAAAGCCGGATAGGCTCCAGCCCATGGTGCCGTTGCGCAGCGCGACGACTTTGTTCGGCAGGCCGGCATTGATCAGCGATTGCGCGCCGATAATGCTGCGGGTTCGGCCCGCGCAATTCACCACGATCGTGGTGTTCACCGACGGCGCGATATCGCGCGCGCGCAGCACCAGCTCCGCGCCCGGCACGCTGGTTGCGGTGGGGATGGAGACCCGCGCATATTCATCGAACGGCCGGCTGTCGAGCACGACGAGATCGCTGCCGTCGCGCAGCAGCGCGGCGAGTTCGTCCGCCGAGATGTTCGGCGTCGCTTCAATGTGCTCGATATATTCGCCGAAGGCCTTGCTCGGCACGTTGACGCCCGAGAAGAGCTCAAAACCGGTCGCCGCCCATGCGGCGACGCCGCCGGCGAGGATGTGCAGGTCGGTGTAGCCATTCCGCGCCAGAATCGCCGCCGCCCGCCGAGCGAGCCCATCATCGTCGTCGCATAAGACAATTCGCGCGCCGCGGCGCGGCACAAGTTCCGCGAATTTTAGTTCGAACCGGCTGAGCGGCGCCGATCGCGCCAGCAAGAGGTGGCCTTGCGAATAGATCAGCTCTTCGCGGACGTCGACGAGCGCGAGCTCGCCGCAGTCGTCGATCATACCGCGCAGATCGGCGGGGCTGACGGTCGCCGTCACGTCGCCTGCTGCGGCGTCATGCGTTTGACTTCACCGGTTTTCAGATCGAAGCGCACTCGCTGAATGCGATCGAGATTTGTCCCGGTCACGCGGACGAAGCGGGCGTGGTCGGGATAATCAATCGAATGAATCTTGCCATCCTGATAAATGCCGGCGTGACCGGGCGTCAGGCGGTATTTCTTCACCGGCTTAAGCTTGGCGTGCTCCGGATCGGCGCCGTCGTCTTCGCGTTCCCATTCCGTCATGTCGGTATAGTGCGTGGCCTGACCGTAGATCGCCCAGGAATCGCCGTGATCGTGCGGCGGCGACACTCTCGCTTTGTCGTTGATGTGCGCCAGAATCTGAAAGCCGAGCTCGGGGTCCTCGTAAAGCACGTGCAATCCGCGCGGCGCTTCCTCGCAATGCCGGCGGATGAAGTCCGGATTTTGCAAAAGGCGCTCCAACTGAGCGCGTACCTTTTCGCGGCCCGCGGGGCTGGGATCGCGCGAAAGGATGGAACGACAATCCGATATGAACTGATCGAGCTCATAGGCCATGGCGGTCACTCCTGAGGCGCCGAATGGAGACGCCGAACCGGGCCAATGTCGCGCATCGGGCAGCCAGGCGCTAGTGAATTTGGCGACGGCCGACCCAATCACTAAATTAATCGCATGTTCGGCCTGCCCCCTACGCATGAACGCCCGCGCAACGTACGGCTCGATACGTTGATCCGCCTGCGCTGGCTCGCGGTTTGCGGGCAGCTCGCGGCCGTTCTGATGGTGCATTTCGGCCTGGAATTCGAGGTTCCGATTTGGGCCTGCCTTGCCGTCATCGCGCTGGCGGCGCTGTTGAACGTGGCGCTGCGCGTCAGCTTCCGCCACACCCAGTGGCTCGAACCCGACCGCGCCGCGTGGCTGCTTGCCTTCGATATCGCCGAATTGGCGGCGCTGCTTTATCTCACCGGCGGCTTGGAAAATCCCTTCGCTTTTTTGCTGCTCGGGCCGGTCTTGATTTCGGCGACTGCGCTGCCGCCGCGGATGACGTTGCTCATCGGCACGTTCGCGATGTTTTGCGCAACCGTGCTCGTGTTTTTGCATTTCGATTTGCCATGGGACGCCGAGAATCCGCTCGAGCTCCCCGAAATCTATATGGTCGGCGTCTGGCTCTCGATCCTGCTCGCGATCGGCTATATCGGCGTCTATACCTGGCAGGTCGCCGAGGAAGCGCGTCAGCTGTCCGACGCGCTGGCGGCGACCGAATTGGTTCTCGCGCGCGAGCAGCACCTCTCCCAGCTCGACGGACTTGCCGCCGCCGCGGCGCACGAGTTGGGTACGCCTTTGGCCACGATCACCGTCGTCATTCGCGAAATCGAACGCGCGCTTGAGGCGAATTCTCCCCATGCGGATGACGTGAAGCTTCTGCGCGAACAGGCGCAGCGATGCCGCGAGATCTTGGCCAAAATCACCGAGCTTCCGGCCGGCGATCCGTTTGACCGCCTGCCGCTCTCCGCGCTGATCGAGGAAGCCGTTGCGCCGCATCGCAATTTTGGCGTTTCGATCATCGTGAATTATCCGGCCAACCGCGCCGCCGAACCTGCCGGCGCGCGCAACCCGGCGATCCGCTACGGCCTCGGCAATCTGATCGAAAATGCGGTCGATTTCGCTCATTCGCGAGTTGAAATTTCCGCACAATGGACGGAGCAAGAGGTCAGCATCGTTATCAGCGACGACGGTCCCGGTTTTGCCGCGGAAGTCGTCGATCGGCTTGGCGCGCCCTATGTGACCCATCGTAGGCCCGATCCGCGTGCGCCGCAGACCGAAGAAATCGCCGCATTCGGCCTTGGCCTCGGCTTCTTTATTGCCAAAACGCTTTTGGAACGCTCCGGCGCCAGGCTTTCGCTGACGAACCAGGCGCCGCCCCTTCATGGCGCCACGATCATGGTGGTTTGGAACCGCGAGGACTTCGAGCGGCCGCTTGCGGCGGCGCCGCCACTTGAGGCTGCGGCGGCGGCTTCTTAAGTGTAAATGGCCGTTCCGCTTGAACGTTGACTCGACTTAGGTCCAGTTCGCTTAGGGTGACTTGGCCAAAGTTAACTTGGCTTCGATATTCGGTGTCATTGGAGTGGACTTGCGATGACCAATGCCGCAACGACCCCCCTACCAGCCGAGCGTTCGCTTCTGATCGTCGAGGACGACAAATCGTTCCTGCAGCGCCTTGCCCGCGCCATGGAAGGCCGCGGTTTTGTCGTGACGACAGCGGAATCGGTCGCCGATGGGCTTTTGCAGGTGGAGAAGGTCGCACCCGCCTTCGCCGTGGTCGATATGCGGCTCGGGGACGGTAACGGTCTCGACGTCATTTCGGCCATGAAGAAGCGCCGGCCGGAAGCGCGCGCAATCATTCTCACCGGTTACGGCAATATCGCGACCGCGGTCAACGCGGTGAAGCTTGGCGCCGTCGATTACCTCGCCAAGCCGATCGATGCCGACGATGTCGCCGCGGCGCTGCTCACGCTGGACAATAAAAAGATCGAGCCGCCGGAAAATCCGATGTCGGCGGATCGGGTGCGCTGGGAGCATATCCAGCGCATTTACGAATTGTGCGGCCGTAACGTCTCGGAAACCGCGCGCCGCCTCAACATGCACCGGCGCACGCTGCAGCGAATCCTGGCCAAGCGCGCTCCCAAATAAAATTCAGATTTCACCCGCATAGGGGCCCTTGCGGGTCGGCCAGCGCCTGCAAGCGCAGCGCCGCCGCGTAGGCGAAGCGCAGCATCACCGTTTTGCGCGTCGCCGCCGGAAGCCGGTGTTCCGGGGCCTCGTAGACGATCGAGGCGCCGAACGCGTCGGCTACGATCAACCCGGCATCGGGCGGAAAGATATCGCAAGGTACGTCGACGACGGTTGCGAAGAACAACCGGTCGCAGTGCAGCCGGTACTCCATCCATTTTTGGTCGGTGCGGAAATCCGCCACCGAAGATTTTATCTCCACGATGATGATCTCGCCGTCGCCGCCGAGCGCGACGAGGTCGGCGCGCCGGCCCGACGGCAGCGGCAATTCGCTGACCACGCAATAACCGAGCGCGTGTAGATAGCGCGCGGTGCCGCGCGCTATCGCCAATGCGGTCTGCGATTGCCGGCCGTCGACGAGCGGCGAAGGTGTGGTGATTGAGCTGCCGGTCGTGACAGGCATGACGAGAATTCCGGGCAAAGGCCGATTCGATAGTGGCCGACACGCGAGCTTACGCAGCCCACAAACCCCGAGCGAGCTACACCTGAACGCATCATTCTGCCGCGCCGGCGCGTTCCGGGAAAGCCCTCGCCAAGGCATTGCGCGAGGCGGCGATAACGCCGCGCTCGGTGATCAGGCCGGTGACCAATCGGGCGGGCGTGACGTCGAAGCTGTAGTTGGCGACCGGTGAGCCGTCAGGGACGACGCGAACGGTTTCGATGCGGCCCTGCGCGGTCAGGCCGGCCATGGTCGCGACTTCCTCGCCGCCGCGTTGCTCGATCGGAATTTCCGTAACCCCGTCGGCGACCGAAAAGTCGATCGTCGGGGAGGGCAACGCCACGTAAAACGGCACGTTATTGTCGCGCGCCGCAAGCGCTTTCAGATAAGTGCCGATCTTATTGCAAACATCGCCGGCGGCGGTGACGCGATCGGTACCGACGATGACAAGATCGACCATGCCATGCTGCATGAGATGGCCGCCGGTATTGTCGGCGATCACGGTGTGCGGCACGCCGTGCCGGCCGAGTTCCCAGGCGGTCAGCGAGGCCCCTTGATTGCGCGGCCTCGTCTCGTCGGCGAAAACGTGAAGCGCAACGCCGGCATCGTGCGCCAGATAGATCGGCGCCGTGGCGGTGCCGACATCGACTGCGGCCAGCCATCCGGCATTGCAATGGGTGAGAATGTTGACCGGCTCGCCGTCTTTCTTGCGCCGGGCAATCGCCTCGATCAGCGGTAGACCGTGTTGTCCGATGGCGGTATTGATCGCGACATCCTGTTCGCAAATTTCCGCCGCGCGCCGATAGGCGGCTTGCAAGCGCTCGCCGCGCGGGCGGTTGCGCACCGCGGCGACCATTTCGTCGATCGCCCATTTGAGGTTGATCGCGGTCGGTCGCGTTGCGAGGAGTGTCGAACAAGCGCGGTCGAGCGCTTCGTCGGAAGCGTCGGCGCGCAGCGCCAGGCAAACGCCATAGGCTGCGGTCGCGCCGATGAGCGGCGCGCCGCGAATCAGCATGGCGCGTATGGCGTGCGCCGCCTCGTCCAGCGTCGTCAACCGCGCCGTAACCAGCCGATGCGGCAGCGCCGTCTGGTCGATGATGCCCACCGACCATCCGTCCGGCTCGAGCCAGATGCTGCGCATCGATTTGCCGTCGACTCTCATGCGGCTCCTTGTAATGGAACAGCGCTTTGTTAACAGGATGGAGACTTGACGGAAACTACGATGCCCAATCCTGCCCCGTCGGACCAAATCCGCCAAGCGATGCGAGGGTTCTGCGGCAACTTGCCTGGGCCGCCCGCATGCCGCAGATTGAAAGCGAGAGCCTTTTGGGAGACGCCGGTGCCCGCCATCGACTACGAGGTTGAATATAACAATCGCGCTCGAGTCCCGGAGCATGAGGAGATTTTCGCCCGGTGGACGCGTGAAGCCGAATTTTACCGCGCCGAAACGCTCAAAAAGAGCCGCGCCGAACTCGGCCTGTCCTACGGCGACACGCCGCACCAGACGATCGATCTGTTTCTGGCGGCGGCGGGGGAACAGGCGCCGCTTGCCGTGTTTATTCACGGCGGCTGGTGGCGTTCGCTCGATTCGTCGATGTTCAGCCAAATGGCGCGCGGACCCAATGAGCGGGGAGTTTCCGTCGCGGTCGTCGGCTACGATCTGTGTCCGATCGTGACCATCGCCGACATTATCGCGCAGATGCGCCGCGCCTGCGCGTTTTTGTGGCAGCGCTTCAACCGGCGCATGACGGTCTATGGTCATTCGGCCGGCGGCCATCTCGCCGCCGCGCTGGTGGCGACCGACTGGCGCGCGCTCTATCCCAAGGCGCCCTCAGACCTTATCGCCGTCGGATATTCGATCTCCGGCGTGTTCGACCTCGCCCCCTTGATCGGCATCAGCGTCAATCAGGATTTGGGGCTGGACGCCGCGACGGCTCGCGAGCTTTCGCCGCTGTTTTGGCCCGTTGCCGCCGGCCGCATTTTCGACGCGGTGGTCGGAGAGCTCGAGTCGAGCGAATTCAAGCGCCAGAGCCGGACGCTCGCGGAAGCTTGGCAGAAGGCCGGCGCTCGCACGCGCTACCAGGAATTTGCCGGCGCCAACCATTTCACGGTGATCGACCCGCTGTCCGATCCGCAAAGCGCCATGACCGGTCGCGTCGCGGAATTGGCCAATGCGACCGGCGCGGCCAAGACCTCAAAGACCTGAAACCGGACAATTCAGGCTGCGTGCGGTTTGGTCTGCGTAACCGGCTGGCCGGTGAGAAGGACGCAAGCCGACGCCGCGAAGATCAAGGCAAAGCCGATTATATCGGGAACGGTGGGCACCTCGCCCAAGATCAGAAACGATCCGGCAATGCCGATCACCGGCACGGCGAGCACGCCGAGCGACGCCGCGACGGCGGGCAGCCGGCGCACGACGGTAAACCAGAGCGCATAGGCGACGCCGTTGCCGGCGATCCCGGTCCATGCTGTGGCGAGATAGCCGTTCAGATGTGTGCCGCCAAGACGAGGGTAACCTTCGAAGACCAACGTGCAGGCGGCGAGGATGATGAAAGCGATCGTCATCTGCCAGCTTCCCATTCCCATCGGATCGGCATCGACGCGCGCCCATTTGAGGTAAACCGTGCCGCCCGCCCAACATACGCCGACGGCGAGTGCATACAAAATGCCGAGCGGAACGCCATTTTCGGCCAGCGGATAGATCAAAATGGCAAGGCCCGCAGCACACAGAACGAGTGCAATCGTCTGCGTGCGATCCGGGCGGTCGCCGAGAAAGAGCCAGGCCAAGAGGACGGACCAGATCGGCATCGTATAGGCGAGTATCATCACGCGCGAGGTTGCCGCCGCAAGCTGGGCGAAGGCGCTGAACAGGCTGAAGGCGACGATATTGAGGAGCGAGGCGACGACGACGTGCAGCCACGCCTTGGCCGACGGGACGCGGAGACTGCGGCCCATGACCAGACACAACAGGTAGAACGTGACCGCGCCCAACGCTGCCGCCATCGCGCGCATGCTCAGCGGCGGCATTTCGTTCAGCGCAACTTTCATCAGCGGCCAGGTGACGCCCCAGATAAAACACAACGCGCCGAGCATCAGCCGCGCGCCGACATCGGCGCCCGCCGGAGCCTCCGGCACGCGGTCGGGGTTTCTCACGGCGCTTTCGGGCCGTTGGCGATGAACCAATCCGCGATCTGCGCGCCGGTGCAAAACAGCACGTCGGGTTTTTTACGGATGACTTCGAAGATGCGGCGCAAATATTTCAGGCGATGCGGCGCGCCCATGATGTAAGGATGCATCGACAGCGCCATAATGCGCGCGGAAGTCGCCGAGTCCGCGTAAATCTGATCGAATTGGTCGAGAGCCCGCTCGCAATATTCCGACGCCTTGTGATGCTGGATCAGCATCATGGCGACGTCGTTGCATTCCTGGGTATAGGGCAAATTGAGAATTGGCCTGCTTCCGGTCTTCAGCCAGACCGGCTGATCGTCGAGCACCCAGTCGGCAACATAGTCGTAGCCCTCCTCCACCAAAACGTCAGGGGTCTGCCAGGTTTCCGTCAATCCGGGCCCGAGCCAGCCGCGCGGCGGCTTGCCGGTGGCCTTGGCGATGACGTCGCGGACCTTGCGGATATCGGCGCGTTCGTCCGGGACTTTCTGCAGGTTACGTTGGGTGAAGCCGTGGCCGATGAATTCCCAATTCCGGTCCGCCGCCGCCCGCACGATCGGCGGATAGGCGGCCAGCGCCGAGCCGTTGATGGCGATAACCCCCGGTATGGCGAATTCGTCGAACACCTCGACGAAGCGCCAAAAGCCGACGCGGTTACCGTATTCGTGCCAGGCCCAGTTCGGCACGTCCGGCATCGGCGAGCCGCCGGCCGGCGGCGTGAGCACGGTGCGGGGCATCGGTTGCGTCGCGTCCCATTCCTCGACATTGATGATGACCCAAACCGCCATGCGTGCGCCGTTGGGCAATTTGAGCGGCGCGCGATCGACGATCGGCGAATAGGCAATGCGATCGGTCGGCAGCATCGGCGATTGCGCCGACGGCTTGCGCGCGAAGGATTTTGCGGAATGAGATTTTGCGGAAGTGGATTTTGCGGAATGTTTAGCCATTGCGACCGCTACCTTGTTCGGGGGGCGGTGATAGCAGGACATCGCCGTGCTGTCTTGGTCCGACCGCGCCTTGCTCGCGTTTCCCAAGGACTGGCGCCGTCGGCTCAAATTGTTGCGCCGTATTTCGCTTCATGTTAGCAACGCGGCGATTTCGCCGAGCCTGGCGCAGGCCATGCCCGGGAGATGCAAGGCCCGCTTAAATTCCGCTTAAGTCCCAATAACTTGTGCCGATCAGGCGCCCCGGTTGCGGGTCTTGCGGAAAAGCTCCAGAAGAGCGCACAGTCTCACGCGCAGCAAGCACGAATAGCGAGTACGAATCTTGGCAGCCGAAGAGCACATCGTATCCGGCATGGCGGGCCGCTACGCGACGGCGCTGTTCGATCTCGCGCACGAGGCCAATGCGATCGATGCGGTGAAGAGCGATCTCGATCGCTTCGACACGCTCGCTGCGCAAAGCGCCGACCTCACCCGGCTCGTGCGCAGCCCGGTATTCTCCGCCCGCGAGCAGCTGCAGGCGTTGTCTGCGGTACTCGAACGAGCCGGTATCGGCGGTCTTGCCGCCAATTTCCTCAAGCTCGTCACGACAAACCGGCGCCTGTTCGCGGTGCGCGACATGATCAAGGCGTTCTACCAATTGGTCGCCCAGCACAAGGGCGAGACGACCGCCGCGGTCACGGTGGCCGAACGGCTTAAGGACGAACACATCCAGGCACTGCGCGCCGCGCTCAAATCGGTCAGCGGCAAAGACGTGGATCTCGATATCAAAATCGACCCGGCCATCATCGGCGGGCTTGTGGTCAAGCTCGGCAGCCGAATGATTGACACGTCGCTACGCACCAAACTCCATGCGATCAGGCATGCGATGAAAGAGGCTCGCTAATGGACATCCGCGCGGCGGAAATTTCCGCAATCCTCAAAGAGCAGATCAAAAACTTCGGCCAGGAGGCTGAGGTTTCCGAGGTCGGCCAGGTCTTGTCGGTCGGCGATGGCATCGCCCACGTCTACGGGCTCGACAATGTGCAGGCCGGCGAGATGGTCGAATTCGAGAGCGGCGTGCGCGGCATGGCGCTCAATCTCGAAAGCGACAATGTCGGCATCGTCATCTTCGGCAGCGACCGTGAGATCGAGGAGGGCCAGACGGTCAAGCGCACCCGCGCGATCGTCGAGGTTCCGACCGGCAAGGGTATGCTCGGGCGCGTCGTCGACGCGCTCGGCGAGCCGATCGACGGCAAGGGTCCGATCCAGACCGGCACGCGCGCACGCGTCGACGTCAAGGCCCCCGGCATCATCCCGCGCAAATCGGTGCACGAGCCGATGGCGACCGGTTTGAAAGCGATCGACGCGCTGATTCCGATCGGCCGCGGCCAGCGCGAATTGATCATCGGCGACCGCCAGACCGGCAAGACCGCGATCGCGCTCGACACGATCCTCAACCAGAAATCGCTCAACGCGACCGGCGACGAGAAGATCAAGCTTTATTGCATCTATGTCGCGGTGGGACAGAAGCGTTCCACGGTGGCGCAATTCGTCAAGGTCTTGGAAGAGAACGGCGCGCTCGATTACTCGATCGTGGTGGCGGCGACTGCGTCCGATCCGGCGCCGATGCAATATCTGGCGCCGTTTTCCGGCTGCACCATGGGCGAGTATTTCCGCGACAACGGCATGCACGCGGTCATCATCTACGACGACCTTTCCAAACAGGCCGTGGCTTACCGCCAGATGTCGCTCTTGCTGCGCCGGCCGCCCGGGCGCGAGGCCTATCCGGGCGACGTCTTCTATCTGCATTCGCGTCTTCTGGAGCGCGCGGCGAAGATGAACGACGACAACAAGGCGGGTTCGCTCACCGCGCTTCCGGTCATCGAAACGCAGGCCAACGACGTGTCGGCCTATATCCCGACTAACGTCATCTCAATTACTGACGGCCAGATCTTTCTGGAGACCGATCTGTTCTATCAGGGCATCCGGCCGGCGGTGAATGTCGGGCTCTCGGTGTCGCGGGTCGGGTCGGCCGCGCAGACCAAGGCGATGAAGAAAGTCGCAGGCCGCATCAAGGGCGAGCTCGCGCAATACCGGGAGATGGCGGCTTTCGCGCAGTTCGGCTCCGATCTCGACGCCACCACGCAGCGGCTCCTCAACCGCGGTTCGCGGCTGACCGAACTCTTAAAGCAGCCGCAATTCTCGCCGCTGCGTATGGAAGAGCAGGTCTGCGTCATCTATGCCGGCGTCAACGGCTATCTCGACGCACTGCCGGTCGAGCGGGTGCGCGCATTCGAGGACGGCCTGCTTGGCCTGTTGCGTAATAAGCATGGCGACATTCTCGACGCCATTCGCACCTCGCGCGATCTCGACGATGCAACGACGGGCAAGCTCAAGAGCGTCGTCGACGCCTACGCCAAGACCTTCGCCTGATCGGATGACGGACAACAAAGGACAGACGACAGAGGAGGACAGATGATGATGACCGATGAAGTGAAGTATTCGGGGCCGAATCCGTCCTTCGCCGCCTAACATCCGTCCTCTGCCATAAGCCATGCCTTCGCTTAAAGACCTGCGCAACCGCATCGCCTCGACCAAGGCGACGCAAAAGATTACACGGGCGATGCAAATGGTCGCATCGTCCAAACTGCGCCGGGCGCGAGCGGCGGCCGAGGCGGCGCGGCCCTATGCCAATCGGATGGACGCGGTGCTGGGCAATATCGCGGCGTCGGTTGTCGGGCTCGACACCGCGCCGCGGCTGCTGCGCGGCACCGGCAGCGACAGTGTGCATCTTCTGCTTGTTTGCACCGCCGAACGCGGCCTTTGCGGACCGTTCAATACCGCGATCGTGCGGCTTGCCCGCGAGCGCGCCGGGGCTCTGACGGCGGAGGGCAAGGAAGTCAAATTCTTCTGCGTCGGCCGCAAAGGCTACGACCAGCTGCGGCGGGTCTATCCCAAGCAGATCGTCGAACTGGTGGACCTCCGTTCGGTGCGCGTGCTGCGTTTTGAGAATGCCGAGAACATCGCGGAGAAGGTCATCGCGCTGTTCGACAAATTCGGTTTCGACGTCTGCACCTTGTTCTATTCGCGTTTCCGCTCCGTGATTGCGCAAGTTCCGACCGCGCAGCAGATCATTCCGCCGGTGTTCGAACGGGAATCGGCGAACGCGCTCGGCGGCGCCATCTATGAGTTCGAACCCGAGGCGGAAGACATCCTTCGCGATTTGTTGCCGCGCAATGTCGCGGTGCAGATTTTCCGCGCGCTTCTGGAAAATACCGCTTCGTTCTACGGCGCGCAGATGTCGGCGATGGACAACGCAACCCGCAATGCCGGCGACATGATCCGCCGGCAAACCTTGACCTATAACCGCACGCGCCAAGCGATGATCACCAAGGAATTGATCGAGATCATTTCCGGCGCCGAAGCGCTGTGATTCGTAAGAGGACATGATGGCTCAACAAGTCGGACACATCACCCAAGTCATCGGCGCAGTCGTCGACGTGCGCTTTGAGGGTCACCTGCCGCCCATTCTCAATGCGCTGGAAACCAAAAACCAGGGTAATCGCCTCGTGCTCGAAGTCGCCCAGCAGCTCGGCGAGAACACCGTGCGCACCGTCGCCATGGATACCAGCGAGGGGCTGGTGCGTGGCCAGGAAGTGATCGATACCGGCCGCCCGATCGCGGTTCCGGTCGGCGAAGGCACGCTCGGCCGGATCATGAACGTGGTCGGCGATCCGGTCGACGAGGCGGGGAAGATTCCCCATACCGAGACCCGCGCGATCCATCAGGACGCGCCGCCTTATACCGACCAGTCGACCGAGGCCGCGATCCTGGTGACCGGTATCAAGGTGGTCGATCTGCTCGCGCCCTATGCGAAGGGCGGCAAGATCGGCCTGTTCGGCGGCGCCGGCGTCGGCAAGACCGTCATCATCATGGAATTGATCAACAACATCGCCAAAGCGCACGGCGGCTTTTCAGTTTTCGCCGGCGTCGGCGAGCGCACGCGCGAAGGCAACGACCTCTATCACGAGATGATCGAGTCCAAGGTCAACAAGGATCCGAAGGAAGGTTCGGTCCAAGGCTCGAAGTGCGCGCTGGTCTACGGTCAGATGAACGAGCCGCCCGGCGCGCGCGCCCGAGTCGGCCTCACCGGCCTCACGGTCGCGGAATATTTCCGCGACCAGGGCCAGGACGTCTTGTTCTTCGTCGACAACATCTTCCGGTTCACGCAAGCCGGTTCGGAAGTGTCGGCGCTGCTCGGCCGCATTCCCTCGGCGGTCGGCTACCAGCCGACATTGGCGACCGACATGGGCGCGCTGCAGGAGCGCATCACCACGACTACCAAAGGCTCGGTAACTTCGGTGCAGGCGATCTACGTTCCGGCCGACGACCTTACCGATCCGGCGCCAGCGACCTCGTTCGCGCATCTCGACGCCACGACCGTGCTGTCGCGTTCGATCGCGGAGAAGGGCATCTATCCCGCGGTCGATCCGCTCGATTCGACGTCACGCATGCTGTCGCCGATGGTGGTCGGCGACGAGCACTATCAGGTCGCGCGGCGCGTGCAGCAGATATTGCAGCGCTACAAGGCGCTGCAAGACATCATCGCCATCCTGGGAATGGACGAACTGTCCGAAGAGGACAAATTGACGGTGGCGCGCGCCCGCAAGATCGAGCGATTCCTGTCGCAGCCGTTCCATGTCGCCGAAGTCTTCACCGGCTCGCCCGGCGTCTTCGTCGAACTGGCCGATACCATCCGCGGCTTCCAGGGTCTTTGCGAGGGCAAATACGATCACCTGCCCGAGGCGGCGTTCTACATGGTCGGGACGATCGAGCAGGCGGTCGAAAAGGGCAAGAAGCTCGCCGAGGCGGCGTAGCCGATCATTCTCCCGGCATCGCCGCGGAAGGCAAAGGAAAGAGCGGCCATGGCGTTACTTCACTTCGAATTTGTCTCGCCGGAGACCATGGTGTTTTCCGGCGAAGTCGATCAGGTGGATTTGCCCGGCAGCGAAGGCGACCTAGGCATTTTGCCGGGCCATGCGCCGCTTGTGACGTCGTTACGGCCGGGCGTCGTCACGATCATTCGTGACGGCCAGCGCGAACCGGTCGTCGTCATCGGCGGTTTTGCCGAAGTCGGACCGGCCGGACTGACCATACTGGCCGACCGGGCCGTGGCGCGCGCGGATTTCGATCTCGAATCGCTTGCAAGCGACATCAAGGACGCCGAGGAGGACGTCGCCGACTGCAAGGACCCCGAACAACGCGACAAGCTTACCCGCCATCTCGATCAGCTGCGGGCGCTGCAGAGCGCCTTGACGCAATAAGGTTCATTTCGGCACAGCGTATTTCGCGAATTCGGCGACCACCCGTTCGTACACCGCGCGCTTGAACGGCACGATCAGGTTCGGGATGTTTTGCAATGCCTCCCAACGCCACGCGCCGAATTCCGCCTCCGCAGCGCCGTCGGGATGCGTGACGTCGATTTCGCTCTCCGGGCCGGTAAAGCGCATCGCGAACCACTTTTGCGTTTGGCCGCGATACTTGCCTTTCCAGGCCTGACCGACGAGTTCGCGCGGGATGTCGTATCGCAGCCATTCGGCGATTTCGCCCAGCTGCCGCACCGAGCGGATGTTGGTTTCCTCGCGCAGTTCACGCAGTGCGGCCCGATAAGGATCTTCGCCCTTATCGATGCCGCCTTGCGGCATCTGCCAAGCGTGCCGCGGGTCGAAATGTTCCGGCCCGTCGATGCGGCGGCCGAGAAAGGCAAGACCGTCGCGATTGAGAAGCATCACGCCGACGCAGCGGCGGTAGGGAAGGTCTTCGAAACGCATGGCTGGTCGACAAGCCGGGCGGTTTAGGGAGCGGCGATGATCCCAATTTATTTGCCTTGTGTCATCCGCAGCCCGTCTGCGGGATTGCCCGGCTTGGCGATCGCGGCAGCGCTGACGGGGACGAGGAGAAAACCGCGGTCTGCGGCGGTCTTGGCCCATTGCGCCACGCGATCGATCGAGGTCGGCCGCGCCGAGGCTAAGCCGACGGCGAGGCCGTGTTCGCGTGCGGCGGTTTCCAAGCGGCCGAGCGCACGATCGATGTCGTCGGGCGTGGGGCTTGAATCGATGATCACATCTACGCGCGCAAAGGACTGATTGGCGGCGGCGGCGATGCGGTCTGCGACGCTCGCCGAATTGGAGCCGTCGTCGACAAAATCAAGCCCGCGCCTGGCGACTTCGCTCATCACCGGCGCGAGAGATTTTTCCGACGCCGTGAAACGCGCGCCCATCACATTGATGATGCCGACATAGCCTTGCAGGCGGCTCATCAGCCGATAGAGCCGGTCGATGTTCTGTTCGGGCGTAAGGGAGGTCAGAAGCGTTTGCGGACCGGAATCGCGGTCGCCAGCGTCGGCTGCTTCCATCGGGACTTGCAGCAGCAGTTCGTGGCCGCCGCCGCGCGCCTTTGCTGCGATCGCCGCCACATCGGTGCCGTTGGGCGACAATCCAAGCGTTACCGCAGCCGGCAACTTGCCGATCGCGTCGGCGGCAATGCCGCGGTTGAGACCCATTCCGCCGACAATCACGGCAATGCGGGGTGCGTCGGGCTTGTCGGCGATGGGGCGCACCAGCTGCGCGAATGCGTCGGCCGGCCTGGTGCCGTCGGCGGCGATTTTCGGAATGGGACCGTAGGAGCTCATTTCGAGGAGTTTCTGATAGAGCCCCGGTTCCGCGGCTCCCGCCGCGCCGCGTGATGGCACGATGACTTCCTGCTTGGCGCCCGTCTTACCGTCGATGATCGTCACCGTCATCGTGTTGGGCGGTGAGGCCGGCGAAGCGGGCGGCGCTGCCGGTGCGGGCTGTCCGCTCGGTATCGAGCCGGTAACGTCCGCCGTTTGCGGTTGGGCGGTCGGCGCTTTGGCGGCGATCTGCATATTCGCCGGCACGATCGCGCGCGGTTCGCCGCCGGACGGGTCGTCGCTTAAAACCGTCCAGACAACGAAAAGGCCGAGGAATAGAGCGAGCGCACCGGCGATGAACCGCATCAGCGGGATTTTGATGGAGCGCGGGCGCGGCTTTGGCCCTTGCCCCAAGGGGGCGGCGAGATCATCCACCGTCATGAGCGAAGTTTGGGCGCTCTCTTTGGGGGCGATCGCTGGCGAAACCATCGGCCTTAGCCGGCGGTGCGCCACATCCCCCGCGAATCATGTCCAGAAGCATATCATATGCTTATGTTTTGAAGCATATGACTATGGACCGAAAAGAAGATTCGCGCTGCTCGACCAAAACGTTGGGCGAGCGCGGCAAGCAAAAGGGGCGGCACAAGACCGCCCCCTGAGATGAGTGTGAGGTTCGCTCGGTTCGTTAGTTAGGAACCGCCGTCTTGGGATTGGGCGGGAAGGCGGCGTTGCTCGCCGTTCCGCGCAGCAAGTCGAGGCCCATTTTGAGGGCCTTATCGTCCGACTCATTTGGCGGCACGTAGGACTGCGAGCCGGATTGCTCGGAGCCTTCGGCTTTGAGGTGGCCGCGCAGCGACGCTTCGCCCTTGGAGTCGGTCTGGGCCTTCAGGTTATCCGGAACGTCCTGCAGGACTTCGATGTCCGGCGTGATGCCCTTGGCCTGGATGGAGCGCCCCGACGGCGTGTAGTAACGCGCCGTGGTCAGCCGCAGCGCGCCGTTGCCGGCGCCGAGCGGGATGATCGTCTGCACCGATCCCTTGCCGAACGAGCGCGTGCCGATCAGCGTCGCGCGCTTATGGTCCTGCAAGGCGCCGGCGACGATTTCCGAGGCCGATGCCGAGCCGCCGTTGATCAGAACGATCAGCGGCTTGCTCTTGATCATGTCGCCGGGCCGCGCATTGAAGCGCTGCGTCTCCTCGGGATTACGGCCGCGCGTCGATACGATCTCGCCTTTTTCCAGGAACGTATCGGAGACCGAAATCGCCTGGTCGAGCAAGCCGCCCGGATTGTTGCGCAGATCGAGGATGTATCCTTTGATCTTATCGGCGCCGAGCTGGTTGTTGAGATCGTTGATCGCCTGCTTGAGTCCGTCGGTCGTCTGTTCGTTGAATTGCGTCACGCGAATGTAACCGACGTCGCTGCCTTCGGAGTGCGAACGCACCGATTTCACCCGAATGACGTCGCGGACGATCGTGACTTCGATCGGCTTGTCGGCGCCTTTGCGGACGATAGTGAGCTTGATCTTGGTGTTCACCGGGCCGCGCATTTTGTCGACGGCCTGGTTGAGGGTCAGACCTTGGACCGCCTCGTCGTCGAGATGCGTGATGATGTCGTTCGCCATGACGCCGGCTTTGGCCGCGGGCGTATCGTCGATCGGCGCGACGACCTTGACCAAGCCGTCCTCCATGGTGACCTCGATGCCGAGGCCGCCGAACTCGCCGCGCGTCTGCACCTGCATGTCGCGGAAGCTCTTCGCGTCCATGTAGCTCGAATGCGGATCGAGGCCGGCCAGCATGCCGTTGATGGCCGATTCGACGAGCTTGCTGTCGTCCGGCTTTTCCACGTAGTCGGCGCGCACGCGCTCGAACACGTCGCCGAAGAGATTGAGGTCCCGATAGGTATCCGATGCCGCGGCGCGCGCCGCGGAACCGATCAAGAGCGCATGAGGCTGCGTCAGCAACAGTGTCGCCACGACGCCGGCCAGTGCACCGAGGAAAATCAGGGAAGTTTTGCGCATCATCCGCGAACCTTCTCGCCTTCGTTAGTTGCCCACCATGGGCTGGGATCAACGGGAGTGCCGTCTTTGCGGAACTCCACGTAAAGTACAGGCTGCTTGGGACCGGATGGACCGGTCGAGGACGCTTGCGATCCGTCACCCATCACTGCCACCGGCTCACCGGTTAGCACAAACTGGCCGAGGTCGACGGAAATACGCTCCATCCCCGCTAGCAAGACATGATAGCCGCCGCCGGCATTGAGGATCAAGAGTTGCCCATAGCTGCGAAACGGGCCGGCGTAAACCACCCAACCGTCGCAGGGCGCCGTGATTTCGCTGCCGGGCTTGGCGGCAATGGAAAGGCCCTTTTGGGTTCCACCGACGCCGTCGGAGCCGCCGAATTCGCGGATTCGAGCGCCATTGACCGGCAAATGCAGGCGCCCGCGCATATCGGCGAAGGCCACCGCCGGCGCGAGACGGCCGGGATCGCTGAGCGCCGCCAATCCAGGCTGCGTTGCATCGCTGGTAGTGCCGCGATTGGCTTCGCGCGAAGCGCGAGTCGCCGCATCGAGCCCGGCTTCCACTTTAGCGATCAGATCCTTGATGTTGTCGACTTGGCGGGCGAGATCGGTGGCGTGTTGCCGTTCGTCGGCAAGCGCCTGTTCCGCGAGCGCCTGTTTCTTCTGCCGTTCGTCTATCAGCAGCGTCATGCGAAGCTGTTCGCGGCTGAGCAGATCGAGATCGCCGGCGAGCTGGTCGCGTTGCCCAGCGATCTGCTTGCGCAAGTTCAACATATCGGAAAGATCGCCCGAAAGAGCGTCGGCCTGCGCGCGCATGTCCGGCAGCACCGCGCCAAGCGCGATCGCGGTGCGCACGGCGCTCAAGGCGTCCTCCGGCCGCACCATCAAGGCGGGCGGCGGCTGCTGACCGACGCGCTGCAACGCTGCGAGGATTTCGACGATGACGGTCTGGCGCTGGTCGAGTGAGTTTTGCAATAGCCGTTCCTGGCCGTCGAGCTCGCCGAGGCGATCCTGCGTCGCGCCGATGTCGGCCTCGACCTCGCGTACCCGCGCCGTCGTATCGATGAGCTGCTGATTGAACTTGCGGCGGTCCTGACCGAGCGCCTCGATTTCGCCGCGCAGCTTGATCTGGTTCTCCACCGAATCGCGCTGCAGCGCCAATGCGGAGTTCAATTCCTGATCGCGTTGCTTGAGCGTATCGGGCGTATTCGGCGCCTTAGCGGACGGCGCGCCGGGCGAAGCGGTGGCCGGCGGTTGCACGGTTGTCGCCGCAGGCGCGGCGGTCCGCGGCGACGATTGTGCGAGTGCAATGGAACTCCCCGCAAAGGCCGCGCCGATCGGCAGCGCCAATGCCAAAGCCGAGGCGCGCATATGGCGCGGATCGGATCGGTTCGACTGTCGGAGAATCATAGCTTGCAAGGTAGACGCCGGCCTCGGGAAGGCAAGTTAAGACAGGATAATGTCGGCCAGGTTACGACCGGAATAAGACCAGCCGGCTGGCCGCCGTCACAATTGCTGACGGACCTTACGAAACGGCAATTAATCAATTCATGCACGATGGTAGGGGTGGCCGGCGAGAATTGTGCCGGCCCGGTAGAGCTGTTCCAGGAGCATGATACGAATGAGCTGGTGCGGCCAAGTCGCCGCGCCGAAGGCGAGCATGCTGGTGGCGCGGGCGTGCAAGGCCTGGGCAAGGCCGTCGGCGCCGCCGATAACGAAGCAGGCCGCCGCACGGTCTTGCTCGCGCCACTTCCGCAGGAGTCCGGCGAGCCCGGCGCTGTCGAGATTCTCTCCTCGCTCGTCGAGAATGGCGACGACGGCCTGTTCGGGGATGATGTTGGCGATCGCGATCGATTCCTCGGTACGGCGCCGCTCGGCTTCGCGCGCGCGGCTCTCGCGGATTTCGACGATTTCGATTTCGCGAAGGCCGAACGACCGTCCGACAGCCGCCGCGCGTTTGCGATAGGCAGCGGCGAGTTCGCGTTCCGCGCCTTGTTTAAGGCGCCCAACGGCGGCAATCAGCACACGCAATCGAAAGCTCCGTAAATTCAGGAGCCATACACGAACCCGAGACGCGAACGAAGCGTCCGTCTGAAGTTTTATCGGCCGCCGGCCGCGCCGGTGCGTCGGGCGGGCCGGCCGGCCATCCACATCTTCTCGAGATTGTAAAAGTCCCGCACCTCGGGACGAAAGACGTGAACGATCACATCGCCCGCGTCGATGAGCACCCAATCGCAATGCGGCATGCCTTCGACGCGCGCATGAACGCCGGCTTTGTGCAAATCCTCTACGACCCTGTCGGCAACCGAGCCGACATGGCGCTGCGACCGGCCGGAGGCCACGACCATATAGTCGCCGATAGAAGATTTATCTTTCAGATCGATGGTGAGAGTGTCTTCCGCCTTCATGTCGTCGAGGCGGTTGAGGACCAAGCGGAGCATCTCCTCGGCGTCAAGACGCATTCTGGAGACCGCTTCGGGCACGCGACGTTCGGCCCGAGAGAATTCGACTGTGGACAGGGTTCCTTATCCTTTCGCTCCAGATCTCTGCTGCAGGTGGCTTTGTGACAGAGGTGACTTAGTTACAAGTTCCCCGTTACAAGTCCTTCGCTAGCTACAAGTCCTTCGTTCGCAGTCGGCTCCGGTAAACGAATCTCGGAGCTTGGCCTAAGATAGTCATGTCGAGTTAATAGTTTCAACCACCTCGCTTCAAACAAATGTCACTGTAACCCGATTGTCACTTAGCCCGCCGCCGCGCCCGCGCCGCGCGCAAGGCAGTGGACGACAATGGCGATTTGAGGCCGTGCAGATAGATCCAGGCCGGCGGGCGCCGCAGCGGCAATGTCCGCGCCGCCGATTCGGGCAGGCGGGCGAAGTTCAAGGCCTGGCCGGCGACGCCGGCCGCCGAATAGAGGCTCGGCCCCAATCGATCGATCACGGCGATCGGCACCAGCCGGGCGATATCCCGCCAGCGTTGCCAGCGGTGAAAGCTGCGCAGATTGTCGGCGCCCATGATCCAGACGAAGTGCACCCCCGGAAAGCGCCGGACCAGATAGTCGACCGCGGCAAAGGTATAGCTGATGCCCAGATCGGCTTCGAAGTCGGTGACATCGATGCGTGGATGATGGGCGAGCTTGCGCGCGGCGGCAACGCGTTCGGCGAGCGGAGCAAGGCCACGCGTATCTTTCAGCGGATTTCCGGGCGTGACGAGCCACCACACGCGGTCGAGCCCGAGCCGCCGCATAGCCAACAGGCAGGCCGCTCGGTGCGCCGCATGCGGCGGGTCGAACGTGCCGCCGAACAATCCGATGCGCATACCGCGGGCGTGGCCAGGGAGAACGAGACGGCCGCGCCGGCCGGCAGCCGGGCGCACGGAACGAGAGTCGCCCTTCATGATTTTGGAAAAGAAATCCCCTCCCCGCGCATTCGCCGCCGGGTTTGCCGGCGAATCGTCATGGCTGCGTTGTTATGGCCGCGTCTGCCCGCTGCCGCGTATGCGGTATTTGAAACTGGTGAGTTGTTCGACCCCGACCGGCCCGCGCGCATGAAGACGCCCCGTCGCGATCCCGATCTCGGCGCCGAAACCGAATTCGCCGCCGTCGGCGAATTGAGTCGAAGCGTTGTGCAGAACGATGGCCGAGTCCACCTCGCGCAAAAATTTTTCGGCCGCCTTCTTGTCTTCGGTGACGATCGCGTCGGTGTGATGCGAACCGTAGCGCTCGATATGCGCGATGGCCTCGCCGACCCCGTCGACCACGCCGGCGGTCAAGATGGCGTCGAGATATTCGGTGCTCCAATCCGCCTCGCTCGCCGGTTTAACGCGGGGGTCTACCGCCTGGACTGCGGCGTCGCCGCGAATTTCGCAGCCGGCATCGAGCAGCATGGCGATCAGCGGAGCGAGCAGCCGGTCGGCGGCGGCGCGGTCGACCAGCAGGGTCTCCGCGGCGCCGCAAACGCCGGTGCGGCGCATTTTGGCGTTCAGCACGATCGACTTGGCCATACCGAGCTTGGCTTTGCCGTCGACATAGACATGGCAAACGCCTTCGAGATGGGCAAAAACCGGCACGCGCGCCTCGGTCTGCACGCGGCCGACCAGTTCTTTGCCGCCGCGCGGCACGATCACATCGATGGCGCCGTTCAATCCCGCGAGCATCATGCCGACCGCGGCGCGTTCGCGTGTCGGCACGAGCATAATGGACGATGTTGGCAAGCCGGCATCGCTCAGCCCCGCCACCAAGGCCGCGTGAATGGCGCGGCACGACCGGAAACTCTCCGAACCGCCGCGCAAGATAACGGCATTGCCGGCTTTCAGGCACAGCGCAGCCGCGTCCGCGGTGACGTTCGGTCTGCTCTCGTAGATCACGCCGACGACCCCGAGCGGCACCCGCACGCGCTCGATGCGCATTCCGTTGGGCCGCCGCCACGCCGCCATGACCGCTCCGACCGGGTCCTTGAGCTTGCGGATCGTCTCGATGCCCGCCGCCATGGCCTCGACGCGCGCTCGATCGAGCATCAGACGATCGAGGAAGGCCGGCGTGGCCCCGGCGGCTTTCGCTTCCGCCAGGTCTTCGCCGTTGGCCGCCAGAATGGAGGAGCGCGCGGCGCGGATCGCCTTCGCCATGGCGGCGAGCGCCCGGTTCTTACGTGTGGAGGGCGCAAGGGCAAGCGTCCGTGCCGCTTGCCGCGCCGCCACGCCGATTTGCCGCAGCGTCGCCGCGAGCGCCACTTCGCCCTTTGCGCCGGGCGCTTCGACCGGCCTGAGGAGGGCATTCATGGCCTTGATCCGTCTTGCATTCGGGCTTTCTAACATGTTCGTTCCGTTCCGGCGAGGCGGCTTGGCTGCCATAGGATGCCCACAGCAATTCACAGCGGTTCGTGTTGCCGTCATGGATTGGGAGGAACCTCCACAAAATTGTCGGCGTTGGCCATTTTGAGTTCATGCATTGGAGAGGGGTCATGCATTTATCAGTGCGCCGAAAGCTGCGCCGTTTGCCGAAGCGCTTTCCGATCGGCACGACCTATGTCGTCGAGGGCCATATCGTTGAAGACCGTGCGGGGCTTGGTAGCGAAGCCGACGGTAACGATGCCGGCCGTTTGCAGGTATTCTCGCGCTACGTGGTTTTGGCGAGCGGACAACGCATCAATCTGGGCACCAATCTCGGCGGCCCCGCGCTACCAAGAAGCCGCCGCAGCCATGGTCGAAAGCAGCGCCCGCGCCGAGGCCCCGCAAAGCGACGGCCGGCCAGGTAAGAATACGAGGCAAAATACCGCGTAAAAAATTGATGGCTAGCGGCGGAACATCCTCGCGGCACCGTCGTTGATGGTTGGGCGCCGGGCGAAGCCCCCCAGCCCCTCACCCTCAATCACCCGGCGTCGAACCCCGGCTGCAACAACGGCCGGGGTTCCTTCTTTTCGCGTTTTTTCGCCCGGCCCGCATAGGATGGCCGCAATTCGCAGGCTCAGTTGCCGTATGCGCAGGCGGCGGTCACCCGCCATTGCGGGCCATATTCCGTTGAGATCAATTGGCGCACCCAAATGCAGCCGGGATCGTAGCCGGAATTGCCGAGGTAGACGTACGGGTAGGGGAAATTGGCGAGGGGACGGCGGTAGAAGCCGAACCGGCCGAAGGAGCCGCCAGGGTGCCCCCAACCGTGCAAGCCGCCAGGATGCCCCCAACCGTGCGCGCCCACGCCGTAACCTCCCCACGCAAACGCTTCACCGGGAATGAGCGCAATTAAAGCGGTCAGCGCCAGCGTCGAATAGATCAGAGACGCGTAAGTCGGGTTTAAGTAAACGCTCGGCAACTTCATCGGAATTTTCCTTCACGCGCCGCAACGAAGAAGCCTAGCACGTCCAAATGGTTGCGTCGGCGCACTGAAAGAGAATTTGCGAATTTGGTTAGCCGGCAATCGCGCTCAGGCGCGCCCGACGACCAGATTGTCGCGGTGAACCATTTCGGTGCGGCCGGAAAATCCGAGAATCGCGCCGATATCGGCCGACGGGCGGCCCCTTATTTTATGCGCCACCTCGGCATCATAGGCGCATAGCCCCCGCCCGATTTCTTCGCCGTTCGGCCCGCGGATAATCACGGCATCGCCGCGCGCGAAGTTTCCTTCGATCCGGACCACGCCGACCGGCAGGAGACTGTTGCCTCGCCGCAGCGCGGCGACGGCGCCGGCGTCGATGACGAGCGTGCCCTTGGGTTCGAGCGAGCCGGCGATCCATTTTTTCCGCGCCGTGACGGGATTGCCCGCGGCGAGAAACCAGGTGCATCGCGCGCCCTTAGCGACAGCCTCAAGCGGATGATCGACATGTCCGGAGGCGATCACCATATGCGTCCCTGCATCGGTGGCGATCTTGGCCGCTTCGATTTTGGTGAGCATGCCGCCGCGCGACAGCTCCGAGCCTGCATCGCCCGCCATCGCCTCGATCTCGGGTGTGACGCGTTCGACGCGCGGCACGTGGCGCGCCGATGCGCTGGTGTCGGGCGGCGCGTCGTAGAGCCCGTCGACGTCGGACAAGAGCACCAGCAGATCGGCGCTCACCATGGTCGCGACCCGCGCGGCAAGCCGGTCATTGTCGCCGTAACGTATTTCGTTGGTCGCCACCGTATCGTTCTCGTTGATGACCGGGATAGCGCGCCATTCCAGCAATCTGACGATCGTGGAGCGCGCGTTGAGATAGCGCCGCCGTTCTTCGGTATCGCCGAGCGTCACCAGCACCTGTCCGGCCGTGATGCCGTGATCCGACAATGCTCCGGTCCACCTTCGCGCCAGCTCGATCTGCCCAACCGCGGCAGCTGCCTGGCTGTCTTCGAGCGGCAGCGGACCCATCGGCAGTTTGAGCACCGTGCGGCCCAGTGCGATCGCGCCGGACGACACGACCAGAAGATCGCGCCCCTCGGCATGGAGCGATGCCACGTCGGCGGCCAGCGCCGCCAGCCAGATTTCGTTGATCCGGCCGGCCTTGGCGTCGACGAGGAGGGAGGAGCCAATTTTGACGACGATGCGCCGGAAGTCGGCGAGCCGAGGCGTGTTCATGGTGGAGTTCTTAGCGGGCCCCGCGCCGGAGCGGTAGGTTAAATGGGACTATCTCGGCTTAGAGCTCGGCCTCGTGCTGCAGCTGCGCCTTGTTCTCCAGGCAATAATAGCCGGACAGGCGGCTGACCAGCTTGCGCCGCTTCCAGTCGTTGAGAATGCGGCTGACGTTTTCGCGCGCAATGCCCGCCATCGCGGCAAGGTCGCTTTGGCCGATCTTCTGGCGGATAACGATGCGGCCGGCGCCGACGTCTTGGCCGAAGTCCTGCGCCAGTTCGAGGAGCGTGCAGGCAACGCGGCCGCGCAGCGGCAAGAAGCTGCCGGCCGCGAGCGCGGCGTCGGTCTCGCGCAGCCGCGCCGCGATCAGCGTCACCAGCGACTTGTAGATTTCGGGATGTTTGTTGGCGAATTCTTCGAATGCGGCGCGGCTGAGAAAGCTCAGTTCGGCGGCGCGGACCGCCACCACGGAAGCCGAGCGCGGCAATCCGTCGATGATCGACATTTCGCCGACGATCGCACCCTTGCCGAGGAAGGCGAGAATGCGCTCGGTGCCGGAGCGCGACACCATGGTGACCTTGAGCAAGCCGTCCTCGACGCGATAGCAGCCGTCGCCGGCATCGCCGGCGAGAAAAAGAACCTCGTCGGCCTTGAGCCGCACCGTCGTTGTGTTGTCGAACAATCCACCCAACAGGTGCGCGGGCAGTTCCGATAGAAGGCTCGCATTGGTACGCGGATGCGCCATGGTGCTTGTCGTGGCCCCTCGCTGTGGAAACCCTTCGTCCGGGTTGTCCGGCGGGCAAAGCATGCGGCAGAATGGGCCAAAGGAAAAGCCCGCCTGGATGGCTGGTCCAGGGCGGGCCAAGTAAACCCGTTGCAGGGTACTATGGGGTGTATGGGGGACGTGCATCACCCCTTGGATGTCACTTGGGTCCTTGGAGGTTTGGGGACGGGGGCGACCCAGTGACATCGAAGCCGTTGTTCAAATAGCAACATAAGCGCCTAGCCCGAGCGGCGAAGTGACCTGGATCACACAACGGCGCTTTAAGTCTAAGTATCTGATATAAAATACTTATTTACAGGTCGCGTCGCCTTTGCCGCGACGTTTTTCAGTTTTTTGGAGGATGCGCGGCGCGCAGCGCCAGTGGCATTTCGCGCTAGGCTTTTGGCGCGCGCACTTCGACGCCGGCACGTTGTTCGATCGGCTGCACGATCTGCGTAATGTCCTTGTCTGGACCAAGTTCGTCGCAGGCGAGTTTTAAGATCGCCGCGACCGCTTCGATTACTTTTATTGGAATGCCGAGCGCTTCGGCTTCAGAGAGGAAAAGGTTCACGTCCTTGAGCATCAATCCGGCCGTGAATCCCTGATTGAAGGTTCTAGGCAGCACCACTTCGGGAAATTTCTGCTCGGTCGCGGTGCTGCGGCCGGAACTGGCATTGATCACGTCGAGCATAATCCGCGGGTTGAGCCCGGCCTTAACGCCCATCACCATCGATTCCGATGTTGCCGCCATGGCCGCGGCTGAGAGCACGTTGTTGCAGAGTTTCATGGTCTGGCCGGCGCCCGGCCGCTCGCCGATATAGAAGAATTTACCGATAACTTTCAGCGCCGGCTCGACGGCCTCCACGTCGGCGCGCGGCCCGGACGCCATCACCGCGACCGTGCCCTTTTCGGCGCCTCTCACCCCGCCGCTAACGGGCGCATCGATCTGCACGATGTCGCGCGCGGCCAGCGCCTTGAAGATGCGCTGCGCCATGACCGCGCCGGTGGTGGAGAGGTCGACCAAACGCTTCACCCGCTTGCCTTCGATAACGCCATCGGGTCCGGTTGCGACTTTTAGAACGATGTCCGGCGTCGGCAGGCTGACCATGACGGTTTCAACGGCGTCGGCGACTTCCTTCGGCGACCGCGCCGCGATGGCGCCGCGCGCGGCGAGATTGCCGATCGCCTCCTGGCGCGTGTCGTAAACGACGACTTTGTGTCCGGCTTCGACCAGCCGCCGCGCCATATGCGCGCCCATATTGCCGAGACCGATGAAGCCGATTTCCATGGCGGCGATCCTTCCCTGATTGCGCTTTCGTCATGCCCGGGTTTATGCCGGACATCCCACGTGTTCGATCGCGAGAGTAAAGGCGTGGATGGCTGGGACAAGCCCGGCCGTGACGTTAGCGGACATGCGGCGCCATGAATTCCGCGCGCACTTTTTCGGTGTGCTCGCCTACCGCCGGCACCGGACCATAGTGTCGCGCCGCGCCGGCACTGTTCCGCGGCGGCGCCGGATAAGACACGGGGCCGGTCGGCGCGCCCACGGTGATGCGGCGCAGATGCGGGTGATGCGCCAGATCCGCGGGACTATTGACGCGGGCAAAGGCGATATCGGCCGCCGCGAGTTTCCTTTCCAAAGCGTCGGCATCCTGCGCGGCGAATATCTTGGCGACCCGGCCGTCGGTCTCGGGGCGGCGTTTGACGCGCTCGACATTGGTGGCGAAATTCGGATCTGCCGCGAGCACCGCGTCGCCAAGAACCTTTTCGGCCAGCACGCGCCATTCGCGGTCGCTTTGGATCGAGATGAGAATGTCGACGCCGTCGCGGCTGCGGAACGCGCCGTATGGCGAGATCGACGTATGGGCGAGACCGATCCGCCGCGGCGGCGCGCCCGCTTCCTGTTGCAACAGCGGCACCGTCATCCAGTCGGCCATGGCGTCGAACATCGAGATGGACAGCGCAGCGCCTTCGCCGGTGCGCTCGCGCGCAATCAGCGCCTCGAGGATTGCCTCATAGGCATTCATGCCGGCGGCGATATCGACGACCGAAACGCCGACGCGCGACGGCTCCGTCGTGCCGGTGATCGAGGCCAAGCCGGATTCGGCTTGAATCAGCATGTCATAGGCTTTGCGCGCGGAAAGCGGGCCGCTCTCGCCGAAACCGGAGATCGAGCAGCAAATCAGCCGCGGATGCCTATGCCGTAATTCGGGGATGGCGAATCCGAGCTTGGCGACGGCGCCGGGTTTCAAATTCTGCACGAATACGTCGGCGCGCGCGATCATCGCGGCGAGCAGCGTCCTGTCCGCATCTTTGGCGAGATCGAGCACGGCCGATTCCTTGCCGCGATTGAGCCAGACGAAATAGCTGCACTCGCCGTGCACGAGATTGTCGTAGCCGCGCGCGAAATCGCCTTCCGGCCGCTCGATCTTGATCACGCGCGCGCCGGCATCCGCCAGCCGGCAGCTGCACATCGGTGCGGCGACCGCCTGTTCGAGCGAAATGACGAGGAGGCCCGAAAGAGGGAGAGTCATGTTGAGCGTGTCATCGCCGGACTTGTCCCGGCGACCATGGGGCTAAGGCCGTGCAATTTCGTCATACAGATCGTGCCAAGTAGCATTTTCCTTTGCGATAAGCCGTGTCTTGTAAACTCTTGGCGAATGTTTGATGTTTTTCTCGCGCTGGATCGCTTGGTACGCGGTCTCATAAATTTCGAGATAAACGAGCGATCGATCCCGTAACGTTTAGTGTGACCATCCGCTGTCTTGTTCTTATGTTCGAATACGCCGCGCACAGGATTGTCTGTAACGCCAACGTACAGAGCGCCGCCTGGACGGCTTGCGAGAATATAAACGTAGAAATGCCGCACACCCAGAGTTTCGCTAATCGGGATGGCCGGGACAAGCCCGGTTTATGACGCCTGATAGTGCCCGGTCCAATTGCCCCTCAATACGACCGCGGCAAACCGAGCACGTGCTCGGCGATGTAAGACAGCACCAGGTTGGTCGAGATCGGCGCCACGGTGTAAAGCCGGGTCTCGCGGAATTTGCGCTCGATATCGAATTCTTCGGCGAAGCCGAAGCCGCCGTGGGTCTGTACGCACATGTCGGCAGCCGCCCATGACGCTTCGGCGGCGAGGTGCTTCGCCATGTTTGCCTCGGCGCCGCAGTCCTTGCCCGCCTCGTAGAGCGCCGCCGCCTCGCGCACCATCAATTCGGCCGCCCGCATGCCGATATAGGCGCGGGCGATCGGAAACTGCACGCCCTGATTTTGTCCGATCGGCCGTCCGAACACCACGCGCTCGCCGGCATAGGCCGTGGCCTTGCCGACGAACCATTTGGCGTCGCCGATGCATTCGGCGGCGATGAGAATGCGCTCGGCGTTCATCCCGGAAAGGATGTAGCGGAAGCCCTCGCCTTCCCGGCCGACGACGGCGTCGGCGGAAACGCGCAGGTTTTCGAAAAACACTTCCGTGGTCGCGTGGTTCATCATGGTGCGGATCGGCCGGATGGTCAGGCCGTTGCCCTTGGCCGCGCGCATGTCGACGAGGAAGACGGTAAGCCCCGCGGTGCGCGACTTTACCTGCTCGCGCGGCGTGGTGCGGGCGAGGAGCAGCATGAGATCGGAATGCTCGGCGCGCGAGGTCCAGATCTTCTGCCCGTTGACGACGAAATGGTCGCCGTCGCGCACCGCCGTCGTGCGCAGCGAAAGCGTGTCGGTGCCTGAAGTCGGTTCGGTGACGCCGAACGCCTGCAATCGCAATTCGCCGCTCGCGATGGCGGGCAGATAACGCTTTTTTTGTTCCACGCTGCCGTGCCGAAGCAGCGTGCCCATCGTGTACATTTGGGCATGGCAGGCCGCGCCGTTGCAGCCGCAAGCCTGGATTTCCTCCATGATCGCCGCCGCGGCGGGCATCGAAAGGCCACTGCCGCCGTACTCCTCCGGGATCAGCGCGGCGAGGAAACCCGCTTTGGTCAAGGCGGCGACGAATTCCTCCGGATAACTGCGCGTGCGGTCAAGCGCGCGCCAATACTCGCCGGGAAAATTCGCGCACAAAGCGCGGACCGATTCGCGGATCGGCGTAAGATCATGCGCCAGCTCGTCTTGCTTGGCATCAGCTTGGGGCGCAATCGGGCTCATGCCGCAGAAACTATCATAATCGCAGCTCGGCGCGGCCGTTATTGACGGCGACGACGTCGCGCTCGACGACCCGCGAGCGAAAGCTCACGATGCTACCGCCGCGCCACATTTCGGTACGCAGCGTCTCGCCGGGAAAGACCGGCGCGGAAAAGCGGCAGGCAAAGGCGGCGAGCTTTTGCGGATCGTAGCCGCAGAAGGTTTTCAGCACCGCGTGGCCGGCAATGCCGAAATTGCCGAGCCCATGCATGATCGGCCGCGGGAAACCGGCCTGCTTCGCGATCGCCGGATCGGCGTGCAGCGGATTACGGTCGCCGCTTAAGCGGTAGATCAGCGCGGCTTCCGGGCGCGTCGCCAGATCGCAGACCGTATCCGGTGCGCGGGCCGGAATTTCATGCGGCGCCGGCGCCTGGCGCGGCGGGCCGCCGAAGCCGCCGTCGGCGCGGCAGAACGTCGTTTGCGTCACGGTCGCGACCGTCTCGCCGGTCGCCTTGTCCGTCACCTTACGCTCGCTGAGCACCAGCGCGCCTTTGCCGGGACCCTTGTCGATCACTTCGACGATGCGCAGGCGGCCCACGACCGCGCCCTCCTTGGCGAGCGGCCGATGCAGCGTGATGCCCTGTTCGCCGTTGACGATCTTGAGCCAATCGATACCGGTGTCGTATTCGCGGGCCCAAAAGCCGGGATGCCCGAGCACGGTCCCCATGGTCGGCAGCACTTTCAGATTTTTCTCGTAGACGAAAGCAAGCTCATCCTCGTTCATGGGATCGTGGCCGAGCCCGATGCCGAGCGCGTAGAGAATGCAGTCTTTCGCGCGGTAGCTCTGCTCCGCCGGCGGAACTTCGAGCGCTATCAGTTTTTCGTAGACGATGGTCATTGGTCGCTCAAAGGAGGGTAGCCGGCGCGCATCATACCGGGTCCCACGAGAACACGTCGCCGGACCGGTCGAGCGGGGTGAACGAGGCGGCGAATGCGCCCTTAAGCTGCGCATCGAGCTTTTCCGGCGTCCAGCCGTCGGAGCGATGCAGTGTGCGGACCGGCCGGGTCTGGCTGAACAAATAGATTTCGTTGTTGCGAACGGAAAAGATCTGGCCGCTGATGCCGGTTGCGCCGTCGGAGGCGAGATAGACGGCAAGCGGCGCGATTTTCTCTGGCGTCATTTCGCGAAAACGCGCGACGCGTGCCTTTTCTTCTTCGGTTTCGGCCGGGATCGAATCGATCATGCGCGTCCAGGCGAACGGCGCGATGCAGTTCGAGCGGACATTGAATCGCGCCATGTCGAGCGCGATACCGCGCGACAGTCCGACGATGCCCATTTTCGCGGCCATGTAATTGGCCTGGCCGAAATTGCCGATCAGCGCCGACGTCGAGGTCATGTGCACGAAGCTGCCGGAATTCTGCTCACGAAAATGCGTGGCGCAGGCGCGGCTCATGGCGAAGCTGCCGTTTAGGTGCACGCCGATCACGTCGGTCCAGTCGGACCAGCTCATGCGGTGGAAGATACGATCGCGGAGGATGCCGGCATTGTTGACCAGGACATCGACGCGGCCGAAACGATCGAGCGCCAAGGCGACGATTTTGTCGGCGTTGCCGGGCTCGCTGATCGAGAGTGTCGAGGCGATCGCTTCGCCGCCGATTTTCTCGATTTCATCGACGACGGCCTGTGCCGGGCCGGTGTCCGTGCCGGCGCCGTCAAGACTAGCGCCGATATCGCAAACGACCACGCGGGCGCCCTCCTGCGCCAACAACAGCGCAATGCCGCGTCCGATCCCCCGTCCGGCGCCAGTCACGATGGCGACTTTGCCGGCAACGATATTCGGCATTCCCTGCCCCTTTTCCTCGAGCCTGGCGCGAGAAGATCTCAGCCCCAGACCTCGCGCGCGATCTCGACGATCATGCCTAGCTTCGCCCACTGTTCGTCCTCGGCGAGGATATTGCCTTCCTCGGTCGAGGCGAAGCCGCATTGCGGCGACAGGCAAAGCCGATCGAGATCAGCAAATCGCGCGGCCTCCTCGATCCGGCGCTTGATCGCATCCTTCGATTCCAAGGCGCCGCTCTTGGTCGTGACCAGCCCGAGTACCGCCAAGCGGTCCTTGTGCAGGCGCTTAAGCGGCTCGAAACCGCCGGCGCGTTCCGTGTCGTATTCCATGAAATAACCGTGCACTTTGATGCGATCGAACAATACTTCCTGCATCGCGTCGTAGCCGCCCGCGCCCATGAAGGTCGATTTGTAGTTGCCGCGGCACAGATGCACCGTCACCGTCATATCCGGCGGAATATCGGAAATCGCCATATTGATCAGGTCGCCGTAAATGGTGCCGAGCGCCTGCGGATCGTCGCCGCGCGCAGTCATTTGCCAGCGATAATTGGGATCGCAAAGCATCGCGATGAAGACTTCGTCGAGCTGCAAATAACGGCAACCGGCGTCGGCGAAAGCGCGCACCGCCTTGCGATAGGCTTGCCCGAGATCGGCGAAGAAATTGTCGAGCTTGGGATAGACCGATTTGTCGATCGGGGTTGCGATCGGCCGGCCGTAGAGCGCCGACGGCGCCGGAATGGTCATTTTCGGCGTCCGGTCGGTATTGGCCTTGACGAACTTGAAATGCTCGATCATCGGGTGGCCGGGAAAGCCGATTTTGCCGGTAACCTTCACGCCTTCGTTGCGCGTCGTCACCGCGGCGAAGGCGACACCGGTGTCCATGACGTGCCGCTCGACGCCGTCGAGGCCCCATAGGAAATCGAGATGCCACCACGAGCGGCGGAACTCGCCGTCGGTTATCGACTGCAGCCCGGCCGCCTCTTGTTTTTTGATGACCTCCCGAATTTCGCGATCCTCGACCGCCTTAAGCGCATCGGCGGAAATTTCGCCTTTGGCGCGGCGCTCGCGCGCCTGTTTCAGCGCGGCGGGCCGCAGCAAGCTGCCGACATGATCGGCGCGGAACGGCGGCTTCGATCGTTGCATGATTTTCCTCCTACCCCCACACTTCGTCGGCGATCTCGACGATCATGCGCAGCTTCGCCCATTGTTCGTCTTCGGCCAGAACATTGCCCTCCTCGGTCGAGGCGAAGCCGCATTGCGGCGACAGGCAAAGCCGATCGAGGTTAATGAATTTCGTCGCCTGTTCGATGCGCCGTTTAATGGCGTCTTTGCTTTCCAGCGCGCCGGTTTTAGTCGTGACCAATCCCAGCACGACGGTCTTTGACTTCGGCACCAAGCGCAAAGGCTCGAAGCCGCCGGCGCGTTCGGTGTCGTATTCCATGAAATAGCCGTGCACGTTGATTGAGTTGAACAAAAGCTCCGCCACCGGCTCGTAGCTCCCAGTGGCGACGAAATTCGAGCGAAAATTTCCCCGGCATAGATGCATGGTGATCGTCATTCCGGCGGGAATGTCGGCGATCGCGGCATTGATCATCGCGGCATAGATCGCAGGCAAGGCATCCGGATCTTCGCCGCGATCGGAAATCACTTTGCGCAGCGCCGGATCGCACAGATAAGTGAGATTGACTTCGTCGAGCTGCAGATAGCGGCAGCCGGCATCGGCGAAGGCGCGCACCACTTTGCGGCACGATTGGCCGAGGTCGCGATAGAAATCCTCCATCGCCGGATAGAGCGATTCCGCAACGGCGTCGCGGCCGTAACGGAAATGCAGCGACGACGGCGAGGGAATGGTCATCTTGGGCATCCGCTGGTGTGCGCCTGCAAGAATTTGAAATGGTCGATCATCGGATGCGGCTTGTACCGGCCGAGCTTGCCGATGACGCGCAACAGAATGGGGCGCGGCTGCGCGCCGCCGGTCTGAAACTTTATATTGCGTTCGCCGGCATAAGACTCGACATTGTCGAGCCGTTCGAGAAAATCGATGTTCCACGACATGCGCCGGTATTCGCCGTCGGTGATGGATTTCAGCCCGACCGCCTCCTGCTTCTTGATGACGCCCTCGATCTCGCGGTCCTCGATTTCGTTGAACGCCTCGGGAGCTATGTCGCCGCGCGCGCGCTTTTCGCGCGCCGTCCGAAGCGGGGCGGTGCGAAGCAAACTGCCGACGTGGTCGGCGCGGAACGGCGGCGTTGTGCGTGGGCTCATGCGGTCGCGCGATTTAGCAGCGGCCGCGCGCGGGTGTAAACCCGTTGCCGTTGCACCCGCCGTCTCGATAGATAGGGCTTCGCGGTTCAAGGAGGACATGATGTATCCGATGCTGCGGCTCGGCGAGGACGTGCTGTCGAATGACGGCGAAATGGCTTTGCCGGCGCATCCGCGCGTGATTTTCGTCGTGCATGGCTCGATCGCGATTGAAGGCCGTATCTTGGGCGACGAGGCGACGTTCAGCGGCGAAGGCGCCGTGACGCTCAAGGCCGGCAAAGACGGCGCGACGCTGTGGCGCTGGGAGTTTTTTGCAATGGGCAAGCCGATCGGCGGCGCGGCGCCAGGCGGCCGTGGCGTCACTTCGCGCGAAAAACTCAACGCGGCGCTGCAAACGCTACCGCAGGGCGCGCTTCTTCTGCGCGGCGACAGTGTCGCCTTTCCGCCCGGCGGCTGCGCTTATCTTCATCGTCATCAAGGGCCGGGTATCCGCTGCCTGATTGAAGGCGGCATTCGGATCGACACGCGCGGTCACTCCAGGTCCTACGGTCCGGGCGGCGCATGGTGCGAGACCGGTCCCGACGGCGTTTTCGCGCAAGCCGCGGACCGCCCGACGCGCTTCATCCGCGTCATGATTTTGCCGCGCGCCTGTCTCGGCAAAAGCTCCATCGAATATCTCAACGAAGAAGATAAGACTAAGCCGAAGTCACAGAGCTATAAAATCTTCGCCGATATACCGATCAGTCAGTGATTCAGTGATCAGGAAACAGGGGATCTGCGTTCAGTTTTTCCTCGCTGATCCCTGATCCCTGATACCTGATACCTGATACCTGATACCTGATACCTGCCACCTGCGTACCCCCGCGCAATCACACCGGCTTGTAATTGCGGTCGACCGGCACGTCGATGAGAAGCGGCGCATTGCTCGCGATGCCCTGCGCAATGAGATCGGTGACCTCGCGCACGCTCTTCGCCCGTTCGGCGGCGACGCCAAGCGAGCGCGCCAAGCCGACATAGTCGATCGCCGGGTCGTCAAGCTCCATGCCGACGAAGCGCTCGACCTGAGCGGCAAGCCCGCGATGCGCATGCAGGCGCTGCTTGAGAATCCGGTACGACGTATTGTTGAAGATGACGAAGACCGCAGCGATGCGATCGTGCGCCGCGGTCCACAGCGCCTGGCAGGTATACATGGCGCTGCCGTCGCCGACGAGCGCGACCACCGGCCGCTCGGGCAGAGCGAGCTTGACGCCGAGCGCGGCGGGCAGGCCCCAGCCGATGCCGCCGCCGCGCAGGCCGTAAAAACTCTGCGGGTCGTCGCTGCGAATGAGCGAGCGAATACCGGCGCCCGATGAAATCGTCTCGTCGATGACCACCGCATCCTTCGGCAGCGTCTCGCCGATGGCGGCGAGCAAGGACAAAGGCTGCACCGGCGTCGCGCCCGCCGTCGCGCGCGCCTTGGCCTTGAGCGCTTCGCGCTCGGCGAGCGTCGCCGCTTTTGCCGCCTCGAGCCGCTCGCGCGCCGCGCCGCGCGCGCCGCCCGACATGCGGTCGCGCACCGCTTTGACGATGTCGGGCAGCGTCGCTTTTGGATCGCCCAGGATCGCGACTTGCGGCGGATAATTCTTGCCGAGCTCCCACGGATCGTTGTCGAGATGGATCAGCGTCAAATCCTTCGGCATCGGCTCGATGTCGGACGGCAGCGACAGCGTGAACAGGTCGCCGCCGACCGAGAACAGCACGTCGTATTGTTCGAGGATTTTTCGCACCGGCCCCTGCATGCGGGTCATGCCGCCGCGAAACAAGGGATGCGACGCCGGAAACGAGGCGGTCGACGGCACGAGTTCGCTATAGACCGGCGCGCCGAGAAGTTCGGCAAGCTCGATCAATTCGGCATGCGCTTTGCTGTGCGCCACAGCATCGCCGGCGATGAGCAGCGGGCGCTTGGCTTGCGCCAGGATCGACGCGGCTTGCTCGACGGCGGCCGGATCGCCGCGCAGATTTGCCGCGATGCGGGTCGGCGCCAGAAGGTCGAGCTCGCCTTCGGCTTTAAGAATATCGCCCGGCAGCGACAGGAAGACCGGCCCGGTCGGGGGCGCCAGCGCGGTCTTTGCCGCGCGATGCACGAGCCGCGGCAGGTCGGCGAGGCGATGGACCTCGGCGGACCATTTCACCAGCGGTCGCGCGATCGGCGGCAGGTCGGCCCACAGGATCGGCTCGGTGGTGTTGAAATCCTGGTCGTGTTGTCCGGCGGTGACGAGGATCGGGCTGCCGGCTTTCTGCGCGTCGTACAGCATGCCCATGGCATTGCCGAGGCCGGGCGTGACGTGAAGATTGACCACGGCGAGCTTGCCGGAGGCCTGCGCATAGCCGTCGGCCATGCCGATCACGGTCGCCTCTTGCAGGCCGAGCACGTAGCGTAGCTCGTTGTCGACCGCGAGCGCGTCCATCAGCGGCAATTCGGTGGTGCCGGGATTGCCGAATAGAATCTCGACGCCCTCTTGTTTAAGGAGTTCGAGAAACGCGCGTTTTCCGGACATCGCTGGCAAGAAAATCTCCCTCAAAAGAGCCGATCGCGCGGAAATGATAGCAACTTCGTCGGCACTGAGTGCAACCGATTTCGTCATTGCGCCGTCGCGCATCGCCGCCATGCTCCGCGAGATTCGGATCGGCTTGAGGCGCTGGTATTCCCGCAGGACGGCGCCGGATGGTTCGGCGCGACGCCGATCCGGCCGCCGGTCGCGGACAAATCGATGCGACGCAGCTGCGGAATGAATGTGCGGGTCAAGGCTGCGCTTTCGCGGCTTACTCCGCTGGCTTGACGAGAGCGGGAGCGGCGGGTGCATTCGCCTCTGGCGCATAATGCGCATCGACTAGCGTCGCCGCCTGGCCGGTGGTCACGTCGAGGATCTTCTCGGTCGGCGGCTCGATCCGGTTCCACCAGCCGCCGCCGAGCGCCTGAAACAGCGCCACCGTGTCGGACAAGCGCGCCGCGCGCGCCTGCACTACCTGGATGCTGGCCTGCAGATAGGTCTGCTGCGCGGTGAGCAGGATCAAGATATTGGCGTAGCCTGTCTGTATCTGCTGTTGCGCCAGATCGAAGCTGATCTTGGCGGCGCGCTCGAAGTCGCGCGCCGCCTTCAACAGATCGGCGTCGTTCTGGATCGCGCGCAGCGAATCGGCGACGTTCTGCACGGCGCCGACCACGGTATTGCGGTAGCTCCAGGCCGCCGCGTCGTAGGTGTCTTCGGCTCCGCGCAGCGTATGCAAGAGCGTGCCGCCGTCGAACAGCGTCTGCGTGATGTTGCCGCCAATGAGCCAAAAGGCGTTGGCCGGCGAGAGCAGGCCGGCCAGCACCGTATTCATGGTGCCGCCATTGGCGCTGATGGTGAACGACGGCAGCATATTGGCGGTGGCGACCCCAACGAGCGCGCTCGCCGAATGCAGCTGCTCCTGCGAGGCGCGCACATCCGGCCGCTGCTCGATCAATTGCGACGGCAGGCTCACCGGCAAGTCGGTCGGCAGCCGCAATCGATCGAGCGTGAAGGTCTCGCGCGGCTGTTGACTCGGATAGGCGCCGGCCAGCGCCGCGATCAGGTCGCGGTTCTGCTGCAAGGCCTTGCGCAGTGGCGGCAGCGTCGCCTTGACTTGCGCCAGCGCCGCTTCCTGCAGCGCCACGTCATTGCGATTGGCAAAGCCGGTCTCGAACTGCTTGTGCAGGATATCGAGCATCTTGGTGTTGATCGAAATAAGCTCTTCGGTGGCGGCAATCTGGCCGCGCAGCGACGCCTCGTTGATCGCGGCAAGCGCGATGCTCGAGGTCAGCGTCAGATAGGCCGCCTCGACCTGAAAGCCCTGGGTGTCGGCCAGTGCCTTGAGCGATTCCACCGTGCGCCGGTTGAGGCCCCAGACGTCGAACGTGTACGAGACCAAAACCTGATTGGTGTAAAGGTTGAACGGGTTTTGCCCCGATGCCAGCGTCGGCGCGACGGCCGGGGCATTTTTCTGGGTCGTCGGATTGAAATTGTATTGCGCCAGCGGAAAGTACTTGCCCTCCTGAGCATAGACCGACTCCTTGGCGGCGCGCAGCGTGGCGATCGCCGACTGCAGGTTCGGATTATTGTTCAACGCCTGCTCGACGAGCGCATTTAAAGCCGGCGACTTGAACAGCACCCACCATTGCTGCGGGATGTCGCGCCCCGGCAGGAAATGTTGCGGCTGACCCGTCGGCGCGTCGGTCGAAGATGTGTGCAGCGCCAGCGGTTCCGGTGTGTAGCGATTGACATCGGGAGCGGAAGGAACGGTAAAGTCAGGACCGACCGCGCAACTCGTCAGCAGTGCCGTCGACGCCACTGCAAAGAATATCGAGCGAACCCGCTTGTTCGAACGGTCGGGCATAATCGAGACTCGGCGACCGCGCATCACGGTGACGCGCGCGTAAGTCGCGAATGTATCGCAAAGACGCGCGACTTGACTGTGCTCGCGCCGCCACACTGAGAGTTATTCACAAGCGAACCGATGCCGTGTGTTGCGGCACAAGTGACGGGCCGAGCGTGGCCGACTCGCTTAAAAATTGCCCCGTTTATTGTGAGAATCAAAGCGAGAGTGAAAAGCGATGAATAATTGTCATCGGCTGCAAATTAATTTGCCACTTTCATTCGCGATCGCATGGCCGGGGCACGCGGCATAATCGATTCCGGTTTGCTTTATTGTTCCGTCCGGGCTTCGGCAATTGCAGAGCAGAAAAGTGCAGTCGTTTTGACAATCGCGACAGGTTTGCGCGTAGCTTCCGGGAGGAGGAGCAACGTGCTTCTCGGTTTGGCAGGTTGCGCTCATGGCTCCGGTGCAGACCGCGCCGCCCACTGAAGCCCGCGCCGCAGCCTGCTCGCATTGTTGCTGGGTCAGGCTTCTGCAGGCGACGAAGCCTTCGGACGGATTGGCACAGGTGCATTTGAAATTGCACTGCTGCGCGAGCGCGCCGGCGCCGAAGAAAATCATGCCAAATGATAATGCGATTGTTGCGCGCATTTTCCGGCCCCGCGACTCGCACACCGATTGGTAAATGCGTTGACTCGCCGCGTAAACCGCAATTAGCGTCAACGCGAAACTGCGATTTTTACCATTGCACACTAGGGCCCTCGGGCCCACTTACGCCAAAACGGGCCGCCGGAAATCGAATGCGCCGGGATTTCTGGTATGATGGCGCTGTAAGCGCGCTTCCGTGCGTTGGCTTCGATGAACGAAAATCGCTCGCAACTTCGCCTCTGGACGATCAGCGCCGCGGTCGCGTTGCTCGTGCATGGCGGCGTCGTAATAGCGGTCCTGAAGTGGCATTGGGCGGCGCCCACCCAGCCGCTGATGATCGATCTTGCGCCGGCGCCGGCTGCGCCAAATCCGGAACCAAGCCTGCAGCCAAGTTCAGAGCCAAATCTACAACCGAGTCCGGAACCAAGCACGGCGCCGAATCTGCAGCAGAGCAACGCCGCGCCGGCGCCCGGAAGTGAGCCTCTCGCGCTGCCGGCTGCGCCCGAGCAAATACAAGATAATGACGCCGCTCATGAACCGAGCGCGCCTGCCGGCCGCGCCATCGAAGCGAACGCCGCCGCGCGCGGCGGAGGCGACACCGAGCCGACCGCGGCGCCGCAGGGCTTGTTGGCGCCGATGCCGCTGTCGTCGGGAAACGCCAAACCGGAAATCGGCGCGCGTGCCAATACGGCGAGCGGCGGCGGCGTTGCGCTGCGGGCGGCGCCGGGTGGCGGAGGCGCCGGAAACCCGGCCGTCGGCGCTCCGGCTGGCGCTTCGGTCACCGCCGGCCGGGTCGCCAGCCACCCCGTGGCGCCTGGCCCAGACATCGGCAATCCAGTCATCGGCAAACCGGTCATCAACAATCCCGCCACCAACAACTCAGTCACCGGCGGTCCCAACGGACCTGCGGCCGGCGCACGGGTGATCAACGGTCCCTTCGCCAACGCTCCCGCGCGTAGCGATCCTTTTGCCAACAGCCCCATCGACACCAGCATCACCGTCCAACCCGGGCCGAACGGCAGGAGAGGTTTGGCGGCGATCGAAGGCAAGACAGCTGCGCCGGCGATCGGTCAGAGGGGAGGCGTCTTTTTTCATCCGGCGCGCGTCGGCCAGCCTGAACGCATTCCCGGTGTTGTCTTGCCGGGCGTGACGGCGACACGAACCACCGGCGCCCACGTGCAAGATCGCGCGCGCGCAGCGACGGCAAGGCGCATCAACGCAATCGGCAGCGCCGAGACCGTTATCGTCGGCAGGGGAGCCACGAACGCCGCCGGCCGCGCCACAACCAGCGCCATCGGCACGGCGGAAGGAGGCGTTGCCGGCAACGGCGGGGCGAATGCCGAAGGCGCCGTGGCGGTCAATTCCGTCGGCATCGCTGTCCACCAGTCTGAGAGGCACTCGGTGGCGCCGGTCGGCGAGCGCGGCGCGAATTCCGTCGCGACCGCGGCCAGATCGCTACCGGCCGCGCCGGTCATCAATGGCGGCGGCATGATACGTCAGGGTTCGGGCCCCGCCGGGATTGGCGGCCCGCCGGCGCGAGCGGCCACCGGCGTCCTCAACGGCACCAATTTCCACACCAAAGTTCCGTGATCGTTTCGCCGTCGTTCGACAACGGCGGATTTCATCCGAACAGCCGCGCAGAGAATTTGACGCTCCGGCTCACGGCGGCCGCACGGATGCGGGTCAAGCTCGCGTGACACGCGCCTTCCAAAAAGAATGGTGCCGCGGAGAGGATTCGAACCCAAAGCGGCCGACTCGCCGCGCATGACGAGTGGGTGGACAGAACTCTGCCGGCTGGTGGAATGAAAACTGGTGCCGCGGAGAGGATTCGAACCTCCGACCCACGCATTACGAATGCGTTGCTCTACCGGCTGAGCTACCGCGGCAAAAGTGGCTTAGCAGACTGGCGTAGCGGCAACGCCATACCAGAATTGCCACTGAATTGTCTATTTGGCCCTTGGGGGCGGGCGGGCAATGCTGGTCCGCAATCCGCCTCGCCTACTCCGCCCTGATATGCCCGGCCAGGATCACCTTGCGCCACTTTTCGGTTTCGTCGTCGACGAGCTTGGCGAAGTCGGCCGTCGACAGCGAAAGCGGCGCGTCGCCGAGTTCGCCGATCCGCCGCGTCATCGCCGCGTCGGAAAGCGCAAGCCGTATTGTCTTGTTCAACGTCTCGACGATTGCGGTGGGCGTGCCGCGCGGCGCGGCAATGCCGACATAGATGCTCGCCTCGAAGCCGGGCAAAAATTCCGTCATGGCCGGCACGTCCGGCAGGACTGCAGCGCGCGTCGCCGAAGTCACCGCGAGTGCCCGCAGCTTGCCCGCCCTGACATTTTCGATCGTCGAGGCGAAGGTGCCGAAATAGACCATCACTTGCCCACCAAGGAGGTCGGTGACGGCCGGGCCGCCGCCGCGATAGGGCACGTGCACCATGTCGACGCCGGTCACGCTGCGAAACAGTTCCCAAAACATGTGCGGGGCGCTGCCGACGCCGGCCGATGCGACGGTCACCTTGCCGGGATTGCCATTGGCATAAGCGATCAGTTTGGGCGCCGATTTTGCCGGCACCGACGGATTGACGACGAGCACGCCGGCGCCCCGCGAGATCGTCACGACCGGCGCGAAGTCGGCCGGAACGTGGAAATTGAGGTTGTCGTAAAGCGTCTCGTTCCACGCGTCGGCCGAGGTGGTGAGGAGGAGCGTGTAGCCGTCAGGCGCCGCCTTGGCGACATCGGCGGCGGCAAGCGTGCCGCCCGCGCCCGGCCTGTTCTCGACGATGAACTGCTGGCCGAGATGCTCCGACAGCCACTGGCCGATGAGGCGCGCATAGGTGTCGGATATGCCGCCCGGCGGGAAACCGGACACGATCCGGACGGGACGTGCCGGGTAGGTCTCCGCCCGAGTGACCGGCGCGTCTAGCGCCAGTGCGGCGACGGTCGCAGCCAGTTGCAAGAGCTCGCGACGGCTCGGCGTCATGGCGCTACCCCCAATGGATCGGCTCACGGCCATTGTCGCCGATCCTTGCGTCCGTTCACAATCCCGCGATCCAAAGGCGCGATCGAGGTGCAGCACCGCGGCGGCGTTCGTGGCTTTGAAACGGGGAAAGCGTCGAGGGGGCGGCGGCGCCCAAGGCGCCGATTTTGTCCGCGCGATGAATGGCTGCCGCCGCGTTAATCGATCAAGGTGTCTCCGAATGAGACATGACGATGAATCCTCTACCACCAAGGAGTGTCGGCAAAGCGCATTCCTTGGTGGAACAAAACAGGATGACATGCATTTTTGCAGTATCTGTTTGGACTTTTGCATGAACTAAGGGCCTGTGACGAACGACCAACGTTGAGAGTATCGCCCGGTGCGACGGCCGTCGCGATGCTTCAACAGCGCTTCGTGTAAGACGGGAAGTCCATGCACGAAAGTCGTGTTGCGTTGGCGGAGCGGCCGGAGCAATCGGCGCCGGCGAACATGGTGTGGATTCCCGGCGGCACCTTCCGCATGGGATCGGACAAGCATTACACGGAAGAGGCGCCGGTCCATCGCGTCGCCGTCAGCGGTTTCTGGATCGACCGCGCGCCGGTGATCAACCGGCAGTTCAAGGAATTCGTCCGTGCCACTGGGCACGTCACCTTCGCCGAAATTCCTCCCGATTCGAAAAATTATCCCGGCGCGCTGCCGCATATGCTCTATGCCGGCTCGCTCGTTTTCACGCCGCCGGGTCATCCCGTCGATCTGAAAAACTGGGGCGAGTGGTGGAGATTCTTGAAGGGCGCAAATTGGCGCCACCCTTACGGGCCGAAGAGCAACATTCACGGCTTGGACAATCATCCCGTCGTGCATGTCGCTTATTCCGATGCGCTCGCTTATGCCAAATGGGCGGGTAAGGAGCTGCCGACCGAAGCCGAATGGGAATATGCGGCTCGCGGCGGATTAGACGGCGCCGAATTCGCCTGGGGCGACGAACTGACGCCCGGCGACCGCCACATGGCCAATACCTGGCAAGGAAATTTCCCGCATGAAAATCTTTGCGAGGACGGTTTCGAGCGGACCTCGCCGGTGACAGCGTTTCCACCGAACGGCTACGGCATCTACGACATGATCGGCAATGTTTGGGAATGGACGGCCGATTGGTGGTCCGCCAAGCACGAACCCGACGCGCAAAAAGCGTGTTGCGTTCCGGAAAATCCGCGCGGCGGCGGCGAGGAAGCAAGCTACGACCCCTGCCAGCCGCAAATCAGAATTCCCCGCAAGGTCATCAAAGGCGGCTCGCATCTGTGCGCGCCGAATTACTGCCGGCGTTACCGCCCGGCCGCTCGCCATGCGGAGCCGGTGGACACGTCCACGAGCCATCTTGGCTTTCGTTGCATCGTCAGACGAGGGAGTGAGTAATGTCCGGTCAAGACAACGGAGACAAGCCAAACGTAGAAGGCAACGCCGTCAACCGCCGTAATATGCTGCTCGGCGGCACGACGTTGGCTGCCGCGTCGGCGCTCGGCACGGCCGCTAGTGTTCAGAAGGCCGTCGCACAGGCGCAACAGGCGGCGCCCTTGGGCAAGCCGAACATTCTCGTCATCATGGGAGACGACGTCGGCTGGTTCAATATCGGCGCCTATCACCAGGGCATCATGTCCGGCAAGACGCCGAACCTCGATAGACTCGCCGCTGAAGGCATGCGCTTTACCGACTACTACGCGGAGGCAAGCTGCACCGCCGGCCGCGCCAACTTTATCACGGGTGAATTGCCGCTACGCACGGGACTGACGACCGTCGGCCAGGCAGGCGCGGATGTGGGCCTCCCGGATCAGGCTTGTACGCTTGCCACAGCGCTCAAGTCGCTCGGCTATGCGACCGGCCAATTCGGCAAGAATCATCTCGGCGACCTGAACAAATTCCTGCCGACGGTGCACGGCTTCGACGAATTCTTCGGTTATCTATACCACCTCGACGCGATGTCGGATCCATACTGGTTCGACTATCCGCAGGACTGGATCGACAAATACGGCCCCCGCAATCTGGTTCACTGCTACGCGACCGAAACTGACGATCCGACCGAAATGCCGCGCTGGGGGAGAGTCGGCAAGCAGCGCATCGTCGATGAGGGCCCGCTGGCGCCGTTCCCGGATATGGGCGCGGATCATCAGGGCTGGCAGGTAAGCCGCCCCGCCAAATACAACATGGAGACCTTCGATGCGGTGCTGGTCGAGAACTCGAAGCACTTCATGGATCAGGCGAAGCAAGCCGGCAAGCCGTTCTTCATCTGGCACAACACCACGCGCATGCACGTCTTCACTTATCTGTCGAAGAAGTATCAGGCGAAGATGAATTACGAGAGCAATTACGGCCTCGAAGAAGCCGGCATGGCGCAGATGGACGATGACATCGGCGATTTGCTGAAGCACCTCGATGACATTGGTGTCACCGACAACACCATAGTCATCTTCACCACCGACAACGGCGCGGAAGTCTTTACCTGGCCAGACGGCGGCATGACGCCGTTCCGCGCCACCAAGGGCACCGTGTTCGAGGGCGGCTTCCGCGTGCCGTGCATCATCCGCTGGCCGGGCAAGATCAAAGCCGGCACGGTCGAGAACGGTATTTTCTCTGGGCTGGATTGGTTCCCGACCCTTTGCGCGGCCGCGGGCAATGCGAACATTACCCAGCAGCTCTTGGAAGGCGTCAAGCTCGGCGACCGAACCTACAAGAACCATCTCGACGGCTATAACCAGCTCGATCTTCTGCTCGGCAAAGGACCGTCGGCGCGCCACGAACTGTTCTACTTCGGCGGCCCGACGCTTGGCGCCATCCGCATCGACGACTTCAAGTTCCAGTTCTATCAGCAGCCGTTCGGCTGGCCGGGTGAAAAGGTGACGACCGATATGCCGTCGATCGTCAATTTGCGCCAGGACCCGTTCGAGCGGACGCCGTCGATTCGCGGCGAAAATCTCAATGACCTCGGCGGCGGGTATATGAACGACTTCTACGCTCGCGAGTTCTGGCGCTTCGTTCTTGTCCAACAACAGGTGGCGAAGTTGGCGGAAACAGCGATCAATTATCCGCCGATGCAGGCGCCGGCCTCGTTCAATCTCGAGGCGGTTAAACGCAAGGTCGATGAAGTGTTGAAGGAACACGAGGGACAATAGCGAAACGGCGAAAGGGCGGGCGCGTCGTCGGCGCGCCCGCCGAGATCGAGCCTAAGAGGGGGCAAAGCCGATGAAACGCGCACTTGTAACCGTCGTCGCCGCACGAGGCCTTGCGGCAGGTTCGGCCGCGGCGGCGGTTTTGATGTTGCTTGCGATGCGGCCGGCGCAATCGCAAGAGGTTCCCGATCTCAACATCGATCCGGTGTGCCGCGGCATTGCGCAACAGGCGGCCAATCCGACGGAAAAGGGCGATCCAGATCTGACTTTCAGGCAGTGCATCAAGAGCGAACAAGCGATCCGGGAAAAACTCGTCGGCGAATGGTCGACGTTCTCGCCGTTGGAAAAGACCAACTGCATCGGATCGGAAATGGGGGGAATGGCAAGTTACACCGATCTGGTGAGCTGCCTTGAAATGGCGAGAAGCGCGCGGCAGCTCAACCAGGGAAAATGAACACGCCGCTATCGCGTGTTTCACGGTTGAAATGAGCAGGGACTGGAATGCAACCATGGAGGTAGGAAATGTCAGCGACGATTATCAATCTTATTATCCAGCTCATCGCTGGCGCCCTGGGCGGCAATGCCGCGGGCGCAACGATGAAGAATCTCGATCTGGGCGCGCTCGGCAATACGATCGCCGGCGCGCTCGGCGGCGCCGGCGGCGGGACGCTGCTCACCTCGCTCTTGCCGATACTTCAGGGCGTGGCCGGCAATGTCGATATCGGGCAATTGGTTGGACAAGCGGTCGGCGGCGGCGTCTCGGGCGCGATCCTCACCGCCATCGTCGGCCTGATTAAGAACGCGATGGCCGGCCAAGGGGCCAAGTAGGGTCAAGTAAGGTCAAGTAAGGCCGAGTTAGGCACGAGATCAGTTCCCGTCAGCGGGCCTCGGCTTCGGCGCGCAGCTTGAAGCGCTGGATTTTTCCGGTCGCGGTTTTCGGCAATTCGCTGCGGAACTCGACCCAGCGCGGATATTTGTAGACGGCGAGCTTTTGCCGGCATTCGTCCTGGAGTTTCTGGGCGAATGCCGCGCTCGCTTTGTCCGGCGCTTTGAGCACGACAAATGCCTTCGGCTTGATCAGCTTGTCGACATCCGGCCAGCCGACCACGGCGGCCTCGAGCACGTCGGGATGGCTTTGCAGCACGCCTTCGACCTCGAATGGCGAGACGTACATGCCCGATACTTTCAGCATGTCGTCGCGCCGGCCGCAGTAGACGAAGTAACCGTTCTCGTCGACGACGTATTTATCGCCGGAGCGCGTCCATTCGCCGAGAAAGGTGGCGCGCGACTGCTCGCGATTGTTCCAGTACATCACCGCGCTGGTCGGGCCGCGAACGTGCAGTTCGCCCATTTCGCCGGGCGCGCCGACGACTTGCCCGTCATCGTCGACGAGGCGGATGTCGTAGCCTGGTACCGGTTTGCCGCTCGTTCCATATTTGACGTCGCCGGGGCGATTGCTGAGAAAAATGTGCAACATTTCGGTCGAGCCGAGGCCGTCGAGGATGTCGACGCCGTAGCGCTCGCTCCAGCGCCGGCCGATATCGGGCGGCAGCGCTTCGCCGGCGGAAACGCAACGGCGGACGGCGAGTTCGGAGCGCTGCGGCGCTGCCGGGCTCGCCAGGAAGCCGGCGTAGAATGTCGGCACGGCGTAAAAAATCGTCACTTTGTGCGTCTTGAGAAGATCGGCGACCAAGTCCGGCGTCGGCCGCTGCGGCAACAGGACGGTCGTGGCGCCCGCCGACATTGGAAAAGTCAGCGCATTGCCGAGCCCATAGGCGAAGAACAGCTTCGCCACCGAATAGCAAATGTCGTTCTCGGTAATGCCGAGGATCGGCTTGGCGTAAAGCTCGTCGGTGAGCTTGAGGTCGGCATGGGTGTGCACGGCGCCTTTCGGCTTGCCGGTCGAGCCCGATGTATAGAGCCAGAAGCACATGTCGTCGCAGGTGGTCGGCGCCGTGACGGGATCGCTTTTCGCGGCCGCGAGCAAATCGGCGAAGCGCGGATGGCCGTGCGTCTTTTCGCCGGAGACGATGACGTGGGTAATGGTCTTCGACGCGGCGATCGCGCGCTCGAATTTCGGCAACAGTTCCTCGGAGACGACGAGAAGCCGCGCCCGGCTATCGTCGAGCATGTATCGGTAATCGTTTTCCGTCATCAGCGTGTTGACCGGAACGGCGACGACGCCAGCCTTGATCGCGCCGAGGAACGCGGTCGGCCAGTCGATGGTGTCGAGGAGGCAAATGAGGATGCGTTCCTCGGCGCGCAGCCCGAGCGAGCGCAGCGCATGGCCGAAACGCTCGACCCGGTCGGCGAGATCGGCGTAGCTGTATTTGCCGCGATGATCGATGAAGGCGGCCTTGCCGGCGCGGCCGGCGTCGAAATTACGCGCAAGAATGTCGGCGGCGAAATTGTAGTCGCGCGGGATTGCGGGCGCGGCGGGCGGTTCACGCGGCGGAACGCTCTTCATCCCTTCGTTTCCTCAACCTAGGTCAGGCTTTTCGGGCTATTATGCCGATGGTGAAAATGACCGCAATCCGGTAGTGATGCCGCTCGATCGTCAGTGTCATGGCGGTCTTGCCCCGGGCATCCGCGCCTTTAAAACTGCAACGGACGACGGGGATGGCCGGAACGAGGTCCGGCCATGAAAGTTTGGAGCCTACCGTGATTGTCAGTCGCGACCGCATTCTGGCCACCCATGTCGGCAGCCTGCCGCGCAACGAGACACTGAGCGAGTTCTTGATCGGGCGCGAAGCCGGCGAAAGCTACGACCAGGCGCTGTTCGAGGCGGAAATGGAAAAGGCGGTGCGTCATGTGGTCGCCAAGCAGAAGGAGGCCGGCATCGA